>Ga0180435_10007704_pt1 | contig 10235 bp, 6 predicted proteins | sample SS_ome_3_FD_132467 | JGI IMG/M metagenome (GOLD analysis project Ga0180435, IMG submission 132467) | Hypersaline lake sediment archaeal communities from the Salton Sea, California, USA - SS_3_S_1 metaG | ecosystem: Environmental > Aquatic > Non-marine Saline and Alkaline > Hypersaline > Sediment... | reverse complement strand
GAAGGTACCAACCGAGAATCATATTTTTTAGAGTACTGGCCCCGAGTATCTGTTCTTTTTCTAGAAAAGTGGACGTCCCCGCCAACACTCCGCCGCGGAAGACCTGCCTTTTTATTTCGCAGGTCTACGTGCCCGACCCCGCAGCGGTCGGCCAGCACATCACCGATGCCGCGGAGGAGATGGCGCGGCGGGGATGGCGGGTGGTCGTGATGACCTCCCGCAGAGGCTACGACGACCCCTCGCTCCGCTACCCGGCGAGGGAAACGCTCGGGGGCGTGGAGGTGCGGCGGCTGCCGCTTTCAAGCTTCGGGAAAAAGACGGTCGCCATGCGGCTTGCTGGACAGCTGCTCTTCATGGTTCAGGTGATCCTGCGAGGACTCGTGATGCGACGGCCGGATGTCGTCGTTGTCAGCACCAGCCCGCCGTTTGCCGGACTCGCCGGCGTCGTGCTCCGCCGCCTGCGAGGCATCCCGTTTGTGTGGTGGGTGATGGACATCAACCCCGATCAGCTCGTGGCCCACGGCTCGGCACAGCCGTCGTCCTGGCTCGTGCGGGCCCTCGACTGGCTCAACCGGAAAACCCTGGCCGCCGCGGAGAGAGTGGTCACGCTCGATCCCTTCATGAAGGCAAGGCTGCTCGAAAAATGCCCCGTCGAAGAGAAGCTCAGCGTGCTCCCCCCCTGGCCGCACGACGACCGGCTCGCCACCGAACCCGAAGCGATCCACGACTTTCGCACCCGCCACGGGCTGGATGGGAAGTTCGTGGTGATGTACTCCGGCAACCACGCCCTGCAACACCCGCTGACCACGCTCCTCGACGCGGCGGCTCACCTGGCCGACCAACCGGATCTCGTGTTTGTCTTCATCGGCGGGGGCGCCGGCAAACAGGAGATCGAACAGCGGATCGCCGCAGGGGCCGCGAACGTGCGGTCGCTGCCCTACCAGCCGCTCGCCACAATCGGGGCCAGCCTCGGCTCGGCGGACGTGCACGTGGTCACCATGGGCGACGACATGGTCGGCATCGTGCACCCCTGCAAGGTCTACGGAGCCCTCACCATCGGCAGGCCGCTCTTGTTTTTCGGGCCACATGAATGCCACGTGGGCCAGATCATGGAGGGCAACGACCTCGGAGCGATCGTGGCCCACGGCGATGTGGCAGCCGCCCGCGAGGCCGTGCTGCGACTGCGGGGGCTCTCAGACGAGGCGCGAGCGGCCATCCGCGAGCGGAGCGGCCGACTCGTGCGGGAGCGGTTTGCACGGTCGAAACTGCTGGGGGAGTTTTGTGATTTGCTGTAGGCCGGTTGCGCTGCAACCGGCAGCTGTAGGCCGGTTGCGCTGCAACCGGCAGCCGGTGCGGGACGCACCGGCCTACTGCAGCCGGTGCGGGACGCACCGGCCTACGGCTGCCGCACCGGCCTACGGGGCGGGTGGGGGGAGTGGGATTTCCTCGGTTACCGCCGAGAGCGGGACACGGTCGTACTCGAACCGCGTGCCCACCCGGTCAAGCGACGTGTCGGCCGCACGTAAATCGGCGTCCGCCTTCCAATACTCCTGCCGCGCACCGATCTCCAAAAGATCCGCGTCAAACTTCGCCTGCTCGCGAAGCGTGACTCGCAGAATGTCGCTGCGACCCAGGCGAAACTGCTCCCGCTCAGCTTCCGCCACCAGATCGGCAAGGTCTTCCTGCTGCTGCGCCTGCTTGTGGAACTCGTAGGCTCGCTCCAGCTTCGAGTAGGCATCCTGGACCTCGGCACGCACGCGGTCGTAGGCAAACTCCAGCCGTCGCTCGAGCTGGATGATCTGCGAATCGATCGTCTGCAAACGACCACGGGCATCCCGCCGCTGGGCCGGCATCTGAAACACGAGCGAAGCCTGCAGGACCTGCCGATCAAGGCCGTCAGGACCCGAGAAGGGGCTCTTGCCAAAGCCGGCATCCTGATTGCCGACCAGCTGGGCATCGATGCCGGGGAGTGTCTGGTTGACCGCCAGCTTTCGCTGCACCACGAGCTTTTCACGCTCCAAGGAGAGCCGCTCAAACTCCGGCCTTGCCGCCAACGCCCGAGCCAACGACGCCTCGTAGACCTCGACCGAAGGCGCGACCGGCTCTGGCATCGGCCGCATCCGCCGCCGCGCCGCCAGCAGCGGCTTGCCCGAATCATCCCGCAGGAAGAGTGAAAGGTCGATCGTCGACTGCTGCACCGCCCGATCAGCCTGCACGAGCAGTCCCCGACGCAAGGCGATGTTTTTCTGATTGTCGATCCGCTCGATGTTGGCCATCACGCCGCGATCAACCTTGGCGGCAATCTCGCCATCCCGCCGCACCGCCAGCTTTTCCAGACGATCCGCCGCCCCCTCCTGTTCGCCGCTGCTCAGCCAGACCCAATACGCAATCGCCGCAGCCCGCATGTAGTCGAGGCGGCTGCGGAAGATGGTCGGCTCGGCAATCGCCTGGTCGAGCCGGGCCTGATCGCGACCCGCCCGGGCCGGATCGATGTCGCGATTCTTGGCCAGCGGCATCGTGATCCCCCCCCGCACCTCGCCGACATTGGCCGTCTTCTGGGCGAGGTTGTAGGTGGGGAAATTGCCGAAGCCCGTGCGGTAGCCGCCAAAAACCTGAACCCCGCCCCGCTGGAGCAGCTGCGAAAGACCGAAATCGGAACGGTAGTTTTCGTAGGTGCCCGGCGAGAGCGCGTTGCCGGACATGTCGATCGAGGTGTCAAACGCGCCCATGGCGGTCGTCGTCTGACCTGCGGCAATCCCCCGCTCCCGTTCGATCGCCTGCAAAAGCGGGTAGTGGCGGCGAACGCTCTCGAGCACCTCGCCGAGGGTCAGCGGCCCCGGCCGCTGGTCGATCGCCAGATTGCCGGGCAGCCGGGCTTCCGCCGGCGGAGCCAGGGCAGGGGCGTTGGGGGCTGCCGGCTGGATCACCGGGGAATTCTCCAGCGGCGAGACGGCCGGCTGCTGCGGACGAACCCTGATCGGAGGCAACGGCTCCACCGCCCTGGCCGTGACGGTCAGGCCGACCAAGCAGGCGGCGGATAGGCAGATCAGCCTCATCGGTAGCCTCAACCCACCTTGATCTTGGGGGGCTTGGGAGCCTCTTTATCCGACTTGCGAACCGGCGCGAGCACCGGTGGGAAGCCGTTGAGCCGCCGCCAGATCTCGAAGCCGAGAGGCACGCGGTTGAGAAACACCCAGCCGATCACCTGGTTGCCCTGCCGCAGAAACTCGGGGTCTGGCCATTCATCGCCTTGCATGACCACATCCGGCTCGACGAGGATCCGGCACTGCCCGGCCAGACCACTGGCCGCGTCAACCTGGCGAATCCTGCCGCCGAAGGTTCCGATGGCCAGCTCCGGCCAGCCGGAAAACTGCACCGCCGGCCAGCCCTCGAACTGCAGCCTCACGTGGGGCATCTCGTCGTGTCGGTCGGCATAGGCCAGCACGATCGGTGCATCGACCCCGTCGAGAAACAGCTCCGCGACGCGATCGGCGGTGTCGGGCACGATCGTGCACAGCTCGTCGCCCTCCTGCACGTAGAGCCCGCCCTGGGCCACGTTGGCATTGACCCGAAACACGACCCCGTCACAGGGAGCCACCACGCGGCGGGCCTTGAACCGCTCGATGCGGTTGTCGATCTCCTGAATCTCCCGCTCGATGTTGAAGAGATTCTGCTCGGCCTTGCGGAGGTTGCCGCGGGCCACCGCGATCGACGAGAGGCCGCTGGCATCGGCCTGCATGAGCAAGGCTTCCTGGGTGAGCAGGGCCGCTCGCGCCCTGGCGATCTCCGCGTCAGCCTTTTCGGTATCGGTGACGGCACGGTCAGCCCGCATCCGCGCCTCGTCGCGATTGAGCCGGCTCTCGAGCCCGCCGAAGCGTGGGTTGGAGAAGAGGTCCTCGAACATCTCATACCGGCTTTTTTCAAAATCCCTGGCAAAGGTGGCGTTGGCCTTGGCCTGCTCGGCCACCTCGATCGCCCGCCGGGCCGCCTCGCGGTTGGCCTTGGCGGCCTCGATGGCCGCCTCCCGGGCCGATTCCTGGGCCGCGGCCGCCGCGGTGAGTTCTTCAAACTCCTGCCTTGCCGCTGAGAGTCGGCTGGCGAGCATCGCCCGCTGGGCATCGAGCCGGGCCGCCAGTTCGGGATCGTTGTCCTCGATATCGACGATCGGATCGCCGCCCGTCACGCGGGTGCCTTCGACCACATACCAGTTGCGGACCTGGCCGGAGATCCGCGCCGTGATCACCTGCATCCGCTCCACCGGTGCATAGGCCACGATCGTGCCGCGGCACATCACCGTTTGCTGCCAGGGAACAAAGGCCAACGCGAAGGGGATCGATATGAACACCGCGAACACCGTGCGGGCCATCCACCGCACGGGCCGGGGCGTGAGCGCACGCTCCAGCGAAACCCTTTCCTCGGGGCTGTGCAGCGGCGGCCGGCGTTGTTCGGCTTGCGGGGTTATGACCATTCCAGCACCCTGTCGCAGCGGTTGCGGAGATCGTCGCGCACGGTCACGACCACGAGTGTCCATCCTGCCGTATGGTCGAAGAGGCTGTCGAGCAATTCCGGGCACTCCTGCAGATTGAGCCCGTCGAGCATGCCGTCAATCAACAGCAGCCGGGGCCGACCGACGAGCGCCCGGGCCACGGCGAGGCGACTGATCTCATTATTCGAAAGCGGCCGGCCATCGGGCGTGAGTTCGGTTTCGATGCCCTCAGGCAGCCGGGCGACACGCTGCGAGAGGCCCACCATGTCCAGGGCCCGCCGCAGATCGGGCCCTGAGAGCTCATCCCGGCCGAGACGGAGATTTTCGGCGAGGGTGCCGGCGAAGACCTCCGCACGGCCCACGAACGCCACCTGCTGCCGCGCCGCGGCACGATTGAGCGAACGGGCGTCGATGCCATCGTACTCGAGCAGACCATCAGTGGGCAGCCGCAACAGCCCGAGCGTTTCAAGGAGGCGGGTTTTGCCCCGCGGACCGACCACGGCAAGCCGCTCACCAGGCTCGATGACAAGCCTCCGCAACTCGGCGTTGCCATCGAAAAGCTCGGCGGACACCGCCAGCGGGCCGGTCGCCTCCAAGAGCTCGCCGCGGTCCGGCTCGGGGGGCAGTTTGTCGAGAACGCCCAGCTTGTCGAGCGTGGCCTGCAGATCGTAGAAGATCTCGACGTATTTGCCGATTTTCGAGAGGGCCGCAAGCACGAGCGTGACGATCAGCTCGCTTGCCACGAGCTGGCCGAGCGTGAGCTGCCGATTGATGACCAGCCAGCCGCCGAGACCCAGCAGGATCGTGCTGGCCACCGCCTCGAGCATCAAGGCGAAAAGCGTCTGCCGCCAGATGATTGCGAAGTGACGTCTGCGGGTGGAGATGTAGTGGTTGGCAAGCTGGTCGACACGATTGACCGCCAGCATGTCTCCCTCGCCGCTGCGGAAGGTGTGTGGGCAGCGGGCCACCTCCTCGAGCCAGGCCGCCACGTCGAACTTCGCGTAGCTCTCGGCGATACTCGTTCGCACGCCGCCAAGGCCGAGCACCAGGAGCATGAAAACCACGAGCGTCGCCAGCACCAGGGCGAAGGTCAGCAGATAGGGATGATAGAAGGCCAACACAATCAGGCCCACGAGGGTCATCATGATGATGCCCACTCCCTCCACGAGCAGCGTGGCGATCGACTTCTGCCCGGAGGAGACCTCGAAAAAGCGGTTCACGATGTCGGCCCGATTCTTACCGTCGAAAGACTCGATGCCCGTACGCGCGAGGCGATCTGCAAAGCTCAGGGCCGTTCGCACAAACAGCCGTCGCTGAAGGCACTCCGCGACGTAGGTCTGCATCGCCCGCAGCACCGCTGCCACGAAGAGCAGGGCAAACATCACCATTGCCAGCACAGCCACCGGCCAGAGCAATATGCCGAAGGCGACGGTGTTGACCAGCGCCTCGATCGCAGCCGGTGCCACCAGCGAGAGCAGCCCCACGCCCAACGCGAAGGCCAGCAGCGTGAAGACGTCTGTCCACTCCAGACGCATCAGTTCCATCAGCCGCTGCCACGGTCCTTTGCCATCGGCAGGCGGGCCGAGGAGCAGTGTTGGTGGTTCGTCTTTCGGTGGTGGGGCGACCGCGGTCACCATGGCAACGATCCTTCCTGCCCGGCGCGTGGGCGACGACCCGGGCCCTCCGGCCCGAGAATCCGACTCCTCGATATTTTCGGCACAATCGTCATTGTCGGTTGACTTCGACAAAACTAAATATGTTGATATGATTCATCGAATTTTTCGATGATTTGCGGGCCGTGGGCCTCCCCGGGTGACCAATGGCGTGGCTGAACTACCACCATTTGCTCTATTTTTGGACGGTAGCCCGCGAGGGGAGTATTGCGGCGGCCTGCCGCCGGCTGCATCTTTCCCAGCCCACGATCAGCGGCCAGATCAAAACCCTCGAACGCACGCTCAAAGCCCGACTCCTCGAACGGAAGGGCCGCTCGATCGCCCTCACCGAGACCGGCCGGCTGGTGTATCGCTACGCGGATGAGATTTTTTCGATCGGTCGGGAACTCGAAGATGCCCTGGCTGGCCATCCAAGCGGCGGCAGCCTGCGGTTGGCGGTCGGGGTGGCCGACACGCTCCCGAAACTGATCGTGCACCGATTGCTCCAGCCGGCGCTGGGGCTGGAGAAACAGGAAGTCCACGTCAACTGCGTCGACGGGGATCCCAAGCGACTGCTCGCCCAACTGGCCCTGCACGAACTCGACGTCGTGATCAGCGACTATCCGGCAAGCCCTCAACTGGGCACGCGTGCCTTCAATCATCCGCTCGGCGAGTGTGGTGTGAGCTTTTTCGCGGCGGCCGGGCTGGCGGCCAAATGTCGCCACGGGTTCCCGCAGTCGCTCGACGGGGCACCGCTGCTGCTGCCGGCGGGCAGTGCCGCCTTGCGGCGGCCTTTGGAACAATGGCTCGAGGAACTGGGCGTTCGCCCGGTTGTGCGCGGGGAGTTTACCGACAGTGCCCTGTTGAAAACCTTCGGCGCGAGGGGCGAGGGGATCTTCACGGCCCCGCAGGTGATCGAGAAGGAGGTGATGCAGATGTACGGGGTCGATCTGGTGGGCCGGGAGGAACGACTCCGCGAACGGTTCTTCGCCATCTCGGTGGAGAAGCGGCTCGTCCATCCGTGCGTGCTGGCGATCACGGGCGGCAGTGTGGCCGATGTGGGGTCAATGCACACCGGACGATGAGGATTGCGGGCATGAGCAACGACGTCGAGCCTGACGAGCAGCCACCAAGGCCCGACCCGGCCGGGCCGGGGCAGGCACTACGCCCGGAAGTCCGCATCCGGTTCGTCGATTTCTGGGACAGCTTCGATCCCCAGAACAACTGGTTCACGCGGCTGCTCGAGCGACGGTATCGCCTGGTGCACGTGGAGCGGCCCGACTTCCTCGTCTACTCCTGCATGGGCGGCCGCCGCAAGGAGCACCTGCGGCACGACTGCGTGCGGATTTTTTACAGCGGCGAAAACATCCCGCCCGACTGGAACACCTGCGACTGGGCCTTCACCTTCGAGCACACCCCCCACCCGCGACACTTCCGCCTGCCGCTGTGGGCCCTCTACGCCGACCCGCTCACGCTTGTGAAGACGCCCGCTGACTTCGCCGCCGAGCCTCCGCGGAAGCCGGGCTTTTGTGCGTTCGTGGTTTCCAATCCGCTGTGCAAAACCCGTAACCGATTTTTCGAACGGCTCTCGAAATACCGACGCGTCGATTCCGGCGGGAAGCTTTTCAACAATGTCGGCGGGAGGGTGGCAGACAAGCGAGCCTTCATCGCGGGCCACACCTTCACGATCGCGTTTGAAAACGCCTCGCACCCCGGCTACACGACCGAGAAGCTGATCGAGCCGATGCTGGCCGGGTCGATCCCGATCTACTGGGGTGATCCACTGGTGGGCGTGGACTTCGATACGCGGAGCTTTCTTTCGGCACACGACTCGCCGTCGCTCGATGACCTGGTGGAGCGGGTGGTGGCCCTCGACCGCGATCCGGCCCTGCGAGCAGCGGCCTTTTCGCATCCCTGGTTCCGCGACAACCAAGTGCCGCTCGCGGCCGATGCCGGGGCGGTTCTCGAACAGTTCACGCGGATTTTCGAGACGCCGATCCTGCCGGTGGCCCGGCGGCGGTCGTTGGCGAGACTGACGCGTCTCGACCGCCTACCGGCGGCAGCGGGCAGCCTCAAACGCCGACTGCTGCGAAAATACCGACAGCTCACCAGCCCGTAGGCCGGTTGCGCTGCAACCGGCTGCCGGTGCGGGACGTGTAGGCCGGTTGCGCTGCAACCGGCTGCCGGTGCGAGCCGCACCGGCCTACGTGCTGCCGGTGCGGGACGTGTAGGCCGGTTGCGCTGCTGTAGGCCGGTTGCGCTGCAACCGGCAGCCGGTGCGAGCCGCACCGGCCTACGTGCTCGCCATAGACCGGAAATTCCCGTATTCTCCCCTCTCACCACCCCCCCACCCGTGAGCGGAGAATCCCGACATGGCAAACGACGGCTACATCACCGACGTCGCCTACGTGCCAGGCTTCTACGGCAACATGGCCCCCACGCTGATGCGGTATGCCGCGTCGATCAACCGCGTGGCCCCGCCGCCGGTCGCCAACGGCTTTCGCTACCTCGAACTCGGCTGCGGGCTTGGCCGCTCCCTGACCACCCTCGCCGCGGCCAATCCCAAGGGTGATTTTGTCGGCGTCGACTTCAACCCGGAACACACCGCGATCGTCGAAAAAGAGATCGCCGCCGGAGGCCTCGACAACTGCCGGGTGCTCACGTCGGACTTCGCCTCGCTGCCGGATACCCTCGGCGAATTCGAGTTCATCGGCGTGCACGGCGTGTTCAGCTGGGTGGCCCCGGAGGTGCGGGAACAGCTCCTGGCAACGTTCAGGAAAAACCTGGCTCCCGGCGGACTGCTGCTGGTGAGCTACAACTCGATGCCCGGCTGGGCCCACCTGCAGCCGATCCGCGGCATCCTCCGGCAATATGCCGCCCTCAAGACCGGGGACAGCGTGGAGCGGGTTCGCAGCGGGCTGGCCTATCTTGTCTTCCTCCGCGACAAGCACGCGAAGTATTTCGAAGACAACCCGCGGGCGGCGGCCTACCTCGACGGCATCCTCAAGCAGGACATCCGCTACGTGGCCCACGAGTATCTCAACGAACACTGGACGAGTTTCTACTTCACCGAGACCGCCGGGATGATGGGCACCGCGGGCCTCGCCTTCGCCGGCAGCCTGCCGATCCACACCAACTTCTGGGACCTCTGCGTGCGGCCGGAATTCCAGGAACTCTTCCGGACCACCAGCAACCGCCTGGTCACCGAGGCCCACAAGGACTTCTGCGCCAACACCGCCTTCCGCTGGGACCTCTACGCCAAAGCCCCGCGGCTGGTGACGGAAACGGCCGACCGCATCGAGGCGATCGACGACCTCCACTTCCGCGTGGCACGGCCGAACATCACGCTGCCCTACAAGGCCAACCTCGGCGTGGTGACCTCGACGGTGCAGGGGCCGCTCTACCAGGCCCTGCTGGGGCTGCTTGCCAAGAAGAGCCACCGGCTCGCCGAGATCACCGCCGCGGCCGAACTCTCCGGCACCTCGGCCGATGAGATCGTTCGCGCGGTGGACGCCGGCGTGGCGATGGGGCTGTTCGACGTGACCGCCGGGCCCGTGCCGACGGAGGCGGAGCCGATCGAGGCGGCCCTGGCCGTGCCCGACGCCTTCAACCGGACCGTGCTGGCAGGCGACTCCCTCGGCGGGCGACCGGTGGCCCTCGCCAGCCGCGTCAGCGGAACCGGCCACTCGATGGGTGACTTCGACGCGGCGATCCTCGATGAACTGGTGGCCCGCGGGCGTGACGGTCTGGCGGGCCGCGTGGAGAACCGGCTCACCGGCAGCGGCCGGTCGCTGCAGAAAAACGGTCAGGTTGTGAGCGACAAAGCCGAGAAGCTGGCCCTCGTCGAGCAGGCCTGCGACGCGTTTGTCAGCAACAGCCTGCCGCAACTGGCAAAGCTGGGCATCGTGTCGAAGGCCACGTAGGCCGGTTGCGCTGCAACCGGCTGCCGGTGCGAGCCGCACCGGCCTACAGGCTGCCGGTTGCGCTGCTGTAGGCCGGTTGCGCTGCAACCGGCAGCCGGTGCGGGCCGCTGTAGGCCGGTTGCGCTGCAACCGGCTGCCGGTGCGGGACGCACCGGCCTACAGGCTGCCGGTGCG
>Ga0180435_10007700_pt1 | contig 10236 bp, 8 predicted proteins | sample SS_ome_3_FD_132467 | JGI IMG/M metagenome (GOLD analysis project Ga0180435, IMG submission 132467) | Hypersaline lake sediment archaeal communities from the Salton Sea, California, USA - SS_3_S_1 metaG | ecosystem: Environmental > Aquatic > Non-marine Saline and Alkaline > Hypersaline > Sediment... | reverse complement strand
TGGTTCCATTACAGGCATTTTGGGCCCGTGTAACGGTCAGGGTCGCGGGTAGCTGGGTCATGGCGGTGGGTATGTTGATGTTCGGTTGGTTCGTGCAAGGCCTGGCCTGAATCTACAAAACTACTGGCAAAGCAATTGATCCCGGCTAACGAGATGTTCTGATAATATGCGTACTGGCTGTAATACGGCTAAATAAGTTTTTCGGGTCTATATAATTAGTATGAACTAGCAGTTAACGAAGTCAGGTGCGGCTAGATGAACCTGGAAGAGACGACATGAGTGACCCAAGGGTTCGAAGCAGAAACAGGGCTTCACCAGCAGAGGCCAGTGCAGGTTCATGTTTCCTGACACTCTTCCATGTTGTTTTATTACTGATATTTCTTAACGGATGTGCGACTCATACCATCCAGGCAGAGTCTCCAGATTACACTGCCAGGGCTGAAACACAGGTCGATGGTAATGTGCGTGTTTCAGCAGTCGTTCTGAGTCCCCTGGAGTCTCAGACCACTTTCAACTGCCCCCTTGCCAGCAAAGATATTCAGCCAATCTGGCTCAAGATCGAGAATAAGGAGCGCCGAGATCTCTACCTGATGCTGCTTGACCTCGATCCGAATTATTTCTCACCATCAGAGGTCGCCTGGAAGTTTCGTCACCAGGAAAATGGAACTGCCGAGGAGAAGAATGCTCTGTTCCTGGAAAAACATATCCCCATTATTATTCCGCCAGGCAGCACCGTATCTGGTTATGCATACACCAATCTCGATCCGGGTGCCAAGGCCTATGCAGTAACCTTATTTGGAGAAAACGTCGCTAAGTCTTTCGAGTTCGTCCAGGCCGTGCCGGGCTTTGAAGCAGATTTCATGCGTGTTGATTTCAAACAACTATATCTGCCTGAAGAAATGCAGGACCTGGACAGGGAAGGCCTTCGCCAGTACCTGGAATCTTTACCCTGTTGTGTAATGGGAGGAGATAATCAAACGCCTGGAGATCCCCTTAATTTGGTAATAGTTGGCAATGGCAGACATGTGCTGGCGACATTGATACGTCGAGGCTGGGACCTCACTGAGATCATACGTACTGATACCGCCTGGAAAACCATGTTGTCTTCCATAGTAGGTTATCAATATCGCACGTCACCAATATCATCCCTGTACTTTTTTGACAGACCACAAGACATAGCCTTGCAGAAAGCACGCAGAACGGTCAATGAACGTAATCATCTGCGGTTATGGAAAGCGCCCGTAACCGTAGAGGGTGAGCAGGTATGGGTAGGGCAAATAAGCCGGGATATTGGTATCAGAATGTCTAGCAAAACCTTTATTACGCACAAGATTGACCCGGTAGTAGACGAAGCACGTCTGTATATCTCGCTCGATCTCTTGTCGGATGGTGCCTTACAGGCAATCGGTTATGTAGAAGGAGTAGGATTATCTGACCGAGACTCTCCTCAATTAAATTATACGAAGGATCCCTATTTTACTGATGGGTACCGAGTTGTGTTGTTCCTCGGTGAGAAAAGAGTGCCACTTGAAGAGCTCGAGTATCTACCCTGGCGCCTTCCTTTCGGCAGAAATAATTTCCATAAGGAATGAGACCGATAGCTATTTCGCAACACTATGATTATTCATGTGGTTTGATTGCATCTTTGGTTTGACTGCTTAAGCTAAGCTAGCCATATTACTTTTCATGCTTAGTATTAAAGTATTGATGGCCATTGAAACGGAACACCAGTGATGTATATAAGAACTCGCTTTATTATTATCATTTTCATCACTGTTATTTTTACAGCCTGTTCCTCACGCCCCCTTGTTCCTTACACAAACGAATCTCCACCACTTGTGCTGATGCCAGTTTCCCAGGCGAACATAAAGGATGAAAGGGGGCGCTTTCGTGAAATATTTTGTGAAGTCAATGAAAAGCGGGCTGATAACCTTCCAGACTATCGGTCATGTGAATCCGCATTAACGTATGTTGGGACCGAGCCAGTTGGCACAGGTCATAATATCGAGCCAGGAAATTCTAGAAAAAATTATGTTGCGACAATTGTCCTTGGTGTCGGCGCAGATTGCTTTGCATCATGGATAAACGCAAACGGAAGCGCCGCTGAGCATGTTCGGCAATATGGATATGATATGCGTTATATAGAGGTAGAATCTTTATCAGGCAGTCAACGCAATGCGCTTATCATTCGAGACTCGCTGCTGCATATGCATAATCAAGGATCTAAACAAAATCTTATACTTATCGGTTACTCAAAAGGGATTGTGGATATCCTCGAGGCTATTGTTACCTATCCAGATATACGCAATCATGTTGCCGCTATCATTAGCGTAGCCGGAGCAGTAGGTGGCTCCCCCCTGGCAAATAATGCCACGCAGTCTCAACTTGAATTTATGAAAGCATGGCCTGGTGCTAAATGTACCTTGGGAGATGGAGGGGCTATAGACAGCCTTCGTACAGAGACACGCAAGACATGGCTGGAAAGTAATCCATTGCCAGACAGCATTCCTTATTATTCTCTGGTTGCATTTCCCGACCCAGAGCGTATTTCTTCGGTTCTAAAGCCAAGCTATAACACACTTAGCCAGATTGATGGTCGCAATGATGGTCAGGTCTTATTCTATGACCAGGTAATACCTGGAAGTACCCTACTTGGTTATATCAATGCAGATCATTTTGCTGCCGTAATTCCCATTGCGCGGACGCATGAAATTATAGGAAACACAGTAGTTGAACATAACGATTATCCCAGGGAGGTGCTTTTAGAAGCATTGTTACGCTTTGTTGAAGAAGACCTTTCCAGACGAAATAGTGATCAATGATTACCTCAGTCTCTTATGTATGTCTTATCACAGATACAGATTACAAAAATCATTATTTCTACCCTTCAGTGTCAAAACCCAGGGCCTTCGCATAGGCCTCTTCATCAATATACTTATCCAGCCCATTCATGTAGGCCTGCACATTCTGGTCTGTCATAAGATCAGCCATCGCGGCTTCACCCAGTAGTGCAAAGCTCATTTCCATGGCATTGGCTCCTTCATATTGCAGGGCCTTTACCGTTTCTTCCTTACAACGTACCGTAGTCAGATCAACAAGTAGATTTGCCGTATCTTCGTTTAAGACTTCGCCCCTGGCATCGGACACATTGGCCAGAGCCTGTACGCCGGGATGGAATGACATCGATGCATATACCCACTGAATAACCAGCGTTTTATCTTCCTTGCTGGTTTTCTCAACCAGGCACTTGGCCATTTCATCGGTAAATGGTCCGGCATATGCCAGGGACTGCAGACCGAAACTTAATATTATTATCGACAGTAACTTGTTCATCAGTCCTTCCTTTGTAGTTTGATCCTTATTCTATCTATACCTCTGGCCTCATACTAATCCAGCAGGGGTACACGTGGAGATTTAGCCCTAAGCGGTTCGGGAAGGCCTCTACCTGCAAGGTAAAACATTAGCTTTAGCAAGCTGTCATAGCCCGCAAACCATTTCATCAGGATAATGGTCAGCCTGACACTGTTACGACCGATTTTTACTTCATCACCTGAACGATACTCCGGATGCTTTGCAATCTTTCTTAATGTCAACATGGCCATGCCAAGTGACCATAGATTGAACTGGCGTATCTCACGTTGCGACGCTGGAATCTCCAGTGTGTAGTCCAGGGCTTCTTTGAGTCTGAAATGCGCCAGGGCAATCAGCTGCATAAGACCCTGATGGAAGGCTTTATCGGTTTTGCCCTCAGAAAGAAAATGTAGCGCATAACCCTGGTCACTGAAGTCTTTTGCTGGCAACCAACAGGCGCCACGCTTCTGATCGTCCCAGATATCCTTGAGTATATTGGTCATCTGCAGCCCCTGGCCAAAACTCCTGGCCAACGGCATCAATGTTTCCTGTTGCGCTTTAATCGCTGACTCATGATTTGCGTATATGTTTGTCAGCATTTCTCCAACAACACCGGCTACGAAATAACAGTAATCTTCCATTTCCTGAATATCGTACAGGCCATCCGGAGATTGGCGCTGCTGGAAATGCACCATGCCTTTACTCATGGTTTCAACACATGCAAATATCGCCTTCTGATCTACGGCAGGGAAGGACTGGTAGATACGTTGTATATCTGTATTTGAACGCACCAGTTCTTTTTCCATATCCAGCACATTATCTGACAGCTGTGGATATAAATCTTTTGCAAATTCATCAGCATCTGCTTCACCGGAAAGGCTTTGAACAAAACCCTGAGCAAATACGCGTTTCTGATCCAGGCTAAGGCCAGGATCATCTTCGATGGTATCTATGATTCTGCATTGCAGATAGGCATTGGCCACGACGCGCTGGAGTGGCATGGGCAGAACAGGAATGGTTAATGCAAAGGTACGTGAAACCCCTTGCAGAAAATAATTCTGCAGTGCATCGTCATTGGCATGCTGCATAAGCGTTTTTATCGATACTTACGCAGATACCACCACTCAAAGAAACGCTTGAGATAGTGGAACGCTCTACAGGGAAAGACGATGGATCGTTTTAGATCACGGAATACCAGTATGCCTTTATCCAGGCTGTCGACAATACAGATCAGCTCAACCTTGAAGCGACTCTCCGCTTTTTGTCCTTTGCTTTCGGCAATCAGATTATTGACTGCTGCCTCTGCCTGGAGGTCCGCCATGTGTGCCTGCTTAGGCATCCAGTCCGGTCCGGGGAAGCTACCTGAATCACCCGCCACATAAACCTTGTCAAAACCTTCGACCTGGCAAAGTTCATTAGCCCTGACCATACCGCCGTCGGACCTGGGCAGTTTTGTATTATCCAGCCAGGAAGGACCTGTCATGCCTGGCATGAACAGAATCAGGTCTGCTACAAATTCACCACCCTCGGTTATTACCTTGTCTGATTCGAAGGCTTTCATTTTATGACCAAGGTGCGTATCTATGTCACGTTTTGCCATTTCATCCAGCAGGCCCTTAACCGCTTTTTCTCCGAGACGCTTACCAGGTTGTGGAGCAGGATTAAAAAAGACAATCTTGAATTTGTCTCTGCGTCCTTCGCGACGTAACTGGGTATCCAGTCCAAACAATAGCTCGAACATGGGTCCCCCACGCATGGCGGATGGCTCCTTGGGATTACCGCCAAAACCTACGGCTATGGTTCCACCGTCCATGGCCATGAGCCGATCACGTATTTTTTCTGTCGCCTCTATGCCTTCACAAATTGTTAGCGCGTTTTCAATTCCTGGTAATTTCTTTATAAAACGACCGCCACTACCAATAATCAGCGCATCGTTTTCGACTTCGCCATTGTCGGTATGTACCGTACGCCCATCATCACTCAGGCCCGTCACCGCACCCCTGTGGAACTGTACCCGGTAATGTTTGATAAAATTTTCCAGATTGATTCTAAGATCATCACCGGTACGTAGGCCCGATGGTATCCAGATCAGACTTGGGTAATAAATAAGTTCTGCTGCCGGAGCAATCAGGGTAATCTGCGCATCGGAGCTCTTTGATCGAAGTGCTCTTACCGCAGTCAGGGCTGCAAAACCGGAACCAATAATGCTTACGCGCATCGTTGTCTATTGCCTCATATAAGTGAAACTGGGATCGGGTCTGCCGATAAAACAGGAATATTTAAACTGGTATTTTCTAATGATAGACAGGCTCTGTTTTGCTTCCTGAATATTTGATCCAAAATCGAATAACCAGTGGTTTCCTTCAACGATTTTCCAGCTGCCGTGCACCTGTTCCAGTTTTAGTTTCTTAGGATTAAAGGTCAGACAATCTTCCTGAACTTTCTTACCAAGTGGAGACTGCCCATTTGATAGCAGGTAGGTGAAGCTTGGTTGAGGCCTGCCTACATAACAGACCGAATCCACTTTGTACTGACGTATGACGGATAATGCCTGATCAGCCTCATTCTTGTTCTGTTCAAAATCAAATAACCAGTGACTGCCTTCTATTATCTTCCAGTTGCCATTGATCTTGTTTACCCGTACTCGACTGGGATTAAATGTAATACAGTCTTCCTGCAGCACCATGGGGGCGGCTTGAACTGCAGAGCTGGGAGGAATTCCGGCGACATTCTGACGAACCTTTCTCAGTTTAGTCGCAACAAAGTTCTGACTTATCATTTCTATGTTATTACCGTCGTCTGATACTTCAGCTCTTAATCCCCCGCGCTCCCTTTTCTTACCCTTGGGCACATCAAACCAGTCGCCACGAATTTCATTATCTTTATTATCAATTTTGCCGACAAAGACATGTGCCCAATACGGATTACGTGTTAACTGTTCGCCATACCAGTAAACACGTCCACGATCCTGGGAAACATAAAATGTGCCGCCCTTGTCGCCTTTCCAGGTACCACTAATATCAACTGCCTGTGCCAGGGATGTCAGGCAAAGAATAAAAACCGTTATTAGAAATTTAGTCATTTTTCTCCCAGGTGTTGTGCCTGCTTTCAGGGCTGGCTTCGCTTGCTTTTGACCCAACGTACAATGCCCTGCCACTGGTCTCGATCGACACGCGTAGCGGAGGGTGCAAGCTCAAAGATGCCCAGACCTCTATCTGCTGCGCGTATATAGTTCTGGGAATCCCTGAGATGTGTCAGCACGGGAATACGCTGTTTCTTCAGGAAGGCTTCCAGTTCACCATAGATACGCGTGACCTCGCGGGTGCGATTGGCAACCAAGGCAATCCTGGCCTGCTTGTTTGCTACACGACTGTTCTTTTTCAGCTCAGCAAGGAAATTGGTGGCTGCACGCATATCAATAGGTGATGGCAGGACAGGAACGATGACGGTCTCTGCCTTACGCATCAGGGCCGTTAGTTCCTTGCCATGAACCGCTGCCGGGGCATCCATGATCAGATAGTCCAGGTTGCGCGGGGCGCGATACCCTTTTTCAAAGCCTGCAATGCCATGAATAACCGGGCGCGCCGGGGAACGCTGCTCGAGCCAGGCCAGGCTTGAACCCTGGGGATCAAAGTCTGCAAGACCCACTTTGAATCCCTTGGTCGCCAGATAACTGGCCAGGTTAATGGCAATCGTTGTCTTACCCGAACCGCCCTTGGCATTCAGAACCATGATGTGACGCATAGTCGCCCCCCCCCTTTTTTTCTAGCCTGAAAATATCTAGCCGAATCCCTGATTAATTGTGGCAGGCTCAGCTATTTATTCAATCACCAGGGGCATTTCTCTGATTGCAGGGCATCAATCCTTTTGTATTGTGCGCCGTAAGGGACTTGGCGCATCATCCATATGCAGCTGATGCAGGGCATATTTAATCGCCTCATCCCTGGTTCTGAAGAAATGATCAGTACCTATCATTTTCGTATAACCCGCATGATCCAGTATGTCCTGAATAGGCATCTTTGTACGAGAAATCAGTACCTCGATACCCAGAGCACCCAGTCGTTCCGTTAATCCTTCCAGAACCTCCTCACCTGTTGCATCGATCATGGTAATGGATTCCATATCGATAATGACGAACTTCAGGTTTGGTTTTCGGGCAACGCTCTCGAGGATCATGGTTTCCATATATCCAGCATTAGCAAAGTACAGGGGCATATCAAAACGAAATACGGAAATTTCTTCCTGTACTGGCAGGTGGTGGAATTCCGCATCACGCAGGGTGCCATCCTCATGACGGGTAAGTTCAACAAAGCGAGGACGCATACTGCGCACCAGGAAGAAGAAGATCGACAGACCAATACCGATAAACAGGCCCATTTCCAGGTGCGGTGCGAGATAAAGTGTCAGGAAAAAGACGATCATCGATATCACTGCATCGGACTTTTGCACGGCCCAGGCATGCTTGACCGGTTCAATCTTCACCAGGCTGATTACTGCCATGATGATAACGGCGGCCAGAGTAGCCTGGGGCAGGTTATAGAGCAGGGGAGTCAGGAAAAGGAGCGTTATCGCTACGCCCAGACCCGTTACGATGGATGAAAAACCTGTCACTGCGCCGGCCGATATGTTGACCGCAGAACGGGAAAACGAACCAGATACCGCGTAACCCTGGAATAGAGAGGCAAAAATGTTACCCATGCCCTGACCAATCAGCTCCTGGCTCGAGTCTAGCCTTTGTCTTGTTCTGGCCGCCATCACCTTGGCGATGGAGATGGCCTCCATGAAACCAATCAGGGCAATGGCGATTGCAGCAGAGGCCAGTTCCTTCATCACGGAAAGATCAAACTCCGGCACCCCAAAGCTGGGCAGGCCCTGCGGGATGGTGCCAACAATGGCGCCGCCCATGGACTTGTAGTCCAGTGCCCATGACAGAAGCGTAGTAACTACAACGGCTATCAATACACCGGGGAATTTTGGTCTGTACACCTTGAACCAGTACATGATTGCCAGTGCCAGAACCGACATCAGGATAGTCGCCCCGTTCGCATTTTCCAGGGCAAAAATGATTTTGTTGAACACATATTCATAATGTGTGTCCGCCCTGGGCACAGTGACACCAACTAACTTACCCAGCTGCGAGGTGGCAATGATGATACAGGCAGCGTTGGTGAAACCGATGACCACGGGATGTGAGAGAAAGTCCACCAGGACACCCATGCGAAACAGGCCAAGCGCTATCTGGAATATACCGACCAGGAAGGCCAGTAACATGGCATAGGCAATGTAGGTTTCCGGACTATTGATATAAGGTGCGAGGGTTGAGGCCGTCATCAGGGAAACGATGGCCACTGGCCCGGTTGCCAGTTGCCGCGATGAACCAAAGAAAGCCGCGATCATTACCGGCAGGAAGGCAGCATAAAGACCATGATAGGAAGGCAGTCCGGCCAGTTGGGCATAGGCCATAGACTGTGGCACCAGTACCAGCGCAACGGTGACACCGGCGATAATATCCGCCTTTAAGGTTTCCGGATTACGTAATTCACCAATCCAGGAGCGGAAGGGGACAAACATACCTGGCCAGGCCAGGATGAATTTCAATACTGCCGACATATTGTTTCTCCCTGATAAGTCTTATTATTAAAGGAGTCGCAAGGCCGCCACGCCTATAGATCATCTTCTATAGAACAGATTCCCTGCATTGCAAAGCATAGATCATCTTTCCATAATTCCTAACTCGTCCCAGAGTTCATCTACCTTTCGTTTTACTACCTCATCCATGACGATCGGGGTCCCCCATTCACGATCAGTTTCTCCCGGCCACTTATTGGTGGCATCCAGCCCCATCTTGGAACCCAGCCCTGAAACCGGTGAAGCAAAGTCCAGGTAATCTATCGGGGTCTGATCAATCATGACCGTATCACGCTGTGGGTCCATGCGGGTGGTCATCGCCCAGATGACGTCTTCCCAGTTGCGGGCATCAATGTCCTCATCGACCACGATAACAAACTTGGTATACATGAACTGGCGCAGGAAGGACCAGACACCCAGCATTACGCGCTTGGCATGTCCGGGATACTGTTTCTTTATCGAAACCACCGCCATGCGGTAGGAACAGCCTTCGGGCGGCAGGTAAAAATCGATGATCTCAGGGAACTGCTTTTGCAGTATGGGTACGAAGACCTCGTTCAGGGCGACGCCCAGGATGGCGGGCTCATCGGGGGGCCTGCCTGTGTAAGTACTGTGGTAGATAGGCTCTTTACGCTGGGTAATACGCTCGATGGTAAAGACGGGAAATTCTTCTACCTCGTTATAGTACCCGGTGTGGTCTCCATATGGCCCTTCGGGGGCTGTCTCATCCGAATAGATATAACCTTCCAGAATAATCTCACTACTGGCCGGCACCAGCAGATCATTACCTTTACACTGTACGAGCTCTGTTCGCGAACCGCGAAGAAGGCCCGCAAAGGCATGTTCTGACAGGGTATCGGGTACCGGTGTGACCGCACCGAGTATGGTAGCGGGGTCAGAGCCCAGGGCCACAGAAATAGGGAAGGGCTCACCCGGATGGGCCTCGCACCAGTCACGGAAATCCAGGGCGCCACCACGGTGAGACAGCCAACGCATGATGACCTTGTTGGGTCCCAGCACCTGCTGACGATAAATGCCCATGTTCTGGCGTTCTTTATAGGGCCCTTTGGTAATAACGAGGCCCCAGGTAATCAGGGGAGCAGCATCGCCCGGCCAGCAGGTCTGTACGGGTAGCTTGCCAAGATCCACCTCGTCTCCTTCGAGGATGACTTCCTGGCAGGGCGCCTTACGTATTGTCTTCGGTGCCATATCCAGCACCTTTTTGAAAACCGGCAGGGTCTTCCAGGCCTCTTTCAT
>Ga0180435_10007697_pt1 | contig 10240 bp, 8 predicted proteins | sample SS_ome_3_FD_132467 | JGI IMG/M metagenome (GOLD analysis project Ga0180435, IMG submission 132467) | Hypersaline lake sediment archaeal communities from the Salton Sea, California, USA - SS_3_S_1 metaG | ecosystem: Environmental > Aquatic > Non-marine Saline and Alkaline > Hypersaline > Sediment... | reverse complement strand
GGATATATACATAGGCGAAGGTGAACTTATCGTGGGTGAAAGGGGACCTGAACCCAAAGCTACACCTACCTATCCGGAGATATGTGTTCATACTGATGAGGACCTCCGCGTGCTTAGTGAACGCAAAAAGGTCTGGTTCAAAAGCACGGATTCGAGCAGAAAAACCCTGACCGGTATGGTATCCGGGTTCTGGACAGGGAAATCGATGCGCGAAAAGATATTTGACGCTGTTCCTCAGGAATGGAAGGATTGCTATGCGGCCGGCATCTTCACTGAATTCCTGGAGCAACGCGCACCGGGGCACACCGTACTCGACGATAAGATATACCGGATGGGCATGCTTGATTTTAAAAACAAGATCAAAGCAAGCATCGGTACACTCGACCATCAGAACGATCCGGAAGCTAACGAGAAACTTGAAGAACTCAAGGCCATGGATATTGTGGCCGATGGATTGATCTCCTTTTCATTGCGTCATGCAGATGCGCTGAAAGATCTGGCCGAAACGGAAACCGATGAGACCAGAAAAGCGGAACTCCTTGAAATGGAGCAAAACTGTCGGCACATACCGGCCAATCCCCCTGAGACCTTCTGGCAGGCCCTTCAATACTACTGGTTCGTGCACCTGGCGGTGATCACGGAATTGAATCCGTGGGATTCCTTCAACCCGGGGCGTTTAGACCAGCACCTTCTGCCTTTCTATGAAGAGGGCTGCAGGATGCATGGTCCAGGGTTCAGAGATAACGCGAAAGAGTTATTATTGGCATTCTGGGTGAAATTCAATAATCATCCGGCCCCGCCAAAGGTTGGTATTACTGCGAAGGAGAGCAATACCTATACCGACTTCTCCCTCATCAATACAGGAGGATTGAAAGCCGATGGTACAGATGCCGTAAACGAATTGAGCTACCTTGTACTGGATGTGATTGAGGAGATGCGCCTGTTACAACCCAGCTCTATGGTGCAGATAAGCCATAAGAATCCGGATGAATTCATCGAACGGGCATTAAAGATCGTCAAGACCGGCTTCGGACAACCTAGCATTTTTAATACCGATGCCATTATACAGGAGATGCTCAATCATGGTAAAAGCCTTGAAGATGCCCGCAACGGAGGTGCCAGCGGTTGTGTTGAAACCGGTGCCTTTGGAAAAGAGGCTTACATTCTGACCGGATATTTCAACCTCCCGAAAGTACTGGAGATCACCTTGAATAACGGTATTGATCCACGAACAGGTAAGAAAATAGGGATCGAGAGCGGTGATGCTTCAGAGTTTGAATGCATGGAGGATGTTCTTAAAGCATTAAATAAGCAGCTTAAACACTTCATCGACATCAAGATAGATGGTAATAACATCATCGAAAAACTGTATGCAAAATACCTTCCGGTGCCGTTCCTCTCCTTAATAACTGACGATTGCATCGCCCGCGGAAAAGATTACAATGCGGGGGGAGCAAGATATAATACAAACTATATACAGGGCGTAGGAATTGGCAGCATTACCGACATGCTTTCTGCCATCCGCTTTCATGTTTTCGATCATAAAATCACCAGCTTCAGGGCACTGCTTCGGGCTATGAATGAAGACTTTAAAGGCTTTGAAGAACTCAGGAAACGACTCTGGGATGAAACACCCAAATATGGCAATGACGAAAATTATGCCGACGACCTGATGCTTCAGGTCTTTAACATGTATTATGAGGCTGTTGACGGGCGACCGACCGCAAAAGGTGGCTTTTATCGCATCAACATGCTTCCAACTACCTGCCACGTCTATTTCGGCAGTGTAACCGGAGCAACACCGGATGGAAGACATGCACGCAAACCACTTTCCGAAGGCATCTCGCCCATGCAGGGTGCCGACCGCAATGGCCCCACAGCCGTATTGAAGTCGGCAGCAAAAATGGATCACCTGAAGACTGGTGGCACCCTCCTAAACCAGAAGTTTACGCCTTCATTCCTTGAAGATAAAAAAGGGATCACTGCTGTCAGACAGCTCATCCGAACTTATTTCAAAATGATGGGGCATCACATTCAATTCAATGTTGTGGATGCTGATACACTTCGCAAAGCCAGGAAAAAACCTGAGGAATATCGTGATCTTATTGTACGTGTAGCAGGCTACAGCGACTACTTTGTTGATCTGACTGAAGAACTGCAGGATGAAATTATTCGTCGTACTGAACACGAGGGAATAATGAATAATGAATAAAGAACATGGAATGATGAATTTAACTTCCAACTTCCAACTCTTAACTCCGAACTCCTAAGTCTATTCACCCAGGCTGTTGTAGTAAGCAAACAATTTCACCAGATCTTCCTGGTCTTTAAGGTTTAGCTTATTTTCTTTCAGGTAGGCCGACAGTTCTTCCTGGTGGTCGAGCAAAACAAGCGGAATGTCTTTCTTCGAGGGGTTCAGACGCTCACCGGATTCATCATTTTTACGTGAATAGTAAGCTTCGAGCCGGTACATCTGGTCGTTGGAAGGATCATCATCTCCATCTTCGATCCTGTACTTGATGTAATGCCGCAGCAAAAGATCACATTCTCCTTCGCACAGGACTTCAAACCAGGTATTTGCAACCTCAAGGTCATTCCTCAGGTAGCTGGAAAAAATGAACTTATTATCCCCTATCATCACCCAGTTCAACTCACCGGGCTTTGCAAAAGCAAAAGTATCCGCATCAACAATGGCTTCAACCTTCTGGTGATAAATATTATACCGCAGCAGTCCATCCATGGTATTCCCGTCCTTCACAGCTACTTGTCCGGGTAGCCACTGATCATCAAGGTACATACCGGAAGGATCACCATAGTAAAAGTATGCAGGATAGCTGCCGCCACCTTCGGAAAAATCATCGACAGGTACCGGTTCCTGTAGCGGGGCATAATTGACTTCCCTGTTTTCAGTTGTAGTCCCTTTCTTTGTATTTACGGCTTCCTGCTGGGCAAAAACGGGGAGATAGTAAAATACAGCAAGTACCAACAAAGCAATTCGTGTTTTCATGGGTCAGCTTATTGAAGTTTTACTCGCTATAAAATACATAAAATCAGGCAAAAAAGCAAGTATTTCTTTATGTCATCGCATATGCTTATCTTTAGTCTATGAAAACGATCGGAATCATAGGCGGGACAACATGGGTTTCAACAGTGGATTATTATAAACTACTGAACCAGAAAATAAACAAGGCCATGGGCCGGAATCATTCGGCCAGGGTTGTGCTGATATCTGTTAACTTCCAGGACGTATTGACCTTTAAAGCGGAGGGACGCGAAGATGCGCTCCGCAAACTGATACTGGATGCAGCAAACAAGCTGGAGTATGCCGGGTCGGAATGCCTGTTGCTCGGGGCAAACACCATACATATGATGGCCGGTTTCATCCAGGAAAGGATCGGGATCCCACTCATCCATATCGGAGAAGAAACAGCAAAGGTGATCGCTGCAAAACACCTCAAAAAAGTAGCGCTTCTTGGAACCAAGGTCACCATGGAGAAAGATTTCTACAAAAACAAATTGTCTGAGTTTGGTATCGAAACGATTATTCCTGAGGAAAGTGACCGGGAGTTCATCAACAGGAGTATCTTTGAAGAGTTCAGCAAGGAGATCTTCAGCAATGAGACAAGACAGGAGTACACCCGCATCATTGCTAAACTTGCTAAAAAAGGCGCCGAAGGTGTCATCCTCGGCTGCACAGAGATTCCCCTCCTGCTCGACCAGAAAGATTTTGATATCCCACTATTTAATACAACGGAAATACATGTGGATGCAGCCGTGGCTTTCGCTCTGGGTGGAATAACTAAAGAGGAGCAGAGTGCTCAAGCCTGACCATTGATATCCGAAACAACTCAACACCCAACCCTTAACACTCAACACTTTATTAGATGAAAGAAAACTTTGGCTGGATCATGACCCTGTTCGGCACTGCGGTGGGTGCCGGAATCCTATTTCTTCCCATATCGGCCGGACTGGCAGGCATCATTGTAATAGCTGCTGTCACAGTGGTTAGCATTCCTACAGTTTATTTCGCCCATAAAAACATTGGCGTAATGATGACCGAAGCGGAAGGAAAAGTAGATTACACAGGCGCAGTAAACGAATTCCTGGGAGAAAAGGTTGGTTTCTGGATCAATGTTGTATTTTTTATTACACTCTTTTTACTGCTGATCGTATATTCAAGCGGACTGAATAATGACATTGGCCAGTTCATGGTCGATACAGGTTTCACCAGCAGCAATCTTTCACATACCATATTCCTCAGCCTGATCATACTCATTATACTTCTGTTTGTTATTCGTGTTGGAGAAAACATCATGCTGAGGTTCATGGGGTTTATCACTTTTCTGCTGGTAGCTCTGCTACTGGTAGTATCAGCATACCTGATCCCCCAGTGGAATATCAGTGTCCTTGGTGAAATATACAGTCCGGCTGCAGAAGGAGATCATTTCCTGCTGCTGCTTCCTATATTTATACTCTCATTCTCCTATTACCCGGCCATGTCGAGCATGATAATGGCATTTAAGGATAAAGGCCTTTCGAAAGAAAAGGTCATGTCGAAAAGTAATGTAATTGTTCGTATGTCAATGCTGTTACTGGTCGTTTTTATCCTCTTCTTTGTACTGTCATGCATCCTTGCCCTTAGCCCTGAGGAGCTTGAAAAGGCGTTGAAAGAAAACCTTTCCGTGCTGACTGTCCTTGCTGAAAAATCAGCAGGTTCGCCACTCGAATATGCAGGTCCTGTCATCAGCCAGTTGGCCCTGATCACATCCTTCGTAGGAACTTTCCTGGGTGCCAGGGAAAGTGCAAAAGAGCTCCTGAAAGAGTTGAGGGAATACTCACTGAAGAGCAAAAAAGGCTTGTTTCGTTTCCTGGCTTTCGATGACCTCTTGCTGCTAAGCTTCCTGATTGTGATCTGGGTAGTGACCATACTGCACCTTCCCATACTTGATATTTTAGGTGAACTCGTAGCCCCTCCAATTGCATTTTTCCTCTGCATACTCCCAATTTGGATCACCTACCGCGTTAAACGGCTGAAAAAATATCGTACTGCGGCATTGATATTCACTTTATGCATTGGCTGCCTGATGCTGTTCTCCTATGTTCTCGGTAAAATTATTTAAGCGATCTGTTCACGATGCACGGTGAGTGGTAACTGATATCCGATTTCGCCCGCGAATCCTTTCCATCGTCCTGCGAATCCCAGCTATTTAAAACGAATTGCTTTAACCGGTGTGATCCGTGTAATAACAAAAGAAGGCAGGATTAGCATGAGGGTGCAGAAAATAAAGGTACCTGCATTTAATATCAGAATATGCACCCAGGACAACTGTATTGGTACTGTTGAAACATAATAGGATTCAACCGGAAGGGGAACAATACCAAAGTGTGATTGGAGTAGGAATAAGCCTATTCCTATGAGATTTCCCCAAAATAGTCCGATTCCGATAATATAGGCAGCATTGAAGATAAATATCTTTCTGATGCTGGCGTTCCGGCTACCGAGGGCTTTTAAGATCCCGATCATGTTTGTTTTTTCAAGGATCAGTATCAGAAGGGCGGATATCATTGAAAATCCGGCCACTACCACCATCAGCACCACAATTACGATCACATTCATGTCCTGTAATTCCAGCCAGCTGAAGATCTGTTCCTCTGTTTGTTTAACCGTTTCAGACTTCAGGTGGTAACCAATATAGGATTTGAGTTGCTGGGCGATCTCATCGACATTATCAAAATCATCAACAAATACCTCGAAGCCACTTGCCATATGCTCGCCCCAATTATTCAGTCGCTGTATTTGCCTGATATCTCCATATATGTAATGCGCATCAAAATCCTCAAAACCTGAAGCATAAATTCCTGCCACTTTGAATTTCCGTCCGCGAGGTTGTTTCTGGCCTTCTGTTACAAAGTACATGCGAACATCATCCCCCACCGTAAAGCCAAGTTTATCAGCAATCAGTGAAGAAACAAGGATATCTGTTGACCTCACTGAATCAACAAACTCGGGCAGTTTTCCGGAAATGATCCACTCATTCAGTATCGTCCAGTCGTAATCATGCCCGATCCCTTTCAGGATCACGCCCTCCATCTGTTCATCCGTTTTTACAATGCCCCCTTTCGTAGCAAACACCTGTATGTGCTTTATTCCTTTCATTGTATCCAGGTGCGGATAGAAAGGCTGATTTATCAGAACGGGGGTTGATTCAAGCGATTTATTGAAATCGTAGCTGGTAATGGTTATATGGGCGGAGAAACCGGATACCTTATCCCTGATCTCCCTCTGAAATCCGGTCAGGATGGCAATCGCCAGGATCATCACCGCAAGGCCGAGTGCAATACTAACAATACCAATCCGCACGGCAGGGCGTGAAAGGTTTTCCTTCTCCTTCCCGATGATATGGCGTGTTATAAACAGTTCGAATTTCATGATCCGGTGCAGCAGCACCCTGCAAATTTATTAAATTTAAGGCCTGATGGAAAGATTAAAAACGTTGATCGCTATTTGCATGTTGTGTATCAGCATGCAGGCATGCATGCAGGAAGATGATGCCGCTGAAGCCAAATTGCTCACCGGAGCCATGCAGACCAGCGAATATATACCTCTGCTGGAAGGGAAACAGGTCGCCCTGGTTTCCAATCATACTTCCCGCATCGAAGACATACACCTGGCCGACACCCTGCTCAGCCTGGATTTAAATATTGTAAAAGTATTTGCACCTGAGCATGGCTTTCGAGGTATTGCCGATGCCGGCGAGATGATCAATAACGAAACTGATCCGAAAACAGCATTGCCCATTATCTCACTCTACGGATCAGATAAAAAACCTACCCGGCAAAGCCTGGAAAACGTTGATATCATCCTTTTCGACCTGCAGGACGTTGGCGCCCGCTTCTACACTTATATCTACACACTAACCTATGTAATGGAAGCAGCTGCAGAATCGGGTATCCCTGTGATTGTCCTCGACAGGCCCAACCCAAATGGATTTTATATCGATGGCCCGGTTCTTGACAAAGAATATGCCTCTTTTGTAGGCATGCATCCGGTCCCGATTGTGTATGGTATGACCATCGGTGAATACGGGCAAATGGTCAATGGGGAATACTGGCTTGCCGACAGTATCCAATGCGATCTGAAGGTAATCCCGTTGAAAAACTATGACCGAAGCAAGCTGTATAAACTCCCCGTCCGCCCGTCACCCAACCTTCCGACCTGGGAATCTATCTACCTTTACCCTTCCCTTTGCCTGTTTGAGGGTACAGTTGTAAGTGTTGGGCGTGGTACTGACTACCCGTTCACGGTTTATGGGCATCCGGATATCAAGACAGGGAGTTTTGTCTTCTTACCTGAGTCCCGGCTAGGGGCCAAATACCCAAAACTTGAGGGTGATACTTGCTATGGCCAGAACCTCAGTGGGTATGCAGCCTCATTTAATGAGATCCGGGAACATTTTAACCTAATATGGCTGCTTGGTGCATTTGAGCAACTTGGAAATGATACTTCCTTCTTTACACCCTATTTTGATAAACTGGCAGGGACATCCATACTAAGAAAACAGATCATTTCAGGAACGCCCATTGACGAAATAAGGACCTCCTGGCAGGAAGACCTCGATGCTTTTAACTTCATCAGGAAAAAATACCTGATCTATGAAGATTTTTAGAACACGAAATTGAATTCAAAATTTTATAAAGAATTCAATCCTGGAGATATAATGGACGGAGTCGGGACTTAGTTTGTTCTACCGGGATACACCTTTAGTGCTTCCGCAAGGCATTTCATCGCCTTTTTAAGGTCATCCACATTCAATACATAACTGATCCTGACCTCGTCCTTGCCCTTTCCTTTAGTTGAGTAGAAGCCGCTGGCAGGTGCCAGCATTACGGTCCCGCCTTCATAATTGAAGTCTTCCAGAAGCCACTGGCAAAAATGATCACAATCTGAAATAGGCAGCTTGGCCACCACGTAAAAAGCTCCTTTTGGCACCGGACAGTGTGCTCCAGGCATATTATTGATCGACTCAACCACAACATCCCGCCTGGCAAGGTATTCTTTTTCAACAGCCTCAAAATAGCTCTCAGGGGTATCCACCGCAGCTTCTGCAGCTACCTGTCCGAAAGTAGGCGGACTAAGGCGTGCCTGAGCAAATTTCAGCGCTGTGCTCATCACCTCTTTATTCTTTGAGATCATGCAGCCAATGCGGAACCCGCAGGCACTGTATCGCTTACTGACCGAGTCTATCATAATAACATTATTCTCAATACCTTCGAGATACATGGCAGAGTAATGCGTATTCCCGTCATAGCAGAACTCCCTGTAAACCTCGTCAGTGATCAGGAAAAGATCATATTTCTTTACAATATCCCTGAGCACTTCCAATTCCTCTTTCGAATAAAGGTAACCGGTGGGATTATTCGGATTGCATATCAGGATCGCTTTTGTCCGGTTGGTGATGGCTTTTTCGAAATCGGTGATCGGAGGCAATGCAAAGCCTGAGGCTATATCAGAAAATATGGGTACAACATTTACCCCTGCATTGATCGCAAAACCATTGTAATTCGCATAGAATGGCTCAGGTATGATGATCTCGTCGCCGGGGTCTAAACATGAATTCATCGCGAAAAGGATGGCTTCCGATGCTCCGGCACCGACAATGATCTCATCCGGGTCGAGATGGATATCGAAACGGTCATAGTATTCACAGAGTTTTTTCCTGTAGGATAAAATACCGGCAGAATGACTATAGGCAACTACTTTCTGATCGAAACTACGAATGGCATTCAGTGCCACTTCAGGAGTTTCTATATCAGGCTGCCCGATATTCAGGTGATATACTGTATGTCCCTTTTTCTTTGCTTCTTCTGCATAGGGCACAAGCTTTCGGATAGGTGACTCGGGCATACGATGCCCTTTTTGTGAGATCTTAGGCATGTTGATTAATTTGGGTAATAAAAAACCCCCGCCGGTGCGAGGGTATAGTAGTCTTATTTATTAACCGGTGTTGCCCCGGTATTGGTTTCCTTTTCAGGCATCACTTCGGATGGTGCTTTTACCACCTTACCCTTGATCTGTAATTTGATCGGGTTATTTGATGCATTACTGTAGATTGTAACGGTCTTGTTAAACGGGCCAACCCTGTTGGTGGTGTATGTAACCTTGATCGCATCACTTTTCCCGGGAAGGATAGGTTGCTTAGGCCAGGTGGGAACGGTACAGCCACAACTTGACTTAGGTCTTGAAAGGATCAGTGGCTCCTTGCCGTCGTTGGTAAATTTGAATTCGCAGCCACCATCGGAATTCTGCATGATGGTACCGTAGTCGTGAACCACCTTATCAAAAGTGATCACAGGAGCATTAGGGTTATCCGCCCGCTGGGTACTGGTTTGTGCATTTAACTGAAAGGTAGCAAAGAGGGCTAGGGTCAAAATGAACAATGACTTTTTCATCTTAAGTGTTTTTAGTGTTTGTTTAGCAAACGCAAAATTAATAATATTATTTAACAGATATAATTTTCGAATATATTTTATATCATTGCAAAATCCATTCCATTATACCCTTAGTTTATGAAAAAAGTTGTCATTATTCTTGCAGCCATCGCATCATTGGCCGTGATCTCATGTTCAAACCAGAAAAAGAGCACCAGCACAGAGCCTATCGTCAGTACCGGTGTCAGTATCAGTGGTCCAGACGCCATCATATACAAGACCAGAGGGGATTACAAGCTCCTGGTTCCGGTTATCATGAACGATGACAAGACCGAGATCATTTCCTACCCGGCACCCGGCGACCTGAAATATAAAGGAAAGCCAGCCATTCCAACCGAACTGAACGACGATTTCCTGCTTGATAACAGAGGGATCACTAAAAACGCCGCATTTACATCATACACTTACGAGGAATACATGGCTCTTGATAAAACACCCTCTAAGGAGGAGTTAATGTCGCTCATAATTGATGCCGATCCAATCGATATCATGTACAATTGTGGCAAACGAGCTGCATACCAGGATGAGGTCAATGAACTGAATACGATTATTCAGTCCGGAGACTTCTCTAACTTCAGGAAGCTTAAATAATCCAGACCTGGCAGGTCCGGGACCTGCCAGGTCTCAGTACCCACTTTTTTCTTAGCTTTGTGTAAAAGCAAAGTGATCTATGCCTGTACAGAAGAAATTCGGTGCCTTTGCCGGTGTATTCACACCATCCCTACTCACCATACTGGGTGTGATCCTGTAT
>Ga0180435_10007692_pt1 | contig 10241 bp, 6 predicted proteins | sample SS_ome_3_FD_132467 | JGI IMG/M metagenome (GOLD analysis project Ga0180435, IMG submission 132467) | Hypersaline lake sediment archaeal communities from the Salton Sea, California, USA - SS_3_S_1 metaG | ecosystem: Environmental > Aquatic > Non-marine Saline and Alkaline > Hypersaline > Sediment... | reverse complement strand
CTGGCCAATATCATTTCGGTATTGACCACCTTTTCCCTGTCGGCCGTGGCCACCAACCTCAAGGTCAGGGGCGGCGGCGATTACTATCTCATATCCCGAACCCTGGGAGTGGAATTCGGCGGCGCCATCGGCATCGTCCTCTTTCTGGCCCAGGCAGTCTCCATTGCGTTTTACTGCATCGGCTTCGGCGAAGCCCTGGCCTCCATCCTGGATCTATCGGGCGGTCATGCCCCCCAGCTGATCGCCCTTGGCGCCATCGGCTTTTTATTCATTCTGGCCTGGATCGGCGCCGATCTGGCCACCAAGTTCCAGTTTGTGGTCATGGTCCTGCTGGTGGCGGCCATCGGTTCATTTTTTTGGGGCGCCCTGCCCCGTTTTGATACGGGACTTTTAGCCCGCAACTGGGCCACTCCCGCCCAGGCCCAGCCATTCTGGGTGATATTCGCCATCTTCTTTCCGGCGGTGACCGGTTTCACCCAGGGGGTAAGCATGTCCGGGGACCTGAAAAATCCGGGCCACAGCCTGCCCCGGGGCACTTTCGCCGCCGTGGGGCTTTCCATTCTGGTCTATTTTGCCGTGGCCCTTTGCCTGGCTGCGGCGCTGCCCCTGTCCACCCTGAGCCAGGATTTAACATCTTTGAGAAGCGTATCGGGCTGGGGATTTTTATTCGACGCCGGGGTCATCGCCGCCACCCTCTCGTCGGCCATGGCTTCTTTTCTAGGCTCTCCGCGGATTTTGCAATCCCTGGCCGGCGACCGGGTGTTCCCCCTGCTCACCCCCTTTGCCCAAGGCCACGGACCCGGCAACAACCCCCGCCGCGGGGTGTTGCTGGCCGCCGCCATCGCCGTGGCAACCGTGGCCATGGGACAACTCAACCTGGTGGCCCGCATCGTCTCAATGTTTTTCCTGGTTTCCTACGGCCTGCTCAATTATGCCACTTACTACGAGGCCCGCGCCGCCAGTCCCTCATTCCGCCCCCGTTTCCGCTGGTTCGATTATCGGCTCAGCCTGGTGGGATTCCTAGCCTGTCTGGGCGTCATGCTGGCCATTGACTTCAAATCCGGAGCCGCTGCCGTGGCCATCATCGCGGCCATCCATCAATACCTGCAGCGCACCGCCGGACCGGCGCGCTGGGCCGCCGGCCAACGATCCCACTTCCTGCAACGCGCCCGCCGCAATTTGCTGGCGGCGGTGGAGGAGCCCAGCCATCCCCGGGATTGGCGGCCCTGCACCCTGGTCGTGTTGAACGCCGATGAACACTTATCACCGATCATGGATTTCGCCGGCTGGCTGGAGGGCAAATCGGGGGTAACCACGGCAGTGCGGCTCATCGAAGCCCGGGGGTTGCAGGCCCGTCTGAAAACAGCTTCCATCGAGGAGGAGTTGCGCAGGGAACTCAAAGCCCACCCCACCCGGGCCTTTGCCCTCTGTGTGGCGGCCCCGGATGTTCCCAGCCGCTGGGTCACGCTGGTGCAAAGCGTGGGCATGGGCCCCTTCCGCACCAACACCCTGTTACTGGAGTGGACCGCCACAAATCCCCAAACGGAAAACCTCACCGGAGCCCTGATCCAATCGCCCAGCCTCCGCGTGATCCACCGCCTGGGCTGCAATGTCATCCTGCTTGTCCCACCGCCCGGCGGATTTGAAACATCAGAACAGGCAAGACAACACCCGCCAGCCATCGATGTCTGGTGGGCGGGAGATAAAACCAGCCGCCTGATGCTGATACTGGCCTATCTGATGACCCGCAACACTGTCTGGCAGAATGCCGCCATCCGGGTCCTGGCCACCAACTACGAGGCAGATTCGCAGGAGAACCAGGAAAACCTGGCGCAAGTACTGGAGGAAGCCCGTATCCAGGCCCAACCCGTAATTTTGCCCCACGCGGATATCGCGCAACTGTCCGTCCTGTCTGCCGAAGCGGCCCTGACGTTCATTCCCTTCCGGTTCGGCAGGAATAAACCTCAGGATTACCAGGGAAATACGCTGGAGGGACCTCCCCGGGGCCTGCACGCCGCAGCCCTGGTTTTGGCTGCCGAGGAGCTGGATTGGGATGCTGCTCCGGAAGAGGGTCCGCCCGGTGAGCTGGCCGCGGCCCTGGACGCCTGGAATGAAGCTCAAAAGCGCTCCCAGAATGCATCCCGGGATGCAGAACAGGCAGAACAGCAGGCCCAAGAGATGATGGCGGCCATTAATTGGGAAGACCTGGATCCTGCCGACCAGGAACTGATGGCCTCGGCAAAATCCGCCCTCCTGGCCGGTCGCGCGGCCGAAAAGGCGGCCCGCCGGGCTGCCAAAGCCGAAGCCAAAGCCCGCCTGGCGGCCCGCGAAGCCGAGACCAAAGGGGCGGATATCCCGCCTGAAGACTTAGATTCCCAATGATTTTTTGGCCTTCCAGCGGTGACTCTGGCAAGCTGAATACTCCTGTTTGTAATTACGAAGCCATATGATCAGAATAATTTCACCGCCCGCTCCGCTCAAGCCGCAAAGTTTTAAAAAGCGATGTTAGAGTTTTGATGCGCCAGGAAATAGCACCCTGCGTCCTCTTATGATATAGACTATAAGGATACATGCACCGATCCTTGCGGCGTAATATTATTTACCCGATACCCTCTTTTCGCCAGCCTATCCAAAGCGAGACATATCATGAAGAGCATCGCATCCAAACTGCTGCTATCCATTGGCATAGCAATGATTCTGTTTTTCGCTTTTCTATTTTACCAGACCTATTCGCTGACCAATAAACGGGTCAGGGCGGTGGTCCGGCAACAGGTTGCCATGGCATTGAAGTTTGATATCGCCATCCGGCACTATGTGGGCGATCATATCCGGCCCTTGATGTACGAACTGATAGGCAGGGATGAATTCATCCGCGAAACCATGTCCACCTCTTATGTGGCCGGTTCCATATTCAACGACGTCCGGCAGGAGTTTACCGATTATATCCTGAAGTTCTCTTCCGACAATCCGCGTAATCCCGCCAATCTCGCAGGCCCCGAGGAGTTGAAGGTCCTTAAATACCTCAACAGCAAGCCGGATATCAGCACCTGGCAGGGCGAACTGGACATTGACGGCCAACCCTACATGGCCCTGTTCAGCGCCCGCCGGATGAAGGAATCCTGCCTGCACTGTCACGGCAAGCCCGAAGATGCCCCCGCCTCCCTCATCGAGGAATACGGCCCCGTGGCCGGATTTCATCGCCCCATCGGCATGGTCATCGGATCGGATACGGTGGCCATCCCCATGGCCAAAATACAGGAGCAGCTCTACTCCGAATCCCGGCCGACCTTGCTGATCAGCGGCCTGAGCCTGCTCCTTTTCGGCATTGCCATTGTGATCATTACCCGGCTGGTGGTCACGGATCGCATTGCCACCATATCGAAACATTTTTCCAACACCGCCCAAAAGGAAGATTACTCCGCCATAGAACTCCTGGAGATAAAGGGGCGTGACGAAATTTCCGATATGGCCACAAGCTTCAATACCCTGTCACGGAAGCTGCGCAGCTATTATTCAATCCTGGACCAGCAGGTCAAGGAACGCACCCGGGAACTGGCCGATAAAAACCGTGAACTGCAACTGGAAATCGAAGACCGCAAGCAGGCTGAAATTTCCCTGCGGGAAAGCGAGGCCACGCTCAAGAGTATTTTACTGGCTGCCCCCACCGGGATCGGCATGGTCTGCGACCGGGTGTTCACCCAGGCCAATGAACGGTTGTGCCGGACCCTCGGTTACACCCGGGATGAACTCATCGGCAAAAGCACCCGGATGGTTTATCCGACGGATGCCGACTATGACTATGTCGGCCAGGTCAAGTACGAACAGATTGCCCAGCAAAACACGGGCACGGTGGAGACGCGCTGGTGCCGCAAGGATGGAAAAATCATCGATATTCTGCTGAGTTCGACCCCTCTGGATCCCGACGATCTCTCCCGCGGCGTAACCTTTACCGCCCTTGAGATCACGGAACGCAAACTGGCGGAGATAACCCGGAGAGAAAATGAGAATCTGTTACGCAAAATTACCGAAAATATCCCCAACTCATATATCGCCCTCATTGAAAGGGATCATTCCATCGGCTTGATCTCGGGCCAGGAGCTGAAAAAAAACGACCTTGATCCCCAGAAACTTGTGGGACTGCCCTTTGAACAGGTGATCACCGAAAATACCGCCCTGGTCAAACGCAACATCCAAAAAGCGCTGCAGGGTGAAGAGCAGAGTTTTGAACTCAGTTCCGGGGAGCGTCACCGGCTTTATCACATTATTCCTTTGAAAAGCGAGAACGGTTCGATTCCCCGTGTGCTTGCCGTCATTGAAGACATATCCCATCGCCGGCAACTGGAATCCCACCTGCGGCAGGCCCAAAAGATGGAGGCGATTGGCACGCTAGCCGGCGGAATTGCCCACGATTTCAACAACATTCTTTTTCCCCTGATGGGATTTGCCGATCTGCTCAAGGATGATCTGTCCGCTGACAGCCCCCTGCAGAAGCATGTTGACGAAATACTTCGCGCGTCATTGCGCGCCAAGGAACTGGTCAAGCAAATCCTGGCCTTCAGCCGCATGGGCGATCAGAATATCAAGCCCATCAAACTGCAGAGCCTGGTCAATGAAACTTTGAAACTGCTCCGTTCTTCAATTCCCACGACCATTGATATCGAGCAGGACATCGACCCGGCCTGCGGTGTGGTATTGGCCGACCCCACCCAAATGCACCAGATCGTCATGAACCTGGCCACCAATGCTTACCACGCCATGGAGGATACCGGCGGCACCCTGACCGTGTCCCTTGGGCAAGTAAGTCTTGCGGCAGATCACGCCATACCCCCGGACCTTCCCCCCGGAGAGTTCGCCCGCCTTTCAATTCTCGATACGGGCACGGGTATTGACGAAGAAATCATGGACAAGATCTTCGACCCCTATTTCACCACCAAGGCCACCGGCAAAGGAACCGGCCTGGGGCTTTCAGTGGTCCAGGGCATCATTAACCAGTGCAGCGGCGATATTCAGATCAACAGCCAACCGGGGAAAGGTACCCGCATCGACGTATTTTTGCCCATCATGGACCGGAAAACGGAAGATATCAAACCGGGTCCCAAGGCCGCCATACCCGGCGGCAGCGAAAAAATCCTGCTGGTTGACGATGAGATGGTTGTTGCCACCATCCAGCGCCAGATGCTGGAACGTTTGGGCTATACGGTCAAAGTGCGCACCGCTAGCCTGGAAGCCCTGGAAGCCTTCCGATCGAACCCCCAATCCTACGATTTGGTCATATCGGATATGACCATGCCCAATATGACCGGTGCCCAGTTGGCCAGGGAAATCAGGCAGATCCGACAGGATATCCCCATCATTCTGTGCACCGGATTCAGCGATGAGCTCACCGAAAACAAGCAGATGGCCCTGAACATCCAGGGCTTCATCATGAAACCGGTAATTATGAAAGAACTAGGGAAAACCGTGCGCCAGGTTCTTGACCGGGCCTGATTGATTGCCGTTCACCGCATACCTGTGAAGGTGGTTGACCATGGACAAAAAAGATAGCTTGAGTAATCGTTTGGCCCAGGGGCCTGTGATCTGTGCAGAAGGATACCTTTTTGAACTGGAACGGAGGGGCTACCTGCAGGCCGGGGCCTTTGTGCCTGAGGTTGTTTTGGAGCACCCCGAGGTTGTGACCCAGCTGCACCGGGAATTTTTACGTGCCGGGTCCGACGTAATGGTCGCTTTCACCTACTACGCCCATCGTGAAAAATTGAGAGTCATCGGCAAGGAGCATCTCCTTGAAGAGATACAGAAGCAAGCCCTGGCATTGGCCCGTAATGTGGCAAAGGAAGATCCGCAAACGAGTCTTTTGGTCGCAGGCAACATCTGCAATACAAATATCTACGATCCGGACGATCCCGCCAGCCACAAAACGGTTCGCATGATGTTCGATGAACAGGTGGCCTGGGCGGCTGGGGCTGATGTAGACTTCATCGTGGCAGAGACCATCGGTCATCACGGGGAAGCCCTGCTGGCGCTTGAATCGATCCGTGATACCGGGATCGAGGCTGTGGTTAATCTCGTGGGCCACCGCGCCGGATATCTCCGTGACGGCATCTCCTTGGTGGATTGCTGCAAGTCCCTTGAAGATGCCGGTGCCACGGTGGTCGGAATGAACTGCAACCGGGGCCCGGCCACGATGATGCCCCTGGTTAAAGAAATCCGCGCGGCAGTATCTTGTCATGTGGCGGCGGTACCGGTGCCCTTCCGCACCACTGAAACGCACCCAACGTTTCAATCTCTGGAAGATCCCGGATGCACCTGCATACCGGACAACCGCCCCTTTCCGGTTGCCCTCGACCCATTTACCTGCAACCGCTATGAAATGGCAGCCTTTGCTCAGGAGGCGGCTGCCGCCAATGTCCGATTTATCGGCGCTTGCTGCGGCGCGGCACCCCACCACATCCGGGCCATGGCTGAAGCTTTGGGCAGATCTCCCGCAGCCAGCCGATACTCTCCCGATATGAGCAAACACTACGCCTTTGGCAGCGATCCCAGTGTACGGGCTGACAATCGCGAATTAGCGAGCAAAGGCGCTCTATAGCTCTTGTCCATGCAGGCTAATAACCTTGTAGGGGCGGGTTTGAAACCCGCCCCTACTCCCTGGCATAATTGAACTGGTATTAAGTATCGGAATGTATTTATGCAAACCACTCTAAGCTGTGCCAGGCATCGTGAACATCAAAATGGCCCGCACTATGGGCAATGATTTCCCACTGGTCGGCCATCACGCCCGATCGCTTGAGTTAATCCCGGAGGCTGATTCTAAATCCGGCCTGGGGGGAACCGGTAGCGGAAGTCGCAATGGCTGGCGCCCTCCATAATAGTTTGGGTGCGGGTCAGCCGGGCGGCCGGGTTGAAGCCTTCAATAAGGGCAAAATCGCGGTTGCAGGAAAGCAGCTTACCCAATTCCGGCATGCCCAGGGACCGGTACATTTCTGCATAGCGGCAGCGGGTGACGTCAAAGTCGAGACGGGTTTCGTCATGCCGGTGAGTGACGATTTCCAGCGCGCTGTTTTGGGTCCAGTAATCCAGCGATTCCCGGAAGTGGGAGGAAGAGTTGCCGCCCATGGCTTCGGCCAGTTCCGCGCCTTGTTGCCGGGCAATGGTAATGATGGTTTGGGCTACGACCCTGAGCACCTCCTTTTTCTCAAAGGAATCGCCCAAGGCCTCGATAATCGGTTTGAGAATACGCGCTTCCACTTCCCTGCGGGTCAGCACACCGATTTTCTGGGTAAGGGTATCGGCGACAGTTGGCTGGCGTTCTTGGTTCATAGGCTCGCAGTTTCTGTTTTCAAGATCGGGTTATGGCGGGGTAAAGGTTTTCAGGGCCGTGACAATGTCTTCCAGCTTGGGCCGCACATTGATGTCGCCCACATGTATATGGGTGATGATGCCCTCATGGTCAATAAAAAAAAGAGCCCTTTCCGCAGTGCCGTCCGAACGCAGCACACCGTATTGTCCGGCTGTTTCTCCATGGGGCCAGAAATCGGAGAGTACCGGGAACCATAAAGCACCCATCTGCCGGGTCCAGGCAAAAAGGGAGGGAATATTATCGGTGGTAATGCCCAGCAGAATGGCTCCATGGGCCTCAAAAAGATCCCGGGCAATATTGTAGCCCGGCCACTGATCGGAGCAGACAGGGGTCCAGGCGGCCGGAACAAAAGAGAGCACGACATTGCTCCGGCCCCGGTAATCCGACAGCCGAACCCGTTTGCCGGATACGGCGGGCAAATCAAAATCCGGCGCCGGGTCCCCTGCCCGTACTTTGAGCTGGCTGTCCGTGGGTTTGAGGCGTCCCGGATCGTAGATGGGCGCCTGCTGCTTTTCCGCCCCCCGTCCTACACTCCCGGTCAATGTGCACAGCGCCATAAACACACAGCAGAAAATTCCAAACCGCCAGCCCATGGTCAGATCCTTACTCCAGTCCGGCCGCCCGGATCAGATCGTCGAGTAATTTCCCGGCGTCCCGGGCACCCCCCAGCTGTGAAAAAAACACCCGGGGCTGCGCCTCCGGTTGGATGGCCAGGCCGAAAAAATAGGGAGTCCGGACTTCCCCCAGCAGTTTATGCAGTTGAAAATCGCCATCCGGGAACAGGGGGAATGGAATGTCATACTCTTTGCGGAAGAAATCCACCTCGAAGGCCGAGTTCCCGGCACCGATGCCGATGAGTTTAACTTTTCCAGCCAGACCGGGGGAAGCCTCGATGCGCCTGAACATGTTGTTGAGGGTCGGCGCCTCCCGCTGGCAATGGGGGCAGTACATACTGAAAATCTCGACGATCACAACCTGGGCGCCGATTTGTGAAAGTATGAAAACCCCTGAATCCTCCGCCAGATTGAGATACCGCACATGTTCCGGATTGGAAGGGATGGCAAACTCCACCTGGGGAAACGTACCCCCTACTGCCGGTGGTCCGGCATAAGATACATCCAAGACGCAACACAGCAGATAGGAAACCGGTAAGACGATTATCAGGGAGGTTTTTTTAAGAACTTTAATATAATTACTATATGAACAATAGGTTACCAGTAAATATCTCAAGCTTAACTTCAAGCATGAAAAACCGGAATCAATTACCTCCTTGCTTCGTGTCCTTCGTGCGCTTCGTGTTTGAAAAAATCGATTGCTAGGCCGGCAGGTTTTTAAATCAATATTCACCATGGGATAAGCTCGACCCTTTTATCAATTGCATAGTTTATTGATTCTGGATTAGCCTGGTCGGGCGCTGTTTCTTCTTACATCTGTTAGCCCGTATAGCCTGCCTCCCGGGCCTTAAGATCCAGATGCACGGTGGCGGCGTGCTCGAGGGGCGCAAAGAATACCCGCCCGGTTTGGCGCAAATCAACGCATTTCAAATATTTCCGGCAGCGGTCGCACACATCCACCCGGTACTCCGGTTCCTCCTCACTGTACAGGTATTGCAGGGAGTTGTTATCCTCGTTATGGCAAAATGGGCAATGGACCCGCTTTAACTGCCAGTGATGCCGGCAAAATCCGCAGAGTGCACTGCGCCGGCCGTTATCCGCATACATGGCCAGGGCCGGTGCGCTCCCGCAGACCGGGCAGGTATCCCGGACGGCCCCGTTTTCCTTTTCCAGATGGCGGGCCAATCGTCGGGAACAATGGCGAATGGAAGGTACCATTCCCTGATAGACGGCAAATTCCAGGAATTCGGGATCCACTGTCCATTGGCTGCCCCGTTCAGTAAAAAATTGGTCGTCTTGACGCAGATAGGCCGCCACCAGGTCCGCGGTAATCTCCGGCAGTTCTGCCCGCTGCCCCGGCTTAGCCGTATTCCGAGATTGATCCCGCAGGGCCGCAGGGTTCAGCATGCCGGCCGTGATCCGGGCGGACCCGGCGGTTTTGAGTCCGGCTGCGGCGGTGAGATCACAAATCCCGGCCATCACCTTTTGCGTGGCGGCTATATCAATGGGCCATTGAGTGATGTCCAGGAGTGGAAAACCATCCCTCCGGACGATCTTATCCCGGGGTATGACGATCGTCGCGGATTCATACTCCAGCTCTGCGAGGGCCCGCTCCTGAATGATGAATACCTGCTGAAAATAATCGACAATTTGATTATAAGCCGGTCGTATCTCTTTCAGCGCTGCTGCGGCTTGACTCAGGGTATCCTGTTGGCTGTTAGGCATAATCTCCCTTATCTCATCAATATCGCATTTGAAATTTGCGCAATGATTCACGTGGTCAGGCCACGGGACAGCGCATGGCCGCAACTGACCGGGGGGAACGATCACTCGCTCCCCCCGGTTGTTCTAACAGTCATACATCCCGTGGGATCTTCCCTTTCAACATTTCAGCTCCCCAGGGCACTGATGGTCCGGTTCAATGGCCCCAGCAGTCTGCGAAACGCGAGCCGGCGCGAGGTTCCCAACCGATAGACGCCGGCTACGGCGGTTTCGTGGTAGTTCTCCGGAGCAAAGGCCGTCAGGTAGATGACCCGTACATCATCGGGGTCGAGCAGCTGAGCCTGGGGAAATGATTTTTGCACCGCTGCCAGCCGCTGTTGGGCCATTTGACGGACCTCCTGCTCATCCCCGAAATTCATGGCACCGGTGGGACAAGTCTGGACGCAGGCCGGCAGCAGGCCGTTCTGCACCCTGTCCAGGCACATGTCGCACTTGGCCAGGATTCCCCGGGAGTCATTGCGGGGAATGTTGTAGGGACAGGATTCGAT
>Ga0180435_10007688_pt1 | contig 10244 bp, 4 predicted proteins | sample SS_ome_3_FD_132467 | JGI IMG/M metagenome (GOLD analysis project Ga0180435, IMG submission 132467) | Hypersaline lake sediment archaeal communities from the Salton Sea, California, USA - SS_3_S_1 metaG | ecosystem: Environmental > Aquatic > Non-marine Saline and Alkaline > Hypersaline > Sediment... | reverse complement strand
TACCACGACGGCAATAACAAGGGTCTCTTAAATATCTTCATACTTGGCCTGGAAAATGACACTCTGAAATCGAAACCTTCGGTGTTAAGTAAGACCCTGGTCACTCCATTCAATGACGGACCAGCTGCCTTTAGTCCCGACGGGAAAAGGATCGTATATTCGCGCAATCAGCTTGTAAAGGCCAGGCGCCGAAACATTCATAAACGAAGCAATCCCCTGGGCATCTATTTTGCCGATCCTGAAAATGGATCCTGGATCCCCACGGAAGACTTTCCCTACAACCATCCGGAATATTCAGTCACTACACCCTGCTTTGGACCCGATGGGAGGGTGCTGTATTTTGCTTCAGATATGCCAGGAGGTATGGGTGGAACCGATCTATACAGCTCGGAATGGAAAGACGGGGCATGGAGTAAACCCGAAAACCTGGGAGGCAGTATTAACACGGAAGGAAATGAAATTTATCCCTTTCTGGCTGCCAATGGAGACCTGTATTATTCTTCTGATGGCCTGGGAGGCCTGGGGGGAAAGGATATTTACCTGAGCAGGAAGAAAGATGAGCAATGGATGGATCCTGTTCATCTGGAGTACCCGCTGAATTCGGAAAAGGATGATTTTGGACTGCTTACCAACGAAGACTTCTCGGAGGGCTACCTGTCCTCGAACAGGGAACGCAGCGATGATATTTTCAGATTTTACACCCAAATACCCCAGCTTTTCGATTGCGATTCCATGCTCACGAACAACTACTGTTACGAATTCTGGGATGAAGAATATCCGGGTATCGATTCGCTTCCGGTGGTCTATGAATGGACCTTTAGTGACGGGACCAGGATCGAGGGGCTGAGAGTGACTCATTGTTTTCCCGGTGCCGGACCTCATTGGGCCAGGCTGAACATCATAGATAACCGGACCGATAGTACCTTTTACATGCAGAGTTCCAGGGAATTTGAATTGGTGGATCACGAGCAGCCATTTATTAGCGGCAACTACGTGGGTGGAGTGGATGAAACCTTAAGTTTCCACGGCCTGGATTCCTATTTGCCCGGATTCCAGATCGAACAATACATCTGGGATTTTGGAGATGGTGGATTTGCTGAGGGTGCTCAGATCGAACATGCTTATGGCGAAGCCGGGACCTACATACTTATGCTGGGACTCAAAGGTCGCCAGGAAGGAAGTACGGAAGTGCAGATCAGATGTGTGCAGAAAGCTGTTCAGATCCTGGGTAAGGGCCAGTTCTGATTATTCCAGGGCTTCTCCACAGGTGGGACAGAATTTATATCCCAGTGCTTTATCAAATTCGTGGCCGGCAGAGCACTTTACTACCTGTGCCTCCGTGTGTACCTGAGTAATTACGCCCACGATCTTGCCGCTCGAAGCTGGATTTGCCCAGAATCCCGTAATCAGGAATTCGATGCTCTGAGTCTGTCCTACCCTGAGAACCTCCAGAAAACTCTGCTGGGGACAGTAGAGTTCCATGATTATTTTCTGATCCCCCTGCTTGTTCTCAGCATATAAAAGAGGCTGCCTGGCCTTGATCCAGAGGGTATTGTAGGATTGAGTTATCCTCAGGCCATTATCCGTGAGTAACTTGGAAGCTACTTGCTGATCGTATTCGTGGGCGAAATTCTTCTTGTCACCCTTGGAAATATCCACACCTCCGGCTACCTTCTCACCACTGGAATGGTCAAAGAAGCGAATAACTTCTGCCTGGTTAAACCGAATTTTTTTACCCCAGATGGCATCCGCAAAATCAGTATTTGTACGACTCACCACACTTGCATGTGCTCCCACACATTTATCCTGCGCATTTTTCACCATTTGCCTGAATTCATCCTCGGTAATCACCTGTGAATGGGCAAGGGTGCATACACCTAAGACCGCGAGAAATAATATCTTTTTCATGACACCTAGCTTTACATGTTTGAAACGATACATCCTTTATACGTAATTCAAGGCTGCATTGTTATGTGGGAGCACTCATTGTTTTATGGTCCCGCCACTCAGAAACATTGGGTAAGGGCAGAACGCCACCAGGAATAGTAGGTGCTTTCCAGCTCCTCCAGACCGGGAAATGGATAGTGGAGTATTTGTTTCTTATTCCCCACAAAAAAGCCATTTTTAACGGTGCGGTAGGAAAGGTCCCCTTTGACCTGGCGGATCACGGTTTTGGTCTGGCGATGTCCCGAGCTAATCAGGGTATTCAGGCTTTCCCTCAGGTGATCCGGATTTGGATAGGGAAGGTCGTTCAGCGGCGCTTCGGGCTGCCTGGCCAGTCTGTTCAGCTTTAGCTCAGCCAAGAATATCTTGGGTGCCGAAACCGGCTTACTGGTGTCAGTCAGAAAGGAGATGAATTCCATGGGAGAAAGTTTGCTGGCCACCCTGGTGCTGATTGGATTAAATTGCTGGTACAGGTGAATCACATCGATTTTGTCGGGCGTGAAGGACTTTTGCATCAGTTCCAGGACTTTCCCGTCGTCGGTGACCAGGAAGAGGTTTTTCATGGCTTCCAGGGGAGTATTTTCCAGTACCCTGTATATGGATAAATACACCGAACGTTTGGGCTCTCCACTCGGGTAGGGCACCAGTTTTTCGTTCAGGTATTCCAACGGGAGATTATTCATTTCGGAAGAGTCCAGCTCCAGGAATATGGCCTGACCGCGCAGTCTTTTCCTCGTACCCGTGGCCAGGTAGCTGCCAAACTCCTGGGGAGGCAGGTGTGATGCTATCAGGGCTTCGGGGGTCATTGACAGGTAAATAAATTGTTTCATGGCATTGGGTTTTTAGTTTGGTCCTTTATTAATAGGAAAAGTGAAAGCGAAATTTGTTTGCTGTCAGACCATCTGAAAGAGTTTTTTAACTTCGTTTATGCTTGCGATCCGGAACATGCAGAAAGGGATTGTTCCCCTCCGGGAAGAATACCGGCTTCCGGTGTTTTACTTTCTCTTAAATGGTGCTTTTGCCAGCTGGCAGTCCTTCCTGAACCTGCATCTCGACAGGATTGGATTCAGCAGCATGCAGATCGGCATCCTGGGAGCCCTGTTTATATCCACAGCTGCTCTGGTAATTCCCTTCTGGGGCATGTTGTCGGATAAATACGGTAACAACCGTATTTTTTTGCTTCTATGTTCTGCCTGCGCTCTCCTGGTATTTTTTATCGGGCAGACTTACACCTTTCCGGCCATGGTCCTCCTGATCTTTCTGATCTCGGTATTTCATCAGACTGCGGGAGCTGTGGTGGATGGTATGGCTGCAGGCTTTGTACGGGAGAATACCCGGTTCTCCTTCGGACAGTTCCGCCTGTGGAGTTCGGTGGGATATGCTTCGCTTTCGCTTCTGGGTGGCTACCTGATCCGCCAGGGAACGGAGATCATATTTAAGGTCTCGGCAGGCCTCTTCCTGTTGATCTCTCTCTTCAACCTGTTTACCATGCCGCGGAAACCAGTCACGGGCAGGAGTCTGGTGAATTTCCGGAGTTTTGGCGTGTTTTTCCGCAATGCACCCCTATTTATCTTCCTTTTGCTTATCCTGATGTTTGGGATGGCAATTGCCCCCCTGCAGCAGTTTATTAATCTCTATTACCTCGACATAGGAGCCAGTGAGGCCTTCATTGGCTGGGTGTTTTTTGTGCAGGCCATCCCGGAGATCCCGGCCTACTTCATAGCCTCGCGATGGGTGAAGCGAAGCGGACCGGAAAAACTGATCCTTTTTGCCATGGCCATATCCATGCTGAGAATGCTTAGTTACGGACTGATTTCCAGGCCTGAGATTGCTATCATTTTCAGCATTTTTCATTGCGTGACCATTGCATTTTTTCTGGTGGGTGTGGTTGAATATGTACAGGACCGCACACCTCCCCATTTGAGAACCACGGGTCAGGCGCTGATCTGGGCCTTTCATTTTGGAGCCGGACTTACCCTGGGTAATATTTCCCTGGGCTATCTTCGAGGCCAGGTAGGAATGATGGATGCCATGAAGGTGCATGCTGCACTGGCCCTGGTGATCCTTGTGCTTAGCTACCTATTTTTCCGGAAAGAGGGTGAAAAACTTATATCATCGGTATAATACAAGTTTTTCGACCTGTCTGAAAACATCGTTATACAGCTGTATGAAATAGATGCCTGCCGGCTGCTTACTCAGATCGACTTCCTCCCGAAGCCCATTGCTTCCCGAATGTATCATTTTTTGCATCAGCACCTTCCCGGAAGGATCTACAATCATTAGTGTAAGCCGATTCTCTATGGCCCGGACCGATTGAATGGTAAATTTTCCCTTGCTTGGATTTGGGTAAATAGTGAATTGATTTTCATCCTCGCCCTGTAGGGGATTGCTTAGTATGAGATCCTCATCTACACTTGCTTCCGCATTTCCGGAAGCTATTCCCCTTGTATATTCCGCACTCCATCCTGTTCTGGTTATGCTGTAATCAGAGACAAAATGCACCAGCATACTCCCTCCGGTGGAATATATTGTGCCGGGCAGGGTTCTGCCGCTGAATTCCCCCAGGAGTGGCGCTTCCGTAGTATTTCCGTCGTAAATCCTCACAAAATCGTATCCGGTTTCCAGGTCAAATTCAGTGAAATTCAGGATGACATAGTCAGCTCCAGTGGGTTCGATTAGCTTCTGACAATCGGTATCGTTTTCATAGTTGCCTCCGCAGCTGTTATCGGAAAGCATTCCGGAGCTTTCGGTAAATGTTACATTCTCGCATGCTCCGCAACCTGTGGTATTGATCTCATAGGAAGCTTCCCAACCCTGAGCAGTGATACTGCCGTCGGAGGTAAAATGTACCAGCATGACACCTCCAGAGGACGTGATTACGCCGGGAATACTTCTACCGCTAAATTCACCCAGCATGGGATCTGAGGTACTTGCTCCATCGTATATTCGGACAAAATCATATCCCGATTCCAGATTAAACTCTAAGAAGGACAGGGTAATATTGCCAGCCCCGTCAGGCTGGATCAACTTCCGGCAATCGCTGTTGTTCTGGTACTCAGCTTCGCAGCTGTTGTCGGAAAGCATACCCGTTTCTGTTGTATATACTTCATCCACACATGGGCCGCATTGCGTGGTGCCAGTGGCGCTATAGTCTGCACTCCAGCCTGCTCCGTTAAGGCTTTCATTGGATGTGAAATGAATGAGCATGCTCCCGGATGAGGCGATGATCTCTTCGGGTAAACCGGATCCGGTAAACTCTCCAAGCAAAGGATCTGAAATGCTTGACCCATCGTATACCCTCACATAATCGTTGCCGTTTTCCAGGTCGAAAGAGGTAAAAGTCAGTGTTATCTCCTCTGCCCCCGGTGGCTGGATCAGCTTTTGACAGTCGGCAAAGTTCATGTAGTTCTCAGAACCACTGTTATCATCTACAATCCCTGTCCAGTCAGTAAAAGTTTCATCCAGGCAGACCGGATCAATTGAACCCGAAATATATTCCGCCTTCCAACCTGCAGCCGTAATGCTATAGTCTGAAGAAAAGCGAATCAGCATGCTTCCCCCGGATGAGGTAAGTGTGGGAGGCAGAGTGCTCCCGCTGAATTCTCCAAGAAGCGGATCACTTATGGAGCTACCATCGTACACTCGCACATAATCGTAATTTCGTTCCGTAGCAAATTCCATGAAGGTGAGTGTGATAAAATCGGCAGCCTCTGGCTGAATAAGCTTGATGCAATCGCTGTCATTCTGATAATCTTCCTCACAACTATTGTCTGATATTTCGCCTGAAGCCTGGGTAAAAGTTTCTTCGAGACAGGGACCACAGGCAGGAGCATTGCTGATATAGGCTGCCATCCAGCCAGATGCACTAATGCTCTCATTACTGGTAAAGTGAATGAGCATACTTCCTCCTGTGGAGGTAATTTCTTCGGGCAAACCAACTCCTGTAAACTCGCCCAGGAGTGGGTCGGCTGTACTTGATCCATCATAGATTCGAACAAAGTCGTTTCCATCTTCCAGTTGGAATTCTGTGAAGGTCAGGGTGATTTCCTCAGCCCCTGAAGGTTGAATCAGTTTCTGACAATCTGCCAGGTTCATATATTCTTCCAGACCGGAATTGTCGTCTAACAGTCCGTTCGGTGCAAAGAATGTTTCGTTTATACATATGGGCAGTATTTCCCCAGAAATGTATTCTGCGCTCCAGCCAGACCTTGTCACACTGTAATCGGAGATAAAATGCAGGAGCATGCTTCCACCGGACGAGGTCAGGGCAGAGGGAAGGGCGGTGCCTGTAAACTCGCCCAACAGGGGGTCTGCTGTGGAGCTTCCATCGTATACGCGTACAAAATCATAGTTGTTTTCAATGTTGAATTCATTAAAACTTAAGGTAATGAAATCTGCTCCCGGTGGCTGGATAAGCTTTCGGCAATCCATATCGTTCAGGTAGTTTTCCTCACAGCTATTGTCCGAAATTGATCCGGTAATTTCGGTGTGGGTTTCCTCCAGACAGGGGCCGCAGTCCGGAGCATTGCTTGTATAAGCGGCCATCCAGCCCGGAGCCCTGATACTATCGTTACTGGTGAAGTGTATCAGCAAACTTCCGCCGCTTGACTGAATATCCGTAGGTATATTACTTCCTGTAAATTCGCCCAGCAGTGGATCGGAAGTACTTGTGCCGTCGTAAATTCTTACAAAGTCGTTGCCATTTTCAAGCTGAAACTCTGTAAAAGTAAGTGTGATGCTGTTGGCCCCCGCGGGTTGAATAAGCTTCTGGCAATTGGCCAGGTTCATGTAGTCTTTTTCTCCGGTGTTATCATCCACCAGCCCATTGGCAAGAGTAAAAGTTTCATTGGTACATACAGGTTCCATTTCGCCGGAGGTATAGTCGGCACTCCACCCTGAACTTGTTACGCTGTAGTCGGAGGTAAAATGAACCAGCATACTCCCGCCACTGGAAGTGAGTACATCCGGAAGGCTTGAGCCTGTATAGGATCCCAACAGAGGGGCAGAGATATCCGAACCGTCGTAAATACGCACATGGTCGTAATTGTTTTCGATATTAAATTCAGTAAAGCTCAGGCTTACAAAGTCGGCACCTTCAGGCTGGATCAGCTTCTGACAGTCGGCATGGTTCAGGTAATCATTACTACCGCTGTTATCAGAAATGGTCCCTGAAATTGCTCTGAGGGTATCGTCCAGACAAATGAGCGAGGGTGGTTCGGTTATATTTACACGGTTGGAAGTATCCCTCACTCCCCAAAGGCTTCCATCAGATACCCGAAGGGTGGCAAACCATTCTTCACCGGAACTTGTGTATGAGGATGGAACAGGATTTGCATCGTCGAGCATTTCCTGATGAAGGCCATCCCTGTACCAGCTTATCTGAGTGCCAGATTCCATATCGTTTTCAGGATCCAAATACCTGTAACTTAACACTAGATTTGTTTCCTGATCAGGAAAATCGGGGTAGAGAGTAAGGGAATCTGACTCAGGCGCTTCATTTACATTTAGAATACCTATTTGTAATACCTTTTCGCACGAATCTCCGGCTTCATCCATACTTAGCAATCTGATGCTGCAGGATGTTCTGGCTTCGAAGTCAAAGCTCTCGGCGGATAACAATGCTGAGTCCCGATAAATCTGGAATAAGGGATTATCTGTGTCGCCCGGACCTGCTATCAGTTCATAGCGAAAGCTATCATCCTGATCTTCATCACTGGTGTAGAGTATCCCCACCAATGATCCAGGCGGACTGTTTTCCGGTATGCTGTCAGAGCTTACATATATATCGGTGGGAGGATGATTTGGAGGTGGCGCCTGTAAAATTCGTCCTCCGTTCTGAATGGCGCTCCATGAACTATCGGGTACGCTGTTTTTATCAAATGCAAGAACCCGCCAGAAAATATAATCTCCAACATGTTCGGCTCCCACATCAATGGAAGCTGAAAAAGTGCTGTCGGAAACATGAGCTAGTTTTAGAAAGCCATCAAATATCTGATCATCGATGTGCGGAGTATTATACCGGTAATACAATCTGGGGAAATCGGCATTGTCCATGACACTATCCGGATCCGAAATATCCACAGAAAAAGAATAAAATCCCGGAGACTGATCTCCATCGTCTTGCATACCGGAAAAGCCAGGTCCATCGCCGTCAGCGTCTTCTACAATACCGCCGCTATATACTTCAGACCAGCTGGTATTCCCGGCTCGATCCTGTGCCAGTACCCGCCAGTGAAGTGTGTCTGATACAAGGCTGTCGGAAATCTCAAAGGTGGCCAGATACGTGGATCCATTCCAATGTCCGATGTGCATTTCGGTGTTTACGCTGTCTGATATTGTGGTATCGTTCCAGTGGATGAAAAAAGCAGGCAGACTTTCATCGTCCAGAATCCCACTCAGGGTGTCGGTGAGGCTTTGGAGCAATGAAGCTGAACCTGGCATAAGTGGAGTGGTGCTCTCCGAGGCGGAAAATATGGGCGGGCTATTGTCAATGCCAAAGGGATCCGAAAAGTCCCACTCAGAAATGTTGCCCAGTATGTCACGGGCTCTAACGCGAATCCATACTGTAGAATCATTGAGAGTGCCATGCACCGGAGTGTTTTGGGTAGAAAAAGTCACTCCCCAACCATCGGTGGACAGAGTATCCTTGCCATCCAATACATCTGGACCGGGCAGGGGAAACCATTCCAGGCTGTCCGTGGAATACTGGAATTCCACGTATTCAATGCTGATTTTGCCTGCGCTGGTATCTGCAGCCAGGTATACCTCATCTGCAATCCAGTTGTTGCTTGGGTGAAAATTCAGCTTACATGTTGCAGGAGTTTTGCCGTCCCATCCGGCCATCCTGGCCAGCAGCCACCACATGGCTTTTGCCAGGCGAAGGGTTCCCACATCTCCTATATGATCGCCATTTTCCTCGTGAGCTACAAGGTTCCACATTTCGTCATAATCCATCATATTGTCAGGGTGGATATGAGCGTGCGGGCGCAGACTATCTTCATCGGCCCAGATGGCAAGATTTTTCTCCCCGTCATTGGACCAGCAAAGTATATCAGCATAGTCGAAAAGAATGCGCGAGCTGTCAAGGGATACAAAGTCCCTGATATAATCGTGTTTGATTTCACGCTGGAAGCCGTTTTCGTTGGCTTCGTGATTTGGGGAATCCACCGGTCCAGTGGTGAAAATCCAGCGGGTTGGGTAGGAATTCTGCTCGCAATGGAGATTCCAGCCTTCTATGGCTTCCAGGTAGTTGTTCATGCTTACCCTGTTCCCCGTGAGAGCTGAATCGCCGCTGTCCAGACCCCAGCGCATATTCCCGTCTGGACCTTCCAGAGATCTGCCGGCCCACCTGACCTGATACACCGTATCCTCGATACCACCGGGATCATTGTCTTTGGTCATGTCGTAGCACCAGCCAAAACCCATAACATGAAAAGGGTTTCCGCTACCATTCTGATCATCAATCTCTCCCTTGATTTGCTCTATTCTGCTTTCCGAGAAAAATAAATATTCGCCACCATAGCGGTGCATTCCCAATCTCAGAACGGTATCCGTAGCTGCTGGAGGAGATCCTATGTAGGTCTCTACCTGGTATGTGGAGTCCATTTGTTCCAGCAATCGCTGCCCCAAACGGTAACCTTCGGAGTGTGATTCTCCAGGCAGGGATACCAGCATCTTCTTAACCGAATCAATGTATTGTTGTGGAATTACTGCATAGTGATCCACTACGCTATGATCTGCTACTAACTGACCATGTACCAGGACAAGTACATGGATTAGAATCGCCGAGGAAATCAATCTTCTCATATTCCTATCTTATTACGGGTCAGGCTTTTGCCGAAAATTACCAAAGAATTGGCCTGCTTTCACAGGAAGTTTTTAACAATGCAGATTCTCATTGATCCAGCTTCTTGCCCGGGTGTTTTTCTCTAAAAGTTCCGGGCATACTGGTTCTGATTGATTATTCCCTGGATTTTTTTCTTTTATTTACTGCTTGCCAAAAAGACAACTCATGGCTAAGGCTAAATGGTTTTTTTACTCTCTTCTGGCGGGGCTTGTGTTACAGGGATGCCACAAGGTCCTGGTGGATGATGGACCCTTTCCCATCGAATTCAGCGAGACTAACATGGAAAGCAAGGAGAAGTACCTGAGAACTGTTGCCCGCCAGGATACCACTAAAAACAAGCCCAATATCCTGCTCATTCTGGTGGATGATCTGGGGAGAGATGATATATCCCTCTATCATGCCGAGGGAGTACATACTCCCCACCTTTCGCGCCTGGCAGCTTCGGGTGTGGTCT
>Ga0180435_10007686_pt1 | contig 10245 bp, 9 predicted proteins | sample SS_ome_3_FD_132467 | JGI IMG/M metagenome (GOLD analysis project Ga0180435, IMG submission 132467) | Hypersaline lake sediment archaeal communities from the Salton Sea, California, USA - SS_3_S_1 metaG | ecosystem: Environmental > Aquatic > Non-marine Saline and Alkaline > Hypersaline > Sediment... | reverse complement strand
GAAGCCCGCGCGAGGGCCGAGGCCGAGGGGCTCATGCTCCGCGATCTCGGCCGGTCCACTGCGTTTGACGGTGTCGCCGCGCTGATCACCAGCCCGGGCATTCCGCATCTCTACCCGGAGATGAACCGCCACATCCTGCGCGCGCATCAGGCCGGCGTTCCGATCGACAACGACATCGGGCTGTTCTTCCGCTCCTTCGCGACGCCGCAGTGGGACAATTTCGACCAGGTGCCCAAGGTCATCGCCGTCACCGGCTCCAACGGCAAATCGACCACCTCGGCGCTGATCCATCACATCCTCGAAGAGGCCGGCCGCCCGGCTCAACTCGCCGGCAACATCGGGCGCGGCGTGCTCGACATCGAGCCGGCGCGCGACGGCGAGGTGGTGGTGCTGGAGCTCTCCTCTTACCAGATCGAACTCGCCCGTGCGCTGACCCCCGACATCGCGGTGTTCACCAACCTCTCGCCCGACCACCTCGACCGCCACGGCGGCATGGGCGGATACTTCGCCGCCAAGCGGCGGTTGTTTTCCGAGGGCGGGCCGGACCGGGCGGTGATCGGCATCGACGAGCCGGAGGGGCTGTTTCTCGCCGGGCAGATGAGCGAGGGGCCGGGCGACGACCGGGTGATCCGGGTCTCGGTGGCGCAGAAGCTCTCCGGGCCGGGCTGGCAGGTCTTCGCGCGCAAGGGTTTCCTGTCGGAGTACCGCAAGGGCCGGCAGGTGGCGTCGATCGACCTGCGCGGCATGAAGGGCTTGCCGGGCCGCCACAATCACCAGAACGCCTGCGCCGCCTTCGCCGCCGCGCGTGCGCTGAACCTCGCGCCGCGCCAGATCGAGGCGGCGCTCGGCACGTTCGGCGGGTTGCCGCACCGCTCGCAGCTGGTGGGCGAAAAGGACGGTGTGAGCTTCGTGAACGACTCGAAGGCCACCAACGTAGATAGCGCGGCCGCCGCGCTGCAGGCCTTCGACCGGGTGCGCTGGATTGCCGGCGGGCTGGGCAAGGACGGCGGAATCGCCGACCTCGCGCCGCATCTCGGCCACGTGGCCAAGGCCTATCTCATCGGCCATTCGGCGCGCGCCTTCGCCTTGCAGCTGGCCGATACCCCGCACGAGATTTGCGAGACGATGGAGCGGGCGGTGGCGCGGGCCGGCGCGGAGGCGGAGGCGGGCGAGACGGTGTTGCTTGCCCCGGCGGCCGCAAGTTTCGACCAGTATCAGGATTTCGAGGCGCGGGGCGAGGATTTCACCCGCCTTGTCAGGGCCTTGATCGCATCGACCCGTTAACGCCGGGTTTCCGAATCCGACCGAAATCGCACGACAATCCTCTCGAAAACCGGGGCGAAAACCCCCATATTGAGGTTGCGGTCGCGGTTACGCTCTGACCGGACGAAGGGGATGATTGACACGCGCAATCGCGTGAACCCGGGGCCGGGCGAGCGACGTCGGCCGCACGAAAGGATTTCAATGACCCAACGCACACAAGAATTGCCCGAAAAGGTGCTCGCGGCGGCAGAAACCAGCTGGAACAAATGGCGCGCGTCGATTCCGGTGACCCCGAGGATCGTGGATCCGGCTGCCCTGCGAGCCCATGTGCGCCATGTCGACCCGGACGCGGGCAAAAGCCCCGAGCAGCGCATCATCGAAAAGATCCGCCGCCGGATGAAGCAATACCCAGAATGGTATGAAACCCGGCCCGAGGCCGTCGCCGAGGCGGTGAGTTGCCATCTCGACCGGATCGGCGAGGTGCTGGCGCGCGAAATGCCGGTCAGCGACGATGCCGTCGACGTCTGGCTCATCCCGCTTTCGGTGTTCAACTGGCTCGAAGACAGCCCGACCGGCGAGAGATTCCACCGTGGCGCGCTGCTCGCATGGTCGAGCGCCGAAAAGTTCAACGCCGCCAACGCGCCGGGGCTGAGCGCGGCGGAGTGCGCCCGGCTGCGTGCGCCGTTCATGGAAATCGCGCCGCTGCTGCTGCGCGCGGTGCTGGAAGAGCTTCTGCAAACCGGACTTTGGGTCAGTTTCGCCGAAAAGTTCGTCGGCACCGAACTCGAGTTCCTGGTCCTGCGGGTGCAGCGCCCGATCTAGCGATGCCGGCGGGTGGCGGAGGGCCCGGCCCGGGGCCACCGGTTCGGCCGATCACCCCGCCTGTCGCCCGCCGCGCACGCTGGTTGGCTTTTCCGGCACGGTCGTTGGGCGCAACCGGGTTCTACTCGCGATGCGCGGGCCCGGCCGCCGCCTGCTGGCGAGCGATTCGGGCCGGCACAACAGATCGCACTGCGTCGGCACCCCCCAAAGTCGGCGCAGTGCGGCGAGTCAGGCAGGCAAGTCCGGCAGGTGCGGGCCGAAGAATCGCGCGCATTTTTCGCGATCTTTCGCTTCCAGCGCCTGGAGCGGTTCCGACATCGTCACTAGCCGGGTCTTGATCCGGCGGCGCAACAGCCGCGCCAGGATCCGCTGCCACCAGGGCTGGGCGCGGCGCGCGGCGGCGAAATAGGCCTCGAGATCGTCGCGGCGAAAATGCAGGATCGCCTCCAGATCGTCACCGTCCGCCATCAGGCCGCAATGGAAGTTGCGGGTGGCGAAGGCCGCCTCGGGCAGATCGAAGGCGCCGAGGCCGGAGGTGGCGAAGCTGCGGACGAGGAAGCTGCGGTAATCCGTGCGGCACCTCGGACCACCGCCAAGGTTGAACACCCGGGCGGTGAGCGCGGGCCGGGCATCCGGGGCCGCGGCGAGGGCGCGGGCGGCATCCTGCACGGTGGCGATCTCCAGCGGCGTGTCGAGCGGCATGTGAAACATCAGGGGCGACATCTTGTGCCCGCCCATCACCGCGGTCAGCCGGATGATCGACCAATCGAGCCGGCTGGCGCGCACCGCGGCTTCGGCGGCGATCTTGGTCTTGGCATAGGCATCGCCCTCGGCGGCGACGAGCGGGTCGTCCACCCGGATCTCGGGGGTGTCCAGCCGGTCGCCGTAGACCGAGACCGACGAGGCGAAGACCAGGAACGCGCTGGGTGCGCGTTGCTCCAGCGTGGCGATCAGCGTCCGGGTGCCGCCGAGGTTGACCGCCTCGGCGAGTTCGGGATGGTCGTCGGCAAGCGGCGGGATGATGGCGGCGAGATGGATAACGGCGTCGACCCCGTCGCAGGCCGGGGCGAGGTCCGTGTCGCGGGTGATGTCGCCAAACCGGAGCGTCGCGCGGCCCGCGAAGGGGGCCAACGCGCGGCGGCTGGCGGGGGTGTCGCGGTCGAAGGCGACGATCCCGGGCGCATCGGCGCGTTCGGCCAGCTGCGCGACGACGGCGCGGCCGATCGTGCCCGCCGCGCCCGTGACCAGGATGCGTTGCGTCATCTTTTCCCGTCCGGTTGCCTTTGCACCCAAGATGGGGGCGGGCAGGGCGCTTGCGAAGGGCAAAAGGGTGCCGCGTTGCGTTTTCTCGCGAACTGGCGCATCAGCCATGCAGGCAACCCGGTGCACAATGAACCCCACGCTTGGCATATTCCTCAAACTCGGCGCGGTCATCGCCTTCGTGCTGATGCAGGCGCTGATCAAGGCGACCGAGGGACGGGTGCCGCCGGGCGAGGTGGTGTTCTTCCGGTCGTTCTTCGCATTCCCGGCGATCCTCGCCTGGCTCGCCTGGCGGCGCGAGTTGCGCGTCGGGCTGCGCACGGACCGGCCGATGAGCCATGTCTGGCGCGGGGTGGTGGGCACCTCGGCGATGGGGCTGGGCTTCGCCGGGTTGGCGCTCCTGCCGCTGCCGGAGGTGACGGCGCTCTCCTACGCCGCGCCGATCCTCACGGTGGTTTTTGCCGCGATGTTTCTCGGCGAACAGGTGCGCGCGGTGCGGCTGTTTGCGGTCGGCCTCGGCATGGCCGGGGTGATGATCGTGCTGGCGCCGCAGCTCACCGCGGTGGGCAACGGCGACCTCGGTGCAACGCAGGCGCTGGGCGCGGTGCTGGTGCTGATGGGGGCGACCTTCGCGGCGCTGGCGCAGATATTCATCCGCAAGATGGTGGCCACCGAGCGCGCGGCGACGGTGGTGTTCTATTTCACCCTGTCGTCGATGCTGTTGTCGCTGCTCACCCTGCCGTTCGGCTGGGTGATGCCGAGCCCGCGCGACGCCGGGCTCCTGGTGCTGGCGGGCCTCGTGGGCGGCGTCGGGCAGGGGCTACTCACCTCGGCCTACCGCTTTGCCCATGCCTCGGTGGTGGCGCCGTTCGACTACGCTTCGATGCTGTTTGCCATTGCCATCGCCTATTTCATCTTCGCCGAGGTGCCGACCGGCGCGACGCTCGCCGGGGCGGCGCTGATCGTCGGCGCGGGCATCCTGATCATCTGGCGCGAGCGCCAGCTCGGCCTCGACCGGGACCGGCCCCGCAAGGTGATGACACCGCAGGGGTGAGGACTTCAAATTGTGCGCCTGCGGCGCGCGCGATTGTTTGAATGGGGGCCAGCCCCCAAACCCCCGAGGTATTTCGCGACCAAAGAAGACGGGTCGTGGGGCTGGCGTGGACCGGGCTTTGCGGCTATTCTAGCGCCAGACCCGGGAGCAACCCGGGCGGAACGAGGCAGTATTCGGGCAGGTCCCATGACCGAAATGGTATATGGCGCCGCACCCCGGCAGGAGGGAGATCCCATCCTGCCCCGGTGGTGGCGTACGATCGACAAATGGTCGGTGTCGTCGCTTCTTTTGCTTTTCGCGATCGGGCTGTTGCTCGGGCTTGCCGCCTCGCCGCCGCTGGCCGAGCGCAATGGCTTGGACCCGTTCCACTACGTTGAACGGCAGGTGGTGTTCGGCGTCGTGGCGTTTTTCGTGATGTTCATCACCACGATGATGAGCCCGCAGCTTGTGCGCCGGCTCGGCGTGATCGGGTTTTTCCTCGCTTTCGCGGCGCTGGTGTTGCTGCCGGTGTTCGGCACCGATTTCGGCAAGGGCGCGGTGCGCTGGTATTCGCTCGGGTTTGCCTCGCTGCAGCCGTCGGAGTTCCTCAAGCCCGTCTTCGTGATCACCGTGGCCTGGCTGATGGCCGCGAGCCAGGAGATCGGCGGCCCGCCGGGCAAGTCGATGTCGCTGGTGCTGACGCTGGTGGTGGTGGGCTTCCTTGCGATGCAGCCGGATTTCGGCCAGTCGGCGCTGGTGCTGTTCGGCTGGGGGGTGATGTATTTCGTGGCCGGCGCGCCCTATATCCTGATCCTTGCCGCCGCCGCGATCGTCGTGCTCGGGGGCATGTTCGCCTACGAGAATTCCCAGCACTTCGCCCGGCGGATCGACGGGTTCCTGAACCCTGAACTCGACCCCACGACCCAGCTCGGCTTCGCCACCAACGCGATCCGCGAGGGCGGGTTTTTTGGCGTCGGGGTCGGCGAGGGCCAGGTGAAATGGTCGCTGCCCGATGCCCATACCGATTTCATCATCGCGGTGGCGGCGGAAGAATACGGGCTGGTCCTCGTCTTGCTGATCATCGGGCTCTACGCCACGGTCGCGGTGCGCAGTTTCGTTCGGCTGGTGCAGGAGCGCGACCCGTTCATCCGGCTCGCGGGCACCGGACTGGCCGCGATGTTCGCGGTGCAGGCGCTGATCAACATGGGCGTCGCGGTGCGGCTCTTGCCGGCCAAGGGCATGACGCTGCCCTTTGTGAGCTACGGTGGCTCGTCTTTGATTGCCACCGGCCTAGCCGTCGGCATGCTGCTCGCCTTCACCCGCACGCGGCCGCAGGGCCGGATCGGCGACATCCTCGCCAGCGGACGCGGGCGATGACCGGCCGCGCGCCGCTTCTGGTGATCGCCGCCGGGGGAACCGGCGGCCACATGTTTCCGGCCCAGGCGCTGGCCGAGGCGATGCTATCGCTCGGGTGGCGGGTGAAGCTCTCCACCGATGCGCGCGGCGCGCGCTATGCCGGGGGCTTCCCGAATGCGGTCGAGATCGAGAAGGTGTCGTCGGCGACGTTTTCGCGCGGCGGCGTGCTGGCCAAGGCGCTGGTGCCGTTTCGCATCGTCGGCGGCGTGCTTGGCGCCATCATCGGCTTTTTGCGCGACCGGCCCGATGTCGTCGTGGGCTTCGGCGGCTACCCCTCGATCCCGGCGCTGTCGGCGGCCTGGGCGTTGCGGCTGCCGCGCATGATCCATGAACAGAACGGCGTGCTGGGGCGCGTGAACCGGGTGTTCGCCGCCCGGGTGAGCCGGGTGGCCTGCGGCACCTGGCCGACCACCAACATCCCCGACGGCGCCAAGGCCGTCCACACCGGCAACCCGGTGCGCGCCACCATCGCCGACCGGGCCGCGGCGGGCTACATCGCGCCCGGCGACTACCCGATGCAGATCCTTGCCATCGGTGGCAGCCAGGGGGCGCATGTACTGGCCGAAACCGTGCCCGCGGCGATCGCGGCGCTGCCCGACGAGATCCGCCGGCATGTGTCGATCGCGCAGCAGGCGCGGGCCGAGGACGCCGATACGGTGCGCGCCTTCTACGATCAGCATGGCATCCGTGCCGAGGTTTCACCGTTCTTCGACGATGTGCCGCGGCGCATGACGGAGGCGCAGCTGGTGATCAGCCGGGCCGGGGCCTCGTCGGTGGCCGACATCAGCGTGATCGGCCGGCCGGCGATCCTGATCCCCTATCCGCACGCCACCGAAGACCACCAGAGCGCCAATGCGCGGGGGCTGGTCGAGGCCGGCGCCGCCATCCTCATCCCGCAAAGCCAGCTTGACGCCGAGACGCTTTCGGCGCAGATCGCCCTCGTTCTCGGCAACCCGCAGGGCGCCGAGCAGATGGCCGCCGCCGCGCTCGGCCAGGGCCGGCCGGACGCAACCGCGGCGCTGGTCGGGCTCGTCGAGGAGCTCGCGGCGGCAAACCGGAAGGGTGAGGGATGAGTGCAGCGACGAAATTGCCCACCGAGATGGGGCCGATCCACTTCGTGGGGATCGGCGGCATCGGTATGTCGGGGATCGCCGAGGTGCTAATCAACCACGGCTACCGGGTGCAGGGCTCCGACCTCAAGGCCAGCGCGATCACCGAGCGTCTTGCCGGGCTCGGCGCCGAGATCTTCATCGGCCAGCGCGCCGGGAACCTCGAAAACGCCGAGGTGGTGGTGATTTCCACCGCGATAAAGCCGGGCAACCCCGAGCTTGACGCCGCTCGTGCGCGCGGGTTGCCGGTGGTGCGCCGCGCCGAGATGCTGGCCGAGCTGATGCGGCTGAAATCGAACATCGCCGTGGCTGGCACCCACGGCAAGACCACCACCACAACCCTTGTGGCCGAGCTGCTGGTGAAGGGCGGCATCGACCCGACCGTGATCAACGGCGGCATCATCCACGCCTACGGCTCCAACGCCCGGATGGGGCAGGGTGAGTGGATGGTCGTCGAGGCCGACGAGAGCGACGGCACCTTCAACCGCCTGCCCGCCACCATCGCCGTGGTCACCAACATCGACCCCGAGCACATGGACCACTGGGGTGATTTCGACGCCCTGCGCCGGGGCTTTCACGATTTCGTCTCCAACATCCCGTTCTATGGCCTCGCGGTCTGCAACACCGACCATGCCGAGGTGCAGGCGCTGGTGGGCCGGATCAGCGACCGCCGGGTGGTGACCTACGGCTTCAACGCCCAGGCCGATGTGCGCGCGGTCAACCTGCGCTACGAGGCGGGGGCGGCGCATTTCGACATCGAGCTGAACGCTGAGGACAAGGCGATCGCGGGCTGCACCCTGCCGATGCCGGGCGACCACAATGTCTCGAATGCGCTGGCAGCGGTGGCGGTGGCGCGTCACCTCGGCATGAAGACCGCCGAGATCCGCGACGCGCTGGCCAGTTTCGGCGGCGTCAACCGGCGCTTCACCAAGGTGGGGGACTGGAACGGCGTGCCGATCATCGACGATTACGCCCACCATCCGGTCGAGATCGCCGCGGTGCTGCGCGCGGCGCGCCAGGCTTCCACGGGCCGGGTGATCGCCGTGCACCAGCCGCACCGCTTCACCCGTTTGCATTCGCTGTTCGACGATTTCTGCACCTGTTTCAACGATGCCGACGTGATCGGCATCGGCGAGGTCTTCGCCGCCGGCGAGACACCGATCGAAGGTGCCACACGTGACGATCTGGTCGCCGGGCTGGTGGCCCACGGCCACCGTCACGCCCGCGCGGTCGACGATGAAACGGCGCTGGTCGATCTGGTCCGCAATGAGGCGCAGCCCGGCGATATCGTAGTCTGCCTCGGGGCCGGCACGATCTCGGCCTGGGCCCGCCGCCTGGTCGCCAATCTCGAGGCACCGGCATGACCCCCTCGCTCATCGCTGCCTGCCTCTGGGTCGTCGCCGCCACGCTGCTCGCCTTCCTACCGGTCCGCCGCCAGATCCTGCCGGGCACATTGCTTGGCCTTGCCGGTCTCGGGATCGTCGTCTGGATCGGCTGGGAGAACGGCTGGGTCTGGACATTGATCGCGCTCCTCGCCTTCGCCTCGCTGTTTCGCAACGGCTTCAAGATCATCCCGATGCTGATCCGCGGCGAAAAGATCGAGATCCCGGATCAATGACGCCGTCGCTGATTGCCGCCTGCGCCTGGGCCGTCGCCGCCAACCTGATCGCGCTCACGCCGTCCAAACGCGGCCACTGGCCCGCGGCCTGGGTGCTGATCGCCATCGGCATCCCGATCGTCGGCTGGGTCACTTATGAGAACGGGCCGCTGATCGGCATCATCGTGCTCACCGCCGGCGCCTCGATCCTGCGCTGGCCGGTGCGCTACCTCTGGCGCTGGATCAAGCGCACCCTGCGGCTGTCCTGACCCGGCAGCCGGTCCGGTTCGCCGCCCCCTGTCTCTGTTCGAAAAATACCTCGGGGGGCGCGGGGGGCTGGCCCCCCGCATCGGTCGGCCGGGCGCAGCCCGGTCGAAACCGCGCTTGCCCCGCGCCCCGGCAAAAGCTACCCAATCGCCATGAGTATTTCGCTCCCCGAGGTGCGCGGCACCCTCACGCCGAACCGGACGCTGGCCGATCTCACCTGGCTGCGCGTCGGCGGCCCGGCGGATTGGCTGTTTGTCCCCGCCGACCGCACCGATCTCGCGGATTTCCTGCGCGCGCTCGACCCCGCGATCCCGGTGTTCCCGATGGGCGTGGGCTCCAACCTGATCGTGCGCGATGGCGGCATCCGTGGCGTGGTGATCCGGCTCGGGCGCGGCTTCAACGCGATCGAGATCGACGGCACGCGGGTGACGGCCGGGGCGGGGGCGCTCGATGCCCATGTCGCGCGCAAGGCTGCCGCGGCCGGGGTGGACCTGACCTTCCTGCGCACCATTCCCGGCGCCGTCGGCGGCGCGGTGCGAATGAATGCGGGCTGCTACGGATCCTACGTGGCCGACGTCTTCGTCGAGGCCGAGGCGGTGACGCGGGCGGGCGAGGTCGTTACCCTCACCGCGGACGACCTGCGATTCCAGTATCGGCAAAGCACATTGCCCGCGGGCTGGGTGCTCACCCGTGCCACCTTCGAAGGCCCGCCGGGCGATCCCGCCAGCCTCGAAGAGCGCATGGCGGCGCAGCTCGCCAGGCGCGATGAGAGCCAGCCGACGCGCGACCGCACCGCCGGCTCCACCTTCCGCAACCCGGCCGGGTTTTCCTCCACCGGGCGCGACGATGACGTGCACGATCTCAAGGCGTGGAAGCTGATCGACGAGGCCGGTCTGCGCGGGGCCACGCGGGGCGGGGCGCAGATGAACCCCAAGCACGCGAATTTCCTCACCAACACCGGCGATGCCAGCGCCGCCGACCTCGAGGGACTCGGCGAAGAGGTGCGAAAAAAAGTGTTTCAAAACGCCGGTATCACGCTAGAATGGGAAATCATGCGCGTGGGTGAACCCGCGCCGGAATAACAAGAAGACACTGGCCGCAAACAAGGCCGGGTTTCGAGGCAGACAGTGGGCAAACCGAGCAGGAAAGCCCTCACGGTCGCGGTACTCATGGGTGGTCCTTCCGCCGAGCGGGAGGTGTCGCTCTCCTCCGGGCGTGAATGCGCCCGGGCACTGCGCGACGAGGGATACACGGTGGTGGAGGTCGATGCCGGCCCCGACCTCTGTGCGCGTCTGCATGAGATCAGGCCCGACGTGGCGTTCAATGCCCTGCACGGCCGCTGGGGCGAGGATGGCTGCGTTCAGGGCATCCTCGAATGGCTCGCCATCCCCTACACCCATTCCGGCGTGCTCGCCTCGGCACTGGCGATGGACAAGGAGCAGACCAAGGTGGCCTACCGCGCCGCCGGGCTGCCGGTG
>Ga0180435_10007681_pt1 | contig 10248 bp, 11 predicted proteins | sample SS_ome_3_FD_132467 | JGI IMG/M metagenome (GOLD analysis project Ga0180435, IMG submission 132467) | Hypersaline lake sediment archaeal communities from the Salton Sea, California, USA - SS_3_S_1 metaG | ecosystem: Environmental > Aquatic > Non-marine Saline and Alkaline > Hypersaline >... | reverse complement strand
GGTCTTTTATGCCAATCTGTATTTGACTGCCTAAATAATTATTGAGAAGGGGAAGCGTCCTGAGATCTGGCTTGCCACTCACTGTAATCAAGCAATTTCCACTCAAATAGGACTCCTGAAAGTGCCTTGTAATATCTTCACGAACAAGATTTTCATACGCCTCGGCAGAACTGTTATACCCATAGGGATGATCGGTCCCAAAAATATGTTCAGTCAGCCGCCGGTATGCTACGAAATCAGTCTTTTTCAGGTTAATTTTCAATCGCTCCCGGTTCGTCTTGATAAACGTTTTGAGTTCATCTTCCGGAAAAGAAGGTTGGCTGACCATTTCACCGAGCACGGGCAAAACGTCAGGCACAAACCTTGTCAGGCAATGAATGACCACTCTGTTAACATCCAGCCCAAAAGGTGTATTCAGTGAAGCCCCAAAATAATCGACTATGCGCGAAATTTCTTCTGAAGTATGGAGTGCAGTCCCCTCGCGTAATAACCGAGCTGTTGCAGCAGCTACCATTTGCTTATGCTCATAAGGGCGGCTGGCCTTAAAAATTACTTCAATACGCAAAACCGGCTGTGTCCCGAGATTCACAAGACAAACGGGCACACCATTGTCCAATTCAACATACTCGCACGGAGGTAAACCAATTTCAAACAATGTCTGTGTCGGCGGCGGAAGGCTTCGATCTATCATCTAGCAAAGATAACACTCCATAGTAGTCCGACGACTATAGTGGTCGGACCAGTTAAGGGAGGTTAGTGGCACTTGAAATAGTCGAACGGTTCGAGGCAATCGCTGCATTTGTAGAGCGATTTGCAGGGGGTTGAGCCGAACTGGCTGATCATTTCGGTGTGTGGGGAGCCACAGTGGGGGCAGTCTACGGAGGGAGCGTCTGAGAATAGGGTGCCTTTGTCTGGGGAGCCGACGGGGGGGGCGATGCCGTACTCGCGGAGCTTTTGGCGGCCTGCATCGGAGATCCAGTCGGTAGTCCAAGGGGGGGCGAGGATGGTGCGGACCTGAGCGGGCGAGATGCCGGCTTCCTGAAGGGTGGCAAGGATGTTGACTTCGATGGTTTTCATGGCGGGGCAGCCGGAGTAGGTGGGGGTGATGACGACCTCTACGCCGTTTTCCGGAGAGATATTAATCTCGCGGATGACCCCGAGGTCTTCAACTGTAAGGGCTGGAATTTCAGGATCTGTTACAGTTGAGAGAATATCGAGGATGAATTCTTTGGACCAGGTTGACTCTACAGTCATATGGGGTAGAAGTTAATTGATAATGAATGACTCATTTTGAGTTACCATTGCATATTGGGGTAGGCGCGCTGCATCCATTGCATCTCGGCAAGTATGTGGCCAAGGTGCTCGGTATGCCATTGCCCTGTTTTGCCTCCTGACTGTGCCCAATCATTATTTGGAATGGTGAGGGTAGCTCTATTAAGCACTTCGGTCACAGTATCCATCCATTGGGTATGAATGGAGGATGGAAGTGGAGCTATCTCCTTTTTATGAATTGCCATGTCCATAGGGGTGTCTGTAAACAGTTCGCCTGTGTAAGGCCAGAGCATATCGAGGGCAGTGTTCATCCGACGGTTGCTCTCGTCAGTTCCATCGCCGAGTCTGATAACCCACTCTGAGCTGTAGCGGAGATGGTACGTGACTTCCTTGAGGGATTTTTGCGCTACTTCTGCGATGCGTTGATCCGAGCTTTCAGTCAGTGCTTTCAGCAAGGGGTGGTGCCACGCATCGAACAAAAACTGACGGACGATGGTCTGGCCCCAATCACCGTTTGGCTGTTCGGTGAGCAGAAAGTTTCGGAATTCAGGTACATCCCGGAGATAGGCAAGATCATCCTCTGTTTTACCATTGCCCTCAATTTCCGCTGCATATTGGTAATACATACGGGCCTGACCAACCAGATCGAGAGAAATATTGGTCAACGCAATGTCTTGTTCCAAGACCGGCCCATGCCCGCACCACTCACTGAGGCGATGACCAAGAATCAGGACATTGTCAGCAAGGTGGAGGAGATATTCAAGGGGAGTGTCAGTTTGTACAGTCATCATGGCGCATCAGATATGTGTGACCTCATCTGGCAGGTCATAAAAAGTAGGGTGTCTGTAAATTTTATCTTTTGCCGGATCGTAGAGTGACTCACTGTCTTCAGGATTTGACGCAGTGACGTATTTTGACTCGACGACCCAGATACTAACCCCTTCGTTTCGTCTGCAGTAGACATCACGGGCGTTTTCGATTGCCATTTCGGCATCTGCTGCGTGGAGGCTGCCTACATGCTTATGGTGCAGACCTTGTTTACTTCTGATGAAGACCTCCCAGAGTGGCAATGATTCCATGATTCGGAGATTTAAATTCTAACAATCAGGATGCCTTTGAAAGGGTCTCCTGCTTTCTTTCGGCAACTTTCTTCGCATGGGCAATGGCAGCTTCTCTTACCCAGGCTCCCTCTTCATGGGCCTTCACCCTCGCTTGAAGCCGCTCACGGTTGCAAGGACCGTTACCCTTGACAACCTCCCAGAACTCCTCCCAGTTGATTGGCCCAAAGTCATAATGTCCTTTTTCTTCATTCCACTTGAGGTCTGGATCCGGGATGGTCAGTCCGAGAAATTCAGCCTGAGGCACTGTCACATCAATAAATTGCTGCCGAAGTTCGTCATTTCCCTTGCGCTTAATTTTCCAGGCCATAGACTGGGCCGAATGGGTAGATTCTGCATCATTGGGGCCGAACATCATGAGGCTTGGCCACCACCAGCGATTGAGAGAATCCTGAGCCATTGCTTTTTGAGCTTCTGTACCACGACTCAGGGTGAGCATGATTTCATACCCTTGCCGCTGGTGAAAGCTTTCCTCTTTGCAGATCCGGACCATGGCTCTGGCATAGGGCCCATAGGAAGTCCGACACAACATGACTTGGTTCATGATGGCTGCACCATCTACCAACCAGCCGATTGCACCGATATCAGCCCAGGAGATTGCCGGATAATTGAAAATACTGGAGTATTTGGCCTTGCCGGTATGAAGCTGTTCGAGGAGGGTTTCCCTGTCGATCCCAAGTGTTTCAGCGGCACTGTATAAGTAAAGGCCATGTCCTGCTTCATCCTGAACTTTCGCAAGAAGGGCGACTTTTCTCCTGAGATTAGGCGCTCTCGTGATCCAGTTTCCTTCAGGAAGCATGCCGACGATTTCAGAATGCGCGTGCTGCGAAATCTGACGGATAAGTGTCTTCCTGTAGGCTTCAGGCATCCAATCGCGTGGCTCAATTTTCTCATCCGCCTTAACTCTGGCTTCAAATCGTTCTTCGAAAGTCAAATTTTTCATTGAGTTATCCTTTATATGATGAGTGGATACGATATTCAATTCTGGCTCCGGCTTAATCCGAAATTCTGCAGTCTTCATCTGCAGCGAGTCCGGAAGTCAGCAAGGATATCATTTCTTCTTCAAGTCTTTGCATATGTCCGTACTTCTCGTCTGAAGGAATCCGACCATGAAGCCACCGAAGTGAAGACAGGATTGTATAAAGCGCTGTATGAGGGTTCATGGAGCGAAAGCAGCCGGATGTCATGCCCTTTTTGAGAATGTCAAGAAACCGATGCTCGTAGTCCTTTCGCATAGCAAGAAATCTCGCAAGGTGAGGTTCGCTGAGATTCCGCCATTCGTCATTGAATACAGTCACTGAGGTCGGCTCACCAAGGGCAATCCGGACATGCAGCCTGATCATGCTTCTGAGTTGCCTGACCGGGTGAGCCGGAACCTGGGCCTCTATTTCGGCCAACCCTCTTAAAAAGTCATTGGCAACTTGAAAGCAGATACTCTGAAGAATTTCTTCTTTAGAGCGAATATGATTGTACAAACTGGACACTTCGATACCCACCAGTTGGGCCAGGTCTCTCATCGAACTTGCGCGATACCCTTTTTCCCGAAAAAGCCGGGCGCCTTCCTGGAGTATGGTCTCTTTTCTGTTGAGTGTAGCTTCCATAATAGATTGATGAGCATGAACTCAATTTAACTGACATCAAAATCGACCACCAGAGCATCCGACCGCGGATGTGACTGGCAGGTGAGAATAAAGCCATTCTCCACCTCTTCAGGTTCCAGGGCGTAATTGACATCCATATCAGCCTCTCCTTCTAAGAGCTTGGCCCGGCATGTACAGCATACTCCGCCTTTACAGGCAAACGGCAGGTCTGCTCCTGATGCCAGAGCAGCATCCAGAATCGATTGCCCGCCAAAGGGTATTTGCACCTGAAACGAATTACCGTCAAGGCGTATGGTTACCTGACTTTCCCGCTCAGGATCAAAGTCATGTGTGGCACTTTCAGTTTTCACCACTTCCCTTTGAGCAGAAGAAGGCGTGGTGAACAATTCATAGCGAATCCGTTGATCTGGCACGCCATTATCTTCCAGCACTGATTTGACTGCGTGAATCATCTGTTCCGGACCACACAACAAAAACAAATCTACAGTGGCTGGATCAAAGAGACTGCCGCAAAATCGGGCTGTGCGTGCTTCGTCTATTCTGCCATTGAATAACTCGTGCCCTAGTGATTCCCGACTCAACAGATGATGTACAGACAACCTGCCGATGTATGTATTCTTGAGTGCATCAAGTGCCTCCCTGAATATAATAGACTCGACCGTACGGTTTCCGTAAAACAGAGTTACCACTGAGTGGGGTTCATCATGGAGAATGGATTTGATCAGCGAGAGGATGGGAGTGATGCCACTCCCGGCAGCAAATGCGACATATCTCCGGGATTTGTCTTCGATTGCCGGAGACGTAAAATTTCCAGTCGGAGTCATGACCTCGAGTTGATCTCCTGTCTTCAACGTCTCATTGGCGAATGTTGAAAACTTGCCGGCCGGAACCAACTTAACCGCCACGCGCAAATCATTTTCAAATGGAGCGGTACAGATGGAATACGAACGTCTGACCTGCTCGCCATTTATCTCCGCATTGAGGGTCAGGTATTGTCCTGCCTGCCAAGTATACGCTTCTTGCAAGTCTGCCGGCACATCAAATGACACAGACACGCATTCTGGTGTTTCTCTTCTGACCTCTCGAATGGAAAGCTGATGAAATTTCGGTGCCAAGGCAACTGGTTTTTGATACGAACGAACGCTTGTTCGCCTTAAAAGTACATCTTTTTCAAAAGATCCGCAAGTCAGAACCCAGAAAGGGGTTATTCACCATATCGAATGGGGGGAATTTATTGATTTCTTCATCCGTATAGAGTCTGGATCGAATGAGAAACCGAATCCCGAGAGAGTATTCAAGCTTTGGAGTGGATGTGAGCCCGAAAGCTTACCAGTTGCAGGCTGCCGGCAGAGAAAACGCAAAGGGAATACAATAGAGAGTAGGTTTCCATCGTCTGAACAGACGAACGTCCAAAAGGTAGATCTATGAACAGTGAAATCCATACGCCCGAAAGGAGGAATCACATCTCAGCCAAAACAATTGTACTCCTCATGATTATTATAGGGGCTGGTGGTTGTAAGACAAGCAAGTGCGATTGTCCAAAATTTAGGCTTGGCCTAGAGAAGTCAATTCATTCTCAAAAAAATAATCTGGTCGGGTCGGTCTATAATCTTATTTCGTCTTCATGGTCGTCAAAAAAATGATAGGAAGTCAATGAGTAATCATTGTCTGGGACCAGTTTGATCCATTTAAAATATTTGAGAAACCATTTGACACGGGCACTTTTCCAGCCCTTGGAGAGGTAGGCTACGACAAACGGGTGGGTCCGGAGGGTTATTTTGGACTTCGGGCGTGCCTGCATCACAAACTCCAGGTCTTTTTCAATTTTATCCGTCACCAGGATCGATGCCGTTATCTTTCCGCTACCATTGCAAGTTGGGCAGTGCTCGGCTGTGTTTATCTTGACCTCCGGTCTGACACGTTGGCGGGTTATCTGCATCAGCCCGAACTTGCTGAGCTGAAGAATGGTGTGTTGCGCACGGTCTTTGCGCATAAACTCCTTCATGGCTGTATAGAGCTCCTTACGGTGCTCTGCATTCCGCATATCAATAAAGTCGATGATGATAATCCCACCGATATCCCGAAGTCGCACCTGCCGGGCAATTTCTTCGGCTGCCTCCAGATTAACATTGAACGCTGTATCTGCGAGGTTGGCTGTAACGAGTTTATTTCCGCTGTTCACATCAATGACATGCATGGCCTCGGTGTGTTCAATCACCAGATAGGCACCACTTGCCATAGTGGCCGTTTTGCCGAAGGAGGCCTTTATTTGTCTGGTCACTCCAAACTCATCGAAAATAGGCTTGTTTGATTTATGGAGTTTCAAAATATTGACCTGATCAGGGGCCATTTGTTGGAGAAGCGATTTGATATTTGCATGCAACTCCTTGTCATCGACCACGATGCGGTTGAAAGAATCACTCAGCACATCGCGCAGGATGCTTGATGCCTTGTCGAGTTCGCTGAGCAGCTTAAGCGGTGGTTTGGCGCCGCGCAATTGGCGGTGGATTTGTTCCCACCGAGATACCATTTCAGAGAGCTCTTCATGGAGGTCTGCTACCTTCTTTCCTTCGGCTGCTGTCCGGACGATGAGGCCAAAGTTTTTGGGCTTGATACTCTCTACCAGAACCTTTAGGCGTTTGCGCTCTTCAGCATTCCTGATTTTTTTCGACACAGCCACTACATTGCTGAACGGGGTCAACACGAGATGGCGTCCGGGAATGGTCACCTCGCAACTCAATCGTGGCCCCTTCGTGGAAATGGGCTCTTTGAGCACCTGTACGAGAACTTGCTGATTTTTACTAAGGACCTGATTGATTTTTCCAGTTTTGACAATTTCTTCTTCAAACTGAAATTGATCAAGGAGGTGGGTATTCATCTTCCCGGTCATAGACTGGGACGTATACTTAATCAGGGACTTCAGCTTAGGGCCGAGGTCGGTATAATGAAGAAAGGCATCTTTGCGGTGACCAATATCGACAAAAGCCGCATTGAGGCCAGGCATGAGCCGCCGAATAGTGCCGAGGAAAATGTCACCTACTGAAAACGAGACGTTGGTCTTTTGAGAATGAATCTCTACCAGCTTACTGTTTTCAAGCAGAGCTATCTCCACGGCTGTCGGCGTGGCATTGATAATGAGTTCTTTTTCCAAAATAAAAGTTCAATTTGGAGCACTGCCAATCCCTCCAGACCGGATGATCTTGAGTACAGGAGATGAGGAAGCAAGTGTTTGGGGATACAAACAACTGTGGCGCGATTAGTGAGGGGTTGCTACCACATTGTTGCCAGATAATGGACAGGGCTGCTGCATATCATCTGCGGAGATAATGGAGGGGAAGGACTTTCCCTAAGCGTATACACCTTTGATTTTTTTGTTCACTTTTTGTGCGGACACCCACACAGAGGAAAGATTTATTGAGGACGAGGTGTTGCCCGTTTTCCATTCCGAGATTCGTGCACCAGACCAGAGTTTTTTTTATGATGCTTGCCTGTCTCCTGAAATGGCAGAAGCAGACCCCTATTGAAGGGACCTGCTTTGCTGTGCCATCAGTGTTTACCTATTCTTTTTCTTGTGACGGTTTTTGCGGAGTCTTTTCTTCCGCTTGTGGGTCGCAATCTTATGTCTTTTTCGCTTTTTACCACTTGGCATGGCTGTGTACTTTATGTAAATAAATATATTCTCGTTTTCCTGTTTTCCGCGTTTCCCAACCAACTAAACGAAACCGCATCTGTGCTGGTTCCATTCAATGGGTTATCAGCGAGCATTTCGATTACACTGTTCGTAGAGCGCCGAAGCACGTTCGGTGTTTCCGAGTTTATCCCAGGTATCTGCAAGCAGGCAGATAGCCCGGATATTCTCAGGATCGAGGTCTATGGCTTGCTGCAACCGCTCTGCAGCACGATCATATTGGCCTGTCTGTATGGCCAAACGGCCAAGTTGTGTATACACCGGACTGTGTTGCGGAAACCGCTCAGTCAGGGAACGAAGCATCAAAACACCCTTCATTGGATTATCCGACGGAGGTGCTGCGGTGTAGGTCAAAGACAAATTGAGGTGATGATCGGGGTTTTCAGGTTCCAAAGAAACTGCTTTCTCGAAGCATCTGATTGCACCATCACGGCTAAACTGTCTCGACTTTTCGGAAGACTCTTTTTCAATTCCTGAATAATACGTACTTCCTGCTATACTCCACGCTGCTGCTGTTCCCTCAACTTCGCCAATTTGCTCGGCGTAGGCTCCGGAAATGGAGGGATACCCCAGTTCATACCAATGACCCGCCAACTCTTTCAGCAACGCTGTTTTTTCAGAATGCGGCAAATCCATTTCCAGTTGATGCTCAATTTCTGACAAAACGGAAACTGATGCAACTGAAAGAGAGGGTCTTGCTTCGGCAATCAGGGTGCTGACGTCTGTATTTCGAAGAGTCAGGGCTCTATCTCGCTCAACAATCCGGAAATCTGAAGGCTTCGTGTCAAAACCCCAGTACAAAAGAGCAAAGAGGCCGAGACAGCCACTCAGAAAGAACCATTGTAGACGAGACAGAAATCCGGATGTATTCATAGGGAGTTCACAAACCGGAATTATTTCTCGGGCAGAGTCTTCACGTTTTCTTTCACCTGATCGACAAACGTCTTAGAAGGCTTGAAAGCCGGAATATAGTGTTCCGGGATAACAATGGGCTTGTTTCTCTTTATGTGACGCCCAACCTTTTCTGCACGTTTTTTGACAATGAAACTTCCAAAGCCACGTATGTATACATTCTCGCCTTCGGCGAGTGCACCTTTGACTTCTTTAAAGAAACTTTCCAGAGAGACCAGAACATCAACCTTGGGGACTCCTGTCTTCTCGGAGATCGCTGCTACCAAATCCGCTTTTCTCATTGTTACTTTTTGATTGTGAATAGCTTATACAACGCTCAGTTTGTGAGCGGGGCAAATATCGTAAGTCTTAACGACAAAAAAAAATAATGATCCCCAAAAAAACAGACAAAGTGGTAGAGGAGTTGAGAATTATCAGACTGCAACTGAGGATGATATTCAGAAACATCGTAATTCTTACACATTAGAATTGGCGAGAATATTTAAAAAGGAGTTGCTGTGTCAGATTCACTCTCCGCCCGAGGCCACTGACGCCACCAGGAGAATTGACATCTGAGATTTGAACAAGGACATCATGGTCATAGAACACATTGGCGATCAAAGATAGTGACAGCCCATTTGCGATTTGGAGACCAAATTCGGAAGACCAGTCGACATCAATATTCTGAGGTTCCATCAGATAATTGGAATACAGCAGCAAGTTGGAGGTGATTGAAAGCCTGTCTGCCCACCATGTATCTGAGTATGTGATTCTGATCAATGACCCAAAATTGTGGAAGCTTTTTTTCCCAGCTCTGTTCCCGTGTACGTTGAGTGCAGCAATGGCTCCATCCGATACTAAAATACCCTTGTAGGCAAGTGGAGAATAAAACAAGGCCAGTTTGGAATCCGGCTTAAAATCAATACCGAGCGACAACGTCATGGTCATGGGGGAAAGAAAAGTAGCCTGGGTCGTGGTGTCATATGGATTACTAAGAAGGGGGCCTGGATATTCGGATGACCCGGGAAAGGATGGTGTCAACTGGGTGAGCACACTCGTGTTAGCTGCAAAAGAAAATTTAGACCCATTTCCCTTGAATTGCCGGCCGACCTTTGAATTGAGGCGGAGCTCGTCAATCGTTTTCTGAAAAGGGATAGATTGGCCGGATAAAAGTTTACCGGAACCTAGTTTTTGGACTTGGAGCTGGCCAATAATGAGATTGTCCCAAGCAAGCATCCCTTTTTTATAATTGGCTTTCAAGGTGAGGGCTCCACCCAGACCAAGCCTGTTTTGACCTGCTCCAACGCGCGGATTAATCTGCAGCAGTTGGCCGAGATCAACACCGAGTCCCAGTCCAATATCCCAGTTATCATTCGCTTCTGAGGGTGGAAGGGAGTCACTTTGTGCCATTCCATTGATTGTGGTAGCACCCACGAACAAAAAGGTCAGAAAATACAACAGTGCTTTCATCGAATAATTGAGTTAGTAGGAAACAAAATTAACAGATACAAAGTACAATTTCTCCCATACCTTCCCTTGTTATCATCACTTTGAAAGCCAATCTTCCGCAATCGGTTTGATTCGCGCTCTTTGGAAAGCCCGAAATTCTCCTCATCTTGGCAGTCTGGCCTTTAGGCCATGCTTTTGAAACCTGTAATTGAGAATGTGATGAAAAAAT
>Ga0180435_10007680_pt1 | contig 10249 bp, 6 predicted proteins | sample SS_ome_3_FD_132467 | JGI IMG/M metagenome (GOLD analysis project Ga0180435, IMG submission 132467) | Hypersaline lake sediment archaeal communities from the Salton Sea, California, USA - SS_3_S_1 metaG | ecosystem: Environmental > Aquatic > Non-marine Saline and Alkaline > Hypersaline > Sediment... | reverse complement strand
TTTCTCTCCACGGAAAATCTCCCGGGCATAAGCGAGGGGAGTGATTCTGCAGTCGACCCGGTCCAGCCCCAGCTCTTCTTCGATTTCCGTTCCCAGCGAGTAATAGATTAACTGATCGAGGTCTTCATAGTCCGGCTCCCAATCGACCGAGCCGGCAGCCGAAGGTCCGACCGAGTCCTCCAGAGAAGCCAGGTTGGCTGATCGGCGGACGACCAGGGCATGGGGTCCGTCGTTGGTACGGGCTATAAGAAGACCGCAGATCCCCAGACAAATCGCCAACGGGTTGTCACCGACAGGCCCGCCGGCGTGACTGGCGAGATAGTAGCTGCGGAGTGTACCGCCGTGTTCTCGGAACGAGGGGTGCTCCAGGTCCAAGGCAAACGAGGTCCCGGCCTGAATACCGTAGGCACATTCCTGAATGACCATTCTTCCGCCATCCTCCCGAGTGTCCATGGCAACGACCCTGGTTGCGCCGGGGCCGTCATGGAGCCGACCTTCTCGGCGAAGGCGGACTTCCATCTCCTCCGCAAACGCTTTGATCAGCGGGTCGGTCAGTTCGAACTCTTGCTCTTGGGCCTCAACAGTAATCCGGCTCGGATCGATTGCCTCCGGTCCGAAGAACCGCCGAATATCGTAATAGCCAGAGTCATATTGCGAACTGCCAATTCGTCTGGCCGAGTCGTTGGGGAAGTGATTGGAAAGCAGGGCATTCATCGCTTTGTAGTCGAGGTACTTCATATCAATCTAGCTAAGCATCAACAGCGCTACTCCCGCCACTGAGATAATGGCTCCCAGGATGGCTCGCAGGCTAACTTTCTCTTTGTGTATTATCACCACCAGCGGAATTATAACGACCGGGACCATGGAGTTCAAGGTGGCAGCGATACCGGTCGGAATCAGCTTTATCGCTACCAGCGATAGCCAGACTCCTAGGAAGGGCCCGACGATCGAACCGCCGGTACAGTGACCCATTGCCTTCTTGTCTGACATGGCTATCAGCGTCGTCCGCATATGACCGCTAAAGAGGGTCATTCCCCATATGGCCACGAGGGCGGCGACCATTCTCAGGAAGGAAGCTTCCATGGGGGCCAGATCGGCACCATCGCCTATCATCGCTTGCTTGGCCAATACCAGTCCCACAGCTTGACCAAGGGCTCCGCCCAGGCCCAGGATCACGCCCTTGATGAGGGAGCCGGAGTCGGGGTGGTCTTTGGCAAGGTTGTTGCCATTGTCATATCGGCGTTCTAGTACAACCCAGGTGATCCCGCCTATGGTGAGAGCCACGCCGAGCAGGCTGTAGAGCCCGAGGGTCTCGCCCAGGAATATCCAGGCAATGGCCGTGGTCATGATCGGGGTGGTGGCGTAGATCAGCGTAGCTAGTCGGGGGCCGATCATCACGAACGCCTTGAACAGGCAGCTGTCGCCAAACACCAGGCCAATCAGGCCGGACAGGGCCAGCCACATCAACTGGTTGGTGGTCAAGTCGGGCGACCAGAGCCTTCCGGTCGTCGCCCAAAGGACAAGACAGTAGATCGCCACCGCCATCAACAGGCGGATCTTGTTGACGTTGAACGACCCGATCCGCCGGCCGGCGGCCGAGAAGAATATCGATGTAAACGCCCACAGCAGGGCGGTCGAAAGTGCTGCCAGTTCGCCGAGGAGTTCCATCGGCACAATATAGGACCGGATCGGTCTATGGCAACCGGGCATTTGACAATCAACTCGCCCGCACGACGTTAAACCTGTGATCTGGTTTGCATCTTCTGTGGCTTGCTGCACACCCCCGCAACTACTTGCACCCGACCTAATCGTTTCTCTCTCATGGACTTAATGTCCAAAGCCGGCATCTGCGAAATCCGGCACGGCGATTGTCTCAAAAGGGGGCGTGAGAAACCCACGACGAACCACGCTCAGAGCGGTTGCCCTTACGGCCCTACTCGTCATCATGTCTGCGCCGGCACAGGCAACCGAGATAACGGGACAAGTCCTTGATCCCGACAACCAGCCCATCATCGGAGCTTCCGTTCTTCTGATGTCCGGCGACTCGATTCTAACCGGATCTGCTACCGACTCCGAAGGCCGTTACAGTTTTGAGTCCGGCACGGAGTTGCACGAGGGACACAGCCTGAGGATCAGCTCGATCGGTTTCGAGGCAGTTCTGCTGGAGGCGTCCAGCGAATTCGGAACAGTAGTTTTGAATCCCCGGGGATACTCGCTCGAAGCTGTTAAAGTGGTGCAGAACCGTGTCCGGGCGACTTCCGGAGTGGCGGCAGGAAAAGAGAAGATCGACCAGCGTACCGCATCTTCCGCCGTACCTTCGAATATCACCAGTGCCGTCAAAGCTCCGTCCGTGACCCGCTCCGGGTCTGCCCATTCGTCAAAGATAAGGGTTCACGGAACGAGTCCAGATTATTACGTCAATGGCATTAGCGTGGGACGAGACCCCAACCATTTCGGCGCCTTCTCGATTATTCCCGCTTCCATGGTCGACCGTATCGGACTTCAGCCCAAGGGAACCGACGCCCGATACTCGCAGCCCTCGGTGATCACTTTGAGCACTCCGACGCGGTTTCAGAAGCATCGGCAAGGTGATTTGAGTCTCTCGTTGATCGATGCCACCGGATCGTATTCCGTCGGAAACGATCGAGTTTTCGCGGCCGCCTCGGTCAGGAAATCGGTTCTGGACAAGCTGGTCCAGTACTTTGACCTTCATTCCAATCGCCGCACGCTGCCGCCTACGAACTTCCAGGATGTTTACTTCTCGGCGGGGTGGAAGATGACCGACGAAATCCGACTCTTGACCGACCAGTACCATGTCCGCGACTATTTGACCTTTGTCTCCGGGGGCACCGACGCCAACCCCGACGGGATGAAGTTGGCTCAGCACGCTCGTGAAAGCATGTATGGACTGCGCCTGGAGTATCTCGGAAACAACTCATTGCACCAGATAGCTGTCGCTACGCGAAGCGGGGAAGAGTCTTATCTGGCCAGTCCACAGTCTTCGGGTCTGGGAGCCGGCTCTCGGCGTTTTGCCCTCGATCTGTTCGAAGACCGCAGCCAACTCCTGTTCTCGTGGAACAGCAAGATCGGAACCCGCCTCGGCGATATTGCCTTTGGTACGGAGTTGGACCGAGTCGTCGATCGAAACTACAAGCTGAAACAGACCGACTGGAACTTCCAGCCGCCCGATGCAGGTAGTGATCTGCCTTACATCTACCAGAACGAGCTAAACGAGCAGTACCATCGGGTTAACGGAAATCAGAGCTACAGCGACCTGGCCGGATACTGGTCGCTCAATCGTGAGAGTGAGAAACGCCGCACCATGCTGGGTTTACGTATCGAGAAGTTTGGCGCTTTAGAGTCGGCTCCGGCCTTGAGCCTTCGCTCCCGGGTTGACTTCGCACTATCCGCCGATTCGTGGCTGGAGTTGGCCGCCGGGACTTATGCTGCCAGTCCGGTAGACCGAGTTCTGGAGCCGTATCAGGTCCTGGTTCGAGAGGACCTGGGACAGTTGAGACCGGTGGCTACCAAGTTGTTTTCGGCGCACTATCGTTCCTCCGGAGTCAACTTCGGAATGTTCGCCAAGAGTTTGTCTTCCATGCCGGTGCTGAATCCTGACTTAGGTTCCCACGACGAATCCGATCCTTCCGAAGGTGTGTCTTTGGCCATGCGGTCGGAAGGTTCCGCGTCGTTCTTGGGGGGCGACGTAACCTACGAATAGGGACGAATCCTGGGCTCGAGTGTCAGCCTCTATACATTTTACAGTTATGTCCATGCTGTCCGAACAACCGACGGTATCACAGTTCCCTACGAACTGAGTGCGCCGCATCAGTTCTTCGCAGAAACCCGTTATCGCGCAGGTAAGGGTGTGACCCTGGGTGCAGATTTCTCCCTGCGTTCCGGTCACGCCTACACCTCGGCGGCAAGTCTGGCTGGACTTGATCCCTCCGATCGGAATACCGAGGAGTACTATCACACCGCCCTGGCCCGTCAGAGCCAGGAACGTTTTCCCCTGAGCCTTAGTCTGGATTTACATGCCAGCTTCGAGTTTGGCAACTCTCAGCTGTCGCTGAACATTGCCAACGCTACCGACCACGGCAATGCGGTCGTGAACTCGTCCGACGGGTTTATTTACGATGCCGGCGTCTTGCCGAGTATCGGTTATCGCGTCCGCTTCTAGGCTAGGCGTCGGTCACCACACGGGCGACATCGGTGACAATGTCATCTCCCTTGAGCGAGATAAGCCGCACACCCTGGGTGTTGCGCCCGATCACCTTGATATCCTTCACAGCCTGACGATTGGCGATTCCGTTGCGTGTGATAAGGATCAACTCGTCGCCGTCGAGCACTTCCTTTACCGCCACGACTTCGCCGTTGCGATCGGAGGTCTTGACATTGATGATGCCCTTGCCACCTCGGTTGGTCAGTCGGTAGTCGCTGACTTTGGAGCGCTTGCCGTAGCCGTTCTCGGTGACTACCAGGAGGCTGCTGTCGCGTTTGACCACTACCATACCGATTGTATAGTCACCCTTGCCTAGATTGATTCCCTTGACGCCGTAGGCGGTGCGTCCCATGGCCCGGATATTCTCCTCCTTGAAATGAATGGCCATACCAAGGCGGCTGGCGAGAATGATCTCGTTGGTGCCATCGGAAATGTCGACCTCGATCAGCTCATCGTCAACCGGCAGATTGATAGCGTTGACTCCGGTAACACGCGGATTCGAGAAAGCATCCAGCGGGGTCTTCTTGACGACACCGTTGCGGGTGGCCATGACCACGTAATGCTCGGAGTCGAAAGAGCGGACCTTGCAGAAGGCGGTGATGCGCTCACCTCGTTCCATCTTGCACATGTTGACGATCGGTTTGCCTTTGGCAAGTTTGCCACCGACCGGGATGGTATGCACCTTGACCCAGTAGCACCGACCCTTGTTGGAGAAGAATAGAATGTAGTCGTGGGTGGAGGCGATGAACAGGTACTCGGCAAAATCGTCTTCCTTGGTCTCGATGCCAATCACGCCTTTGCCTCCGCGCTGTTGTCGACGATAGGCCGTTACCGACAACCGCTTGATGTAACCGAGGTGTGAAATGGTGATCGCCATTTCTTCTTCGGCAATGAGATCTTCAACGGTCAGCTCTTCGGCGGCATCCTGGATCTCGGTGCGACGCTCATCACCGTACTTGTCGGCTATCTCTGTGATTTCGTCGCGGATGATATTCATGCGAAGCTGCTTCGAAGCCAGGATGGCCTTGTACTGGCTGATCTTCTTGATCAGTTCGTGATACTCATCCTCGATCTTCTGTCGCTCCAGGCCGGTGAGACGCTGCAGGCGCATTTCCAGGATGGCCGTGGCCTGAATCTCACTGAGACCAAACCGTTTCATCAATCCCTTCTTGGCGGTAGGCGTGTCCTTGGACTTCTTAATCAGCTCGATGACTTCATCGATATTGTCGAGGGCGATTCGGTAGCCTTCGAGGATGTGAGCACGCTCCTCGGCTTTGCGGAGATCGTACTTGGTCCGGCGAACGACGACTTCATGGCGATGGTCAATGAATGACTGCAACAGCTGCTTTATCGAGAGCAGCTTTGGCACGCCGTGGTCGAGACCAAGCAGATTGATCGAGAACGTGATCTGCATCGTGGTGTGCTTGTAAAGCTGATTGAGTACGATATCCGCCTGCTGGTCGCGCTTGAGTTCGATCACGATTCGCATACCATCGCGGTCCGACTCGTCACGCAGGTCGGAGATACCTTCGATGGACTTGTCACGCACCAGGTCGGCGATCTTTTCGAGCAGGTTCGACTTGTTCACCTGGTAAGGGATTTCGGAGACGATGATCGTCTCTTTGCCGTTCTTCAACCTTTCGACTGCAGCGCGCGCGCGGACAAGGAGTCGTCCCTTTCCGTGTTCATAGGCTTGACGGATGCCTTCCCGGCCGTTGATGATACCACCGGTAGGGAAGTCCGGGCCGGGCATGATCTCCATGATCTCTTCGTTGCTGAGATCGGGATCCTCGATCAGGCCTTTGAGCGCTTCGGACACTTCGGTGAGGTTGTGCGGCGGAATGTTGGTGGCCATACCGACGGCGATGCCGGTAGAACCGTTGCAAATCAGATTGGGGAAGCGCCCGGGCAATACCACCGGCTCCTCGCGGGTGGCATCATAGTTCGGCATGAAATCGACCGTTTCCTTCTCGAGATCGGCCAACATCTCGACGGCAACGGGCGTGAGGCGGGCTTCGGTGTATCGCATGGCGGCGGCGCCGTCACCGTCGACCGAACCGAAATTGCCCTGGCCGTCAACCAGGGGATAACGCATGTTGAAGTCCTGAGCCATGCGGACCAGGGTGGGATAGACCACCTGTTCACCGTGCGGGTGATAGTTACCGGAAGTGTCACCGGCGATTTTGGCGCACTTACGATGCCCTTTGTTGGGAGCCAGATTGAGGTCGTTCATCGCCACCAGAATACGCCGGTTGGACGGCTTGAGGCCGTCGCGGATATCCGGCAGGGCCCGGTTGGTGATGACAGACATGGAATAATCCAGGTAAGAGGATTTCATCTCCTCTTCTAAATAGATAGTCTCTATCTTTTCTCGCTCCAGGGGCATTTGGCTCGCTTCCTCACACTGAGTGATCGATTTCTGTATCTACATCAAACCTCTAAATTAGGCCTCTTGACCCCTGTTGGCAATAAAAAACAAGGATTGTTTTAGGCGTGTATTCTGTTGTAAGACAGGGGTTTGGGGCTGTCGATCGGCGGTCTGCATCATTGTTGTGGACAGGTCCGTGAAGCGGGGCGTATAATTGACGAACCCAAGGAGGAAGACATCATGCGTACAACTCTGATAAGTATATCGACACTGACTTTACTTCTTTGCCTGAGCGCTTTTGCCCAGGATCAACTCAAGCCTGAAGACCTGGAAGGAACCTGGTCCGGCGAGGGGACGGTGATGATCCCCACCATTGGTACCGAGGTCACGCTCGATGCCGAAGCCAAGTTCCAACCGGATGCCGACTCGGGCTATATCCGGACATCCATGCTGGCTTCTGGCCTGCTGTTTACCTATACCGATTCGGGGAGAATATGGATCGACGAACCGACTGATTCGCTAACCATGCGGGTCTGGGACGGCTTTGGTCGCACGCTGACGTACTATGGTCACATCGAAGGGATGCGCGTAAATGCTGGATTCTATCCAGGCGCTAAGGCCTACGAGATCGATTTCGACTGGATCGGTTCCGATTCGCTCACTATTGAACTACACGGCTATCGCAACGATGTCCGCACTCGCTGGGCACGATTCGAACTGGGGCGAAGACCCAGTGGTGATTAGCTAATCCTCAAACGGGTGGTCATGGTCGAAATCGGGTAGGTAATGGTCGGAGCTGGCCAGCTCCTGGACCCATCCGCGATGGAAGCCCAGTCGATCAAACTCGTCAAGAACCTCATCATATTCCTCGACTCGTAGCCGTCGTCCCAACTTAGGATGATCGGTGACCGCCTTGGTCGGATGATACTGAGACATCAACGAAATGTGCAGATCCGACGAGAGCTCTTCGGCGACAAACCGCAAAGCCGCCTTGCTGTTCTCGACGTTCCCGGGTAGTACCAAATGGCGGATGATCATGCCGCGTGTGATCAGGCCGTCTTTGAGCTCGATATCGGCCCCTCGTTGACGGTACATCTCCTTGAGGGCAGCCGTGGCGTGCTCGACGTAGTCATCTGCGCCGGAGTACTCCGACGCAAGAGCGTTGTCCATGTACTTCAGATCGGGGAGGTAGACATCGATCCGATCTTCCATCGATTGTATCACGTCCGTACGATCGTAGCCGTTGCTGTTGTACACGAAGGTCGGACGGTGCCCTTCGGCTTCGAGAGCATCCATGATCCGCAGCATCTGCCGCACACAATGGGAGGGGGAGACGAAGCCCACCCCCTTTACTCCACGCGCCAGCAGGGCGCGAATCTGATCAAGGACGTCCTCGAGCGACGATACAAACTTCTCAAGCGGGAGCGAGTTGGAACTGATCTGGTGATTTTGGCAGAAACGGCACTGGAGATTGCAGTGGCCGAAGAAGATGTTGCAGATGCCGAACTCGCCCGAGAGTACCGGCTCCTCGCCCATATGAGCGCAAATGGAGGCCACTCTCACGGCATCGTCGCACTCGCAGAACCCGAAACTGCCTGCGGTGCGATCGGCCATGCATTCGCGCGGACAGGCGGCGCATTGAAGTGGATCGAGGTAATCCATAGGGGGACAATATAAGTAGGGACAAAAAAAGGAGCGAGGATAAATCCTCGCTCCTTAATCTATCTAGAAGGTAAGTGCCTCCAGATTAGAACGCCCAATCGGACATCGGGCAGTCACCGGTACCGAAGTACCAGTCGAGCATGTAAGCGACGTCACCGCCGTTTACGCCCGCGGCTCCATCCACGTCACCGCAGTGCATGAACGGAATCGGACCCGGGCCGCTGAACATCACGAAGTTGTTCAGGTAAACAATGTCAGCCAGGTTAGTCAGGCCGTCATTGTTGACATCACCACGACCGAAGCCAACCCACTTGTTACAGAGCGGGCCGAGGTCGTCGTAATTGGCCGGATCGCCGGCATCAGCGGCTTCCTGGCGGAAGTTCACAACAGCAAACGACAACTGGCCGTTAGGCTCAAAGTCGTGCGTGAACAGCGTGAAGTGGGCTTCCTGGTCACCACCACCAACTCCGTTCTCATCCTGACCGGAGACGCCCGGAGGATTGGTACAGAAGGTGATCGCGGAATCAAGATAGATATCATCCCACCACGCGCCGTGACCGTACAGAGTACGGACGTTACGCAGCTTGTCGAAGTTAGCTGTCGGGTGCGAACCACAACCAAACGGCAGCTTGATCTGGCCCCAGGCAACGTCATTGGTACCACTGTTGAACACATACGCGGTGGAGGCGTCGGCGTTCATGTGGGCCGTGTCGTTACCGAGGTCATAATCGTGCGTGGAAGCGAACCACCAACCCGGTACCGCGTTGCCGTTACGCTCTTCAGCTTCGAAGATCTCTACGGTGAGAGAAGCGAGAGGGGCAAAGTCAACAGCACCAGCAGTACGGCTGTTCACGTAGATACCCATCGTCAGAGCGTTGTCGAACGGAGCACTGAAGTTGGTCCAATCCCAACCACCACCAAGATCGAAGTTCTGGACGGAGTCGAGGAAGCTCTTGTGGACCATGTTACCAACGATCGGAGTATAAGTCAGACCGTCAGTGGTGTAAGAGCCGAGATCGACGCCGGTTTCCAGAGCGGCGTGGCAGTCGTTATCGAAGTAGTTCGGATCCGGCTGCAAGGAGATGTAAGAATCTTCCTCGCCGCCACCGTGCCAGGCCTGGGTGTTAATACCGACTTCGTACTGGGAGACCAGATACAGGTAGGCATTCTGGAACATCGCGTGGTTGTCACCATCGATGTCGAAGCCCCACGGATCAGCCCAGTCGTCACCGGTGGCCAAACGACCGGTGTTATACACGGTCTGCGTATTGGCAGCACCCATACCGAAGTGCAGGAAGGTAGTATCGATCAAGCAGCCACCGACGACGGTAGCCTGAATGCACGGATCCACGAGGAAGCCGAAGGAACCATTCAGGTAGAAGTCGGGATCATCAGTGTCGAGGTACATGCAGAAGTACTGCGGACCACGGTTGATGAGAGACTGGTTGATGTCAACAGTGATGTCCATGGAGTCGCCCGGAGCCAGCAAGGCACCATCAGCCGGGAACAGAATACCATCCGGATCGGTGGCAGTCTGGATGAACGGCGGAATGGCGGAAGAGCCGGCGTTAAGGAAGCGCTCGCCACGGTCAGCACGGAGATTAACCATCTCGCCAACCACATCGCGGAGGACCGGAGCCTTGACGGTCTGGTCTTCGGTCAGCATGTCGGCAATTGTGGTAGCGTGGTTCAGCACGTCGTTACGCACCGAAGTAAACGACGGTGTGTACGGGTTCGTGCAGAACTCATCGGTAGTAATGTCATTGATCGTCAGGTCGGTACAACCGGTGTTGGTGAGAATGCTCTCAAAAGTAACCGGTACGGAAGTCGCAGCACCGAACTCAACCGGCACGGCCGGCGAGTAGGTCTGGATCTCCAGACGCGGACGATCGTCGCCCTTCGACATGAAGTGCATACCACCGTAGAAGTGCGAGAAGGCGATTTCGCCGTTAGGACCAACAGCGCCCGAGTTCCACAGTGAGTTGAACGGGACACCG
>Ga0180435_10007679_pt1 | contig 10250 bp, 13 predicted proteins | sample SS_ome_3_FD_132467 | JGI IMG/M metagenome (GOLD analysis project Ga0180435, IMG submission 132467) | Hypersaline lake sediment archaeal communities from the Salton Sea, California, USA - SS_3_S_1 metaG | ecosystem: Environmental > Aquatic > Non-marine Saline and Alkaline > Hypersaline >... | reverse complement strand
GTTGCACCCCTTAGGTGTTTCTTCCAATCTGCGAAGAGGCGGGGCCTGTCTTTATGTAGATCGAGCATCTCTTTCGGCAGGCGATACCCATCGGACTGCACAAGCATCTTGGAGGGGTCGAACGATGGCGACATCCCCCTTGCGCCTTTCGGTCCGAGCTCGTTGCGTATCTTCGCTCGAGCCTGATCAAGGTACTTCTTGTAGGCCGGGAACTTCGGGTCGTTTTGTGCCAGAAAGGTGTTGCTGATTTCAGGGTGTAGGATGCTGTCCATCTGCCGCACATGGTAGTCCAACTTCCCTTTGGTCTTAACATGCATCCCAGCAGGGATAGCGCGCACCACGTTTTTGGCTAGGATCCCGCCGAGGATGGTAGCTCCTACGGCTGGGACAGCGGCAGAAAGGCCCTCTTGGAGGGCGTACCTTCCCGGTTGCTGCGCAAATTGCTCTTGGGCAGATTGGTAGTGCTGGGCCCGCTCTTCTAGCGGTAGGTGGAGCCCTTCGAGCGCGTAGAAGAGATTCGCCCGTCCCTTCTCTATGGGAGAGGGCTCGTTGGTCATCTTACTTCTTCGAGTTGCGACGACGGCTGAGCTCTTCTGCGGCATGCTTCGCGAGCGCGTCAACGAACTCCGGAGAGTCAGCGACCTCTTCTACGAACTGCTCTTCTTGAGCCTGAGCTGTCTTCTGATGCGCCCAAAGGCTGCGAGCGAAGTCGCGTCCAGCTTCCTCGTTCCGGGCCACTTCCTGATAGAATTCGAGGTAGGCGGCGACCTTGAACATGGCATCTTCACCCAAGAGGGTGAGGGCTGCGATCTCGGCCTCTGCCATCTTGTCGATCTCTTCGGGATCGGTGAGAGGAACACCGGAAGCCATCTTCTCCATCGTTGCGGAGGAGAGCTTGAAGAATGCGTGGTCTTGCTCCGACATCATCTGCGCGATGGTATCGGGGTCTCCCGAGATCAACGCTTGGGCGACTGGGTTCGGACCCGCACTCGCCAGCTTTTCGTTGTCTCTGTAGGCGAACGGCGCCATGAAGATGTTATTCATCGGTTGCTCTCCCTTGGATGACGGAGAGGGCGTCGACCACCTTGGATCGGGCGGACTTCTCTTTCTCCGCTTCCTTCTTGTCCTTCTTCACTTCATCCTCGCCCTTGTTCTCAGTCTCGGCGGCGAGCTTGTTGAGCTCGTCGACGACTGCATTGGCGAAGATGCGTCCGAGGAAGTCGTTGGCCTGGGCGAGCTTGTCGGCCAGCATCTCGTTGGAGACACCTTCGGCCTGCTCGTCCTCCTCTTCTTCCTCACGATCATCCTTCTCTTCTTGAGCAACCGGGCTCTCTTCTGCGAGGGCCGCGAGCTCTTCGTCGGTGAGACTATCGAGCGGGATGTTCTTGACCAGGTCTTCGATAGACGTGGGAGCTTCACCCATCTCTTCTGGCTCTGGCCCTTCGGAGAGAGCCTCGCCCGCCTGGGCGAATTTCCCTTGGACCCAAAAATCTAGGAACGTGCTCACGGTTAACTCCTGTCTAGCAGAGGTGACATCATGTCGACGTCACCCCTCTAGTAGATGTGAACGTCGTGTTGCCATAGTACCCAGCGGAGAAGTAGTAGTACTCAGAGTGTAGCCCATCGGCGCTAGAGAGTGCGTTGGCTATATTCTGAGACACCTTGATCTTGTCCCGCTTCATCTCGTATTCGCGCTTCAGCATCTGAGACATTGCCACGAGAGCCTGGTGCTTGTCCAGATCTACCGTGACCTGACCGTCAGTGTAGCGCAAAGAGTTGCGGAGGTTCAAGATGGCAACTGAAAACAACACCTCGGCGACTACCCCCTTGATGAGGAGGCTGCGAGGTATTCTAGAGATGGGCTGGTACCCGATGGGGGGCGGAGTCAGATTCCAATCGTCAACTACCTCGGCTATATACCAACGCATCTGACGATCGGAGGTCTCTTCTCCCTCGATAAGACGGTTCAGCTCTGGATGGTCACGAAGGTAGTTACGGACCTCCGCTAGGACGCTCTGCAGTGTTTGGCTTGGCTGTTGCGAAGGCATATCACCGCGTGCCTCGAGCTACCCCAGATAGACCACTTGGCTCTTACCGCCCTTCAGGTCCCTGATCGAAATCAGTTGTCCGTCCCACTTCCTCTGCTGCTTGGTGATCTTGGATGTATCGACCACCTTAGCCTCGCCGGGACGCAGATTGGCCCCGCCGACTTGGAGGATTTGGACTGGCTTCTTCGGCTTACCCCTCATTGAGCTCCTCCATTCGTGATTGGATGGCCTTGATGGCGGTCTTTCGAGTCTTACCGCCCTCTTCGGCATCCAGGAGATGCTGGAGATAGCCGACATCCGTGATGGAAGCGACGGACTCGCTCACATCCCCGACGCTGGCGTCGAGGATAGTGAGGTCGTACGTTGCCCCTTCAGGGGCCTCTTCGGCTGGAGCTGGCTCTGGAACCGACTCTTCAGTCGGCTCTGGAACCACCTCTCGCCTCTGAGCAGCCAGGATCCAATCCGGAAGTGGTCCTCCGTCCTGAGCTTCAATTCGGAGTTGCCCCCGGCGAATGAAGCCGATCAGGTTGCGGAGCTTGTTCTCCGGCACCACCATCGAGTAACGCCCACGTTTTCCACGCTTGTGGCGCGGGCGAACTCGTCCTGGCGGTAGCGAAGAAGGACCACCAATCGGGATGGTTGTCCTGACCTTGCCGCGTTCTCCAGAGATGTTGGTTATGATAAACCGTCTCTCCATGGGAGAACCTCCATCAGTACAGTGACACGGACGGGTAGTACGTGCCGCCGCTGAACACCGGGTTGGTCTGCTGGAACAGATCCTCTTCGTCAGGCAACGGATCGGAGTCGGTGACTCCTGCGCCCTGCCCGTTGTAGAGCTCCAGCTTGACGACGGAGGAGATATTCGCGATCGAAATCGCGATGTCTTCCCACGCCTGCCACCGGATCAAGTTCGCGATCTTGTCGATGTAGAACTTGACGTCGTTCAGGATGAAGAAGAACCCGAGAAAGTCGGGGGCCGCGTAGCCGTAGACGTTCCCGGTTTTGAGCAAGTCCGTCTTGATGGTGCGCACGATGAGGTAGTCGAGTACCTTGTCGTACTTGTAACCATCGATGAGGGTCTCGCTCTGCTTCGGCGAACCGACGTCCTCAACGGTCCACTTCAGGACGTTGTTGAAGTCGATGTCGTTCATCCAGAGCTTGTTGAGACGCTTCCTGTTGCCGTCTTCCAGCATCAGGTTGGCGATGTCGACGAAGTCCGGACGCTCGATGTCGCCGCGCGTACCGAAGCCAACACCATTTGCATCGGCATCGGCTTGCGCCTGCGCACCTAAGATGCGCTTGCCGGTAGCACCGATCGCGGCCTGCGAGTAGGTCAACCACTCGAGGTCCTCGATCTCTTGCAGGTCCTTGCCTGTGTTCTCCTCGATCAGCTTCGTGACCGGGGCCTCATAGGCGAGGAGGTGTTGCTCCCTGATCTGGAACATCTCCGAGGAGATGGTGAACAGGGGGATGTCGATACGCTTGGTCGTGACGATGGTCGCCTCGGGTTGGGACCCGAAGGTCAACGCCACAGCGCGACTCCCAGGCTCCAGGTCCTTACGGACAACCAGTGTGTCGCTGTTCAGCGACGGAATCACGCGGGGGCTCGACGTGTCCAGCCGTTCGGGAGGGAGGATCCTGCGAGCGGCCGACTCTTCACGCAGGTGGTCGCGGATATACGCGCGCCCTGCAGCGGCCATCTTTCGGGTCCCACCTTCCATGTCGTCCAAGAAAGCCATGAAGGCCCGGTTGAACTGCACAGGATCGATGTGTCCACTCATTTACTGAACTCCTTCACTTGGCTATGCGTGAATGTGCCAGACACGCTTGATGCGCATGGGCGTGAATGCGGTTGCGTCCGTGGGCGGGATGAGGACCATGGCCTGCACGTAGTCACCGGTCGTCTCTCCCGTGGTGAGGACTGAGCGGTTCACGCCGCCTCCGATATCCACCTGGTTCACGACCAGCTTCATCCCTACGGTGTAGGTGATGCCAGGGTCGTAGCAGGTCGTATCGGCCTCTTCCCACTTCTTGTACAGCTCGGTCTTGCCGGTCGCCTGTACATCCGTGGAGCCTTTCGGCGCTGCGACTGGGTAGGCTACGGCCGGGCCATTGGCAGCGGCGGTATGACGTTGGTACGCCTTACCTGTGCTGGTTGGCTCAAGCCACTCCCCCTGCTCCAACGCGTTCGCGTCATTGGGATCGAGAATGCTGATGCTCGCACTGTCGATCTTGCCGGCGTGACGAACGCACTGGTCATCGGGGGTTCTTTCTACGAAAGTTCCAAATGCCATCTCGTGTTCTCCTTTACTGGTCTAGGCCGATATGACCCAGTACCATACTGGCGATAGGATCAAGGTTACCCTTGCCAAGGCCAGCTGCCTCTTCGTCTGACGCCTCTTTCACAGAAGAGAAACTGTCGGATGTGGCAAAGTCCAGCCCCTGCTCTATCACGTCCAGCGGTCGAGGTGACGTCATCGCATTTGCCACGAAGTCCTCGACACTGTCTGTGTCGTCGTTGATGATACCACGAGACACCGCAGTCTTGGCAAGCGTTCTTACACGCTCTTCTTTGCGGTAGGCCGCGAGCTTCTCTTTTTGCTCGGCGATGGTATCTTCCTGCTGGCCAATAGTCTCACCGGCCTCACGCAGCGCGGTGGCTGTCTGCCGGCAGAGTTTTTGGAGTGCTTCTTTCTTCATGTCGCCCTCACGGAGTGGTTTTGACGCCAGCAGACTCTGCATTCTCGAACTGTTGATGGAGCGTCGGATCCTTGTAGGCCTGCGTGTCTAGGACACCGCCCAGGGAATCGCTGTTCGACACCATCTTCGCTTGGCGCTTCTTGAATGCGGTAGTGGCCTCAGGCGATCCTAGAAATGGGATCTCCTTGTTTGTGGGGCCACGCTCTCCTGCCTGGAAGACTTCTGGCTGCTCCGGGGAGGAGTGAGACTCGGTGTTGGCGGCCTCGCTCTCTTGGGCCTCCGCCTTCTTCTCAGGCGGCACCTCTTTCTTCTCCTCATCGGTGGCGGGGCTGGTGGATGAAGTATCGGAAGGCTTCTCTTCCTTCTTCTCCTTCTTCTCCTCACCCTCCATCGCAGTCTTCTCCTCCTCTTTCTTCGGAGGATCTTCCTTCTTCTCCTTCTTCTCACCCTCGGACTCGCCCTTGGGTGTGCCCTCTTCCTTCACCTGCTCGACGTTGTCGGCGAATCCGGGAGGGAGCTCGGCAGCCGTCTTGCGCTGCACGATATGGGTCAGGAGGTCACTCACGATCTGCTGGGACAGCCCAGTGTCGGAAGCGATCTTGGACACGTCGGGGACCTCGTTGTCCTCGGCGGCCTGAAAGATGCGGCTGGTGGCCACCAACATCGCCTGCTTCTCCGGAACTCCAACGGGAGTCTCCGAGACAGCGTTGATGGGGGCGTCATTGGTCGTCAACGTGTCCCGATCCTCATTGGTATCGGGGACGCTGTCCGAACCCTTCTGTTGCGTGTGTGGGCTGGACTCGACCTGCGCGTGGAGCTGCGTCTCCGACGTGCTGCGGTCGCCGTCGGTGGGAGGCTGAACATCCTCACTCTTCGTGCCGCTGTAAGGCACGGTAGGATCCTCATCCATGGCCCACTTCTCGACCGCGGACGGATCGGAAGCCAACGTGTCGTACACGTGGGCGAGCTTGCTGAGACGCTGGCGAAGATCCGGAGCCTCCTCCGGTTCTGGAGGGGCGGTACGCATCTCTGCGACCTTCTCGCGGGCGTCAGACAATGACTTCTCTATCAGGTTCTTGATCTGGTTCATTGCCCTTCTCCTCCACCACCGAGAGCTGCCGCGCCACCTGCACCTAGAGCTGTTGCCCCGGCGCCTCCAGTGACGAGCGCCTTGATGACTTGCGACCGCTGCTCAGGGGGCAGATTCTGAAGCTGACTCACGAATCCACCCATACCGCGTTGCTGAGCTTGTGCGGCTGCTGGAACAGCGGCTTCCGCCACTTCACCCAGAGCCCTCCCAGCACCAGCACCGGCGGCTTCACCAACACCGCCGCGCATCGCTGCTTCGGCTGCCTCGCCGGCGCCGCCGCGCATGGCCTGCTCAGCTACTTCTCCGCCACCTTGCCCGAAGGCGTTTCTAGCGGCCTGGCCCATCTGACCGAAACCTCCAGCTACATCTCCGGCGAACTGACGGGCTCCGCCCATGAGTCCGGAAGCTGAGATGGCCGCCTTCTCCATGTACACCTCTGCGGGTACACCGGCAGCATCCCAGTAGGCCAGCTTGGCGAGCTCGTCAGCACAGGCTGCGCCCATGACTTCAGCTCCGAACTTGAGCTGATCGAGCTCTGCTTGCGCTGCAGCCTGGGCCAGCTTTTGGTGCTCGGCGACCTTGGCGAGCTGTTGAGATTCCTCTGTGGACTCAACATCGTTCCAGAAGCGTAGGGCGGCAGCGAGAGCGGTCTTGCTGATGACGTTAGTAGTGTCATCCGCGACCTTCTCTTTCTTCTCGGACTTCTCCTCCGCCTTCTCTTCGACAGAGCTCCCAGTCGAGGCCGGGGGCGCTTCTTCCTTCGCCATCTCCTTCTCCTCTTTGGTCTCACCCTCTTGAGCCTCTTTTTCAAAAGAGTCGAGAGTGTCTTGCACCAGAGAGGTGAAAGTATCGTCGCTTGCGGTCTTCACGCCGGCGTCGGGTGGCACGGAACTGAAGAGTCGGTGGAGAATGTCTTTGGTGTGACGTTCCGACATTCTAACTCCTCGCGAACTCGATCAGATCGAGTGGGTTTCGGGTTTCGTGATCGGCCAAGGTGTTGGCGCTAGCGATCTTGCCGAGCTCATCGAAGAAGCTATCGTACAAGACCTGGCCCTGCACCGCAACCCGGGCTTGGTCGGCGGCGACCTTCCCCAGCTGCTGTGCTTCCTTGATCAGGTGAATCGCGGCGGCCTCTTTCGTCAACCCTTCCACATCCACGAGGGTGCGGAGAGCATCGGCGAAGAGTTCGGGTGAGATGTGCTGCGGCATTTCAGATCTTTCCTAGCCTGTGGAAGCCCGTCAAGAGCCCGACCGATGTCAACGTTGGGTGGTGCGCTACCATGCTGCGTAACATACCGAGGTCCCTACCTCTCATCTCCTCGCCTTTCCATTTCGCTGCGAGTAGATACGTCGGCAAGACAACTGCTGCAGCTGGAAGCAAGACTTCGCGCCCGAAACCTGCCACCTTCTTCATTGGGTCGAAAGACTCAGCTGCGAAGATGTCGTACAGGTCACTATGACGTACCATCGCAGATTTCAAGAAGGACGGCAAGTGTGCCAACCCAGTAACGTATTTTGCGTACTCTTGACCTACTTCGTCAAGTATTGTCCCGGATTTTTCGCAAGTTTCTGGTTCTAGCTTCTTCGGCCCACGGATGCTGACGACGATTATCCTTTTACTTACAAAGGGCTGGAGAGCAGAACGCTTCGGTATCCAATTCCGGAGAAGTCCAAGGAGACCATCCGAAATATCATCTGGCCGCAAGTGGTAGCCGGAACCGCCAGAATCGCACTGACGGAAAATCTGACCCCGCTGATGGTACTCATCCGCCAGCTCCGGCCTTCCAGTTCTGCAGAGATAAACCCGCTGGAACTCTCTAGGACGGAGGACGATACCCGATGCGGCTGTAGAGGCTAAGATTTTGGGAAGGGAGAAGCCTGACATACGATCTAGAGTGCCATCGTCGATGGGCTCCTCAGAGTCGTACATCGGCTTGACGACCTTGTAGTAGACATCCGGGAACCGCTTCTCGAGCTCCGCGAATTTCATACTGGAGGTCTTGCTGGAGGCTGCTTTTTCCAACCCTGAGGGGGCAGAAGCCAGGTGATCGTCTAGGAGCTGTGCCATCGACGTCTCTGGTAGAACTCCAGTCTCGCTCGCAACCTTCTGTAAGATAGCCGCCTCCTTTGCTGCTCTTATTAGTACAAAACTCAGATCAAAAAATCTAGGCTTTGGGTTCTTTGCGTAGACGAGACGTCCATCGGGGAGGACGGTCAACATCTGCATCCGCAGGTGGTGACAATAGTTCAGCGTGCTCTTCGACTTCTGCTCACAGATCGAACAAACATCGTAGGCTACCTTACACCCCATCGACAGGTCTGGTCGACGGCCGGCATCGAGCTCCTGCACGACTCGACTCGCCCCCACCTCTCTCGCCTTTTCACGATCGATGACAAAGACAACCTCGACTCGCTGCATGATGGGGTCGAATACGGAGCAGGCCACATGTCCGAAGGCTTTGGTGATGTCCTTGTTCTGGTGATGCTGGTAGGCTCGAGCGTACGTCTTGAAGCTAGCGTGGCCCCAATTCGGGTTGACAGGCTCTAGATCTCCCCGGAGGAACCCGTCGCCGTTCACGTTCGACCCCCACGCCTCAAAGGCGCCCATGGGGGTGACCACAAGGATGATCTTGTTGGGGTCGAATGTGTTGGTAGCTAGAAAAGACTCGATGGTGGGATGGAACCTACCACTAGAGGCCGTCTTGACCATACCACCGCTGGTGTGTACCAGCTGATATGGATCGGACCAGTTGGGGCCCCAAGATCCGGAGCCTATCTTGATGAGTTTGTCCACCTACATACCTAGTCTAGATCTGATCTCCGGATCACCGGCTGTGAGAGTTTTGAGCCTGGCATCGATAGCTGAGGTGTCGTCACCTGCGCCGAGGCTCCGCGCGCGCTGGGATAGTAGCGCTTCCATCTCTTTGGATTTCCTCCCCATTGCACCCATGGAGACAGCCAAACTCTCTGCTGCACGCTGCCCGGCAGAGCCTGTCTGGCCTACCGATCTTGCCGCTTCTGTGGCGGCGATAGCTGCTGGATTCATACCCATAGCCAAGTTCGCAGCAGTCCCTGCAGCCGACATGTAGTCGGAGGGTCTCCCCCGGCGGGGTATCCCTCGCTGGATGGTACTGGCCGGGGCCATCATCGCCATCATCGTCGAAGGGAAAGACAGCTGAACGCCTGTGTCCTCAACGGCCTGCGTCTCTTTGATGAGTGGGACCATCTGCGAAGCGGCTAGAGTTGGCTCTTTCGCCACGTCTGGAGCTGCCTTGTAGAGCGCGTTGTACAAGTCGCGCATACGCTCGTCGCTCACTCCTCCGCCTTCGCTTTCGGCCATCTCTCGGAGCTCTGGACCGTACTTGTTCATCATCTGGCGGTAGGTGCGTGCGCGCTGAACCATGTCAGCCTGACCTTCGAGATAATCAAGGCCCTTTGCGCCGCCGTAGATAAGACCGCCGGCGCCAACCATAGCGAGTGGCGCAGCCAGCCCAGGACGTAGCCGTCTTGCGCCGCTCTCCGAAGCAGCCTCAGCCGACTCGCGTGCAACCGGGGCGATGAAGTCGCGGATTGCCCCGCCGCCACGCAGCAAATGCTTCTTCATGGCGCCGAGGAATGCGCTCTTCTCCATCTGCGATGATGTTTTTCCCATGAGCATCTTCTTCTGCATGCCAGCCTGCCGTATTCTAGATCCGGGGCGGGCGAAAATGAGCGTCCCTAGTCCGCCCATGGATTTCATAGGGTTCCAGGTCTTCTGGCGAAGCATAGAGAATCCCATACCGCCATAGCCTAGGGCCTTGTCTACCCCCTCTCCAGGGAGGATGCCGCTAACTAATCCGGGCATGTGGTGGTACCTCCATACCGCGTAGGGCGAGCTCGCGGGCCTGCTTTTCTTGCTCCTCTAGATCCTTCAGAGCGACAGCTAGGACCTCGGCTTCTTCGTACGTCTCTCGAAGATGCCGTGAAACCTTCACCAGGGGATGATCCGGGTTGAGCGTCTCGAAGTCAGGGGAGTCTGCGTCTGCGGTCTTGGTGGGGGGAGAACTCCAAACGGTTACGTTCCCGTCTGTCCGACTGGCCAGTGCGTTGAAGTAGGAGAAGGCCTCGTCGAGCTCTTGGAAATTCGCATTCTTACTGAGCCACGCCGCCACACCCTCTCCAGCGTCCCCAGGAATCGTATGCCGGACTGTACCGAGCACCACGTCTCTGGAAACCCCTTCGAGACGCATCTGCTCCGCAGTCTTCAGGAGATCCCCAAGACCTACGGTGAATGCCTTCTCCGCCTGAGCTACCTTCTGACCGACCTCGTCTGCCGCACGTGCCAGCTTATCAGCCACCTGGTCCCACCGAGCTTCGTCAGTGATGGGGATGGCGAAAGCCGACTTCACTTTGGCAGGTTGGGGGGTGCTTGT
>Ga0180435_10007677_pt1 | contig 10252 bp, 7 predicted proteins | sample SS_ome_3_FD_132467 | JGI IMG/M metagenome (GOLD analysis project Ga0180435, IMG submission 132467) | Hypersaline lake sediment archaeal communities from the Salton Sea, California, USA - SS_3_S_1 metaG | ecosystem: Environmental > Aquatic > Non-marine Saline and Alkaline > Hypersaline > Sediment... | reverse complement strand
GGCCGAACTGCTCCCGCTCCCGGTGGTCTCGCAGCTCAACTCCAAGCTGATGCAGTTCTTCGTCAAGAAGTACGCCCTCAAGCGCGGCGCGATGGCCTTCGGCAAGATGCTGCCGGTCGGCCTGGGCGCCGCCGTCGGCGGCGGCGGGAACCGGTTCATGGGCAAGAAGATCATCGAGAACGCCCGCACCGCGTTCGGACCGCCGCCGCAGCGCTGGCCCGGCCAGCTGCAGCTGGTGCCCCCGGTCGCCGACGCCCAGTAGACCTACCCCGGCCAGCCTGCTCGAGCCTCTACGCGAGGACCCACACTCGCGATAGCCTGGGACCGTCGTCACCGGGGCATCTGCCCGGCGCCGGGACGACCGACACGGGCACAGGAATCGAGGCGAGCCGCTCAGTGAGTACGACGAGTTCCCCCTTTGGCCAGAACGAGTGGCTGGTGGAGGAGATGTACCGCAAGTTCCGCGAGGATCCCTCCTCGGTCGATCCGAGCTGGCATGAGTTCCTCGTCGACTACCGGCCCGAGCCCATGACCGAGACACCGGCCGGAAACGGCCAGCCGTCCGATCACCCCGCGCCCTCCCCCGCGCCCCCGGCGGCGTCGGCCCCGCCCGCCCAGCCGGTCCCCGCCCCCGCAGCACCGGCGGCACCCGCCCAGCCCCCGGCCGCCCCGGCTCCGGCAGCCGCTCCGGCCTCCGGGTCCGCCCCCGCGCCGTCCGCCCAGGCCAGCCAGGTGCTCCGCGGCGCCGCCGCGGCGGTCGTCAAGAACATGAACGCCTCCTTGGAGATCCCGACCGCCACCAGCGTGCGGGCCATCCCGGCGACCTTGCTGATCGACAACCGGATCGTCATCAACAACCACCTCAAACGCACCCGCGGCGGGAAGATCTCCTTCACCCACCTGCTCGGGTACGCGATCGTCGAAGCGGTCAAGAAATTCCCGAACATGAACCGCCACTACGCGGTGATCGACGGCAAGCCGAATGTGGTCACACCGGCCCACACCAATCTCGGTCTGGCGATCGACCTGCCGGGTGCCGGAGGCAAGCGGTCGTTGGTGGTCGCCGCGATCCGGGGCTGCGAGTCCCTCGGGTTCGCCGAATTCGTCACCGCCTACGAGGACATCGTGCGCCGCGCCCGCGACGGCAAGCTGACCGCGGAGGACTTCGCCGGGGTGACGATCTCGCTGACCAACCCGGGCACCCTGGGCACCGTGCACTCGGTGCCGCGGCTGATGGCCGGGCAGGGCGCGATCATCGGCGCCGGCGCGATGGAGTACCCGGCGGAGTTCCAGGGCGCCAGCGAGGAGCGCATCGCCGAACTCGGCGTCGGCAAACTGATCACGCTGACATCGACCTATGACCATCGCATCATCCAGGGCGCGGAGTCCGGCGATTTCCTGCGCACCATCCACCATCTGTTGCTCGACGACGGCTTCTGGGACCAGATCTTCCTCGACCTGGGAATCCCGTATGAGCCGGTGCGGTGGCGCACCGACAACCCCGACTCGATCTACGACAAGAACGCGCGTGTCATCGAACTGATCGCGGCCTACCGCAACCGTGGGCACCTGATGGCAGACATCGACCCGCTGCGGCTGGACAAGAGCCGGTTCCGGAGTCACCCTGACCTGGACGTTCTCACCCACGGCCTGACGCTGTGGGACCTGGACCGGGTGTTCAAGGTCGACGGCTTCGCCGGCCAGGAGTACAAGAAGCTGCGCGACGTTCTGTCGGTGCTGCGCGACGCCTACTGCCGCCACATCGGCGTCGAGTACACCCACATCCTCGAACCCGAGCAGCAGCGCTGGCTCGAGGAGCGCATCGAGGTCCGTCACGACAAGCCCACTGTCGCCGAACAGAAGTACATTCTGAGCAAGCTCAACGCCGCTGAGGCTTTCGAGACTTTTTTGCAGACCAAATACGTTGGGCAGAAACGGTTTTCACTGGAGGGCGCGGAGTCGGTGATCCCGATGATGGATGCGGCGATCGACCAGTGCGCCGAGCACGGACTCGACGAGGTGGTCATCGGGATGCCGCACCGCGGCCGGCTCAACGTGCTGGCCAACATCGTCGGCAAGCCCTATTCGCAGATCTTCAGCGAGTTCGAGGGCAACCTCAACCCGTCCCAGGCGCACGGCTCCGGGGACGTCAAGTACCACCTCGGTGCCAGCGGCACCTACATCCAGATGTTCGGCGAGAACGACATCGATGTGTCGCTGGTGGCCAACCCCTCCCACCTGGAGGCGGTCGACCCGGTTCTCGAAGGGCTGGTGCGGGCCAAACAGGACCTCATCGACGGCGCCGCCGAAGACGACGCCCCCGACGGCGCCCGCGCGTTCACCGTGGTTCCGATGATGCTGCACGGCGACGCCGCCTTCGCCGGCCAGGGCGTGGTCGCCGAGACCCTCAACCTGGCCCACCTAAAGGGTTACCGGACCGGCGGCACCATCCATATCGTGGTCAACAACCAGATCGGCTTCACCACGGCCCCGGAGAACTCGCGCTCGGCCGAATACTGCACCGACGTCGCGAAGATGGTGGGGGCGCCGATCTTCCACGTCAACGGCGACGACCCCGAGGCGTGCGGGTGGGTGGCCAGGCTCGCGGTGGACTTCCGCCAACAGTTCCACAAGGACGTCGTCATCGACATGCTGTGCTATCGCCGACGCGGTCACAACGAGGGGGATGACCCGTCGATGACCAACCCGGCCATGTACGACGTGATCGACACCAAGCGCGGGGTCCGCAAGAGCTACACCGAGGCGCTGATCGGCCGCGGTGACATCTCGATGAAGGAGGCCGAGGACGCGCTGCGCGACTACCAGGGCCAACTCGAGCAGGTGTTCAATGAGGTCCGCGAACTGGAGAAGCACGAGGCCGGGCCGAGCGAGTCGGTGGAAGCCGCCCAGATGATCCCGCGTGGGATGAACACCGCGGTGGACAAGGCGATGCTGGCCCGCATCGGCGATGCCCACCTCTCCCTGCCCGATGGTTTCACCGTGCATCCGCGGGTCAGGCCGGTGCTGGACAAGCGCCGCGACATGGCCTACGAGGGCAAGGTCGACTGGGCGTTCGGTGAACTGCTGGCGCTGGGCTCCTTCCTGGCCGAGGGCAAGCTGATCCGGTTCACCGGCCAGGACACCCGGCGCGGGACCTTCACCCAGCGCCACGCGGTGGTCATCGACCCGCACACGGGCGCGGAGTTCACCCCGCTGGACCTGCTGACGGTGAACCCGGACGGCACCTCCACCGGGGGGCGGTTCCTGGTCTACGACTCCCCGCTGTCGGAGTACGCCGCGGTGGGCTTCGAGTACGGCTACTCGGTGGGCAACCCCCGGGCGCTGGTGCTGTGGGAGGCCCAGTTCGGCGACTTCGTCAACGGCGCGCAGTCCATCATCGACGAGTTCATCAGTTCCGGGGAGGCGAAGTGGGGCCAGCTCTCCGACGTGGTGCTGCTGCTGCCGCACGGTCATGAGGGCCAGGGCCCGGACCACACCTCGGGGCGTATCGAGCGGTTCCTGCAGCTGTGGGCGGAGGGCTCGATGACGATCGCGATGCCCTCCACCCCGGCCAACTACTTCCATCTGTTGCGCCGACACGGCCTCGACGGCGTACGCCGGCCGCTGATCGTGTTCACACCGAAGTCGATGCTGCGCAACAAGGCCGCCGTCAGCGACATCCGCGACTTCACCGAACAGAAGTTCCGCTCGATCATGGAGGAGCCGTCCTATACCGACGGTGAGGGCGACCGCACCAAGGCCACCCGGATGCTGCTCACCAGCGGCAAGATCTACTACGAGCTGGCCGCGCGGAAAGCCAAGGACCACCGCGACGACGTGGCGATCGTGCGGATCGAGCAGCTGGCCCCGCTGCCCCGGCGGCGGCTGACCGCCACCCTGGAGGCCTACCCGAACGTGCGGGAGTACTTCTGGGTTCAGGAGGAACCGGCCAACCAGGGCGCCTGGCCGACGTTCGGCCTGGAGCTGCCGGAGCTGCTGCCAGAGTTGCGGGGGATCAGGCGGATCTCGCGCCGGGCGATGTCGGCGCCGTCGTCGGGTTCGTCGAAGGTTCACGCCGTCGAGCAGCAGGAGATCATCGACGAGGCGTTCGGCCAGCCGCCCGCCTAGCTCAAGGGCCGGCTCGAGGGCTGGCTCCAGGGCCGGCTCCCCAGCCCGCCCATCCCCCCGCGACCGTGCGGTTTCATCCGCGAACCGCCGCCCGGCAGGTATGGGTCTTCACACTCGCGGGGCCCGGGCGGGTGGACCCGGGTTCAGCCGAACAGCGGCAGCAGCGAGCGTCCGTCGGTGAGGCTGCCGGTGACATTGTCGACCGCCTTCGGGCACAGGAACGAGATGGCCGCCCCGGTGAACATGGTCGCCGGACCCAGCGGGCGGCCGATGCTGTCCCCCACCTTCGCGGCGATGTCGGCGGTGTTCTGGCCGCGCTGGGCCAGCAGTGGGCACAGCGACTGACCGAGGCTGACGGCCTGGCCCGGGTCGAGATCGCCGATGCCGATACCGTCGAGAACGTTCAGGAAGTCGGTGACGTCGGTGACGTCCGGAGCCGGCTCCGCCACGGCCGGGGCAGCCAGAACGGCCCCGGCGGCCATCAGGCCGGCGACCGTCACGGCGATACGCGTCAGCATCATGTCCCCCACATCGTACGGCCGGCGGCCGGCGTTACGGAGGCCACGATCTGCTGCGATACCCTGAGCCGGACTCGACACCCGTCAACAGGAGTGCTCATGCAGGGATTCGCCGGCAAAGTGGCAGTGGTGACCGGCGCCGGATCGGGGATCGGGCAGGCGCTGGCGGTCGAACTGGGCCGTGCCGGGGCCTCAGTGGCCATCAGCGACGTCGACGTCGAGGGTCTCGCCGACACCGAGCGGCGACTGGCCGCGTTCGGGGCGCCGGTGAAGGCTGACCGGCTCGACGTGACCGAACGCGAGTCCTTCCTGCTCTACGCCGATGAGGTCAAGGACCATTTCGGCAAGGTCAATCAGATCTACAACAACGCCGGTATCGCCTACAGCGGCGACGTCGAGGTGAGCCACTTCAAGGACATCGAACGGGTGATGGACGTCGACTACTGGGGCGTAGTCAACGGAACCAAGGCGTTCCTGCCCCACCTGATCGCCTCCGGGGACGGCCACGTGGTCAACATCTCCAGCGTGTTCGGCATCTTCTCGGTGCCGGGACAAGCGGCCTACAACTCCGCGAAGTTCGCCGTCCGCGGTTTCACCGAGGCGCTGCGCATGGAGATGAAACTCGCCGGCCATCCGGTCAAGGTCACCACCGTGCACCCGGGTGGGATCAAGACGGCGATCGCTCGCAACGCCACCGTCGCCGAAGGGCTCGACCAGGCCTCGCTGGCCCAGGCCTTCGACACCAAGATGGCACGGACCTCACCGGAGAAAGCCGCCCGGATCATCCTCGACGGGGTGGCCAGGGACAAGGCGAAGGTGCTCGTCGGAACCGACGCGAAGATCTTCGACGCGCTGGTCCGCCTGACCGGTTCGGGTTACCAGCAGATCCTGACCAGGCTGTCGAACCGGCTCCTTCCGCCGACGCGTTAGCGGCCCAGCGGGTTGGCGGTCAGCCACTCCTCGGCCACCTGCCGCGGATCGGCCCCGTTGTCGACCTCGCCGAGCATGTCGCGCAGCGCGGCGGTGTCCAGCACCCCGGCCAGTTCGTTGATCGCTCGCAGTTGCATGGCGCCCAATTCGTTGCTCCGGTAGAGCGCCACGACGTTCTCGGCGGGCACCAGCGCGGGCTTGCGGTCTGCGAGCACCACCGCGTCATCGGGAATCCCGGGATCGGCGGTGCTGGTCCACGCGGCGGTGACGACGCCGTCGCGGAGCGCGTCGAACATCTGCCCGGCGTCGGTGAACAGGCGCGGCAGTGGCGGTGCGCACTGACCCACCGACTCGGGAACGGTCGCAGCCTCGACCGCCCCCAATCGCACGTCTGAGCAGTTTCGCACCAGGGCCTCCAGTTCGCGGCTGCCCCAGCGGTCGGCGGTGTCCGCGGTGACGGCAAGCGCCGGCTTGTCCTCGGCGGCCACCGCGTAGTCGCCGGCGGCCACTCCCTCCGGTAGGGCGCCGACCATCGCCCGGTAGACCCCGGCGGGGGTCCTGGCGGCCGAGTCGGGGATGAACCGGCGCAGCAGGCGGCCGGTGAAACCGGGCGCGACGCCCACGGTTCCGGCGTCGAGTGCGGCCAGTGCGTCGTCGGAGTCCCGCACCGTCGCGGCGGTCCCGTAGTAACGCAGGCCCGCAGCGTAGATGTTGGCCAGTAGCACGCTGTGCCGATCGCCGTTGGTGGCACCGACCACCAGCGACGGGCCATCGCCCGAGCCGGTGCAACCGACCGCCAGTGCCGCCGCCGTCACCAGCAACAGCCGGCGGATCATGGCAGGGTCAGACCTCTGCCGCGGCGGCCACCGCCTCGGCGACCGCCGGACCGACCCGCGGATCCAGCGGGCTGGGCACGATGTGGTCGGCCGCCAGATCATCGCCCACGACCGAGAAGATCGCCTCGGCGGCAGCCACTTTCATCTTCTCAGTGATCCGCCGGGCACCGGCGTCCAGGGCGCCGCGGAAAACCCCGGGGAAGGCCAGGACGTTGTTGATCTGGTTGGGAAAGTCGCTGCGGCCGGTAGCCACGATGGCGGCGTGGCGCTTGGCGACCTCCGGGTGGATCTCGGGATCGGGGTTCGAGCAGGCGAAGACGATGCCGTTGGGCGCCATCGTGGCGATGATCTCCTCGGGCACCTTGCCGGCTGAGACCCCCAGGAACACGTCGGCGCCCTCAAGGGCCTCGGCGACGCCGCCGGTGCGGCTTTCCGGATTGGTCCTCGTGGCCAACTCGGCCTTGACCGCGTTCAGGTCGCTCCGGCCGGAGTTCACGATGCCGCGGGAGTCGACCACGGTGATATCGCTCAGGCCCGCCTCCAGCAGGATGTTGGCGCAGGCGACGCCCGCGGCGCCGGCTCCGGAGATGACCATCTTCAGCGAGCTCATCTTGCGGTCGAGCACGGCGGTCGCGCCCAGCAGTGCGGCGAGCACCACGATCGCGGTGCCGTGCTGGTCGTCGTGCATGACCGGACAGTCGAGGGCCTCGATCACCCGTCGCTCGATCTCAAAGCAGCGCGGGGCGGCGATGTCCTCGAGGTTGACAGCGCCGAACGTCGGGCGGAGCTTCACCAGGATGTCGACGATCTCGTCGGGATCCTTGGTGTCGAGCACGATCGGGATCGAGTCCAGCCCGGCGAAGGTCTTGAACAGCGCCGATTTGCCTTCCATGACCGGCAGCGACGCCGCCGGGCCGATGTCGCCGAGGCCGAGCACCGCGCTGCCGTCGCTGACGACGGCCACCAGGCGGTGGGCCCAGGTGTAGCGGGCGGCCAGGGTCCGGTCAGCGGCGATCGCACGGCTCACCTGCGCCACCCCCGGGGTGTAGGCGATGGACAGGGCACGCTGGGTGTCCAGCGGGGCCTTCAGCTCGACTGAGAGCTTGCCGCCGTGGTGGGCGTCGAAGATTTCCTCGTCGCCGATGACGAGTTGGGGGGCTGGCACCGTTTCAGACACGGGCCAAGGCTACTCGACCCCCACCGCGTAACATTCGGCCCGCAGGCCCGTATCGGTGGCAGGAGGTCGCATCGTGGCCCTGTTCCGCGCTAGGCCGCCCTCGCTGCTGACCGCCGGCAGAAACGCGGCGCCTCAGCCCGACCCCCGACGCATCCACGTCCCGGTTTCCCAGGCCGTGGTCGACTGCGCGGTGTACGCCGATGGCGAGCGGTTGCGCGGCAAGTACGCCCACGGTGCCGCCCTGGAGGCCGTCCGGGAGTTGCAGGCCGCGGGCCAGCGGGCCTTCGCCTGGATCGGACTGCACGAACCCGACGAGCATCAGATGCACGCGGTGGCTGAGGTCTTCGGACTTCACCCGTTGGCGGTCGAGGACGCTGTGCACGCCCACCAGCGGCCCAAGGTGGAGCGCTACGACGACACCCTGTTCGTGGTTCTCAAGACGGTGACCTACGTTCCGCACGAGTCGGTGTATCTGGCCCGCGAGATCGTCGAGACCGGGGAGATCATGATCTTCGTCGGATCCGATTTCGTGGTGACCGTGCGCCACGGCGACCACACCGGACTGGCCGGGGTGCGCGGGCGTCTGGAGCGGGAGCACGACCAGCTGGCGCTGGGGCCGTACGCCGTGATGCATGCGATCGCCGATCACGTCGTCGACTCCTACCTGGACGTGGCCTCCTCGATGGAGCGCGATATCGACGCCATCGAGGAGGAGACCTTCTCCCCGACCGGGCGCACCGAGATCGAACCCATCTACCTCATCAAGAGGGAGGTGGTGGAACTCCGCCGGGCGGTCTCCCCGTTGACCGATGCCTTGAAACTCATCCACGGCGAGCACCGCGATCTGCTCGCCACCGAGGTGCGCCGCTACATTCGCGACGTACTCGATCACCAGACCCAGGCCGCCGACCGCATCGCCAGCTATGACGAGATGCTGTCCTCGCTGGTCCAGGCGGCGCTGGCCAAAGTCGGGATGCAGCAAAACAAAGACATGCGCAAGATCTCGGCGTGGGCGGCCATGGCGGCAGTGCCGACGGCCATCGCCGGCATCTACGGAATGAACTTCGAGAACATGCCCGAACTGGGCTGGCAGTGGGGTTATCCAGCGGTCCTTCTGCTGATGGTGTTGATTTGCGGCTTGCTCTACCGGACATTCCGCAGAAACCACTGGCTGTGACGAAAAGTTCCTAACCGCACGGCCATCATCAAGGCAACCCGACGACCCGACCCATGGCGCCGATTTGCGATCGCCGACCCCGTTCACCCCTTCGTCAGGGTCGCGCCATCCCGTCGCGAAAGCTGCGGCAAAAGGGACCGAGTTCAACCGTAAAACCCTGAAACCGGACCTAATCACGCTTGTTTGACAACTCTTTCCTGAGTTTGCCGCGACGGTTCCGATCCAGCGGGGCAGCCGACGAATCGGTGCTCTGACAGCAATCGCAGCTGACGCTCGGCCCAGCTCGCATCTGGGTCTCGGCCACCGCACTCAGGCCGAATCCCCGAGGTATCGAACAAGGCGGGTTTGGCAAAGTTGGTTTTTTTCGAAAGTGAAGTTCAAGCCCGCGAGTTGCCTTAAACGTGATCTTTCTCACTCACTGGTGCGTAAGCTGACTGCGGGGTCGGGGGCAAGAAGCGCACCTCGCCAGTCCAGAAAAGGGCAGCAGATGTCGTTGAAAACGGGAACGGATCGTCGCCAGGACACAGCCGAGAGCCTTCAGGGCCAGCTAACGTTGATCAGCCGCCACAGTCATCGTGCGGGCAGCAGCGCCCATGTCGGACGGGTCGGCGCCCTCGCCGTCGCTCTCGGTATCGGCGCCGCCGCTCTCTCGCTGCCGGCAATAGCCGCCGCCGATACCAATGGGTCGGCGGGTTCTGCGACACAAGATGCGGGAACCGCGGCGTCGGGACCCTCAACGACGACACGGTCCGCCCGCGCGACGACACGCAAGACCCATCCTTCAATCGCCCCCCTTCCGACGGGGCAAGCGGCTCAGTCGCGCCCAGCCTCAGGAGTGCTCCGGGAAGTTCCCCCACCATGCAGAGCGGAGCGAGGCAACGTAGCAGCACCGCCGTCGCAACCTCTGCTCAGCAGACCTCCCCCGCGGGCAGCGACGCCGGCCGGCCTGCAACCGCCATCACCGCGCAACAAGTGCCCGCCACGGGCACGGGCGACACCGGGTCCCCAACGATCGGCGGGCCAAGCAACTCGGTGAGCACCACCCCCAGCGATCTCGCCGGATCAAAGATACCCAGCGCCGCTCCGGCCGCCGCTGCTCTGATCCCGTCGGCAATCCCCGCGGGAACCGCCAGCTCTACCGTCCCGATGACAAGCCCGGCCCTCCCAGCATCTTCGGTGAGCGCCCCGGCAACCGACCCGGCCTCGCATCCGGTCATGTCTGCTCCCCGGCCAGTGCAGGCAGCTCCCAGCGGAGCGCTGGCATGGCTGGGGGTGACTCCCTCGGCGTCCGGTGATGCGCCTGCCGAAGCGCCGTTGGCGGCGCCGCTGGTGTGGGCCGCAGCCGCCCTCTCCCGGCGGGAGCTTGCGGCGAAGAAAACGCAGAACACTACCTCGACGGTCGGCAACGGAGCGCCCGCCGAGCCAGTGGCGGCTCCGGCGGCGAGCGCAGAAACCGGCCCGGCCGCGGTGCGCGCTGCGGCTGTCG
>Ga0180435_10007676_pt1 | contig 10253 bp, 8 predicted proteins | sample SS_ome_3_FD_132467 | JGI IMG/M metagenome (GOLD analysis project Ga0180435, IMG submission 132467) | Hypersaline lake sediment archaeal communities from the Salton Sea, California, USA - SS_3_S_1 metaG | ecosystem: Environmental > Aquatic > Non-marine Saline and Alkaline > Hypersaline > Sediment... | reverse complement strand
TTTACACCATTCTAAGGAGTAGCAGATGTTTGAGTTTTTTCTAAACGTGATAGGCAGGGATATGGGAATAGACCTGGGTACGGCGAATACGCTGGTCTATGTAAAGAGTCAGGGCATTGTCCTGGAAGAGCCTTCCATTGGGGCTATTGAAAAAAGCAAAAAAAAGATACTTGCCGTAGGCAGGGAAGCCAAGAGGATGGTGGGACGTACTCCCGGAAATATCGTTGCTATAAGGCCGCTCAAGGATGGAGTAATAGCTGATTTTGATACTACAGAAAAGATGCTCAGGTATTTTGTCCAGAAAGTACATAAGAATGTAGCTTTTGCCAGGCCCAGGATAGTTATCTGTGTTCCTTCCGGAATTACCCCGGTGGAGAAAAAGGCAGTACTTGAAGCCACTGAGCAGGCAGGAGCCCGTTCTGCATATATCATAGAAGAACCCCTGGCGGCAGCAATCGGGGCCGGTCTTCCCATAGATGAGCCTACGGGAAGCATGGTAGTGGATGTCGGAGGCGGAACTTCGGAAGTAGCAGTTATATCTTTAGGAGGAATTGTAGTAAGCCAGTCCCTGCGCATCGGCGGCGATGAGATGGATGAAGCGATCATCTATTATTTGAAGAAAGAGCATAATCTCCTTCTTGGCGAGAGGACAGCAGAAAAAGTAAAGATGGAGATAGGCTCTGCTTTCCCCCTGGAAAATGAGGAGAAGATGGAGATAAACGGAAGGGACCTGGTAACCGGGCTTCCCAAGACCATAATCATAACCAGCCAGCAGATAAGGAAGGCCCTGGAAAAGCCAGTGGGCGATATCGTCAATTCCATAGTGGAAGTATTGGATGAGACCCCGCCTGAACTTTCTTCCGATATAATGAAAAGAGGGATATTCCTGGCTGGCGGAGGTTCGCTGCTAAAAGGCCTGGCCGAGAGGATAAGCAGGGAAACCCATTGTCCTGTATATATGGCCGAAGAGCCCCTGGCTGCAGTTGCTATTGGGGCCGGAAAATGCGTGGAGGATTTTGGAGCCTTAAAGAGGTACCTCAGGTTTACCGAACAGTAAGTCTCATAGGGAGCGAGTTTCCGGACAGGCTCCCGGTAAAAGAATTTAAAATATTTTAAATATATAGTGGCAGATAGCAGAAGATTCAGAAATATAATTATCCTTATTGTCATAATACTGCTGTGCCTGGCAGTTATCACGATCAGCTTCAGGGGCAGCGGTTTAACCGAGAGGATAAAAGCCAGGACGCTGGATATCTTTGAGCCAGTCCAGGAAAAGATATTTTCCTTCTTCAATCCGGTAACAGTATTCTTTTCTTCCATTGGTGATTATATAGGCTTGCGGCAGAAATACCTGGAGCTGGAAAAGGAAAATGCCAGGCTGCGCCAGAGATATGTGGAAGATATAAGTATCAGGGTGGAAAATGATGCATTGAGGAAGATAATGGGCCTAGAGCTGCGTGGGGAGCATGAGCTGGCAGTGGTAAAAGTAATCGGCTATTATGGGAATAGGTGGCAGTCTGAGATAATAATAAATTCCGGCACCGCTGGAGGTGTCCAGGAGGGTATGGGCGTTATGGGAGACAGCGGACTGGTAGGAGTCGTGATCTCTGCCGGAAACAGCAGCGCCAGGGTAAGGCTTATAAGCGATCCCCAGAGCAGCCTGGGAGCAAGGATACTATCCTCCCGCAAGCTGGGGCTTATTGAGGGAAGCCAGGAAGGAAGCATTTATTTAAGGTATATTTCCCAGGATGAAGAGATATATAAAGGAGATATAATCGTCACCTCGGAATTCGGCCAGTACCTTCCAGCGGATATATTAATAGGAAGGGTAAGAAGTATAGAAGATATTCCGGGAAGTCCTTACAGGGAGATCGAGATAGAGCCTTTTGAAGACCTTAAAAGGCTGGAATACCTGGCTGTGATAAGGAATTGAACTGATATATGAAAATATTTAATAAAATACTTCACTTCCTTTTACTTATTGCAGCGCTGATAATCCAGATAACTTTTTTTGAGCACCTCAAGATGTTTAATGTCTATTTTGACCTGGTACTCATAATGCTGGTGGCAGTCACCCTTATAAACGGGGCTTTTTATGGAATAATATCAGGCTTTGTGATAGGGCTTATCCTGGACCTTATAGCAGGGGACCTGGTAGGCATCTCAGCCCTTATCTATGCCCTGGATGCATTTATAATCTGGAGCCTGGTTGAGGCTGGGCTGAAGTACCGCTTCTCATCCCAGGTATTCCTGATATTTGCAGTAACAGAAACAAACCTTATCACCATTAGCCTTGTAAGGTATCTGTTTAATTTTGACATTAACCTGCCCCTGGTAGGCCTGGAGCTCCTGCTCAAGCCCATATTTAATATAATACTTATGGCTGCCGTATATCCTGCAGTACGGATAAGCATGAGGCAGCGGATGGAGAGCTTTGAACTCAACTATAAGGATTAGGTTAAAAATAATTATTTATATAGCAGCGGCAGTCCTGATCGCCCTGCTCTTAAGGCTTTATTTCCTCCAGGTAATAAGCGGCCAGATATATGCCGAAATGGCTACCGAAAGCGTATCCAGGGCAGCCAGCATCACGGCTCCCCGGGGCAATATCTATGACAGGAATGGAAAACTCCTGGTAAAAAGCATACCGGTGGCAGCTGTGGCAGTGCAGCCCCACATACTCCTCCAGGATGAGGAGGCCCTTGAACTCCTGGCAGGATGCCTGGATATGCCGCCTTATTCCATAAGACAGGAGCTGGAGGAGGCAGATATCTCATACCTGGAAAGGGTATTCTTAAAGACAGGCATAGATAAGCCCACAATAATCAGGATAAGGGAAAACAGCCAGCTGCTGCCTGGCGTTGAAGTGGTAGATGTCTATCTGAGGGAATACCAGTATGGCGTGCTGGCCTCACATATCCTGGGATATACGGGAGAAATAAGCGTGGAACAATTAGAATCGGGCTTTTACAGCGGAGATTATACCGGAGGAGACCAGATAGGGCTTACAGGACTGGAACAGCAGTATGAAAATACGCTAAGGGGAGAAAAAGGAGAAAAGATATATGAAGTCGATCCACTGGGAAGGCCGGTAAGGATCATAGAAGAAAGGGATCCGGTGAGCGGTGATGACCTGTATCTCACCATAGATATAGAATTGCAGAAAATAACTGAGGAAGCTCTCTCAAACGGGATAATGGAAGTCAGGCAAAAGGCACCCAGGGACTCTGAAGAAAATTACAGGGTGACCGGAGGTTCAGTGGTGGTTCTTGATGTCAAGAACGGGGGCGTCCTCGCCATGGCATCATTTCCTACCTATGATCCCGGGATATTTTCCGGGGGCATATCAGACCAGGATTGGGCATATCTAAATGATGCCGATAACCAGTATCCATTGAATAATAGGGCAGTCATGTCATATGCCCCGGGTTCAGTATTCAAGGTAGTCACAGCTTATGCAGGCCTCCAGGAAAATATTATTAGCGAACACACTAGCTTTACCTGCCGGGGAACATGGTATGGGCTGGGGAGCGATTTCCCCAAGAGCTGCTGGAGTAAATCAGGTCATGGAAGCCTTAGCATAAGAAATGCTATAAAGAATTCCTGCGATATATATTTTTATGAGGTAGGATATGGGCTTTTTGTAAAGATGGACAATATAGAAGAGCTCCTCCAGAAATATTCCAGGGTTATGGGTTTTGGAAATACGACCGGCATAGACCTGCCTTTTGAAGATGAGGGCAGGGTGCCCGACCGTCAGTGGAAAAAAGAGTATTTTGAAGATAGGGTTGAATATACCGTTTGGTTTCCGGGAGATACTGTAAATATGTCGATCGGCCAGGGAGACCTCCTGGTAACCCCGCTCCAGATGGCGGCGGCATATTCAACTGTAGCCAATAGGGGGATACAATATATACCTCATCTGGTAATGGAGACCAGGGACCAGTCTGGCAGTATTGGTGCCGAAAGCACTGTGGAAAACTATAAGGACCTTGAGCTTAATGAATATTACCTGGAACTTATAGAAGATGGATTTGACCTGGTCACAAAGCCGGGAGGCACTGCAGCTTATACTTTCAGGGATTTTCCTACTGATGAGATACCCATTGCCGGGAAGACGGGTACGGCTGAGGTATTCGGAAAGCAGGATTTTGCCTGGTTTGCCAGTTATGCGCCCATTGGAAATCCCGAATATGCAGTGGTAGTAATGCTTGAAGAGGCAGGCGGCGGGGGAAGCAATGCTTCGCCTATAGCTGAGAAGATATACAGATACCTTTTTGGACTAGATAATTAGGAGCCTGTCTAAAAACCGGGCCCAGGCCAGCAGACTGGTATTATTAATCAGGGCAAGGCATGAGTAAGAGGAAATATAGAGTTTTAATGATGGTAGGTAATAAAAATATACATAAGGACTCACTCGGAAAGCTTAACCGGGGAAAAGGCGGTATAAAAACAGTAAAGTTCGATATAATCTTCTTCCTGGCTGTCCTGTGTATGGCCGGTTTCGGCATCCTTATAATCTACAGCGCTACCAGGAGTTCCATGCCTGGCGGAGTAACAGACCCTGCTTATTACCTTAAGAGGCAGTCAATATTCCTGGGGGCGGGCCTGGTCCTTTTTACAGGTTTCCAGTTCATAAATTACAGGAAGATAAGGGATCTGTGGTGGATTGCCGCTACCCTGGGAATAATATTCCTTATAGCCGTCCTCTTATTCGGTTATGAAGTCAATGGCTCCAAAAGCTGGATAGACCTGGGACTTTTTCCCATACAGCCTTCAGAATTTGCCAAGATATTTATGATAATCACTATCTCTTTTCTACTGTCCCGGCGGAGGACAGAAAAAGAAAATCATATATCTTTTAAAAAGGTGATCCTGGCCTGCCTGGCGGCAGCAGTATTTATAGCCCTGGTCCTCCTGGAACCTGATTTCGGTACAGCACTTATATACCTGATGATCTTTTCAGGGATGCTCTTTGTTTCCGGTGCCAATTTCTTCTATGTAATTGCAGTGCTGGCAGCTACTGCTGGAGGTTTTTTCAGTGCCCTGAAGCTGGGGATCATAAAGCAGTACCAGCTTGACAGGATACTGATATTTTTAAGGCCAGAAGTATCTACATCGGGGGCAGGATATAATCTATACCAGTCAAAAATGGCTATAGGCTCGGGAGGACTGGCAGGGAAGGGCCTTTTCCTGGGAACCCAGACCAATCTTAGCTATGTGCCCGCGCACCACACCGATTTCATATTCTCTGTAATCGGTGAAGAGCTGGGATTTATTGGAGGTTTTTTTGTGCTGGCAGTTATGGGATTTATCATATTCAGATGCTTTAGGATAGCAGCCAGGGCTAATAATAGCTTCGGTATGCTTTTGGCTTCCGGGGTAGGGCTTATGATACTTTCACAGGTTATAATAAATGTAGGTATGACTATTGGCATTATGCCCATCATCGGCATACCGCTGCCATTCTTGAGCTCGGGAGGCTCCAGCCTTATAACTACCATGCTGGGTGTGGCTCTGGTTTCTACGGTCAATATCTACAGGGATACCAGGAAGGACCATGAAATAGCTTATGAGCATTTCTCAGGAGGCATTTAGGGATATAGATAGATGAAAGACATAAAGACATTATCATATGCAAAGCTGCAGGAGCTCCTGGAAGGCATAGAAAAGCCGGGAAGGTATATAGACCATGAGATCGGGACTAAAAGCTGCAGGCTGGAAGAGCTGGATGAAAAAAGCGTGCTGGCCGCTCTTGCCTTCCCCGATATCTATGAAGTGGGGACTCCTAATCTGGGCCTCCAGATACTTTATGACATAATAAACAGGCACCGCCCGTTCTCGGCAGAAAGGGTCTTTGCCCCCTGGATAGACATGGAGGAAGCCATGAGGGAAAAGGGCATAGGACTGTTTTCCCTGGAAAACCGCATCATGCTGGATAGCTTTGACCTTATAGGCTTCAGCATGCAGCATGAGCTTCTCTATACCAATATCCTAAATATGCTCGACCTGTCAGGGCTTGAAGCAGAAGCGGATAAGAGGTCCCCGGGTGATCCTGTCATTTGCGCCGGCGGACCGGCAGCCTTTAATCCCGCACCCATGTCATCATTTATGGATTTTATGGTAATAGGCGATGGGGAAGAGATCATCATCCCTGTGCTGGAGAAGCTGTCAGGCTGCAGGCCGGGAAAGATAGACAAGGAAAGATTCCTCCAGGATATTTCAGGCCTTGAAGGTATATATATCCCATCCAGGTATAAGTATTATTATACTGGTGAAGGAAAGATCGAAAGGATCGAACCTGGCAGTAAGGTTAAAAAAGCAACTGTTACCGACCTTGACAGCCACAGCATTGTCACCAGGCCGGTAATACCCAATATAAAGGCGGTTCATGACCGCTATGCCGTAGAGATAATGCGGGGCTGCGGCCGGGGATGCAGGTTTTGCCAGGCCGGCTTCATATACCGTCCGGTAAGGTCAAGGGATGCGGCTAAGCTCGCCGACCAGTGCTTGCAGGGGCTGTCGGGTACCGGCTATGATGAGATATCATTTTTGTCGCTTTCCACTTCTGATTACAGGGGGCTGGAGGAGCTCATAAATGATGTTGCCGGGGGTGCAGAAGGCCAGAAGCTTTCCATATCGCTGCCCTCCCTCAGGCTTGACAGTTTCGGGCTCAAGATGGCAGAGCTGGTACAGAAGGGAAGAAAAACAGGTCTTACATTTGCTCCGGAAGCTGGAAGCCAGAGGATGAGGGATATAATAAATAAGAATATGACAGAGGCCCAGATAATGGAAGGCATAGATTCGGCATTCAGCAGGGGCTGGGAAAAGATCAAATTATACTTTATGATAGGATTTCCCGGTGAGACAGAGGAAGACATAGCCGATACCGCCAACCTGATAAACCGGATCGCTTCCAGGGCCAGGGACGCCTTGCCCAGGTCAAAGAGGAGAAGGCTTAATATAAATGTAAGCATAAATGTCTTCAATCCCAAACCTTTTACCCCATTCCAGTGGGCTGCCCAGGAAGAAGCTGATATTCTGGAAAAAAAGTTTAAAATGATCCTGTCCGGTGTACCCCAGAAGTATGTAAATATCAGCTGGAGCAGTATCCGCCGTAGCAGGATAGAATGCGCCCTTTCACGGGGTGATGACAGATTAGGGAAAGTTATATATGATGCCTGGAAAGCCGGTGCCAGGTTTGATAACTGGACGGACCACTTTGATCTTGGTGCCTGGACCGGGTCATTTAAGGATAATAAGACCGATGCAGGATTTTACGCCAACCGTGAATACGGAGCTGATGAGATACTCCCCTGGGATAATGTAGATATAGGGATAAAAAAAAGGGTTTTTCTAGCCGGTTACAGGAAAGCCCTGGAAGCTTCCCGGCAGGATAAGGCCGGCAAGTGATATATTATGGAAAAGAAGATAAGGTTTAAATTCAGTAAGACTGGGGTTCTTAAATACCTGTCGCACCTGGATATTATAAATATAATATTAAGGGCTATGCGGAGGGCAGGGATACCGGCAAAATATACGGAAGGATTTAATCCCAAACCCAGGGTCACCTTCGGACCGCCAATCCCCCTGGGAGTAGAAAGCCAGGCTGAATATGGCGATATAAGCATAATAGGTGATATTAGCCCCCAGGATTTTATCTCTGCCATGAATGAAAAGCTTGAGGGAAAGATAATAATAAGCGATGCCCGGGATCTCCCTGCCGCCGGGATAAAGAGCCTTATGGGCCAGGTAGATATTGCCGAATATGGGATAATAATAGGGGGCAGCAATGCCCCGGGAAAAGTCCGGGAGCTGGCAGAAGGATTAGTGTCAGACCTTGATATGCAGGACCCGGTATATGGGATAGAGGCTGTTTACACCGGAGATAGTCCTGAGGATATATTGCTTCTGGTATACGGATATACCAGGACAGCTAAAGACAGGAATGAAAAGGTATTTAAATTAAGGGATTTTCTGCAGGGTCTTGAAAGTGCTTTAAAATCCAATGATCTGGATATAAAAAGAGTCCTTAAAAAGGAATTATATATCCTGAAAGATGATAAAAAGCTTGACCCATTTGAGGTGTTGCGGCTTTACGCTTAAAATAAGGTAGTGTTTTTGATTTTTATTTTTTTATTTTTATATATTTTTTATTAGAGGAGTGCGTGAAAAATTGAAGAAAGAATTGCTGATCAGCTCCGATCAGAATGAGACAAGGGTGGCCATCCTGGAATCAAGGCGGGCAGCCCAGCTATTCTTTGACCGGAAAAACAAGAGATCTATTGTAGGAAATATTTATGTAGGGAAGGTAAAAAATGTCCTTCCCAGCCTGGATGCTGCATTTGTAGACATAGGAGAGGAAAGGAATGCTTTCCTGTATGTAAATGAAGTGGGCTTTGACGACAGTGAGCTGGATAGTAAAAGCAGCCCCCCTAAGAAGATACAGTATGTGCTAAAGGCGAACCAGACTATCCTGGTGCAGGTAACCAAGGACCCCATGAAGACCAAGGGTGCCAGGCTTACCACATTTATCTCCATTCCCGGAAGGTTTATGGTACTGGCTCCATTTAATGATGGAGTGGGAGTCTCCAAGAAGCTGGGGGATGAGGAGAGGGAAAGGCTGCGCAAGATAGCCGAGGAAATAAAGCCCAGGGAATTCGGCCTTATAGTAAGGACAGCTGCCGAAGGGGCAAAAAAGGTCATGCTTAAAAAGGACCTCAAGCTCCTTATAAGGAAGCTTAACCAGATAAGCAAGATCTCGGCTAAAAGGAAAAAGCCGGGAATGATATCCCAGGAACAATCCATGATAATAAGGATACTCAGGGATATTTTTACCGAGGACTTCGATGCCATTTATGTGGATAAGAAGGCTATCAAGAGAGATATAGAGAAATACCTTAATTCTATCGGCATAAAGTTTCCCAATATCAAAGTCCACCATGGGCATGAGAGCTTGTTTGAGGAATTCGGGATAAATGGTGCCATAGAGAGTGCCCTGGAGCAAAAAGTATGGCTAAAATCAGGAGGTTTTATCGTGCTGGATCATGATGAGGCCATGACTACTATCGATGTAAATACGGGTAAATATACTTCCGGCAAGAATTCCAACCAGGCGATCTTAAGGACAAATATGGAAGCAGCGGAGATGATAGCCCATCAGCTGAGGCTCAGGGATATCGGTGGGATAATAGTCATAGACTTTATTGATATGAATAGCGAGAGGGACCGGAGCAAGGTGATGAAAAGGTTCCAGCAGTGCTTGGATACAGACAGGACCAAGTCTGAGATACTGCAGTTCTCAAAGCTGGGACTCCTGGAGATGACCAGGAAAAATGTCTCTGACGGAATACTCCGTACCATGTGTAAAGTGTGCCCATGCTGTGAGGGCAGGGGCTTTGTAAAATCTGAAGAGACGGTAAGGCTGGAAGTGGAGAGGAAGATAAAAAAGCTTGCCAGGGAAAGCAATAATAAGGCATTCCTCTTGAAGCTCAATTCGGACATTGCATCGCTTATCATAGGCCAGGACGGCAAGAACCTTAAGAATATGGAGAAGAATGTCAAGCGCTACCTGGCTATCCAGAGCGATCCAAAGCTTCCGGTCGATGCTTTTATAGTTATGGCAGAAGGTACTGTGGGCCAGATAAAGGAAGCTGCCAGGCCCTGCAGGACCGGTGATATACTGGATGTAGTGGTAGAAGAGCAGTATCTGCATAATAAGGAAGATGCCATATCCAGGCTGGACGGATATATACTACAGATCCTGGGCGGCGGCAAGTACCTGGGAGAAAGGGTTAAAGTAAAGGTAAAGTCAGTATCGAAGACCAGTGCGGTAGCCGAGATAATACATTAGGGATTCTGTATGAAATTTATTCATTAATTTAATTGACAGCCGGTAATAGCCTGTGCTAAGATTTCAATTTGTGATTTTTAATACCAGTTTTGGTTTTGACTAAGGAGGCCAAGATTTACGCGATAATTACAACTGGCGGAAAACAGTATAAAGCAGAAGAAAAAAAAGATATAGTCGTCGACAGGATAGACGGTAAAAAAGGCGATAAGATCACCCTTGACCAGGTAAATATGTTTAGCGATAAGGGTAAGGTAACCATTGGTTCTCCTACAGTTAAAAATATAAAAGTAGAGGCTACCATAAAAGACCAGATAAAAGGCGATAAGGTAATAGCCTATAAATATAAAGCCAAAAAAAGATATCATAGAAAAGTCGGACACAGACAGCTTCTGACTGTGCT
>Ga0180435_10007674_pt1 | contig 10253 bp, 6 predicted proteins | sample SS_ome_3_FD_132467 | JGI IMG/M metagenome (GOLD analysis project Ga0180435, IMG submission 132467) | Hypersaline lake sediment archaeal communities from the Salton Sea, California, USA - SS_3_S_1 metaG | ecosystem: Environmental > Aquatic > Non-marine Saline and Alkaline > Hypersaline > Sediment... | reverse complement strand
GCACAAGGCTGACACTGCGGTTTCATACATTAGAAACATTAAATGTCAATACTGACTCGTTTCTAGTTAAAAGCTATCAAAAAGGTGATCAAAAAGAAAAATCGGTACTTGTTTCTAATAAATTAGGTAGGAATTCCTTATTCGATGTTCGATGTTTAGATTCATACCCTTTAGGGGCAGGCCTTGTGTCTGCCCGATTTGGTGGATAGCCAACCGTTTTTCGGGTACCCGCAAGGGGCACCCCTACAATTGTTTTGAAGCGACAATACCTTTCGCCCTGTGGGGGAAAGGCATTGTCGCGTTTCATAAAATCGTGCAACGATTTTATTGTATCTCCGCAATCACGTCGTACAGCGGCAGCATAATGGAGAGGGCGATCAAACCGAAAATACCACCCAGAATGATAATGGATAGCGGCTCAAGCGCATTAATCATGGTCTGGACATTCCGTTTAACTTCAACATCATAATAGGATCCCAGGCGTTTAAAGGCATCATCGATGGTGCCGGTGGTTTCGCCGTTGCGGACGGCACCGATCAAAAGAGAGGGAAATCCTTTGGCCGCGGCCATGGCATCGGAAATCGATTCTCCCCGCTGAACGCCTTCATAGGCAATATTCAGCTGCTGTTCCAGGAAACGATTACCCAGGATTTTATCAGACAGGATTTCAAAAATATTGTTGATGGTCATCCCGGCGGTATACATGGTGGCGAAATTTTGACTCAGGCGAGCCAGGGCGATGTTGGTGAGGATGCCGCCAAACAAGGGTAGTTTGAGGATGTAGCGGTGAAACAGAATTTTTCCCCGGGGTGTTTTTTGATAGAGATAGGCCAGAAATAACGTGATCAGCAGACCGCCCAGCAGCCACAGCCAGTAGGTCTGAATAAAAAGGCTGACCTTGAGAACCACCTGGGTAACCGTGGGCAGGGCCACGCCCATATCGGTGAGCAGCACGGCCATTTGCGGCAGAACATATCCGACCCAGACGCCGATGACGGCGACAATGGCCAGGAGAATAAAAGACGGATAAATGGCGGCGCGTTTAAGGGTGGATCGGATGTCTTCTTTCCATTCAATGAAAGCGGCCAGTTCTTTGAGACTTCCCGGCAACACGCCGGTTTCCTCGCCCAATCTTACAATGGCCAGGTCCAAGGGTTCGAATACATGTGGGTATTGGGACATGGCCTCGTAAAGGGAATTGCCGGCTTCGATAGCCATGCGGATCTCTTCGATGAGTTTTCTGAAATACGCCGTTGGAATAATTTTTTCATTTTCTTCCAGGGCTGACAGCATGGGCAAACCCAGTTCCAGGGTTTGGGAAAGGCGATAATAAAATTCGATCAGTTCCCGGGGCTTGATTCGTTTGCTGAGTAAAAAATCAGCCAGGTTGCTTTTTACAACCGGCTGCGAGGCGATCAAGGTCAGGCCCCGCTCTTGCAGTTTTTCTTCGGCGCTGGCTTCGGAAAAGGCAACCAGGGTGCCCCGGGACGTTTTCCCGGCGGCATCGATGGCTTTGTAGCGAAACTTAGGCATCGGCAACCACCCGGTAGACTTCATCCATGGCCGTGGTATGATTGGCAACCTTACGAAGTGCCTGTTTGAACATCAAACTGGTTCCGGCCTTGATGGCTTCGGCCTCGATGGTGCTCTTGAGGGCGCCGGAGAAGATCAACTGCTCAATGGCTTTGTCGATCTGGATGACCTCATATATGCCGGTGCGGCCACTGTATCCCGAATTATAGCAACTCTCACAGCCCACGGCCTGAATTACTTTTTCAGGGGGATCCAGGTCGTTATCCCTAAATGGTCCTTCTATTTCCGGGGGCGCATCGATGATCTGGCTGCACTGGGTGCAGGCTTTGCGGATCAATCGCTGGGCGACGATCAAGGTCAAGGAAGATGCCAGGATACTGGTATTAACCCCTAAATCGAGTAAGCGGTTAATGGCGGAGGCGGCATCATTGGTGTGTAGGGTGGAGAGTACCAGATGCCCGGTCATGGAGGCGCGCAGGGCCAGGTCGGCGGTTTCGCGATCACGGATTTCACCCACCAGAATGATGTCCGGATCCTGACGCATGGCAGATCGGAGGGCATTGCTGAAGGACAAGCCGGCCTTGGGATTGACGGCTGTTTGACGCACCGTAGGGATCATATATTCGATGGGGTCCTCCACGGTCATGACATTGACCTCCGGACTGTTGATGGCCATAAGGGCCGAATACAGGGTCGTGGTCTTGCCGGAGCCGGTGGGGCCGGTGGAAACAATCAGACCGTAGGGGCGGTGGATGGTCTTTAAAAACCGGTCCAGATCGTCGGACTCAAAACCCAGGACCTGAATATCACCGACAACCGTGCTGTAAGTCAACAGCCGCATCACGACCGTTTCCCCCAGGTGGGTCGGAAAAGTGGATACACGGATATCAATATCCCCCACCGGACCCCGGTATTTAATGCGACCATCATGGGGGATGTTGGGATTGGAGATATCCATATCACCCATGATTTTAAAACGCGTTACCAGGCTGCGACTGAAAGCTTTGGGAAAGAGATAACTTTGGTGCAAAACACCGTCGATACGGTAGTAGATTCGTACCAGATTGACGTCCGGTACCACATGAATGTCGCTGGCACCGATTACATGTCCCTTTTCAACCAGGCGATCCGCCAGGGTAACGATTTGGGAATCTTCGAATTCTTCCTCCAAAACACCGGTTGTGCGAACAGCTTTCTCGATGTCTTCGTCAATCGCTTTGGCGGTCTGGTAATAGAGCTCGATACTTTTGGAGATCCATTCTTTGGGGGCGATGTATGTGGTGACCTGTTGGCCGGTCAATCGGGAAAGTTCATCTCTGGCAACCACATCAAAAGGATTGTTGGTGGCGGCCTGGATGACATTGCCCTCCCGGGCGAAGGGGAATATGCCGTGCTTCAGTACAAATTTCTGGGGAATTTCGTTCAGTAGCTGTTGGTCCACCTGAACGGTCGACCGGTCCAATAATTTGGCGCCACTTTGGACGGCGATGGCCAGCTGCAGCTGTTCTTCGGTGAGCCAGTCCAGCCTCAGAAGCACATCCCCGAGCATATGGCCGGTTTCTTTGGATTCGGCCAAGGCCATTTCCAGCTGATCCTGGCCGATAAAACCCATTTCCAGGAGTATATCTCCCAAGCGTTTTTTCATCGAATACCTCTAAATAGCATGTTTAAATTTTTAGTCACTACCACGTTCTAATGACAGTCAACGACCACCGACTAGGTCGATGGCTTATGATTAGAGTAAACCCATCCAATTTGGTGACAGATCAAATCATCCATATCGAAATCGGGATCGGGATCGAAATCGTCTTTCAAAGGCTCAGTGCCCGATCCCGATCCCGATTCCGATTCCGATGGTTGGGGATCATCCGCGTTGCGTTTTCAGTACACTCAGCTCTTGGCTCTTATTTGTTGGCTCTTTGCAGGAGTCAAGTCCTGATTTAAGTTGTCAACTTTAAATAGTTTTACGCCCACAGGAATCACTATTTTTCCAAAACCATTCTGCCTGCTGCCCACCGTCATTCCCTTGAAAGCCTGTCCCCTTGGAAAAGGGGCACGAAGTGGAGCTTTAGCGCTATCCAGAGGAAGCAGCAAGCTATCAGCTAAGCGCTTTGTGGATCCCCTTTTCCAAGGGGATGACGATGGGTGAAACGGTTTGAGCGCCAACAGATGATATTTTTTGTGGTCTTACAGCCTGATATCCTAACATTCTATTGTGATGCCGTCCCGTTTTTCTGGGCCAGATAGGCCTTCAATTCCCGCACGCGCCTTTCGATTTCACCGCGTTCTGCAGGGTCCAGATTTTTATGTTGATTTATAAATGCCAGATAGTATTCAACCGCCAGATCATAGCGGGCCAAATTGTCATAGGCGATGGCGATATTCAGAAACAAGCGGGACCCTGTGGGAGCCATCGTTTCGGCTTTCTGATAGTACCCTAGCGCTTCTGTAAAATTATTCAGCCGGCTGTGAGCGGTACCTTGATGAAACAAAACCTCATAGCGTGGTTGGTCAAACTTCATATCAGCCCGATCCAACAGCTCAAGGGCTTGTTCCGGGCGATCTAAGCCAAGCGCCACAACCGCCATATTTAACAGAACTTCCGGGTTGTCTGGTTCGTTGCCGTGCAGATCGGCTAGGATCGCCTGAGCTTCTGCAAAAGCACCGACTTGAATGTAAGCCGATGCCAAATTGAACAAGGTGGCTGTATGGTTCGGATCTTTCTGCCGGGCAGCCAAATACATCCGGATGGCCTTCTGCAAATCGTTTTGACGATGGTAGCTTAATCCCTTGCGGTAAAACCGATCGGCAATCGGCACGGTTTCTTTTTGGGCAGGTGCTGCTTCCTTTTTTGCTAGCGTCTTTTGGGGCGAGGATGGTTTCTGGGGTGACGGCGCCGGCGCCGTTCCATCCGGCTCGACCACGGGTTCGGGTCCAGAACTGGTCGGGCGGGAGGCTTTTTCTATTGTCGCGTTCGGGACCGGTGGTTGACGCTTGGCTTCCTTGGGCTCAGCTTGTGCAGCTTCCGGAGATTCGGTTTTAGGCCGGGGCGGTGTTTGAGCCTTGGTTTGCATAGCGCTTGCCGCTGTTTCCGGCTTTTGCGCCGTGGGTGCGGTTGTTTGAACCGGTTCAATCAGCTCAGCTTCCTGGTCGCTTTGTAATGGCGGTGACTGTTCTGTCTGTGGTGACGACGGTGTTGTCGCTGCAACCAGCGGTGTCGCTTGCTGTGGCGCCATTGGCCGGGAGAGGGAATAATATTCATATCCAAAGTAGCCACCGATGGTACAAATCAGGAGGCCGATGATTACCAGGCCGTACACCTTGAGGTTCGGTTTGGACTTGGGTTCGGCGTCGGTCTTGAGGAAGTCTGCACCGGAAGGATGCTTTTTTTCACTTCGTTTTTTGCGCAAAGCATCATTCATCAAGCTCATGGGCTATCTCCATATCGGTGTTCGATAATCGCATCAAACAGCTGGTTTTCTATCCGAAATTGCTTTGCTTCTTCCAGGTTATTGAACTTTCCGGTGTAAACCCCGTACCATTGACCCTTCGGTCCCAGATCCATAAATTTCCAATAAGACTGAATGCCCAATTGGCTGAGTTGTGCGGTGGCCTTTTTGACGCGCTGCATGGTTTTAAATGAGGCCACCCGAACCACGTAATAATCATCATCCGCTTTGGATGATTCCGTCGCTGAGCCGGATGGTGTTGACGGGTTCACCTCAGTGGAGGTGGGGGGCTTTATGTCAGATGGCGGTGATGTCTGCGTCTCGGCGGGTACCAGGGGCAGTGTTTCTTTCAAGGTTGTGGCCAGCTGGGATGCTTGCGGACTGGCTTTTGCTATGGGAATCGGCTTGGGTTGAATTTTGGGCGGGGGTACTGCACCCGCTGTCACCGTTACCAACCGCGGTGCCAATCGCCAAACAACCACAACGATGCCGGTGTAGACCAGGCTAAGTATCAGCAGAATCGCGACCCACTTGCGCGTGCTGGCGGAATTGGTTGTGGAAACGGTGGTGGTCTCACCCAGGTCTTTGAGTTCCTGAACCGCTTTTTTTACGTGCTTTTGATCGATTTCATGACTGTCGGCGACATAGCCAGCGGTCAAGGCATAATCGCAAATCCGGTTAATCAACCTGGGTATACCTTTGGATTTATTGTAAATACGATTGACAGCATCAGATTTGAACTGGATGCGGCCCTTGTCACCAGACACGAACAGGCGCCGGGAGATGTATCCACCAATCTCATCTTTGGCCAGGAAATCCAGGCGACAAGTCAGTGCGACCCGCTGTTTCAGTTGCCTCATTTCGGGCCGCGCCAGCTGTACCAACAATTCCGGTTGCCCCACCAAAAGAATTTGAAGCAGTTTATCCTTGTCGGTTTCCAAATTCGACAGCAAGCGCAGATCTTCGAGGGAATCGGAATGCATGGTTTGCGCATCATCGATTATGATGACGACCGGTTGCTCATTGGCGCTTGACAGTAAGAACCGGTTAAGGGCATCGATGAGATCTTTTTTGGATGCCCTGGCCGGATAGTCGATTCCCAGATCATCCAAAATGCTGGCGATCAATTCGGCTCCCGAAAGAGAGGGATTGATAATGTAGACCGTGGAAGCTCTGGCGGCCAGGTTGTCCAGCAGGCATCGGCAAATGGTCGTCTTACCCGTACCGACTTCACCGACCAAAAGGAGAAAACCCATACGGCTGTTGATACCGTAGAGCAATTTATTAATGGCATTTTGGTGCGTTGTGGAATAAAACAGATACTCGGGATCCGGCGTAATGGCAAAGGGCGCTTCGGTCAAATTATAGAAATCGAGGTAAATCCGCTCTTGATTTGGATCAGCAGTTAAAGGTCCGCTGGAATTCATATAGCCTGACACCCGTTCGTGAATAATTGCTGGAAAGGTTTTGAGACAGTCTGCAGGTCATTTCTAATACGATCTACTTTGCTGGCGGAACTGTCAAAATTAATGGTTTGATTGTGGCCATAAATTTTCATGCCGTGACACGCAATACGAAGCATGAAACAAAATCTATATATTGAAATGTCATAGCTAACATCTAAATATGAAGCATGAAAATTTATAAAAAAGATCGTTTTTTTTTTAGCATAGCTGTTATAGGTACGATGTTATGGTTCAGCACAGAAGGTTTTCAATAACCCAGGTATCTGGGAAGGGAGAACTGTTCCCAAACATGACTAACTGTTTCTAATGAAGTATTATAGAAATGGTTGCAAGTCAAGCCAGTATGGCTCACCGGGACCCTCAATTTCACAGTAATGGCCTCATGACTTCAAAGCAAAAACAGCAGACCGTCAGTCCGGAGATTTTAGCACCGGCGGGAAGCAAGGCCGCCTTTTTGGCGGCCATCGCTGCCGGTGCAGATGCGGTTTATTGCGGTCTGAAACAGTTTTCCGCCCGCATGGCGGCTCCCAATTTTTCATTTGAGGAGTTGGCTGCCTTGACGCGGTTGGCCCATGATCGCGGAATACGTGTTTACATCGCTTTCAACACCCTGATTAAACCGACAGATCTGGAACGTTCCGAGTCGTTTTTATGGCGCCTGCGCCGGGAGGTCGATCCGGATGCCTTGATTGTCCAAGACCTCGCCATGGTTGCACTGGCCCTCAGGAGCGGCTTCAAAAAGGAAGTCCATCTTTCCACCCTGGCCAATATCACTTTTGATAAAGCCTTAATCCAGGCCAAACAGGTGATCGGCGCGCATCGGGTTGTTATGCCGCGTGAGTTGCATGTAGATGAAATTAAACAAATGGCCGCGGCATGTCCGCAAGGTCTGGGTTTGGAAGTATTTGTGCATGGGGCGCTATGTTATGGTGTATCCGGGCGATGCTATTGGAGTAGCTATTTTGGCGGCAAAAGCGGACTCCGGGGCCGTTGTGTGCAACCCTGCCGACGTCGCTATCAGGCCGGCGGAAGTGGCGGCCGTTTTTTTTCCTGCCAGGATTTAAGTTTGGATGTTCTGGTCAAGGTCCTGAAACAGATACCCCAGGTACGGGCATGGAAGATTGAAGGTCGCAAAAAAAGCCCCCATTATGTTTACTATACGGTTACGGCCTATAAAATGCTGCGGGATCTGGGCCATGATCCCCAAAATAAGAAACAGGCCCTGGGTTTATTGGAAATGGCCCTGGGACGCTCTGCAACCCATTACGGTTTTTTACCCCAGCGGCCCCAACATCCGGTCGATCTAGGTTCCCAAACCGGTTCCGGTTTACTGGTGGGAAAGGTCCAGGGCTCCCCCAAAGAACCGTATCTAATTACCCGGGAGGCGCTTCTGGCGGGCGACGTTCTCAGAATCGGCTATGAGGACGATGCCTGGCATGCCGTCCGGCGGGTAAACCGATCGATTCCTGCTCGCGGACGGTTTTACCTAAAATCTTTCTCCCGGAATCGAGGCGCAAAGGGTGCCCCGGTTTTCTTGGTGGACCGGCAGGAGGATTATCTCCGCCAGGAGTTAGACAAGCTTGAACAAGAACTCAATTTCAAGCCCAGCCGGCCATCTGCCCGAAAGAATCCGCCTAAGGTTGTTCGAAAGACCAGGGCTCCGTCCCGAAAAAAGCCGGCCATATTGGATATGCAGGTTCAACGGATGCCTCAGTTTAAAACCCAAGGCGGCAATTATGGTCTGTGGTTGTCACCCGAAGCCATAGCGGCCTGTCGTGCGCCCCGAATCAAGCAGGTTTGGTGGTGGTTGCCGCCGGTGATTTGGCCTGACGATGCCCGTCAGGTGTATGAAATGCTGGCCCAGATACGGCGCCGGGGGGCCAGGCGGTTTGTGTGCAATATGCCGGGCCAGATTACGCTGTTCGGCAAGCGCACATCAATGGTTTTGTGGGCCGGTCCCTATTGTAATATATCTAATGGCCTGGCAGTAGAATCGCTCAAAGGCATGGGGTTTTCCGGTGTTATCGTCAGCCCCGAGTTGGGCAAGGATGATTATTACGCCCTTCCGGGACAAAGCAGTCTCCCCCTGGGTATGGTCATGCGTGCCAATTGGCCCCTGTGCATATCCAGAATCGAGACCAAAGGGCTTGCCCCGGGCTCCGCGTTCACCAGCCCCAAAGGTGAAAGTGCCTGGGCAAGTGAATATGGATCGAACAGCTGGCTATTTCCCAACTGGAAACTTGATTTGTACCGCAAACAAAACCAGCTGATAAAAGCCGGTTACAGCCTTTTTGTGGATTTGGTCGAGCCCATACCGAAAGGTATTAAAATTAAACGGCGGCAGGGGCTGTGGAATTGGAATGTGGGTTTGCGGTAGTGAGAAGACAGGAGTCAGGAGTCAGAATTCGGAAGTCAGGAGTCAGGATTCGGAAGTCAGGAGTCAGGAGACAGAAGTCAGCCGCCGTCGCCCTTTCGATGGGCTCAGGGCTATGGCGGCCAGGGAAGACAGAAAACAGAAGCGGTAAGCAGTAGGGAGTAAGCAGTAAGCAGAGATCGGATTACGGGTTACACGAGTCGAGTTGCGAGTTGCAGCATCCAAGCCATCAACTCTCACCGTCATTCCCTTGGAAAAGGGAATCCAGAAAAGGCTCTCAGCAAAAAGCCAATACTGGATCCCCGATCCCCTCTTTCGAGGGGACAAGTTTTTCCACGGATGACAAACGGCAAACTGTAGCTTTCAGCTGTAAGCGATAAGCCACAGCTGCCTACTGCTTACTCCTTACTGCTTATTATTCTGACTCCTGACTACTTATATGTTCAATGTTCGATACTAATATACCCTATTTATTTTATATAGCGTAATAAGGAGGTTATGGTGCAAGCTGCCCAAATATTCTACGATACCCTGGCAGTATCTTTAGCTACCGGCCCCGACATTCAGGACATTACCCCTGAGCTAAACGAGTTGGTTCGCCAATCCCGAATTGCGAACGGTGTATTGTGCGCCAACGCAGTCGGCAGTACGGGTTCGCTTACGACCATTGAATTCGAGCCGGGCGTCGTGGCTGATTTGAAAGATGCTGTGGATCGCTGGGCGCCCAAAGGGATGCCCTATGCCCACGAACTGGCCTGGCACGATGGCAACGGCCATAGCCATGTTCAGGCGGCCCTGATGGGCCCATCTATAAACGTGGCCATTCGAAACAGGCGCCTACGCTTGGGTACCTGGCAGCAGGTTGTGGCCATCAACCACGATAACCGGGCCAGAAGAAGACAGGTGGAGGTGACGATACTAGGTACAGCGAAGTGAAAATTAATTTAAGAAGAAATTATTCCAGATTTAATAATCCGGATCAATTTAGCTAAAAATACGAAGCACGAATATCGAAATCCGAAACGGTTCGGCAGAACGCTCGACAAGTTCACCAACCTGTTTGAATTAGAAGGACTCACCGCCCTGAGAGAAGCCGATGGGCAATACCCGATTATTCAGATTCAAATGACCAAAACCTGTTACTCTACTCAACAGGATAGGGCTTGTTTAGAGAATTTAAATTTTGAATTTGTTTCGAGTTTCGATATTCGGATTTCGAAATTTTGGTATCTCAACAAGCAATGACATATCTCTCTCTAAAGGGGAGTGGCTTATTTTTTTTTGCTTTTTAGGTCGGTTTTCAACTTTTTTTCCAGATCCGCAAACAGGCTTTTGCGTTTTTCTTTTTGATCAGCCTGGATGGAAGCCACTTTATCGGCGTATCCCTTTTTGGAGGCTTGGAACTGCTTTAGGGCCTGGTCGAGTTTATTT
>Ga0180435_10007673_pt1 | contig 10255 bp, 4 predicted proteins | sample SS_ome_3_FD_132467 | JGI IMG/M metagenome (GOLD analysis project Ga0180435, IMG submission 132467) | Hypersaline lake sediment archaeal communities from the Salton Sea, California, USA - SS_3_S_1 metaG | ecosystem: Environmental > Aquatic > Non-marine Saline and Alkaline > Hypersaline > Sediment... | reverse complement strand
ATTCGTTCGGGCTGAGGCTCTTGATATTCGCCTTCAGCTTGGCTTGCAGCGTCTCGATCTGCTGACTGATCTGTTCATGGTTCTCGCTGCCTTCGCCGGTGGTGACGAACATCCGGTCGGCGACGAGCTGGTCGATCTCTGCTCGCTCCGCTTGGAACACCTCGTTGTCGAGCGCGGCAGGCCAGGTCAATCGACCGACGCCAGCGTTGTACTGCGCCTCGCCGAGACGCTCGGGCGCCCGCGTTTTGGCGTATCGTGCCAGATCCTGCTGCGTGGGGCGGGGACCTCGTTCGGCCGCCTGAGCCTCGCGATTGATCTGACGCTTCGCGAAGTAAGTCTCCGTGCCCTTGAGTTGGTTGTCGAAGAACCGGCTGCGGGCCTCTTCATTATTGATGCGGGCGAGCGACTCCATGTATTCGCGTTGCCCGATGCCGCGGTGCAGATCGGCTCTGCCTCGCAGGTACCCCTCGGCGTGCGTCGAAGCGTGGTGATATCCATAACCCCAGCCGTGGTGATAACCGTTCCAGGCCGCTGGATTCGGGTAAACCTGTGCGTGGGCGGCGGCGGTGAACAAGGCGACGGCGGCGATGGCGACTGTGGCGGTCTTCATGGCTTCTCTCCCTCGAAATGATGTGGCGTGAAGTTGTCCCTTTGCGGGATGGTGGGTTTGTTTTCTCTGCCAGACTCTTAAGGCAAGCTCCGTGCCAAAACGCAGAACCTTTTTCTCGCCACGCCCAAACCACTTGAAAAACAACGGTTTCCGCCGAATACCCATGTTGAACCCGTGCCAATCGGGTACCCGCAAACTCTCATCCCGGGACTGCGGTCTCGATTTGAGACAGCAAGCTAAGCGGCTGATCGACTTCTCACCGCAAAGGGCGCAGAGAGCGCGAAGGAAAGGGAAAGATAAGCTCGCCGCGGATGAACGCGGATGAAACACAGATATGGGAACAAGTTAAGGAATACGAGACAGCGAGCGGGGGACGTGAGTTCCCTGATGCAGTGTGAACGCTCTACCGTGTTTCTCTCTCATCCGTGTTTCATCCGTGCGTATCCGCGGCTGAGCGGCCGGTGGTCCGTTTCTCCCCTTTGCCTCATAATGCCGACAGAGGTACTCATGATCACTCACGCAGGAAGATACCGTCCCATGTCGCAATCGCTTGTCCAGGTGAAGGTTCACAAGCCGCTCGGCACGATCATCCTCAACCGCCCGCAACGCAAGAATGCCATCAGCCGCCAGTTGCTCAATGAGCTTTCCCAGGCGTTGATCGATCTCTATCAGCAGAAATCGGTTCGGGCGGTAGTGCTGGCTGGGGCTGGATCGGACTTCTGTGCCGGCAGCGATCTGCACGAAATCCACGCCACGAATCAGGACGACAAAGCCCACGTTCAATGGCAGCGCGACGTATTACAGCTTCGCGACGTGCTGATCCAGATGCTTGAATTCCCCAAGCCGATCATCGCAACGGTCAGCGGATCGGCCCTGGCTACGGGGGCAGCGTTAATGCTCGCCTGCGACATCGTACTCGCTTCGCCCAACGCCCGGTTCGGCCTGCCTGAGCCCCGTCGTGGTCTCGTCGCTGGGGCGGCCGCCCCACTGCTATCGTTTCGCGTGGGCGGGTCGCATGCCACCCGACTGCTGATCTCGGCCGAGTCAATCGACGCCGAAGAAGCCCACCGCATCGGCCTGTTCCACGAGATTCTGCCCGAGGAGCAGCTTTGGGCTCGGGCCAACGAACTTGCCGGACAGACAACGCAATCGGCCGCCGAGGCGATTCAACTCACGCGCCGCATGCTTTATGAGACGATCGGCGAACAGCTCTCCACGCTGCTGACCGCCTGTGCCGCGATGGACGCCACCGCCCGCACCACCGAGGCCGCCACCGAAGGCATCGCCGCCTTTCTCGAAAAACGCGAACCCAACTGGCCCTGAACCACTTTCGAATTGTCTCTCTTTTCGACGCGATGAACCGGATCGACAAGATGTGAGCGAAGAGAGGTCAGAGGTCGGGGATCGGAAATATCAATAGCCGCGATGCAACGCACCACAGGCGTCAGCAGTTGTCAGTAAGGAGCGTAGCCACTCGGTTTCGGATAGATCGTTTTCCAGTCGCGTTTCATGTCGACGATGGTCCAGCCGTTTTTATTGGCGGCGTCGAGGGCTTTGTCCAAACGGCCGACGTGCGAGTCGCGGTCGTAGGCCCATTCGCGGTCGGCGTCGGTGTGGTGGACGAGCAGGCAGAACCGCGGGCCGGCGCCGGCGGCCGTCCACTGCAACATCTGCAAGTCGCCGTCGGAGTTGCCGAATGCCGCAATCGGCCGACGACCGATATGGCGGTGAATACCGACCGGTTTGCCTTCTTTGTCGTTGATGAAGTCGGTCTCGGGCAACCGAACGATGACCGGCTTACCGTCGCGCAGTTCGAATTCAGTCTTGATGCTGCTGCCGATTATCTGTTCCGGCGGAATGCCGTAGACCTCTTCGGCGAATACCCGCAGAAACTCGATGCCCCCGCCCGAGACGATGTAGGTTTTGAAACCGTTGGCCCGCAGGTATTCGAGTAGTTCCAGCATCGGCCGGAAGACGAGTTCCTGGTAGGGTCGATCGAAGCGAGGATGCCGAGTCGTCTTCAGCCAAGACTCGACTGTCTTGGCAAATTCGTCGGTCGTCATGTTGGTGTGCGTCGCCATGACCAACTCAGCAATACCCTGCATGCCCGACTTGGCAAGTGCTTCGTGATCGTCCTCCAGCACGGCCTTGAACGGTTGCCGAGTTTTCCACTCGGGATGCTCTGGGGCAAGTTCCTTGACGCGGTCGATCGCGAACACAAGTTGAAAGTAGATCGGCTTTTCCGACCAGAGGCAGCCATCGTTGTCGAACGTGGCGATTCGCTCCGCCTCTGGCACGAAGTTGGGGCTGTCTTCGTCGGTTACACGCTCGATGAAACGAACGATCGCCGTCTTCGTCGGCCCATCGTGCCAAGAAGGCAGTGGGTCGTCCGCGCGGCACGGATGTGTGAAACACTGCGAAAGAAACGCGAATACAATCGTTGCCAACACCAGTCTCACTGCTGCCTCCTTATCTCTCGTTCCCAGGCAATCACTGACCGGCAGCTACTTTGCCGGGGGCGTCAACTTCTCCATGACCTGATCGAGACTGAAACTCGCCGCCTTTTGCCGTGGCGGGAACTCCTTGAACGTCGCCATGAACTTGGCTACGTAGGTTTGAGCGGGCACCAGCAGATAAGCGCGATCGATCAGCCATTCGTAGTACGAGTTGGAGGTGATCGTCGCCCGTTCGTAGGGATCGCGGCGCAGATTGAAGATCAGCGGCACACGCAATGGAACAAACGGCTCCTGCCAAACACGGAAGGTTCCTTCCGTTTGTTGCTCCATGAAGATGAGCTTCCAATCAGCGTAGCGCAGCGCCGTCAGGTCGCCGTCATCGGAAAAGTAGAAGATCTCCTTGCGTGGGCTCGTGTCGGTCTTGCCGGTCAAAAGCGGCAGCACATTGTAGCCGTCGAGGTGCACGTGGTAGCTGCGGCCGATCGCCTTTACGCCGCCCGCCTTCAGCTTTTCTTTGATGTCGGGGGCGCCGGCCGCAGCAACGAAGGTCGGCAGCCAGTCCATGTGGTGGACGATCTCGTTGGTCCACTCGCCCGCGGGAATCTTGCCAGGCCAACGGATCATCGCCGGCACGCGCCAGCCGCCTTCCCAGTTCGTGTTCTTCTCACCACGGAACGGCGTCATCGCCGCATCGGGCCAGGTGTTCATGTGCGGACCGTTGTCGGTCGAATAGAAGACGATCGTGTTGTCGGCGATCTTCAGATCGTCGAGCAGTTTGAGGAACTTGCCGATGTGCATGTCGTGCTCGACCATGCCGTCGGCGTACTCGTCTTGCCCGCTGATGCCGCGCAGTTCCTTTTTTACGTGCGTGCGGAAGTGCATCCGCGTGCCGTTCCACCAGACGAACCAAGGCTTGCCGGCCGCCTGCTGTTCCTTGATGAACTCAAGAGCGCGGTCGGATGTTTCGTCGTCGACCGTCTCCATCCGTTTCTTGGTGAGAGGCCCCGTGTCTTCGATTTTTTGCGTGCCGTCTGGTCGCGCCCAGGAGTGAATCACGCCGCGCGGCCCGAACTTTTCGCGAAACGTTTTGCCGTCCGGCAGTTTCATATCGCCGGGATAGTCTTCGTTTTCCGGCTCTTCTTCGGCGTTGAGGTGATAGAGGTTGCCAAAGAACTCATCGAAGCCGTGGTTGGTCGGCAGGTGTTCGTCGCGATCACCGAGATGGTTTTTGCCGAATTGGCCGGTCGCATAACCGCGTGCCTTCAACAGACCGGCGATGGTCGGCTCCTCGGCACGCATGCCGAGTTCCGCCCCGGGCAGTCCAACTTTGGAAAGGCCTGTGCGAAAAACGCTTTGCCCCATGATGAATGAAGACCGCCCCGCCGTGCACGATTGCTCGGCATAGTAGTCGGTGAAATTCATTCCTTCCTTGGCGATACGATCGATGTTGGGAGTCTTGTAACCGACCAACCCGTGCGTGTAGGCGCTGATGTTCGATTGCCCCACATCGTCGCCCCAGAGCACCAAAATATTCGGCTTCGATTGCTCGGCCGACGCGACCGACGACAGACTGGCGATCAAACCGATCGCAATCAAGAGACACATAGAAGAGCGCGCGCGATTCAGTTTTGGCATACTGCCACCCTTTTGGAAAAACTGGTTCATTGAAAACCGATAAGCACGTCCAATATCGTGAAGAAACAGCCGGACCGCCACGGAACTCGCCAAGAAGGCGGCGCAGCGTTACCCGTGTTGAATGTCTACCGAACGGCAGAAAGATACTTAACCGACTGTTCGGCAATTCACGCAATCAGCACGCAGTGAAAGCGTGGCCCCCGGCCCGACTATGTCGTAGACGTTGCGTATCACAACCCAGGGCAAGGGCGGCAGTGGCACACGTCTTTTGGTCCCATCGCGCCGCCATCACCGCGGTGGTACGCGGATGCCGGATTGGGCGTCGAGAATCTGCTGGGTTGCCTCTTTCAGCAGTTCTTCGGCGTCACTTCGGTGCAGAAAGTGCTTTTCGTCTTGCAGGATCGGACGCAACAGTCGTACGACTACGTCCGGTCGGCCGGCATCGCCGAAGATCTTCGCGGCGTAGTATGCGCTCTCCTTGGTAGGGATGGGCACAGGCACATTCTGAATCGCTTGAGCGGCGAGCTGCGTCTTGCCCTGCTGATAGAGGATCCAGCCGTAGGTGACGGCGGCTTCGCGACCGAAGACGGTGCGAGTATCGGAGTGGGCGCGGGCATTCACCGACGCCAACGAAAGCGCCTTTTGACGTTTCTGTTCGTCGCCTTGCGCGGCCAGCACCAAGGCGAGGTTGTTCGAGGCCGCAAAGTTGGAAGGCGCCGCCAGATGCGCCGCGGTGAAGGTCTTCTCGGCGGCGGTCAAATCGTTTTCATGGCGCGCGGCCAGGCCGACGAGCAGTTTCGCCGCCAAGGAATCGGCGTCGAGCGAGACGGCCGCCTTGGCGCTTTCTTTGGCCATCTCCAACAGCCCGGCATCCATCGCCCAACGGGCCACAGCCAAGCGAGTTTGCAGATCCTGCGTGCCCTTGGCCAACGCAGCCTCCATCATCTCTTTGGCCTGTTCGTGTTCGCCATCGCGGGCATAGAGCAAACCGAGGTTAGCCGAGGGGGAGCCAGCGTTTTCATCCAACTTGGCGAGGTTGCCGAACTCGATCAGGGCTTCGTCGGTTTGGCCAGATCGATAGAGCACGACCGCCAGTCGTCGCGAGGCGTTTGCGTTTTTCGGATCGAGCGACTGCCAGGTTTTCAGGTGGACTTCGGCCGTTGCCCAATCCTGATGGGCTTCGGCCAGGGCGGCGAGTCCGGCGGCGATGCGCGGAGCGAGGGCCACCTTGCGACGCTCGTTTGCCTTGTAGGCGCGATGCGATTTGTCTGCCTCCATGAACATCAATCGGGCTGGTGCGAACTGCGACTGCTGAAACAACAGGTCGCCGTACATGACGTAAGCCTCGGGATCGGCTGGATTCGCCAGGATCGCTTGGTCGAGCGCTCGAGAGACGGCCGCTCGATTGCCGGTTGCCAGCAGCATTTTGGTCAACAGCACGTCCGCCGGCGCTAGTTCCTTGTTCTCGTTGCATACCTTTTGGAGTGCCTGGCGAGCCGATTCGACCTTGCCCGTGCGGAAGTCCTGAATGGCCGCCGCAACGCCGGAGTACTTCGCGTCGTCCACGTCTTCGACCGAATCGCCGATCAGCGCCTGTGGCGTGAGTTGTGCCGTCGCAGTGACAGTTGGAAGCCAGACTGCGGCAATCAACAATGCGAGCATCGTCCTTCGACGCATCGATGAGACGATAGCTTTGGAGGATTGCGCAGCAGATATGCGGACAAGACCGTCATCCCCGCGCAAGCGGGGATCCAGTCGTTTACGCTCGTTTTCTGGATTCCCGCCTGCGCGGGAATGACGCGACAGTCGTACTTCGTCGTTCATGCCGGTGCTTTCGTTTGTGTCGGTGTGCGGCGTGTTCTCAAGTGTTAGGCCCGTGCTCTAGCACGGGTCTGACGGGCCATTTTGTCGAATTGCCCCGCCCCAGCCCGCCGCCGTAGACGGCGGGCTGGGGCGGGGCAAAGGCGCCGAAATTTTCAAAACAGTGCAACTTTGAAACGACTGCTTCGCGTCGCGATTCCCGGTGTGAGCATCATTCCGCTCCTTGGGCGTTGACGCCGCCGCCGCTGCCGGCGATCTCTCCTGGAATGATATCGCGCGGATCGACGGTTAGCGACCCGATGGTCGGCTGGCCATATCGCAGAAGCCAATCTTCGAGGGTGCGTGCCCAATCTTCGGCGCGAATGAAGCGGTCGTAATCAGTTCCGTAGATGAAATTGTGGAACCGATCCTGTTGGCCAGGATCAAGGCCGGGACCGACGTAGTAGAACATGAACTCGCCGTTGTACGGCAGCGAGCCGATATTGCCGATCGTGGCGTCGAGGGCCCAAGTTTCGTGCGCCCAGTTGAAGAACTCGATATTCAAACCGAAGGGACCGGGGGGTGGCGTGGGGAACAATCCGTAGATGCCGTTGAACGGGCTGCCGTTGATGATCGCTCCAGCGGCGATGTGGTTACCCAACCGCCTCGTGCCGAACAGCCGCACCTGGTTCGGGCTGCCGCCAGCGGTGATCGCGGTGTTAGTGGTCATGGTCAACCGACCGCCGCCGTCATTGATCGGATCGATCTGATCCCAGCCAACCAAAATGTTGCTGGGACCAGTGGTAACATCGTGACCGATTTGGGCCGCGCCGCCGCCGGTGGATTGCAACGTCATGTTCTTGCCAGCGATGACCGCGATATTGCCCTCGCCTTCGGCGTGCCCGATGGCTGCCCGGTCGGTTCCGGCATTGAGGACGACGTCGCCGTTGGCCGCGCTGACGAAAATATTCCCGGTGGCCGGTCCGCGTTTGGCGCCGATGCGAGCGACCGCCCCGTCACTGGTAACCAGTACGTTTTCGTTGACATCGATCCAGGTGTTGCCATGCCGCGAACCGATTGTAGCTTGTTTGCCGCCGCCCGATGTGACCATCAGGTTCTCGGCGAGGACGGCCACGTCGCCGCGACGCGAGTGCACCGTCACCTTGTTGCCGGCCGCACCGGAATCGAGAATCACATCCTGCATGGCAACGAGCGCAATGTTACCGCGTTTGCTACGCACGTGGTCGGTCACGTCGATCGAGCCGCCGCCCGCGCCCCAGGTTTCCAGCAGCATGTCGCCGATGGTGGTGTGCACGTGATTGGCCGTCATATTGGCGTTGCGAACGCTGGCAAAGATCGAGCCTTCGAGCGAGGCCACGTTGTTCAGCAGCGTGTCGGTGCGGGAGCGAAGCTCGATATTCTCGACCGCGTAAACATGATTGAAGTTGACGGGCACGACCTTGTTGACCGCCGCGATGTTGGCGTTGTCACCGGCGATCGCGTTGACCGTGCTAGTGCGGACTTCGATGCTGCCCGGTCGGCCGGAACTGCCGATGTCGTCGAGGGCGAGCAGATTGACCTGCCCACCGCGAATGTCGCCGGCCGCGCTGTTGTCGCGGTCGATGATGTCGTTGCCGGCTACCACGGTCACCCTACCGCCGGTGACCGGGCCGCCCGCGCGGACGACACCGACTTCGACGTTTTCAAAGGCCGCTAGGAAGATATTGTTGTTCGAGCCGGTCTCAACATCGATCGCTTTGAGCGTATTGCCGGAGGCGGCGGCGATGCGGCCGTCGTCTGCATAGACCTTTTTCAGTTTCGCGTCGTCGAACGCCAGCAAGCGGATGTTGCCCGTCCCTTGCGCTTCGACCGAGCGGAAGTTGACCTGGTCGCCGATCCGGGTGCTGGTGATGTAGATGCCGTTGGCGCTTGTGTTCAGAGCGTCAATACGTTTAACATCGACGTCGATGGCGCCCAAGGGGAAGGCCGCGCCTATGCCGTTAACCGCCTGCATGTCAACGCGGCGGGCACGGATGTTGGTGACCGGCAGCGGGCCAATATCGTTGTTGTCGATGATCGCGTCGTCTGTTCGCAGCTTGACGGTATGATCGAGCGAGGTGATGCGGTTCGTCAACGTGATCGAACCATCGGCTTGCACGACAGAGTTGCCGTCCAGCGTGTAGATGCCGACCACGGGATTGTGGAAGCAACCGCCGCGAGAAACCGCGCCGATTTCGATGTCATCAATGTCGTGGAAGCGAATTCGGCTGTTAAGCCCCAAGATGCGGGCGGCCAGCACATCGACATCATTGGCGTCGGTGAGTTCCACGTCGTCGAAGGCCACGATGCCGAGTCGACCGGCGGTAATGGTGTCTCCACTGCCCTGACTGATACTGCCGCCGACGTTCAGCCGCGCCGTGCCGGCGCCGATATCGATGTCACGGCCGATCCGCAGATCGCCGTTGACTTGCAGGCAAAGGTCGGCGTTGGTCAGCGTGATGCCGTTGAGACCTTCCACGCGGCCGACCTTGAGCGACTGCCGATTGCGGAACTTGAGCGGACCGTCGAGGTCTGCCGCGATCTTGTCGACACGATTGTTGAAGTGGTCGAGGATAACCGGTCCGCTGCCTTTGAGCCGCAAGCCGGCGGCTTGAATGGATTGCGTCTGGGTAGTCGGTCCACCCGACCGCAACAAGAGATCGCCGCTGCCGAGAGTGACCGGGGCGTTGATCGCCAACAAACCGCCAACCCGCAGGCGGACATCATCGCCGCTGGTGGTGATGCCCGACGTGCCTGTGCCGCTTACGATGCCGACGCGCAGGTCGTCGACATCCCGATACTGGATGGTGTTGGACGTGTTTGCGGAAATTCGATTGACGTCGTTGTTGTTGTTCGTCAGGTCGAACGGACCCGTACCGAGCAATTCCAAACCGCGAGCGGTGATCGCGGCAGATTGGGTGACAGCGTCACCGGCCCGAATCGTCAGATCGCCACCGCCCAGGCTGACTGCTTCGTCGACGTCGAGTGTTGTACCGGTGTGCAATCGCACGTCGTCGTTTGTCGTTGTAATGCCAGTTGTCCCCGCCACAGAACCAACTCGCAGATCGTTGGCGTCACGATAGCGGATCGATCGGGTGGTGTCGGCCGCGATACGATTGACATCGTTGTTGGCGTGCGTCAGTACATAGAGGCCGCTACCGAGCAGACCCAGCCGTTTGGTGTTAATCGCCGTAGTTTGCGTAACCGCCCCGCCGGTATCGAGAACGACCCTGCCGCCGTTGGTGATGCCGACGACCGGGCCGCCGGTGAAACAGCCGCCAGCCGCGACCGTACCGATGTTGAAACCGTCAACATCGGCGAACAGCACGGCGTCGCTCGTGGTGTTCTGAATCGCCAAGGTGTTGACATCATTGCCGAGTCCGAGATCGATCGGGCCGGTGGACTTGATCCCCAACCTGTTGGCGTTGATGGTCGCGGTTTGCGTCAGGCCGGTGGGGGCCTTGATGCGTACCGTGCCGGCCACATTGATCGGAGCGTCGATCGAGGTGACGGTCAGGCAGGTGTTTTCGGCAGTAATACCGACGAGCCGCTGATCGAAGCAGCCACCCTTTGCGATCTCACCGATGGCGTATCCATCGATATCATCGAAGCGGAGCGAGCCGCCGGTGTCGGCCGCCAGAATGTTAATGTCGTTGTCCGCCCTGAAGATGGCGTCAGCCCCAGCGATGATGCCGAGTTTGTTGGTGGTCACGGT
>Ga0180435_10007671_pt1 | contig 10256 bp, 8 predicted proteins | sample SS_ome_3_FD_132467 | JGI IMG/M metagenome (GOLD analysis project Ga0180435, IMG submission 132467) | Hypersaline lake sediment archaeal communities from the Salton Sea, California, USA - SS_3_S_1 metaG | ecosystem: Environmental > Aquatic > Non-marine Saline and Alkaline > Hypersaline > Sediment... | reverse complement strand
TGGGTCAGGTATTTATCCAGTTTGTGCCCGGCATTCCAGCGTACCGGGTTGCCCAAAATGCAGCTGCTGATGCCGACCCTGAGTTTATCCGCCATTTTAGACCTCCTTTTGTAGGGTTAACGCTTCGGTTTCGCCGATGGTGACGATACCCAGGTAGCCGTCCACGGTGATATCGTCGCCGGTCCTGATCAATGTTGTGGCGTCAGGTACGCCGGTGATGCACGGCAACCCGTATTCCCGGGCGATGATGGCGCCGTGGATGAGCATGCCTCCCCGGCGTTCGACAACAGCTGTGGCCAGCGGTACCACAAAGGTCATGTTGGGGTCCACCGCATCGCACACCAGGATTTCTCCGGATTTAAAATGGACCAGATCGTTGTGATGCCGGATTATCCGTGCTTTGCCCTTTGCTATGCCGGGGCCGGAAGGTTGACCGGTCAGCTGCCGGGCCTGAAGCGTATCTTTTCCCTTCTCAGGTGCCGATGCGGATTGAATCGCGGTCCCTTCCTTGAAATCGATTTCCACCAGCACAGCCTCTAAAACATCACTGGGGCCTTTTCCAAGACGCCGCTTGGCTTCCTGGACGGCCGTCAATAACTGGGCCTCGATGCGGCCCAGATAGATGTTGTCGTCATCCCGTAGACGGTAGCTGCTTCTGGCCAGATCGAGCATCTCTCGGGCGCGGTCTTTTTGATGACCCTCAAAGCAGTCGAGATACCTGTCCTGAAGCTGTTTGGTCCGGTCACCCTTGTGAATGTTCTTGGATGGTGGATGGGCGGCAAGCTCCAGCAGCAAGCGAAAAAGGGGGGCGGTTCCCAGGACGCATTCTTTGCCGCCTGTAACAGCGCAGGAAAGATCACCAAATTTATCACTGAATGTCTCGATCCGGGCCATAAAATCACCATCAATATCTACGTTCCTTCCATGTTCCAGCTGTTGTCTCAGAATGGGGTCCTGGCGAATGGTAGCCGCAAGGTCGAAAAGCATGTTGTTTCTGGCCAGACTGGCCATATCCGTGTCAGTAAGCAGATCGATGAATTCATAAGGGTCCTTCGGTTGGACAGCATCATTGTAGACCTGGCCAAACAGCCGTACACCATGAGCATAGGGAATGAAGTCCGCCCAGTAAATGTTGACCCACTTGTGGTTGATTTCCCAGCGCTGCCTGATTTCTTTGACCAGTGCTGCTTCCGACAGATCGAGAAGGTCCAATTCATTGAGGTTTTCAGCGGTTTCAACCATGGCGGGAATCAGCTTTTCTTCAATTTTTTGGCGAAGTTCCTTGAGGTTTTCAAAGCTGCGGTGCAAGCTCAGGTACCAACCCCGCTGATCACCGGAGTTTTCCGAACCCAGGGTGGTTATCGGCCGGGATTGAAGCAGGATGAGGCGATCTTCTGAATAGGTCCATTCGACATCCTGGGGACTTTTAAAATAGTCCTCAGCGTTGCGAGCAGTTCTGAAAACTAAGCCTGCCTCCTGAGAATTCAGGGGAGGCTGATGGATTTTGTCTTTTGGCAGGGTTGAGAGTTGCACACCGTTGTTGCTGGGGATAAACCAGTATTTCCGTTCAGGCTGCGTATGTTCGACGATCTTATTATGCGCACGGTCAATAATCCATCGGTCAGGTTCAATCTCACCGTCCACGAGACCCTGGTTCAATCCGTGAATTGATTCGATAATGGCCTGTTCTTCATTGTTGGGGTTGCGTGTAAAAGCGACCCCGGAGCGCTCGCCAGCTATGGTTTCCTGTACCACCACGGCCATGGCGCTCTTCTCGGCATCCAGCCCGATCTCCTGGCGGTAAAGCAGAGCGGCATCCGACCACAAGGAGGCCCACACCAGGCGGATGTGTTTTAGGATAGAATCCACACCGCTTAGATTGATAAAGGATTCATGCAGCCCGGCAAAGGAGGAACTGGCATCGTCTTCGTCTGGGGCTGACGAGCGCACGGCCACGGTTTGGTCGCTGAAAAACTGGTCTATGCTTTGACGGAGTTCTTGGGCCATGCTTTCTGGAAGTGGTTTGGTCAGGAACAGGTTGCGGATGCGGGTGGCGCAATCCCAGATTTCCTCCCAGCGCATCTCCTTGAAATCTTTGCGATGGAGTTCCAATAGAATGCGTTCTCGTAGACCTGTCAGGTTTAAGAATTCCTCGTAGGCATCGCTGGTGACACAGATCGTTTTGGGAGTGTTGAACCCGCCCCTGGCCAGCAGGGACAAGGCATACCCTTTGCCGCCCACTCGTGGGCGATCCTCGGGTTTAACCGCTTCTGAGGGAAGGATCCAGTTCATGGTTCCAGGTGTAGCTCCGTAACATTTTGAAAGTTTTTCACCATATAATAGCTCTCTACAGATACCTGGACAAGGGCACACGTGGGCGCTCGCGCAAAGTCTTCCAAATGGGGATGTCTGGCCAGATATTGACCCAGAATGGATTCCTTTTCCTCACCGAGGACTTCATCGGCTTCACCGACGGCGGTGACCGATATTGCCTGGTGAAAATCAGCCGCCTGATTTGCACTGCTGTTGACAAGGAGGGCAACCTTTTTATTTGCAGCCAGGTTGGCAAACTTACGGGTAGTTTTGGGGGTCACGAAATAAAGACACTTCAGGTCGTTGTCAGCATGAAACGCTACCAGGCTGGCATAAGGCTGGCCTTCATTTTGGGTGGACAGGGTTGCCAGGTTCTGCGAACGAAAAAGTTCATTCAGTTGTTTCCGAAAGGCTTCGTTGGTCTGCATTACACTTTCACCTACCCTTTATGAAGGACTATTAATCAATACCATGAGCCATTATCTATGGTTTGCAGTATATATGCAACCTTAAGTTTAGTTTCGAGGCGTAACCAGGGGCAGCATTTCATTGATTTTGAAGAATACCAAAAACTTGGATTCATCGCTCTCATCGATATATTGCCGCCTGCGCAGATCCTGCAGCAATTCTGAATCCTGTTCCTCCCGAACTTTGGTCAAGAAAAAACGTTTGCCTTTGTATCCGGGTCCATCCTCTTTGAACAGATAGTTGGCATGCGGGTTGGATTTAAGGTTGTTGTGCGTCAAACGATCGCGCATGATAAAAGCCAGGGTGTCGTTCTCCATGATATGGGGACGTGCGTAAATAGCGGCATCTACCTTGCCGTCAGCATCGGCTGTGCTCATGATGCCCAGCCCCTTGGTGTTTTCAAAGTATTGGTTCAAGTTCATAGTGACCTCCATCAGTAGTTGTGTAATTATTGTACTCACAATGCACTCCCCGAAGGATCCTGCCTTGTGCATGGGTAATCATTTCTTATCAAGCCAGCACCCCCTGTATATCAAGTGCGATTTAAGCCCCAAACAAGGCTGGCATACCTTTTACCCGGCCACATCGATTCCAAGATTGCAGCCCAGGCGCGGATCTTTGTTTTCACAATCGAAATTGTTTTGGCGCGTGTCAACATGTCCTGATTCTCTCTCTTTGTCTGTTTCAATGTAATTCTGGATATTGTTCATGATAGTAACTCCTTTTAATGATTTGGCTTGCTGCCTTCCTTCACCGCAAATTAAGTATTGAGGGAGAAAGGTCAACAAGAGAGGTAAAAGGGTATTATGGGGGGCATAAACTATTATAATGGCAGGTCAAGAATCTTCTTTATACATCTATGCCATAGGGTTTTCTATTATGAGATTGAAAAAAATCCCATATAATTTCAGATGCATCAAAACTTTTCAAAGGGTCTCCTTCACCCAAGGTGGTGGTAAAATACGGCCCTGGCCAGTGCTTCGGCGTTGATGTCATGCATCACGATGCGGCTGCCAGTCAGGACCTCGCTCTGAAAAATGTCACCCAAGGTGTCGAAACCGAACTGCATACTCCCTGCACCTATTAGTACGATTGTTTCAGCCATCAATATCACCTCTCTAGGTTCTGCCAAGTGTTTTTTGACCAGCTTTTATTTAAAGAACCCAACCGATACCAACATTCCTACGAAAATGCAAAAAAGGGCAACACTCATAACGGGGATTACCCCACTGCAAAGATACATCTTCAATGATTTTCTTCGGGTGGGGGTACCAATGGTCTTGTTCATGTGGGTTACGCTTTCCTTGTTGATTCCGACCCTTTACGGTATAATGTAGCACAGCGTAATATTAGTATCTAAAGCCGATAATGATGACTTCGTATGCAAATTAAAATCTCCTCTTTTTCTATAAATTTATAGACTTGGTATTTTTGACATATTTGTAATTCCGTTGATTGAGTTTTTGCGGCACGTAAAGCTCTTGCCATTGCTCTAATCTTTACTTGTTTTGAAGTGTTTACATTATGGGATATCGTGGATTCATCGGCCCACTTGATCGTGGGACCCCATCTCCAGGATAAAAGCAGAAAGACGCTTTACACCTTTGCCCGTTCGAGCTCCCTGTGGGAACGCCGCATCGCCATTATGGCCACCTTCCACTATATCCGGCAAAATGAATTCAATACGGCCCTCGACATCAGCGAACTTTTAGTGAACGACAGGGAAGACCTGATTCACAAGGCCGTGGGCTGGATGCTGCGCGAGATCGGAAAAAGGGATCTGAAAACCGAGGAGCAACCCTCAAGAAACACATCACGGGCATGCCCCGCACCATGCTGCGCTACGCCATTGAGAAATTCCCGGAGAAAAAGCGCAAAGCCTATCTCAACGCTTGACGGAGATCATTAGACACGTTGTTCAGATATCAGCTATGATCTGGCTACCGAATGCGCACATTTTTAAACAATACGTAATTCGAGTTCCAGGAGTACACGCCCAGGAAGCCACGTGTGGCAATGTAGGGATAGATGTTGAATTCCGGTATGGTGGTGATGCTGGGCGAAATATCCCTGAAGGTCAATTCCAGTTTAATGGATTGCCCGGGTTTCACGCTGATACCCCGGTGAACCTCGGTCGCATGCCTTCTGATTTGACCCTCCCACATGTAAGCAAGGTCGACGGTCTGTATGTCGCCGCTCAAGTCAACCATGTTCGACAGGGTATAGCCCACTGTCTCGTCGTAAATCACAAAATTTTTAGCTTGATCAGACTGGTTGGTGGCGACAATATAAAACATCACTTCGTTGCCCGAGGTTTTGACCTTATTCAATTGAAACAGAAATTCAAACATTTCGGCCAACGCAATGCTTGTACCGGACATATCGGGTGCTGTGGTTGGTGCTGGCGCGGCTTCTGCAGGATCTTCTTGGATGGAGGTCCTTGATTTGGGCGGAACAGCTACCGGCTGCGGCGCCTGAGCCGCTGCGGCAAGCTCTTCTCCCGGATCTTCAGCAAATTTTTCATCCAGTACGGTGCGCACGCGAAAGGCCATTTTAACCCTGACGCTGTCGCCTTCATTGATAAAGGAGAGCAGGCGCACGGCAATTATTTTGGCTTCGGTGACGGACTGGGTGGATGACTGGCCAACCACCTGGTAATTTTCTACCTCGGTTGTGGAACTGGAATGTTGCAATTTGGCGTCATTCAGCACCTCTTCCAGTTCTTCGATGACCGCCTCCGCGCAAGCTTCTGCCGGTGTCTGCGAACGTTTGGTTGTCACCAGGTTGGACTTTACCACAATGGACTCGTGGACCCGCTTTTTATCGTAAAGGGTTCGCTGGGCACTTTGAAAGGCCATGACCGCGGAATCTTTTTTCAGCCGCAACACTTCGAGTTCTGTGTGCGATTTGTCCATTTGCTGTTTTTTCTGGTTCAGTCGGGGTACTTGAAAATCCTTGTCGGTCCGGGCAGTATCGATTTTTTTATCCAGGTAGTTGATCCGTTCCCGGTAGGAAATCAACTGCTCGCGCAAACCCTCGACAGCCTGGCGGTTTGCCAGGGCGGTTTCACGGATCATGGTTTCCGCACGGCTCAGGTTCACGCTGCCTTTGTTGTATCCGTTGCCGGTGATAAACGCATCCAAGTCCGCCTTGGAGGTGATAACGCTGACCTGTTTCTCGGAGACGGAAGATCCTTTTTTCGCGCCTTTTTCCGCTTTTGGCGCTTGAAAGGGATAAAGCTCGTAGCGTTTGATTCGCAGGTAAGTGGTGCCGCTGGTCCCTTTATTTAGAACGATCCTTAAGGGTTGCTCCCGGTTCCATTCGGCAGTGCCTTCTTCAATGGTCCGAATGAAATCTTCGGTTAAAACATTGTCGATGACCTTGGTAAATGACTGGACATAGGTTCCCATGTGCCGGGCCATCAAGGGAGCAGAGGCCCGGTCGGCTTGGCTTTCCAGTTCATGGGCCGAATCCTTGAATCCCCGAGTGTAGATAACCGCGACAATGGCTTCGCCCTGCTTTTCCGTCTTCAGCCAGGTGGTCAACGATTCACGCTGGGCTTCTATGTCGCGTTGGTAACGGGCAATTTGATTGTTGATATTCGTGATACTGGTCTGAATATTGTCATGGCTTTTTTTCAGCTCTTCAAAATCATAGGCAGCGGTTTGATATTGGGTCATCAGATCGTCGCGTCTTTTCTTGGTGCGTACAAACTCGCTGTTGGCGGTGTTGATGGAGGCTTTATAGGCCGACATTTCCTTTTGCTTCTCCGCTTCCACCATTTGTGTGTTGAGCCGGTCTTCCTCCAGGGTTGAATAGCCCTCCCGGCTGTCTACTTCGGAGCGCACAATTTTCATGAGCCTGTTTTTGGAGTCCGCATCTAAAGACACCCATTTGCTTTTAGCCGTGGCCGCACCACTCTGGGTAGCGATCATCAATACAACAAGGAATAGCATCGATTTCATCGTGGTCTGCATTGTGGTTCCTCCAGAATATTGTTGGTGCCAAGTATAGATGAGAGAACCCGTCATGTCAACATGTTGAGATTTAATGGAAAACCTAGCCATCTGGTCAGGTGGGATAATTTCCGCCCGGCCAATAATATACGCTCTGGAAAGTTGGTATAATGGGTATCGGGTGTCAGGTTAGCCTGTGGCGTCAGTAAAAAGTTAAAAATTTGATGTTGGACGTTTGATGTTCGACGTTCTTTTTTTTCCCACGAAATCACGAAAGAACGAAACCACGAAAAATTGGCCATAAGCATTTTGCGCTTTCGTTCTTTCGTGTTTTCGTGATTCATTTTATTGTTTTCTGCCTACTCCCTAGGCCTTATTCCCTACTCATCTTTCTGTGGCTCCGTCTTCTGTCCTCTGTCTCCCTACTGCTCACAGCCTAAGTGACTTCTGCGGCTCCGTCCTCGGACAGGTTGCGCAGAAAGACGAAAATGACCATGGAGCCGATCATAATAAGGACCCCGCCGATGTGGAATATATTGGGCAGGCCCAGGCTGTCCATGACGAGGCCGGAAAAAATAGGGGAGGCGATCATACCCAGGCTCCATCCGGCATCGGTCAATCCCATGATGGACCCCATACCCATTTTGCGGCCCACCTGGCCGGTCAACACAAAGCCGGCCGGCATGGAAATGCCGTTGGCGGCACCCATGACGATGTTGAGGACCAGAATCATAACGAACCCCTTGGCATAGGGCATGGCAAACACGGCAACACCGGAAACCACTGTGCCCAGAATGATCAGAATCCGCGGGTCGCTGCGGTCGGCTATGCCGGCACACAGCCGCTGCAGCACGGCAATGAGGAAAATGTTGACTCCCAGGATGATGCCAACCGCTGAACTGGTAATGCCGATGTCATTGCCCAAAAGGGGCAGGAATGTGTACACACTGCCCTGACCGGAAGCCACGAAAAGGCGCAGGAAAAACAAACCCAGGACTACCCGGTGTCTGAGAAGATCCTTAATGGGAGCGGCCGGTTTCGGCTTTTCGGTCCCGCTTTTGATACGTTTGCCGGGGATGAGCAAAATGACGCCGCTGACCGTCAACAGGGCCAGGAGTCCCATGGCGTAAAATGCGGCGTTCATGCCCAGAGTGTCCCTGATAATGCCGCCCAGCATGGGGCCTACCCCCAGACCCAGCATGACAGCCATGTTGAGTGTCCCCATGTACCGGGCCAGGTGGGTATCCGGGGCAATGTCGGCTGCCAGGGCCATGGCCACCGGCACCACAAGAACCGAGGTAAGCCCGTGCAGGAAGCGCACCATGATCAGGTCATTCACATCCGTGGCCAGGATATATAGAACGGATACCAGGGCATAGCAACACAGGCCGGTAACGATAAACGGCTTGCGGCCCCAGCGGTCCGAGAGCCTTCCTGACACGGGGTTGGCAAAGACCCGGGCGATATTGAAACTGGCGATAATCATGCCCACCTGGAAACCCGTGGCTCCCAGGTCCAGGGCATATACCGGGATAAGCGGCCAGATAATGCCCAGACCGATAATGGCCACGCCGACGGCGACGGATAGAATAAAGAGGACTCTAGCTGCCGGGATATCACCGGGACGAAGTGTTTTTTCTGCGCATTGGCGGTTGATGTACTGGTTCATTAGGCAGGCCTTTTCAGCATACGGACAGATGCCGTGTTGGTCAGGATGACACCGGTGATAACAAGACCTGCGCCGCCGGCAAGAGAGATTGTAACCGGTTCGCCAAGCAGCAGATAGCCCATAGAGATGGCACTCAAGGGCACGAAATTGATGAACAGCCCGGCGCGGGCCGGCCCGATGGCTCTGATGCCGTCATAGTACCAGACAAAGCCGAGTACGGTGCCGAACAAACCCAGATAAAAAATGGCTGCCCAGTCAATTGGCCGGTACAGGGGGATTTCAGCGGGCATACCTGACCACCAGGCCGGGATCAGGAGCATGATCACGCCGGTAACGGCAGCGCCGGTTACCGCTGCCAGGGGAGAGAATTGGTTCATGGCCCGTTTGCCGATAAGGGTGTAGGCTACCCAACTGGCAACACAGCAGACAATATAGACATCCCCCATGCCCAGGCCACCGGAGAGGAGCGCGGCCGGGTTGCCGCCGGAGATGGCCAAAACTGCCCCAATCACCGAGATAAAGATTCCCACCACCTTCAAGGGGGTCAATTTTTCAGCAAAAAACAGAACTGAAAACAAGGCAATCAATATGGGATTGTTGGCGATGATCAAGGACGCACGGCCGGCGCTAATCAGTTCCAGTCCCTTGAAGAAGAACAAATTATATGCAAACACGCCTGTGGCTCCCAGAAGGACCAGGACCAGAACCTTGCGTCCTTCCGTGAGATGGGGCAACCCCTCTTTTTTGAGGGTCAATGCCACCAGGAAAACAGACGCCACCACGAAGCGCAAAAAGGCGGCGGCCACAGGATTCACATGCCCGGCAATCACCCTTCCGGCGATAAACGTACCACCCCAGAAAATGGCGGTCATCAGCAGTTTGAAATAGATGCGGGTCATATTCTTCGAGATGCGGGATGCGGGTTGTAGGTCACGAGTTAAATATAATTAGACACGGATTTCACGGATTAAATTAAGTATGGTTGCTAAGCAGCACTGAAAATTGTTGTACTTTTCCCTTCGGGCACATTAGACATTTGGCGGTCACTTATGCTGCGCATGTAATTTGGCCTCCGGCCGTTATTTGCCCTTTGGGCGTAATTCATTGTTGCCATCGGCTTCACGCTGAAGGCGGCAATAAATACCAGCGAAGCGTAATGACGCGCGTCAGCGCAAATATCGGGCGAAGCCCTAATGACACTAAGTAAATAACTCGAGCAGCGCCAATTGAATCTGTGAAATCTGTGTAATCCGTGTTAAATGTTCTCCGCCACGACCACCTCCAGCTCCTTGAAAAAGCCGAAATAGAAATGGTCGGCCCCCTGGATCTCCTTGAAGGTCGCATTTGGGTTCCAGCCTTGCAGACGGCTGCGGATACGGGCGGGCGGGGCGATGTCGTCCTGGCTGCCGCTGACCACCAGATTGAGCCGGGGCAGGGAGAGGTGGTCATCAAAGCTCATGAAGGCCACTGGCGGCGAAACCATGGTCATGGCACTAATTTCGAATGCTTGCGGATCGATGTGCGCATTAACCCAGGCGCCAAAAGAGTACCCGGCCAGATCGATATGCTTGTGCCCGCTATCCCTGAGACAGCGCATGGCTGCCAGAACGTCTTCCTGTTCGCCAATGCCGTCACTGTAACTTCCCTGGCTCGATCCCACTCCCCTGAAATTGAAACGCAAGGTGGTGATCCCCTGACGCTGATACACGTGCGCTATTGACTCCACTACCGGGTTGTACATGTCGCCGCCAAACTGCGGGTGCGGGTGGGTGATAACAACCCCCCTGGGCCCCTGTCCATGGCGGATAAGTCCTTGGATGCTCAGGTCGTCCGACTGAAATTGTATTTTT
>Ga0180435_10007669_pt1 | contig 10257 bp, 11 predicted proteins | sample SS_ome_3_FD_132467 | JGI IMG/M metagenome (GOLD analysis project Ga0180435, IMG submission 132467) | Hypersaline lake sediment archaeal communities from the Salton Sea, California, USA - SS_3_S_1 metaG | ecosystem: Environmental > Aquatic > Non-marine Saline and Alkaline > Hypersaline >... | reverse complement strand
TCTCATTCTGGGTGCGTCGAACCGCAGCCCACAGCGGAAACAGGCGTGATCAGCACGGCGTACCAGTGTTCTTTGACCACCAGTCCGCCTTCAGTGACGAGCAGGCATTGCACGACGTTGAATACTTCGTTAACGTCAAACACAGCGTCGATGATCGGGAGGCCTTTCAGCAGGCAGCGCGGTGCAGCCTGCATGATCTGGCGCAGCAAAACGCCGCACAGTGGCTCGCCGCCGCCCGTCGCAGCAAGTTCCCAGATAAAAAGGCGAAGCTCATCGTCACCAGGCTTATTCGCAACCAGGCCGCATCGTATCGGGACTGGGCGGGCTTCCTCCAGGACATCCTTTGCGCCGAACCTCAGCCACCGCGCTTCTATCAGCCTGAGCCAAAAAACGATGATAGCCGCATCACCGAATAGCGTATCGGTAGTGCTCTAGACGTGGTTTATCCGTAAAATCTATAGCATAATATAGAATTTGCTTTTTATAAGGCCATTAATATGGCCGAGATCTCAGTGCTATGCCCGCAATGTGGTTCGGATCACGTCAAAAAACGCGGAAAAACGAATCAAGGTAAGCAACGCTACGCGTGTCACAATACATCCTGTTTAACTTATACCTTCATCTTGGACTATAGCTATCAGGGGCATCTTCCTGAAGTCAAGAAGAAGATCATTGATACGGCCTTAAATGGGAGTGGGATTCGCGATATAGCTCGTGTTTTATCAGTTTCTCAAACCACTGTCATCAAACACATCTTACGCTCAGAACACGTATTAAACGCCTGGCAAGGAAAACCATCTGTTTTTCCAAGCTCGACGTCATGCACGATACTGTCATTGGGTTTTTTATCAAGCGGTATGAGTTCGGCCTTGCCGTGTGAGAAACACATGTAGAGCACTACCGGCTTGACCATTACGGTGATGATGGCCACGGCGCTGGGCCTTGTCCGACAAGGGCGTCCCGAGCAGATGCGCTCGTTGGTGCAGCCGATCCCGGCGGCGGGCTAGCCCGACCTCCCCTCAAGCAGGCGGTTTTGGATCGGGATAAGGCTCCCGAGGGTGGCGCTACCGTGCGCTTTGGAGGCCCCGTTCGCGCTGCTCCGCCAGCGGAATCGCTCTGGCGCTGCAGGGGCTGGGCGGCCGAAAATCGCTACAGCGCAAATGTCGCCTTGCAGACTTTGTTGGCTTTTCGGTCCATATCCGTTTATTCTACAGGGTTAAGATCAAGCACCTGCTAATAGGCTAAATTGCTGAAATTCTTGTCGTAAGGCAGCGCCCATCGACTTGCTTGGCTCCCGCGCGTCGTCTAGGCCGGCGCTGAAGGGTCTGGCTGACCTCCAGCTTAGCTGGGCAAGATTGGCCCTGCAGGAGTGGCAATCGCTGGCTTGATGTGCTTTGGGTACCTGGATGTATAGGCGACTATAAAGAGGCGGTAGACTTCGATGCATACGAATTGGGTGATGAACGGCAAGGGCGGGGTTGGCAAGTCGGTGCTCATCATGAACCTGGCATGGCTGTACGAGGCGATGAATCGCCCGCTACGCCTGATTGATGTCGATGACAAATCCAAGCTCGCTGAATTCGTCGGTGCTGATTCCGTCCTCTCACTGCGTATCGGCGCCAGTGCGGATGAGCTACGCGCGGACCCTTCTCTGTCTTATAGCTACTGGGATCAACTAGCAGCGGAAATCCTGGAACAGGATACGGCCGTGGATTTCGGCGCGAACATGGATCGGCACATCTTAGAATGGGCGGGCAAGTCCGAGCTGGGCGAATTGCTGCAGGAAAGCGGTGTTAGCATGGATATTTTTGTCCCGATCACCGCCGATCCTCTGGCGGTGCGGGCCGGTATTGAGGTGCTTGAGGCAGCGGCTGATCTCTTTCCAGCGAGTCGACGCATTCTGGTGCTGAACCGGGTCGCTGGCTCCTTCAATGCCTATGAAGCCACTCCGGAGTTCGAGCGGATCGCGGCGATGCGAACTGATGGCCTACTGGTGTTATCCCTAGAGACCTGCATGAGTGAAGCCTGGACGGATTTCGAGCGGCTCAAGCTTACCCCCCAGCGCATCGTTTCGATGAGTGCGGCGGCCGTGGCACAACAGACCGGACTCGGGATTCTGGCTGCAAAACGTGCGGCCGGAGACTATGCCGCCTGGTTGAAGCAATTCCAGGAGGTCTACGCGCCGCTGGTTCCGCATGACGGCGACTGACCGGATACCTCCGTTGCGCCGTCAGGTTGACGCGCAATGGCTTGCTGAACTCAATGCTCAGATCGCTGATGGTCGGATGGCGACCGAAGCCGAAAGCGCAGAGATCCTAAGCTGGCTGCTGAAGCTGGAGCCAGCACAGCGCTGGTGCCTGCTGCTGCGACGAGCGCCCTGCCTAAAACGTTTGGTCGATGGTGATTATCAGCGCATCCTGACGTTAATGGTGGAGCTGGAGTCAGCCGCGCTGATGGCCGCGCCGAGTCCCCCAGAGCCTTGTATTGATCCGGCGGTCGAGCCACTCCCTCATCATGCGGACGTCGCCAAGCCCCTGTTGCCGCTCGGCCTCTCACCGCGCCTGTTCAGTGTTGGCGCCCAAGCCCAGACTGCCTTTGATGCCGATCTCAGAACGCTGGCCGAGCAGATGTCACGCGTTCGCGCGCAAGCAAAATTCTGGATCGCGCTGACGCTGATCTTGGCGGGCTCCACGGCCGCTGGAATTTGGCTGTTCAGTCGCCACGAAGCACATCCTCTGGCGGCGATGGTCCAGGAGATCGGTTCCTTGTGGGGAACCACGGAAAGCCCTCAAGATGCGTCGAAGGACCGCGTTGGGCGACAGCGCCAATCGTTGCTGGCGTTTCTGGCCTGGACTGAGCTGTCGCGGAAACTGCAGACGGGCCAACCTTTCGTTGACGAGCTAGAGGCATTCAAGGCAGCCGGGACTGACTCGGCGCAGGTCACCACGCTCGCGGCACTGGCGGCACAAGGGGTTCCGGCCTCCTCGGTGCTACTCATCGAACTCAGTCAACTGAATGAGGGGTTGGACGCGCACTATCAGAGGCTCTTAGCGCAGCGGGGCTATCGCCCCTGGTCTTACCCGCTAGCTGGCGAGTTGCAGCAGCTTAAAGCCCTGCGTCAGAGCGCGGCGAGCGGGCTTGCGCAAGCACAACAAGGCGATTGGCGGGCCGCCATTGAACGCCTGCGGGAGGTCGAGCTGTCAGGCTATCGGGAAAGCTATCGGGAAGGCTATCGGGACTGGCGCGAACGGGCGCGGCGCTGGGCGACGGCGGAGCAAGCGATGATCGACTTGCGCCAACGCGTCTGGTCGGAATTGACCAACGCCGCGACAGTTCAGACCGCGCACAGTGCGGACCCGCCGCGGTGAGCGGCCCCCTTATGTTCTCGATCACGCTACTGATTGGGGTGAGCATGGCTGGACTCCTGGGGTGGCGTCTATGGCGTGCACGCGGCTCCAGGCATCCCGCGACACGGCTGCTCTCGGTTCGCGCACGACAACCGATGGCTAAATCCCGGCACAGGCCTCTTCAGAGGACGCCAGGACTGGGCATTTGGCAACCGCCTCCGCGTCAGCGGTTGTTAGATCGCCAGAGCGCCCAGTGGCTTGCGGCGGCGACATCGATGCCGGAGAGGCCATCGCATCCGCGGCAAATGTCTTGGGGCACTGCTGAGTCACGCCGTCTCGCGAACAGCAAAGGAACGGCGTTTGAGCCAGTTCACCCTGCCCAGATCGAGCATCTGAAAGCGCAGCGCGTTGAGAGCGCGCAAGAATCCCGTATCGGTCGAAAACGCCGCGGGTTGGAAAGCCTCATTACCGAGATCCCCTCGGCCGCGGAGGGCAAAGCTCATGAATCGAACACTCGTTGATCTCCCCTCGGCTAGGTCCGAGATTATTGCGATCGCCAGTCAGAAAGGAGGTGTCGGCAAGAGCACGACGGCGCTCAATCTGTCGATGGCCTTGGTCGCGGCGGGACGAACCGTCCTGCTGATCGATCTTGATCCCAATGGGCATGCCGGTGATACCCTGATATCGGGCGTCCATGCCGGTGGCGCTGAGCGCATCTTGCGCGAGGCAACGCTGTCTGCCGACATGATCACCGCAACCGAGATCCCGGATCTCTTTTTGGCCCCGGCCGGTCCTGGTCTTGGCAGTGTCGAGAGTGACCTAGCCCTAGCGGGCGATCATCGGACGCGGCTGCATCAGGCGCTCGCGACGCTACCCTCCCTGCCCTGGCAGTTCGATCATGTTGTGCTTGACTGCCCACCGGCGGTGGGGCTGCTGACCCTGAATGCACTCGCCGCGGCGCACAAGATCCTGTTGCCGATCCCTTGTGAATCACAGGTGTTAGCGGGGCTGCCCACGCTGCTCAAGACCATCAGTCAGCTGCGTGCCGGTCTGAAGCAGCCGCTGCATGGCGTCTATCTGTTGGTCGTCCGGCGCGTCCCGAGCACCTCCGTCGATCTGTTGATCAGGACGCTGCGTCAAGAGCAGGGGAGCCAGGTGCTGCTGACCGAGATCCCGTTCGGCGATGCGGTTAGGGAGGCCGCCGAGCGCGGTAAGCCTTTATTGGCGCATTGTCTGCATTGCGATGTCAGTCAGGCCTATCTGCAATTGGCCGCCGAATGGCTCTTAGAGCAACGCGAGTCGCAGGATAAGACGGATTCAACGCTGGGCAAGACTGGGTCGTTTCGAGCGCGGCAGGAGTCGATGTCCAATGATTGCGCGGCCATGCGTCAACGCATCCAGGCCTGGCTCATGGACCCTTCGTCGCTCCTCTACGACGAGACCTGGGAGACCGAGCGCCAACAGGATGCCCTCGTCTTTGAGGAGCTTTTCCAGCAGGAACCGCCAAAGCGGCGATTAGCGCTACTAGTGCTGCCGCTCTTGTTGTTACTGCTTGCGCTGTTGATCATTTTGGTGCTGCAGTTCTGGTTTCCGGATACCCTGTGGTGGAATCGGCGGGAGGTGCCTTTGCCAGCCACCGAGACGCCATTGCCGCCGAACGGGGCGTCTAGCGTCAATAGTGATGACTCAGCTGGGCCAGATGGATCAATTGAGCAATCCAAGCAAGCTGGCGATGAGGCAGCGGAGCAAGATCAGCAAGATGCGATGGCGGCGACAGCAGCGCAAGCCAATCTAGTTGAACAGGCCTCGGTGGACAAACCGGGCCGGCAGCGGCAGACCGATGAAACGGCCGACGAACAGACCAACGAAGAGGTCGGCGAGAAGATCGGCGAGAAGATTGATGAACAGCCTGAGACGACCCTTGCTGAGGGGGCAGACCAGCCATTGCATCTAGATTGGAAAGCTGGATCAGGCGATCTTGAAGAGTCCGGTGTACCTGAGCCTAGCGAGCCTAAGACCAGCGAGCCTGAACCTGTTGCGGAATCGCCCTCTGGCGGACAAGGAGAGGATCCTGTGCCACTAACTCCACATCCCGATATCATTGTCGTTGACCCGCCGCCTCGATACCGTTGGCAGGTGCAACTGCTGGCTGGTCGCTCCCTTGAGCGAGTGCAGCGGGACAGTCAAAAGTTTCTTGGTAAGTACGCGGCCGATCTGGGAGATAAGCAGCTGATCATTAGCCAATCAGATTTTGGTGACGCGCGTGATGGGTTCTATCGCTTGCGCGCCTTGGAGTGGGATAGCAAGGCCGAGGCGGCGGCTTGGTGCGAGCGCCTGCGTCGCCGCGGTCAATCCTGTTTCGCGGTCCGCGTCATCAAGGAAGGTGATTAAGATCCATGCGCAGTCTCTGTATCACCTCGGGTAAAGGCGGTGTTGGCAAGACAACCCTTGCCATCAACCTGGGGATTGCCATCGCCCGCCGGGGGCAACGGGTTCTGTTGATTGACGGGGACCTAGGGATGGCGAATCTCAATGTGCAACTAGGCGTTAACCCTAGATTCACGATTCAGGACGTTGTGCGCGGACGCAAGGCGCTTAATCAGGTCATTTTGTCAACCGAGTATGAGCTGGATCTCTTGCCCGGCGGCAGCGGGATTGCCGAGCTTGCCGACCTCGGTGAATCTGAGCGTCATCATGTGATGCGCGGATTGGAAGACTTGCATGGCTATGACATCCTGATCATTGATACCGCGGCGGGGATCAGTAACAACGTCATTCGCTTCATCCTGGCGGCGGAACATGTCATCCTGGTTGCGACTCCCGAGCCTTCGTCCCTGACCGACGCCTATGGGATCACGAAAGTGGTTCTGGCGAAACAGCGCAAGCCCCTAAAGCTGCTGGTGAATCGTGTTGCTTCCGCGGCTGAGGCCGGCAGCGTCGTGAAGCGGCTGAACACGGCGGCGGAGCGATTCATGAGCTACGAGTTCGACTTCATTGGCTATGTTCCACTCGATCCGCTCATTCAGGAAAGTATTATGAAGCAGAAGCCGCATTTGATCCTTCATCCTCGAGCCGCGAGTGCGCGCCAGATTGATGAGATGGCGATCCAACTGACGGGCGGCGCTGGGAAAGACACCAAGGGCGGGCTGGGAGGCTTCTTGCGCAGATTGCTGGGGCATTGATCAGGGTGCCGATGAGCCCTCAAGCCTGATAGGCCTGGAACAGCGCCCTCGAGGATGTGCGCAAGCAAGGCTCGCTGGAGGTGCCGGTGCATCTGCGCAATGCGCCGACGCGGTTGATGAATTTCGAGAGCACCTGAAAGCTGATCCCAGGATGATCTGAGGCCATGGCGAGCGCCGCGCCTCGGCAAGGGGTAGACTATCGACCTCATGAAGGCTCGGGCAGAACAAGGCGCATGATGTGGCACATTCTGGCAATCGCCAGCGGCGGGGCGCTCGGCGCGGTGGCGCGGTTTGGTGTCTCAACCGGTGTCTATCGGCTCTTCGGTCGGGACTTTCCCTGGGGGACCCTGGCCGTGAATGGCCTTGGCTCCTATGCAATGGGGCTGCTGTTTGTGGTGTTTCTCGAACGCGGTCTGGTGACGCCCGAACTGCGGGCCGCGGTGTTGGTTGGCTTCCTCGGCTCCTTCACCACCTTCTCGACCTTCTCGCTCGAGACGCTGACGCTGGTCGAGCAAGGCGAGGTGGCGCGGGCGCTCCTCAACGTCTCTAGCAGTTTGGTGCTGTGCCTGGCTGCTTGTTGGGCCGGCATCATCAGTGCAAGATTGCTCTAGCGTCAGCTCGTGACGAGACCATGGCTAGCCAGAGCCATGACTAGCCAGAGACCTGGCGAGACCGCGGCGGCCTTTTCTAAGATGCTGGCGGCTTGATCCGAATCGCTCGCCACTCTTTCTGCGACACTGGCGGCGACACTGGCTGTGACACTGGCGGCGTTTCTCGGGTGCTCGTGGATCTTTCTGAATCAGCGCGGAAGGGGTTATGACCAAACGGGGCGATTCTGCTGATGGGGCTAGAGGCGACCTTGCCGCCGGCAAGTGCGCGCCGGCTGCACTTGACGTCGGTCCTGAGCAAGGTCTGATCAGGGCAACCATGGTCCGGGTCTACTTGACCGAATCGGACCATGGCCTGAAACCGCTGCTCAAATGCCTGCATGATGAGCTTGGCGTGCTTGGCGCCACCGTGACGCGCGGCGTCGCCGGGTTTGGCGCCTCCGGGGTGGTTCACAGCGCCAGCCTCGTCGATCTCTCCACCGATCTGCCGCTGGTGCTCGAGTTCTTCGATCGACCTGATCGCGCGCGCATCGCGATCGACCGTATCAAAGACTTCGTCGAGCCCGGGCATCTGGTGTCTTGGAGCGTGAGTGTCGAAGCGAACTCAATAGGGCTAACCGCTTGATCCGCGATTGGACATTCACCTCAGCCTCCGTTGCTTGCCAACACACGGGTTCCAACCGAAACCAAACAGACTGTACTCATGCTTGATCCCAAACTGCTTCGCGGCGACCTCGAGCAGGTCGCCGCCCAACTCGCGCGCCGTGGCTTTCATCTGGACACCGCCCGCATCAATGCCCTGGAGACCCACCGCAAGGCGCTGCAGGGCGAGGTGCAGGAGCTGCAGAACCAGCGCAACGTCAAATCCAAGGCGATCGGCAAGGCCAAGGCCGCCGGCGAGGACATCGCGCCGATCAAGGCCGAGGTCGCCGCCTTTGCCGATCGGCTGAAGGCGATGGATGCCGAACTCGAGGGTCTCCAAGCCGAGTTGCGCGAGATCGCCCTGGGTATCCCGAACCTGCCCGATGCCAGCGTGCCCGATGGCCGCGATGAGAGCGCTAATCGCGTCGAGCGCACCTGGGGTGAGCCGCGGGCGTTTGACTTCGAGCCCAAGGATCATGTCGACCTTGGCGTGCCCGCCGGCTGGATCGACTTCGACGCCGCCGCCAAGCTCACTGGCTCACGCTTTGCGGTACTCAACGGCCCGATGGCGCGGCTGCATCGGGCACTGATCCAATTCATGCTCGACTTGCACAGCACCGAGCACGGCTACAGCGAGACCTATGTACCCTATCTGGTCAACGCCGACAGCCTGCGCGGTACCGGTCAACTGCCGAAGTTCGAGGAAGACCTGTTTCGGGTGCCGGGGCCGGAGCGCGACTTCTATCTGATCCCGACCGCCGAGGTACCAGTCACCAACCTGGTGCGCGACCTGATCTGCGAGGCCGCCAGCCTGCCGCGCCAATGGGTCGCCCACACGCCCTGCTTTCGCAGCGAGGCCGGTTCTTATGGCAAGGACACGCGCGGCATGATCCGCCAGCATCAGTTCGAGAAGGTCGAGCTGGTGCAAGCGGTGCGGCCGGACGAGTCATTCGCCGCGCTGGAGCAGCTCACCGGCCATGCCGAGACCGTGCTGCAGCGGCTCGGTCTGCCCTATCAGGTGGTGACGCTCTGCACCGGTGATCTCGGCTTCTCGGCGGTGAAGACCTACGATCTCGAGGTCTGGCTGCCCGGCCAGCAGCGTTATCGGGAGATCTCCTCCTGCTCCTGCTTTGGTGACTTCCAGGCGCGCCGGCTCCAGGCGCGCTGGCGCAATCCCGAGACCAACAAGCCCGAGCTGCTACACACGCTCAATGGCTCCGGGCTCGCGGTTGGACGCACCCTGGTCGCGGTGCTGGAGAACTATCAGCAGGCGGATGGGAGCATCGAGATCCCGGCCGTGTTGCAGGCCTACATGGGTGGCTTGACGGTGCTTGAGCCGCCGCGTTGACTCAACCGCAAACAGGAGTGATCAACATGTCGCAAACGCCCTTACACCGAATGCGCGGTCCCTTTTTCGCCGAGCAGCTGCGCGATGGCGATCCTTATGAACTGAGCAATGGTCATCCCATCGAATGCCTGCCAGCGGGCGGACGCCATGCCCGCGCCAACCTGGTCGGTGGCCTGGCCATGGAGACCGACCCCGAGGTTACGGACGCCGCCGTCGATGCCGGTTATGCCTTTGGCCAGCAGGATCTGCGCGCCCCGGATATCGCCGTGGGCAATGTTCCGGACGCTCCCGGTTGGATCGCCGGAGTTCCACCACTCGCGGTGGAATATGCCGATAGCGGACAGGACGAGGAGGAACTGCAGAACAAGATCCGCGAGCTGCTGGCCGCGGGAACCCGCTACCTCTGGGTGGTGCGGTTGCAGGGTCCACGCCGGGTCGAGGTCTACGAACCGGGTCAGTCCTGCCGGACCCTGTATCCCGGTCAGGAACTCAAGGCGCCCGGCGTACTGAAAAACCCGCTGCCGGTTGATGCGCTGTATGACCCTCAGGCCGCGCATGAGGTGGCGCTGCGCAATTTGCTCCAGCGCAAGGGCTACGCCAGCCTGGATGCGGTGCTCGATCAAGGCAAGGCCGAAGGTAAGGCCGAGGGCGAGCTGGGTCTGGTGTTGCGCCTGCTCGAGAAGCGCCTTGGTGGTCTGACGCCCGAGGATCAGGCGCAAGTGCGCCAGCTTAACTCGGCACAGCTCAACGCACTCGGCGAGGCGCTGCTGGGTTTCAGCCAGGAGCGCGATTTGCAGGCGTGGCTCGACCAATCCGCCCGGGATGCCTGAGCGGGGCAAGCGGTCTTATCGAGCCAAGAACCAAGCGGAGAGATCATCATTCACCCTGGTCTTCTTGGGTGTCCGCACGCAGGCGCTGCACGTCGTCCAGGCTCAGGCCGATCTTCTGCGCAAGGAGTCTGTCATCCGCGATGAGATCAAGCAGGTCTCGGGCGATGCGCTCGCGTTCTGCCTGGCGTCCCTCCTCACGCCCCAATCAGACGGCGGGCATGGCGAGGATTCAAGGCGAGTAGTCAGGTGCGGTGAGTGTAAACGCTTGGGGCTGTCCTTGCGGTGCGTATAGCCGGCACT
>Ga0180435_10007668_pt1 | contig 10258 bp, 8 predicted proteins | sample SS_ome_3_FD_132467 | JGI IMG/M metagenome (GOLD analysis project Ga0180435, IMG submission 132467) | Hypersaline lake sediment archaeal communities from the Salton Sea, California, USA - SS_3_S_1 metaG | ecosystem: Environmental > Aquatic > Non-marine Saline and Alkaline > Hypersaline > Sediment... | reverse complement strand
TCATGCCGTTGATGACGCGCTTGTCCTCGGGGTTGATCGGCTTCTGCCCGAGCGCCGCGTGGTCGATCTCGTCGACCGTGTCGTGCAGCTGTTCCGTTTTCGTTTCATACGAGAGCGCCTGCTCGTTGATGACGTTTTTTGTGCTCTCTGCCTTTGGCGTCTGAACAGCCCTGGGCGCGGACGAACCGGCGGATGCAGGTTCTGCCTGTTTTTCAGCAGCGGTCGTGGTCAGTGGATCATCCCAGTTCAGCATGGTTTCGGCCTCCAGAGTTTCTCTGTCTTTGTTCTCTAGTTTGTCGTGGTCGGTGGCTCACGGGGTGAGTCTTACACCGGGTTATTTATCCTGTTGTCATCGCGAGCCTTGTTTCACAAGCCGTGGCGATCTCCGGTTTCGAGATTGCCACGGTCGCTGCGCTCCCTCGCAATGACAATGTTCAGTGTTTGTGTCGCTACGCGACGGTCTGTTTTTGATGCGCGCGTTGGCGCGCACCCTGTAGGTCGCCCTTTATGTACCCTCGGGGTATCGGGGCGACATCTTAATGTCGGGCTGAAGCCCGACCTACAAACTACGGCGAGGCCGTAAACTCGCTGCCCTCAAACAGACGGCCTCTTGTTTCCGGTTTGCCCTGCGCCGTTCGGTTGCGCGTAAGTCGCATTTGGTGGGCTTTTCCTGTTTCGTTGTAGGTCGGCCTTTAGGCCGACTTGTCGCCCTGAAGGGTGACCTACAGTTCTTGAAAAGCCCCGCCCGGGTTCCCTTCTATCGCCAGTGAGCATCGCAGGCGATCACGGATGGAGCGAAAAGGTGTTCGAGGCGCATAGCGCCGAGTTCTTTTCGCGCCGTGATCGGCGAGAAGCGCAATGATCAGGCGATAGCAGGGTGCCCTTTCTTTTGCCTTCTTTTCTTTGGGCAAGCAAAGAAAAGAAGGGCGCTGCGGGCCGCTGCCCGCTTTCATAATTAGTCGTCGCGTAGCGACTCAATAAATCCTTTTCAAGCTGCGAGATTGCCACGGTCGCTCCGCTTCCTGGCAATGTCAGATGCGTTGTCATCGCGAGGCTTGGTAACAAGCCGTGGCGATCTCGATCCTGAGATTGCCACGGTCACTGCGTTCCCTCGCAATGACAGCTTCGGGTTACTGACACGCCTCGCAGTCAGGGTCGAGAATCGAGCACGCCTTCGGCGCGGCCGATCCGGCCCCGAGGCCGGCATCGACCTGTTTCATGCCGGAATTACCGCCGCTCTTCTCGGCCGACTTCTCCATGTGGGTCGCCCCCATCGAGCGCAGGTAGTAGGTGGTTTTCAGACCACGCACCCACGCCAGCTTGTAGAGATTGTCGAGTTTCTTGCCGGACGGCTCGGCCATGTAGAGGTTGAGGCTCTGGGCCTGGTCAATCCACTTCTGGCGGCGCGAGCCGGCCTCGATGAGCCAGCGTGCGTCGATCTCGAAGGCGGTGGCATAGAGTGCCTTGAGGTCGGCCGGGATACGGTCGATCTGCTGCACGGAGCCGTCGTAGTACTTGAGGTCGTTGACCATGACCGGGTCCCACAGGCCGCGCTCTTTGAGGTCGCGTACCAGGTAGGGGTTGATGACCGTGAATTCACCCGACAGGTTCGACTTGACGAAGAGGTTCTGGTAGGTCGGCTCGATCGACTGGCTGATGCCACAGATGTTTGAAATAGTCGCCGTCGGTGCGATCGCCATGGTGTTGGAGTTGCGCATGCCGACCTTCCTGACACGCTTGCGCAGGCTGTCCCAGTCGAGCGTGGTCGACTCGTCGACCTGCAGGTAGTTTTCGTCGCGGTGCTCCTTCATGGCCATGAGCGAGTCGTAGGGAAGGATGCCCTTGCTCCAGAGCGAACCCTCGAAGCTGGAGTAGCGTCCGCGCTCCTCGGCGAGGTCGGTCGAGGCCTTGATGGCGTAGTAGGAGACGGCCTCCATGGAACGGTCGGCAAAATCAACCGCCTCATCAGAGGAGTAGGGCAGGCGAACCTTGTAGAGCGCGTCCTGGAAGCCCATGATGCCGAGCCCGACCGGGCGGTGGCGCAGGTTGGAGTTGCGCGCCTGCGGCACCGAGTAGTAATTGTACTCGATGACGTTGTCGAGCATGCGCATGGCCGTGGAGACGGTCTCTTCCAGCATGGTCATGTTCAGGCCGTTCTCGTCGACGTGCTTCGGCAGGTTGACCGAGCCGAGGTTGCACACGGCAATCTCCTGGTCGTTGGTGTGCAGCGTGATCTCGGTACAGAGGTTGGAGCTGTGCACCACGCCGGCGTGCTGGTTGGTGTAGCGCAGGTTGCACGGATCCTTGAAGGCAACCCACGGGTGGCCGGTCTCGAACAGCATGCCGAGCATCTTTCGCCACAGGTCGACGGCCTTGAGCGTCTTGTGCAACTTGATCTCGCCGCTCTTCACCTTTTTCTCGCAGGCGATGTAGGCCTTCTCGAAGGCCTTGCCGCTGAGGTCGTGCAGGTCGGGCACGTCGTTTGGCGAGAAGAGCGTCCATTCGCCATCCTCGGCGACGCGCTTCATGAAGAGGTCCGGAATCCAGTTGGCCGTGTTCATATCGTGCGTGCGCCGGCGGTCGTCACCGGTGTTCTTGCGCAGCTCGAGGAACTCCTCGATGTCGATATGCCAGGTCTCGAGGTAGGCGCAGACCGCGCCCTTGCGCTTGCCGCCCTGGTTGACGGCAACGGCCGTGTCGTTGGCAACCTTCAGGAAAGGTACGACACCCTGGGACTTGCCGTTGGTCCCCTTGATGTGCGAGCCGAGCCCGCGCACGCGGGTCCAGTCGTTGCCGAGGCCGCCGGCGAATTTGGACAGCAGGGCGTTGTCCTTGATGGCGCTGTAGATGCCGTCGAGGTCGTCGGAGACCGTCGTCAGGTAGCAGCTCGACAGCTGCGGGCGCAGGGTGCCGGAGTTGAACAGTGTCGGCGTGGAGCTCATGAAGCGGAAGCTCGACAGCAGGTGATAGAACTCGATGGCGCGCTCTTCGCGGTCGATCTCGTTGATCGCCAGGCCCATGGCGACGCGCATGAAGAATGCCTGCGGCAGCTCGAAGCGGGTGCCGTCGGCGTCGTGGATGAAGTAGCGGTCGAAGAGTGTCTGCAGGCCGAGGTAGGTGAAAGCCAGGTCGCGCTCGGGCCTGATGGCTGCGTTGAGCTTCTCGAAATCGTACTGGGTCAGGCGCGTGTCGAGCAGTTCGAGTTCGGCGGCACGGTTGACGTAGGCCTTGAAGTAGTCGCCATAGACGGCGCCCATCTCCTCCTGGGTCGCAACGCCGGTGTCCATCTTCAGGAAGCCGAGGGCCTCGCGGCGCATGGAATCGAGCAGCAGGCGCGCCGCGACATGGGAGTAGTTGGGTTCCTGGTCGATGAGCGTGCGTGCGGCCATGACCAGCGTCTGGCCGACATCCTTCTCCTTCACGCCGTCGAAGAGATTCTTGCAGGTATCCTCGAGAACCTTCTCGGCGGAGACATCGTCGAGTCCCCTGCAGGCTTCGGTGACGAGCGCCTTCAGACGCGCCACATCCAGCGGGGCCTTGCTGCCGTCGGACAGGGTGATGTCGACGATGTGCTCTTCCTCGGCCGTCTCGCCGCTGGCAGCGCGCTCCTCGGCACGCTTGTGTGCCTGTTCCTCGCGGTAGAGGACATAGGCACGCGCGATCTTGTGCTCGCCGCTGCGCATGAGAGCGAGTTCGACCTGGTCCTGGATATCCTCGATGTGGACGGTGCCGCCATCAGGCATGCGGCGTGTCAGGGCGTCGACGACCTGGTGTGTGAGATTGCGGACAGTCTCGTGGATGCGCGGCGAAGCGGCGGCGCTGCCACCCTCAATGGCCAGGAATGCCTTGGTCAGGGCCACGGCAATCTTGCTCGCGTCGAAGTTCGTGACCTTGCCGTTGCGGCGGATCACGTGGAATTCGTTGGGAGCAAGGGTTTCCAGTTCTTCGGTTGTTGTGCCCCGGGAGGCGGCTGTCGGTGGTACGGCGATCGGTTCCGATTTTGAATCTGCGGGCGTGGCTGTGGCCATGCTTCCTCCTGAAAAGGGGTCAAATAAGTGGTATTACGCTGCAAGCCGGTGAAGATGACAGCTTTGCTCTTTCATCCGGCGCCGGCGGTCATACCTGCCGGCGATTTCGACACAGGCTATCGGGAGTTGGCGGTGTAGCCCGGATCGAAATAAAAGTGACTCCCCTTCCCGGTTCTGCCGTCATGAACAAGCCCGGCTCCGGATATGTGGCGGGGTAGTGGGAATACAATATATACGCAATTCATGAGGAGTCAACCACAAGATGTTGTGGTTCAGGGTGGAATATCCTGTGGAAAACTGTGAATCGCCTGTGGATAAATTGTGAGTCAGATAACAGAACCCAGCATCCGCGCGGGCTCGAAAAAAATAAGCAGTTGCTGATGCATTGATATGCCCTGTGGGAAAAATTTTTCATTTTTTTATGTGGGGATTGCGGGGTGATTTACGTGGAAGGAAGAGGGTGTTCCCCTGTCCAGGGTTCCTGCGGCTTCAGTCTCGAGTCACGCCGGCCGTCCCGATGGACGCCGGAACCGGGTGGAAAGGGGCGGTTTGCTGCTGCGTCGAATCAGAATGGCTTGATGGAGGCCAGGTAGATGATCGCCAGCAGGAAGAGCACGGGAATCTCGTTGAACCAGCGGTACCAGACATGGCTTCGCCTGTTGCGGTCCCCGGCGAAGGTTTTGACGATGCGTCCGCACCAGTAGTGGTAGCCGACGAGCCCGACGATCAACAGGAGCTTGATATGCAACCAGAGCATGTGTCCCCAGACTGCCCAGGCGTAGTCATAGAGCATCCAGAGACCGAAAACGATCGTCAGGATCATCCAGGGCGTGATGAACCTGTAGAGCTTGCGCTCCATGAGCTTGAAGCGCTCGCTGGTGGCCTCGTCGCTGATGTCAGCATGATTGACGAAGAGTCGCGGCAGGTAGAAAAGGCCGGCGAACCAGGCGGTCATGAAAAAGAGGTGAAAGCCCTTGAGCCACATGAGGCGCTCCCGTTACTGGATCAGGATGGTTGCGTTGATGGCATCATAATCGAGCCGTCCCTCCTGATGAAGCAGGATTTTTCCTTCCTTGACGAGCGTGAGGGACGGCGTCAGCCCGATACCACCGAACGCCTTCGCGATACTGCCGTCGCTGTCGATAACGATCGGCACGAGGGTGCGCTGTTGCATGTCGAGTACGTTCGGGGGGCGATCGACATGCAGGGCAATGCCGACAGTGTCGGCACCGCGGTGGATCTCGTCCGGCAGGCGCTCGAAAGCACCGATTGCCACCGGGTTGCTCATGGAGAAGAAGAACAGCGCAGTCAGCGGCGTTTCCGTACCAATCCTGATGGACGTGCCTTCGACGCTCCTGAGTGTCAGCAAGGGCGCATCGGGCTTTTCGCTGCAGCCCGCGAGCAGTGTTGTGAACAGCAGGAAGAGGGAAGGAAGAAGAATGTGTTTCATATCCTGTACCGGGTTCGCTTGACCTGGTTGTGCGATGCCAATCGCGTGTTGAACTGGTTTGCCATGAGGCGGGCTTCAGGCGGCGGGATACAGTGATTCTGCATCCCGGCATGGAGAGCCAGCATCGGTGCGCGAAGCCTGCGGGAGTCGCTGCGCGCATCTCGTGTGAAACCGCCCGGCACGGCGGGTTCGATGGCAGCCATGCTGCCATAGTCGCCCCGCCACTCATCGGAGCAGAGGCCTGGCCGGATGCGCTCGTCCCGCGCAACTGCATAGCCCATGGCCACGCAGCTCGTATTTGCGAGACGGGGTTGCTCGTAGCTGCGCAGCAGGGCATTGGGTTCATGCAGGGCGTCGTTCATGATTACTGTTGCGCGGTGCGTCCTCCATCGACGGAAATCAGCTGGCCTGTAATGTAGTCCGCCTCGGTCACGAGGAAGCGGACTGCCCGCGCAATATCCTCGATCTCGCCATGCCTTGCCAGCGGCACCCTCGAGAGTATACGCGCCTTGTCGATGTCACTGATCTCATGCTCCGGCCACAGGATGGCGCCAGGCGCGACACCGTTGACACGTACCTCGGGGCCGAGTTCGCGTGCCAGGCTCTTGATCATCATGGCGTTCGCCGCCTTGGCCATGGAGTAGACGGGAAAGTCCTTTTTCGGCCGGATGCCGTGCACATCGACGAGGTTGACGATGCAGCCCCTGCTTTTCCTGAGCCAGGGTGCGGCAGCCTGGGCGAGGAAAAAGGGCGCCTTCATGTTGGTCCCGATAAGATCATCCCACTCCTGCCCGGTGACTGTGCCAAGCGGCGTAGCGTAGAAACTCGAGGCATTGTTGACGAGGACGCTCAGGTCGTTGTTGAAGACCGCGACCTCATCGATGATACGCGGGATGGTTTCGTGGTCGAGCAGGTCGCCCTGCACGGTGTCTGCCGAGTTGTGCCGGATCGCGTTGAGTTCCTCGACGAGCGCTGCGGCCGGGTCGACGGAGTTGCGGTAGTGGATCACGATATCGATGTCATGCGCATGCAATTCACGCGCGATCGCTGCGCCGATACGTGCAGCGCCACCCGTGATCAATGCCGTTCTTTTTGTCATGTGGTGCAGGGTCCGGATTGTTACACTTGTGTCCCAATCTAACCCAAAGCCATTGACCCGTCATGTCCTCATTCCAGTTGCCGGCGCCCTCTCCGGATGAACTCACTCACAGCGCGCGCCTGCAGCAGGCTGTTTGCGAGGCTTCCATGCAGAGTGATGGTTGCCTGGGATTCGACCGTTACATGGAGATGGCACTCTACGGGCCCGGCCTCGGCTATTACACGGCGGGTCGGCGCAAGTTCGGACGGGAGGGGGATTTCATCACGGCTCCGGAGATTTCACCGCTGTTTGCACGCTGCATCGCCAACGCATTGCAACCGGTGCTGCGGGCCTGCGACGCTCCCGTTGTTGTCGAGTTCGGCGCCGGCAGCGGCAAGCTGGCCTGTGAGCTTCTGCAGGCATTGCAGGCGCTCGACGTACTGCCTGATCGCTATCTCGTCATGGAGCTGAGCCCCGAGTTGCGCGAGCGCCAGCAGGCCCTCCTCAAGGAACGGCTGCCCGAACTCTCGGGGCGCGTCGAGTGGCTCGAGCGTTTGCCGGAAGCGGGCATCCAGGGTGCTGTTGTCGCCAACGAGCTGCTGGATGCCATGCCTGTGCATCGTTTCAGGACGCTGGAAAGCGGGCTTGAAGAGCAGTGCGTTGTCTGCGATGGCGAGGAACTGCGTCTCGGCTGGAAGCCGGCCAGCCCGCTGTTGCAGGATGCGGTCGATTCACTCGGGCTGCAGCTGCCTTCCGGCCATGTCTCGGAAATCAACCTCAGGCTGCAGCCATGGATCGCAGAGCTCGGCAGGCTCATCAGCAGGGGCGCGGCCCTGCTCATCGATTACGGTTACGAACGACGCGACTATTACAGCCCGGGCCGCAACAGCGGGACGCTCCTGTGTCACTACCGCCACCATGCCAGTACGGACCCGCTCTATCTGCCGGGAATGCAGGACATCACTGCGCATGTCGACTTCACTGCCGTGGCCGAGGCTGCGGACCGTGCGGGCCTCGCTGTCTCGGGCTACACCAGCCAGGCTGCCTTCCTGCTGGGGTGCGGTATCGAGCAGATGCTGCAGGGCGTGACGCAGAAGCAGGATGCAGAGTGGTTCACGCTTGTGGAGGGATTCAAGCGGCTGGTGTTACCCACGGAGATGGGGGAGCGATTCAGGGTCATGGCCCTGACCAAAGGAGTGGAGGCTGTCCCGGAGGGCTTCGCGCAGGATATGCGTTTCAGGTTGTAGCTGCGAACCGCGGCAGGCGGGGTGTCAGTCCTGGTCGAGACCCGTCCAGTCCCAGAAACGCCTGATCAGTCCTTTCTGTTCCTGGAGGTCCGCGTCCTGAACGAAATTGCCCTGCGCTTCGTTGACTGCCAGCACGCGTTCGGCATCGGCAGCAAGTTCAGGGAGATCGAGTTTGCGGTAGGCCTCGACCATGATCTCGAGAGCCCGCTTCGCTGCCGGCGTGCGCTGGTAATTCTCGATGACGCCGGTCGCGCGTTTCGCCGCGGCGAGGTAGGCGCCGCGATCCATGTAGTACTCGGCAATGTGAATCTCGTGCATGGCCAGACTGTTATGCAGGTAGATCGCGCGTTGCCGGGCATCGCGTGCATAGCGCGTGTCAGGATACTTCTCGATGACTTCCATGAAATCCTTGTAGGACTGGGTGTAGGATGCGGGGTCGCGCTGCGAGGCATCTGTCGGGATGAATCGCTCGACAAGCCCGAGGTTGCGATTCAGGTTGACGATCCCTTTCATGTAGTGGGCATAGGCCGCCTGGGGGTGGTCGGGATGGAGGCGGATGAAGCGGTCGAGAGCATCGACGGCAGCATCCGGCTCATCGTACTTGTAATAGGCATAGGCCACATCGAGCTGGGCCTGGGATGCATAGTAGCCATAGGGGTAGCGGGCCTCGAGCTTTTCGTAGTACTCGATGGCATCCTGGTAGTTACCCTCTGCAAGCTTTGTCGAGGCCTCATTATAGAAGCGCTCCGCAGACCAGTTCCTGGTCTCGTCTTCCTGCTCCGGCAGAAGCGAGCAGGAAGACAGCAGCAGAGCAGCCAGAATCAGTGAGATGAGTGAGCGCCCCATGGCTGGTTTGTTCCTGATAAGATTGCCGAAATGGCGAAATTATACCGGAATCGGACAGGATTCGTGCAGCAATGACCCGGCAGATGCTCCATGCGGAGGTTCCGGATGAACTGGCCGGCAAGCGACTGGACCAGGTGCTTGCCGAACTCTTCAGTGACTACTCCCGAAGCAGGCTGCAGAAGTGGGTCAAGTCAGGCAGAGTGACTGTCAATGGCACATCCATGGCCGTCAAGGAGAAGGTGGCTGCCGGTGATCGCATCGAATTGCAGGTCGTGGAGGAGGCTGTCATCGAGGATGCCGCCGAGAAGATCGACCTCGATATCCTCTACGAGGATGATGATCTGATTGTCATCAACAAGCCGGCGGGTCTTGTCGTGCATCCGGCCGCCGGCAACCCGGCCGGCACCCTGCTCAACGGCCTGTTGCACCATGACCCGTCCCTCGAAACACTGCCGCGAGCCGGTATCGTCCATCGACTCGACAAGGACACCAGCGGGCTTCTGGTCGTTGCCCGAAGCCAGCGAGCCCACAAGTATCTCGTTGACATGCTGCAGAAACGGGATATTCACCGGGAGTACCGTACCATCGTGACCGGCACCATGGTTGCCGGTGGCACTGTCGATGAACCCATCGGACGTCACCCGACGCAGCGCACGAAAATGGCCGTGCTCTACAACGAGAGCGCAAAACCGGCCATGACAGATTACCGCGTGCTTGAGCGCTTCCGCGCCCACTGCTTCCTGCAGGTCAAGCTCCATTCAGGGCGTACCCACCAGATTCGTGTGCACATGGCCCACATCCGCCACCCGGTTGTTGGCGACCCGCTCTATGGCGGCCGACTGCGGATTCCGGCGGGCTGCAGTGATACTCTCAGGGAGGCCTTGCGGAACTTCAGGCGCCAGGCACTGCATGCATTCCGGCTCGGTTTCGAACATCCGGTCACGGGCGCCCGGGTTGAATGGGAGGCGCCGATGCCGGATGACATGGAGCGGCTGCTGGCAGTGCTGCGGGAAGACGCGAAAGATGTCTGACTGGATTGTCCCGGAGTGGCCAGTTCCCCGATCCGTGCGTGCGCTCAGCACGACACGAACCGGTGGTGTCAGCGAGGGTCGCTGGAGAAGCCTCAATCTTGGCGATCATGTCGAGGATGATCCGGCAGCCGTCTCCGAGAACCGCCGCATCCTGCTCCATGAGGCCAATCTCCCGTCCGAACCATTCTGGTTGCGACAGGTGCACGGTTGTGCTGTTGCGGATACGGATGCTGATGAAGCGCTCTGCGAAGCGGATGCATCCTGGTCTGACAGGCCGGGACAGGTGTGCGCTGTCATGACAGCCGACTGTCTGCCCGTGTTGTTCGCCAACCGGTCCGGGACGCAGGTTGCAGCCGCCCATGCCGGATGGCGCGGACTCGCGGGCGGCGTGCTCGAGCAGACGCTCGACCATTTCGCTGATGCGCCTGGCGAGATTGTCGCCTGGCTCGGTCCCGCGATCGGACCCCGGGCGTTCGAGGTCGGCGACGAGGTACGGGACGTTTTCGTCTCGCTGCATGCCGATTCGCAGAGCGCCTTCACTGCCACGCAGCCTGGCCACTGGCAGGCCGATATCTACT
>Ga0180435_10007667_pt1 | contig 10258 bp, 10 predicted proteins | sample SS_ome_3_FD_132467 | JGI IMG/M metagenome (GOLD analysis project Ga0180435, IMG submission 132467) | Hypersaline lake sediment archaeal communities from the Salton Sea, California, USA - SS_3_S_1 metaG | ecosystem: Environmental > Aquatic > Non-marine Saline and Alkaline > Hypersaline >... | reverse complement strand
TTACGAGAAGAGGAGGGGTGAAAATATGTTCAAGGACCTCTGCAAGCACTTCATGGCCCGCTCAATGTGTGCTCTGCTCTGGGCCATCTGCACTCTTGCTGTTGGCTTTGTCATCCTCGGCTGTTTCATCGTGTGGCGGGTCCAGGTGGCTGTGCCTGACGCGATTCCGAAGGTGTTTTCGTGGATCGATGAATTGATTGCGATTCTGAGGGTGGCTGTCGGCGTTGAGGAGAGCGTGTGAACAGGACTGGAATTCTACTTCTGCTTGGTCTCGTCTTTGTTGCACAACAACGATGAAAGGGTCGCTCTGCTGCAGGGTGGGGTGCTACTGCGTGATTTTGGGCCTTGTGGTGTGGCTCCTTATCGTGTTCGTGTCGCTCTCGGAGTACTTGTGGAACACGGGCTGGTTTGTCCAAACGTTGTACGCAGTGGACTGGTGCTGGTGCAAGGCGAGCGTCCTGTGGAATGGGGTGTCGTTGAGCTGCTGTGCAAGCCCGGAGTTCTGAGGCCAGGACGGGCCCTGTTGTTGTTAAAGAATTTAATTATATTTTATTGCCCATCCCTCAATTTGTCCGACCAGCTGACCACCACAACAAAAAAAAAGAGAATGTACACGAGCGTGCTTCGTCCGGACGTCCCTTGCGACATTGAGTTACTGCCCAACCTCTTCACGATGCCCGACATGAACGCAGTTTCACAGAGAGAACGTTGGGCATCGGTGCGGAGCGGAAGCACCGCTGCTTCTTCAGATGAACTTAGTCGGATCCTTTCCTGCGGTTCAGACATGACTAAGTTGCTTTCTATGATGCATGCCATGTCGAGCGAAGACTCCGGCAATATGTATGCTATCGCCGAAATTGGCTACCACATGGTGAGAGTCTATCCGGACTCTGTCACGGCACACTGCTGCTGCGCATACGCCGTGAGAACGAAGTCTCACCGAGCGGCTATATTCGTCTACCGCGATGCATCCAAACTGTGCGGAACCGAGAGAGATCGCGCCGTTTTGTGTGTCCTGCTCGCTGTGATGCACCTCGAACTCGCGTTCCAGTATCTTGGTGATTTTCCGGAGACCATTGTTGAGGTAGTCCCAATCCACCTCAAAGATCAAATCGATCAAGTGTCTACCGTTCCGTACAGCAACTTCACGGCTGCCATACGGTTTGCGACGCGCGCGATCGAGTCCCTCGACCCTGGCACGACCCCGAAGGAAGTTCTGCAGCTCGCGTACCACGTCCGCGGCATGGCGACGCGCCATAGTGCGTCAGACGAAGCGGAAGCAATTCCCTACCTGTCGAAGGCAGTCGATCTCGGACTGGAGGATGCCGTGAACTACTATTGGCTCGGGAGACTGCTGTTTCAATCAGGCAAATACGAGGAGGCACTGCGCTTTCTGGCTCTTGTGAAGAGAACCAAGCTCAAGAAGTGGCAGGCCTTGTCTACGGTGGCTGATGCGGCTGGGCTTGTCCAGCACTGCATAATACATCTGGGACTGAAAGGAGATATCATGGGGGCGCCTGGTGTTGTTGTTGAGTTTGTCAAGAATGAGGCAAGCACAGCATCACATCCCCTCCTCAAAAAAATATACACCCATATTGGGGATAGGATCGACGAGGAAACCGGCAGGGATTGTGAGAGGAAGAGAGCGATCGCCGAGAGTGACGCTGCCTTCAGGGATCTTATGGCTGAAGAGGAGGTGTCTGGAGGTGGTGGCAGACGGGGGAGGAACAAGAAGCGTCGCAAACGGAGAAGACGGAAACGGACCAAGAAAAAGAAGAAGAAGAAGAAGAAGAAGAAGAAGCCGGAGTACTGTTCGAGCCAGCAGCAGCAGAGGGATGATGTCAGGGCCCGTGAGAAGGCCGAGCAGCTCGAGCGCGATCAGGAGGAGGCCGATATTGATGCGTACCTGAAGGCGGCCGTGATGGTCCTGAAGAGGGAGGATGGCCTCGGAATCGAAGAGCCCGACAGTGTGGGCGCAGAGCCTGAAGAAAGGATGTCTTCCAACGACCAGGATGATGAGGAGGAGGAAGACACCGACGTTCCGGAGATCCTGTTTTGCGTGGTCTGCATGGATGCACAGAAGAAGACGCTGTTCCAGCCGTGCGGGCACCTCGTGTGCTGCGAGAGCTGCGCTGTGATGGTTGATGCTTGTCCGATGTGCAGGAAGCCCATCGAGGGACGGATCGAAGTGTTTGGCCTTGCGTCGTGAATGTTGATTAATCTATTGGCACAATGTTCGGATCATCCCCCCACACGTCCCACCCCGACCTCTTCTTTCTCGCAAACAGCTCCAGGAAGCTCGTCGCCCGGCAGAACAGCTGCTTCACGTAGTCGAAGACCTCCTGCGGCTTCGTGCTGTGGTCCGTCCTCGGTCCGAGCACCACGGAGGGGAACACCTTCAGCTCGTGCGCATCCGCTCTTCCCTCCAGAAGCGTGTCGACCACCCGCCCAGCAGTTTCCTCGTCGATCTCCGGCGTGCGGAAGGACTCCGTCGCCTGCACGTTCAGCGGCGCCTGCTTTCTGTCGCGGTTCACGAGGCACTCCTTCACCTTGTTCTTCCTCGCGAACTGCACCACCTGGTAGTCGCTCAGCACGAGGTGGTTCCCGAACACGTAGGAGCCCGGCACGTAGGTCAGCGGCACGCCAGCAAGCCCGGCGTCCGTGAACTTCGCGAGGCTCCCCTTCTGGAAGATGGGCCCCCACTCCATCACGCCGCGCGTGTAGGAGCCCATCCCCCTGCGCGAGCGCTGCCAGGTGTCGTACTTGTTCGTCTTCTGCCAGACCATGAAGAAGTTGATGTACTTCAGCCCCCAGGCCCTGTAGACTGGCGCGTAGTCGAAGATGTGCGTCGGCGGCACGAAGATCAGCACGGCCGCGTTCTCCGCGAGGATCCTCGCAACCGGGAGCTTGCAGAGCTCGGCGACGGTCATCGTCTTGTAGTGCTTGTCGGCCTGCCCCTGGTACTTTGCATTGATGGTGCCGTCCTTGTTGTGCGAGCGGAACCGCACCGGCGGGTCAATGACCACCACCTCGTACTTCTTCTCGGTCGTGTAGATGTTCACGAAGTTCGACGAGAGCAGGTCCCTGGGACTCCCTTCGACTCGGCGCTCCTTCGGCAGCGGCTCTCGCGTGGCAGGAATGGGAACCCTCCGTCTCCTCTTCCGGACGAACGCCGGTTTCTTGGGGAGTGGAATGGGCACGCGACGACGCCAGACCGATGATGACCCACGGTCCGGTATTGGCACCCTGCGTCTCCTGCGACGCGATGACCGTTGCGAGAGGAAAATGTCTCGCTGACGAGATGACAATGGCACATCCGAGATGGGAACGCGAACGCGTCTTCGCCGTCGCTTGCGGTACATTGGCACGACAGGTGGAGCAGATGACGTCGGCAACACATCGCGAATCGGCGCCCTGTGCCTCCTTACACGACGACGCATCGATGGCGCGAAACAGGAACCGAGAGGAGTTTATTAATTTCTGTTAAAGTCACATAAGTATTTGTCCAAACACGGGCCGGCCCTTCAACAAAGACGCCGACTTGCCTCATGTCTGTCCGTGCGGAGAACGTCGACGGAAACTACGTTTGCAGTATGCCTGCTCTGAACTTCACGATATTTGGTGCGCGACGGGACGGGGACACTCTCTACGTGAAGAAAGGGTTCCGGATCGCGTTTGTGACTACCAGCGACGTGCACTGTGTCAACACCACGACCAAGATCGGGGGCAGGGACCCCATTTCGTGCTGTGCGACGCCCAGGGACTTTGCCGTGAGGCAGGTGCTGATGGACCCGCTGTCTGCTCTCGATCTGTTTGGGCAGGGTCCGAATGATGGTGAGGAAGTGTGGATGTCGCTCGTGGGGTGCGACAGGGCTCCGAAGACGGCGCCCCAGTATAGAGGAAAGGCGTTCTGCAAGTTCAAGCTGGTGTACGAAGAATAAGTTCATCACAATTCACACTTTTTACCCTCCTCCTCCTCGTATATTTCTTCACCAACTCGGTAATAGAGACGGCGGCCACTTTGCTTCTCTTCTTTCCTCTCCTTGAGTCTTTCGCGGACACGGCGGGCGAGATTGATCGGCCCTCTTCCGTATTCGAATGGTTCATCGCGAGTCCAGTATACATATCTCTTGCCGTCTGACAGGGTAACCAGCCTGGGTGGCTTGATGGCCCACGCATCAAGCCTGTCGTACCCCCAAGCAGCAACAGCACAGCAGAGAACCACAAGAGCTCGCCTCCTCATGAGTCGGACAACAGAACGGTCGGACAAATTTTTGTGGTGACACAAGTTCGGTGACACAAAATTCATGGCCTCTCCTCGTGTGTTAGTGCTGTCTCTTGAGGGCGAGCCTGGTGTCGGCAAGTCGCACATCTGGCGACTGCTGAAGACCGGTATTCATCTGGACGAGGGGTTTGTCACGAACCCGAAGGACCCGCTCTCGCCCCAGAGCTTCTCGCGAGAGCTCGAGTGGGTGGTGAAATACTACAAGAGGATCCGCCTCGCGTGCAAGCCCCACCTGCAGGCCGATGACGGAGACAAGCTGCTCGTTGTGACAGACCGCTCTCCGTACAGCGGCTGCGTGTTTGCCGAAAGCGGCCGCGAGTTGCTGAGGGGAGCAACGGCCATGCTCGAAGAGGAGGTTGCCGCCCTCGGGGTGCAGTTCTTGCGGGTTCGCGTGGTTGCCGAGCTGGCCGTTGTGAAGAGGCGCGTTCGCGAGAGGCTGTCGAGCAAGGGGGAGAGCTGGAGGCTCTCACTACACGAAGACGACGAGGACCACCTTCTCCGGGTTCGGGGGAAGTACGACGACATGTCGGATCTCTGGGACTACATAATCGAGAACGGGGATGACGAGGACCCCATGAAGGGCGTGCGTGCCGTGAAGGCCATTCTGGAAGAAATGGGATTTTAGCGCGTAAATAGAAATCCGGTCGGCAGACCGCATCGTCACTGGAAAACAACATCGCTCAGTGCCTCCTCCGCAGACGGCCGGTCGCTTCTGTGAAACCTCATCATCTTCAAAACCAGTTCAGCAACAGCGGCAGGGGCCGTTTGCCTGCCCCTGCCGCTGCTCCGCTGTATCGCGTCTTTCACAATGCCGATTACCGACCGGTACACCTTCGCCATCTCGCGCACAGAGTCGCCCTGATTGATGGTAGTGATCATTCCCCCGATCACACCCACGTCAACGTCGAACGCAAGCTGGGCGAACAGAACGCCTGCGGACCAGATGTCCGTCTTCTCCGTGATATGCTGCCAGGCGCGCGCCTGCGGGCTCATGTACGGTATACTACCCAACGCCGCGAGGGGCAGATGTGGCGGGTAAATGCCTGTCCGTTTGTACGTGCCGTACTCTTCGCCTGACGCGAAAACGCTGTACGATCCCATGCAAGACAACTCCAGGCTCGTCGCAGAGACCCCGAAGTCTGCAATCTTCACGGTCGCCAGATCCCTGCTCACGATGATGTTCTCCGGCTTGATGTCCTTGTGTACAATCTTGCGCGAATGGATGTGGCTCAGTCCGAGGAGGACCTGTCGCATCCAGTCCTTGACGTGCCCCACGTGCAACCCGCGCTTGATTGCGTCGTGCATGTCCATTCCGTCAACAAACTCTGTGTAGAGGACGATGTCTCCGTTCGCACCACGCTTCATGTCGTAAAAAGACACCACGTTGGGGTGCGGCGGGATCTTTTTCATGATCCGCGCTTCTCGCACCGTGCACAGGCTCACCTTGGCAGTTCGCTTCAGGACTTTCGCAGCAACGTTCGCGACGCCGGTCCTGTCAAACCCCATCCACACGACGCCCTCGCTCCCGGAGGAGATTCTGGGCCCCCCTGTGAACCGGCCGAGCTTTGTGGCGGCAGCCGGTTCCCCCTCGTCGTGCGCTTGCGCAACGTAGCTCCGAGCATACAGCTTCAGGTACTCGATCTGCTCGGAGCTCAACGGGGTGCGCTTCCGGTCACCACGATCGAGTCCTAGCAGGTGCTGTGGAGGCACAGACGGGCGGCCACCACGACGTTCTTCGCGCTCGAGTCTCTGGACTAGAGCCTCCGCGAGCGAGCGCACCTTTTCTTCGCTGTCCACGTAGCGCACGGCCGACTGGCCAGGGTACCACTTAGCGAGGTGACTCGCCGCGTTTCGCTCTAACAGCGTCCAGCCTTGCATCGTCGTCCGCAGGCGCGACAGCCTGCTCGTCTTCTCCTGCGACTGCACGATCTTGACGCCGATCTGTCGCACCGCCTTGCCAAGCTCTGCACCACCGCGCTGCATCATAATCCCGTCTGTAGTGTCGCGCACTCGCACAAACTGGTGCAGCGTTTCGAGGAATTCGGCAACGAGCTCGCTGTTGTGCGCGACAAGCACTCGCAGGAGCCGTGCGAGCTCGACAACCCTGCCCATTGCAGTGTCCAGGAGGCCGCTGTCCATGTGATCTGATATGGTGGGGAGGAGCACCAAGCTGGAGATGACGCCGTCGCGCACGTGGACAGTCGCTGTCTGGCCATCGGCGTTCCGCACGAGTATCTTTGCCAAACCGTCCTGCACACTCGTTTCGGTCTCCATGTGGCTATGGCGATGCGATGAGATTGCGTTTGGGTTATATACGTTTGCACATTTCGTTTTGGCGTTCTGTAATAAACGAGCAATCTATTCGTCCGGCAGTCTGTCGCATATTGATTCGCACCTCGCCAGAGCCTCCCCAGCAGTCGGCCGATCCTCCTGCGACATGGAGACCATGTCCAGCATGAGCTTCTTCAGCTCTGCGTCTGTTCCGATCTCGTCCATCTTCTTCGTGACCGCGGCCAACTGGTCCCCGCCCTCGTTAGGCCACTTCATTCGATTCAGCACAAAGTGGGCGCAGTCGTTCGGCCATTTGCAGCACCAGAGGACGTCCTTCTCCGTCAGGAACGGGTGGAGCGTCGTGTGGACGACGATGGCCGTTGCGCCGAGCGACCACACGTCCGCCTTCGGCAGCTTCCTCTCGGCGGACCCTCCGAGGCACTCCGGTGGCTGGTAGAGGTACGTGCCCCTGCAGCCCCTCGTCCAGGCGGGGTTGCGCAAAGAGGTGGGGACTTCCGACAGCGCGTCGTCCTCCGGCGTTCGCTCTTCGAGGTAGCGCATAGTGGCCAGGTCTCCGAGAGCGACGTCCGCAACACCACGGCCCAGGGCCAGATTCATGAAGATGTTCGCGGGCTTGATGTCCCTGTGCACGATTCCGCGGTGGTGCAGCACTGCGAGAGCCTCGAGCATGTCCCGCAGAAACGCCGCAGCTCTCGCAGACGAGCTCAACACCATCATGTCCATGTCGCCGTCGTACCGGTCCAGAACAATGCCCAACCTCTCTTCCCCCCTCCACCGCACGCTCACAATCTCGGTCGTCTGCACGAGGTGGGGGACCCCTGCCAGGCTCGTGCTGAAGTAGGTCTCGCGCTCAAGGGCGTTCCCGTAAAAAGGCATCTTCACAACGACGGGCTCGCCGGTGGCAACGCGCTCGCAGCAGAAGATCGCAGACATCTGTGTCGTCGTGAACACCATTGGCGGCGAGTACCGAGCTGGAAGGACCACAGCCGGCTTCAACGACAGTGTTTTCGGAACAGGACGAACATAGAGGATCTTCTCCATTTGCATGTCGCGGAACCACGTGCGTACCGTAAACCCCGGGACGATGGGAGGTCCCCGCTTGACGCTGAGAACACAGGCGATGCAGTTGTGCAGCACTTTCCTCTCCTCGGAGTCGCCGAGGCCCGTCTCCCATGTGTACCGCACGAGGAGACACGGCGAGAAGGGCACATCCGCAGGCACCTCGTCGTGATGGAGAACGGAGAGAGAGGCGTCTGCAATCGGCGCAACCAGTTTGGCCACGATTTCGCGCACCTGGGTGAGGTACTCTGTCTGCGAGCAGTCGATGACTTGTGGACTGCCGCCAATGCGACGGCACCCACAGGCGAAATACGAAGACGAGCGCATTAGCAATGGAGTCTCTTTCCGCAAATGGGATGATATGCATTGTCACCAAGCAGCTCTTAATACACACTAACTGGTGTTTTATTGGTCTCTAAAACTCGAGTATCGTTTAAAAAGAGAGAGTTGCATTTTTTCGACAATGTCCTTTCCTCGACTGAAGAAGTTGGTGATTGGGTCCACGAGCATGGACCGGTACTCGATGGAGCACACAAAGGGGGTGTGCTCCATCACCAACGCTCTTGCGATTGACGATGACTTCATTGAGACCTTCTTCTCTGGAGGAAGGACGAAGTACCCGGCCGAGACCATTGAATTGGACCTTCGGCGTAGTGGGGACCCCGCCTACATTGCCGAGCTCGAGAAGACACTCAACGAGAAGGCCCACGTCAGCTCGCCGGGAAGTGCCTCTGTGACGTTCCAAGATGGTGTGATGACGATTCGGGGGGTGGATAGCATTGAGTTGCGGTTTGTGTTCTAGTACATACTTCAGTTTTCTGATTGCAATTGTGCTCAAGACACTGATATTGGCCAAGAGATCCGTCAAGCTTCTATTGGTATACAAACTCGAGCAGGTCAAACCCAGCCCCTCGGTCCTCCCGCTCCTTCCAGCAGTATCTGCAGAGGGACTCGTACTTGTCCATCCCGCCGACGTCGACGATCTCGTCCGACGGGAACAGCGCCTTCTTCCTTGTGTGGATCGCGCTCTTCCGCTGACCACATTTGTTGCACACGGCTTTGCAGAACCGCGGCTCGTCGGCGATCAGGTAGAGTCGTTCGACGCCGTTCGGCCAGAGGTTGCGTCGGTGGTCCTCGAGTAGCGTCGCGATGACGACGATCTTCCTGTGGTCCATGAGGAGTGTCGTGGCAAACTCCACGATATCATCGAAAAACTGGCCTTCGTCGATTCCGACGACGTCGTACTGCATCGCAGTTTCGATCTCGCCCATGAGCCGGTTTTCCTCAAGCCTGATGCTCGACATCTTGATTCCGAGTCTTGACATCACGCAGCTGTCATCTTCAGCGCCTCTCCGGGCCGAGGCGAGGCTGTACAGAACAACCGACTTCCCGGCCACCTCAAGTGTCTTCAGCTCGGTGAGCAGACCGCCGGTCTTCCCGGATCCCATCGGACCGCCGAAAACCATGAGCTCGCCGCGTTGTGCGTTGGACATGGATAATTTGTCCGACCAGTGGTGACACATTTGTGGTGACAAAAAAGGTCAGTGTGTGAATTCGACTTTACTCTGAAAACTCGCTCAGCTCCCTCACAACACAGTGCATCGTCGGCCTGTCGGCCACGTTGTGCTCCCAGCACTCGGCCAGCAGCGCCTTCAGCCCGTCCGGCACACCGCCGGCACCCAGATCCGGCCGGAACGTGGGGTCCGTTGCCACCCTGTAGTCCACGTTCGCCGTCCCACCGTACGGGGAGAACTCGCCAGTCAGGACCGTGTAGGCCAGTACTCCGAACGAGAATACGTCGCAGCTCTCGGTGTAGTCGGTTCCCGATATCACCTCGGGGGCAATATACCCCGAGGTTCCGACGAACATCGTCTTGGCGCAGGTCTCTAGGTCATCGACCTGGAAGCTCCTTCCAAGGCCGAAGTCGGCCAGCTTCGCAGTCAGCTCCGCATCGAGGAACACGTTGTCGGGCTTCACGTCGCGGTGGATCACCGCAATTGAGTGGACGTGCTCTATGGCCGAGGCTGTGTCCGCGAGCCAGCACAGACGGATGGCCTGGCTCGTCTCCTGGTGGTTGCAAATGTAGTTCCGCAAGTCCCCGTTCTCGCAGTACTCCATCACGATCCCCACGCGCGGGGGGTTCAGCGTGCAGCCGTACACGCTGATGATGTGGGGGTGGGCGAGGGATATGAGCAGGCTTGCCTCCTTCTCGAACTCGGCGAACTGCCTCTCGCCGCCGCACACCTCCGCTGTCTTGAAGCACTTGAAGGCAACAGGAGACCCCTTCCACGTCGCATAGAAGACGACAGCACTCGCCCCGCCTGACCCGATCTTCCACTTCACCTCCAGGTCCTCGTACTTGATGTGGAACAGCGTTTCGTCGACATCGAACCGGGCAATGTCCTCTCTGTTCAGCCGCAGCGAGTCCATCTTCAGCGCGAGGTCTACGCCGTCCAGATTGTAGGTCTGCACCACTTTCTGCACGGCCTTGCTCTGCTCCCTCTTCCGGCAACAAACGAACCACAGGGCCACCATAAGGGCCGATACACAGCAACAGACAATGAGTGCGATGCCCCCCGCCGCAATGAGCCCGATTTCGTGTGACTCGAGCAATGGGGCCTT
>Ga0180435_10007666_pt1 | contig 10258 bp, 6 predicted proteins | sample SS_ome_3_FD_132467 | JGI IMG/M metagenome (GOLD analysis project Ga0180435, IMG submission 132467) | Hypersaline lake sediment archaeal communities from the Salton Sea, California, USA - SS_3_S_1 metaG | ecosystem: Environmental > Aquatic > Non-marine Saline and Alkaline > Hypersaline > Sediment... | reverse complement strand
GAAGCTGGCCCTGTCGCCACCTCCGGAACACTGGATCCACCCGCATAAGCAGATTTGGCCGATCAAGGAATGGGCCACCTTGATCGCCTTGTTTGCCGGGATGTGGATGCTGATCCCTCTGGCAGCCGTGTTGATTCGAATCCCTTTTTTCGCGGACATTCGCGAAATGCCTTCGGGTGCCTATGCCTGCGGACCAAAGACCCGACTTCGCTATGCGGTCATCAACGGCCTGATCATGTGGCTGTACTTGCCGCTTATCTTCATACTGTTCGGTATTCATATTTACATCGCCCCCATCGACAAGGCCTTTCCCATGATGATGGTCAACGCCATTGTCTGGTGGTTCTTGTGGATCAACATCATCGGATTTGTTATTTTTCAAACATGGTTCCGTAAAAACAGGCTTGCAGACGCCTTGACCCTGGCCGACATGGGCGTCTCCTTCGATCCTGAGCGCTTTGATCTGCCGCTGCCCCGTCTTGGCAAAACCGTTCTGCTGGCGGTTCTCCTTTTTGGCGCTGCCTATTTGAGCGAGCACATTTTGGAGCAGATCTTCATTGTTGACTACCGTTTCATTTTTCCATTTGCCAGCGACCTGACCCCCTATCGTCTTAAAATGGCTTTTTTGTACTTCCCGTTTCTGCTGGTGGGGTTTCTCCAGACCGGTGTATTTCTCCATGGCCAGATCCGGCCGGCGGCCAAGTCCAGTCCCTTGAAAACCTTTTTCCACTGGTCATGGGTCAATATCCTGATCATGGTTCTGCCGCTGGTGGCCTTCCTCTCAATTCAGTACGTGCCCCTGTTTATCAACGGCTTTATCCCTTTGGTGGGTCCCGGCGGGATGTTTGTTTCCTTTGTCATCAACCTTTTCCATATCATTGGAGTGCTCATTGTGGTGATACCCATTGCCACCTGGCTCTTCCAGTTAACCGGAAAGGTCTATCTCGGGGCCCTGACCAGTGCCGCGATCGTATCCTGGATGTTCGCATCTTCTCAGGTCATCGCGCCCATACCCATCTGACAAATTTTCATGCGGGAGCGCATGAAAATGGATCGAAATATTCGGACTGATTTGTTTGACACCTCTTTTAGATTTCACTATACTCGCTTGGAATCGTGAGAGCGTTCAATTATACAAAGGAGGCTATTATGGCAGACAGACCCTGGCACGGAAAAAAATGGCCCAAAGACGTGGCCCTGGAAATTACCGATTTCGACAAACCCCTGTTTACCCTTCTGGATGATTCGACCCAACAATATCCCAACCAAGTCTACACCATTTTTAACGATGCTACACGTACCTTTGCTCAAGTCAAGGACACTGCCGACCGGATTGCCAACTTTCTGGTGTCCAAAGGCATTCAAAAGGGAGACCGGGTAGCCATATTCCTCCCCAACCTGCCCCACTACCCAGCCATCTTTTTCGGCATATTGAAAGCCGGTGCTGTTTGTGTCACTTGCAATCCTATCTACACGGCCAGTGAACTCAACTACCAGCTGGGTGATGCAGGGGCCAAGATGGTCTTTTGCATGGACCATCCCCAGTTTTATCCCACAACAGTCAAGGCCATCCAGAACACCGCTGTTGAAAATGTTGTCATTTGCGGTGTCAAATCGTATCTACCTTGGCTCAAAGGATTTCTCGGGGGCCTTCTGGGCAAAATTCCCAAGGCGGAAAGTTATCAAGAGGGGCATTTCTTTTTTGATGACGTGGTCGCATCTGCAACGCCGCAGCCGCCCGTTGTGGACATCGACCCATTGAACGATCTTGCGCTGATCATCTACACCGGCGGCACAACCGGTCGCCCCAAAGGGGCGGCTCTGACCCATGCCAATTTTTATTATAACGTGATGGCCCTGGATGAATGGGGTCGATTCCAGCATGAACCCGATGGCCCCGTGGAAAAAATGCGCAAGGGTGGATTTCACACCTACCTGGGTGTCTTGCCCTGGTATCACAGCTTTGGCTTGACCGTGGCCATGCTTTCAGCCTGTGGCTCCGGCAGCAAAATTATCTGTATCCCGGATCCCCGTGCCGGAGATCCCCCGTTCACAGAAGTCCTGAAAGCGGTCCAAAAGCATCGCCCCACGCTGATGCCGGCGGTACCTACGATTTTCGTGGCCTTCACCAATCACCCCCTGCTGGAGCAGTTTGATCTGACATCCCTCATCGGATGTTTCTCGGGCGGCGCACCGCTCCCGCCGGAAGTCTGTAGACAGTTCGAGGAAAAAACCGGATCGGTCATTTTCGAAGGCTACGGGCTGAGCGAAACATCCCCCGTTGCCACGGCCAATCCAACCAACCAGGAAGACCGCAAAATCGGTTCCATCGGCTTTCCGGTTCCCAGCACGGATATAAAAGTTGTGGACTTGGACACCGGGCTGCAGGAGCTTCCCCAAGGGGAGGATGGCGAAATCGCCATTCACGGCCCCCAGGTCATGCAAGGCTACTGGAACAAGCCGGAGGAAAACAAAGCCGTGTTTCGGGAAATTGACGGCAAACGTTATTTTCTTACCGGTGATATCGGACATGTGGATGAAGATGGCTACATCCTGATCACAGACCGTAAAAAAGATATGATTATCGTGGGTGGATTCAATGTCTACCCAAGGGACGTGGAAGACATCCTTTTCACTCATCCCAAAGTGGCCCTGGCCGCTGTGGTGGGCGTCCCCGATCAAAAAAGTGGAGAACTCGTCAAGGCCTACATACAGCTCAAACCCGGTGAATCTGCCACCGAGGCGGAAATTACAACTTTCTGCAAAGAAAATATGGCCGGGTACAAGCGACCGCGTGTAATTGAGTTTCGGGATGAAGTGCCGGTCTCCAATGTCGGCAAGGTGCTTCGACGCGTTCTAAGGGACGAGGAAATCGCCAAACAGGCGGACAAATGAAATTAAAATCACAAAAAATCGGTAGAAACGATCCTTGCCCTTGCGGCAGCGGCTTGAAATACAAACGCTGCTGCATCGGCAAGGCGCCAGCGCCCCAGGAGAACCTGGAACAAGAATATAAAAGAAAATACCAGATCCAACTGAAAAAGACGCGGGACATCGAAGGTATCCGCAAAGCCGGTCAACTGGTCATGGAAACATTGGATCTGGCCGCATCCATCATTCGGCCGGGGTTGGACACGGAAGCGATCAACACGCTTGTTCACGACCACACCATTCAGAATCATGCCATCCCCGCGCCCCTCAATTACCGGGGGTTTCCCAAAAGTGTCTGTGTGTCGATCAATGAGGTCATCTGTCATGGTATTCCCGGAAACAACCGCTTGGCAGATGGTGACATCGTCAATATCGACGTGACATCCATCCTGGACGGTTATTATGCCGATGCCAGTAAGACATTTTTTGTGGGTTCACCAGGGCCCGAAGCCCAAAAAATTGTTCAAGTCGCTCGGCAAAGCCTTAAAGAGGGTATTGCCGTGGTCAAACCGGGAAACACCGTGGGGGATATCGGATATGCCATTCAGCAGTATGCCGAGGGCCAGGGGTGCTCGGTTGTCCGGGATTTTGTGGGCCATGGTGTCGGCTTTGAATTTCATGAGCAGCCTCAAATTCCCCACTTCGGCAAAAAAGGTCAGGGGGTTCCGCTGGTACCGGGTATGGTCTTCACCATCGAACCCATGATCAATTTGGGTGGGACCGCCCTTCGCATTTTGTCGGATAAGTGGACCGCCGTCACCAAAGACGGATCTCTGTCCGCCCAATTCGAACAGACCCTGCTGGTAACACACAGTGGGTGTGAAAGCCTGACCCCATATTAGAAGCTATCTTAAAAAACATCCAGCTTCACAGCATATTCCTCGATCTTTCGACCAATGCGGTACTCAAAACCACCATCAGCACCCTTAAATTGCGGCTGTTCGGTTTTGCCATGAAGCGCTATCGCAAACGGTTCAAACAAGCCATCGTTCGTGAGCATGAAAGCTTTATCGCCTTGCCGCGGACCGGCCCCAAAAAACAGGCGGTGGATTTTCTTAAAGATGTCCACTGGAAATTCAATTTCCCTGAAAATTTCATACAAGGAGGAGACCATGCCTAAACAAAAAATGACCACCGAAGAGGCATTTATAAAAGTGCTTCAAATGCATGGCATCGAAAACGCATTTGGCATCATTGGCTCGGCCATGATGCCGGTGACCGACCTGTTTCCCAAGGCTGGGATCACGTTCTGGGATTGCGGACACGAATTCAGTGCGGGCATGATGGCAGACGGTTTTACGCGCGCTTCCGGCAAGATGAGCATGCTGGTGGGTCAAAACGGCCCGGGAATAGCGAACTTCGTTACACCGGTAAAAGTGGCTTTCTGGAATCATACGCCCCTCTTGGTCATCACCGCCCAGGCTGCCAATATGACCATGGGGCAGGGCGGTTTTCAGGAAGTCCCTCAAATGGCCATGTTCCAAGACATGGTGGCCTACCAGGAAGAAGTCCGTCATCCTGCACGAGTGGCTGAAGTTCTCAATCGGGTGATCATGCGGGCCAAGCGTGCCTCTGCCCCAGCCCAAATCAATATTCCGCGTGACTTCTGGACCCAGGTCATCGAGATCGAGCTGCCGCCCATTCTTGAATTCGAGCGTCCGGCAGGTGGCCAGGCCGCCATCGCACGTGCGGCCGAATTGTTGTCCAAGGCGAAATTTCCGGTTTTTTTAAACGGCGGTGGTGTTGTGATCGGCGGCGCCATCAACGATTCGATCGCGCTGGCCGAGCGTCTGGATGCCCCGGTCTGCTGCAATTATCAACACAATGACGCTTTTCCGGGCAGCCATCCCTTGTTCATGGGCCCCCTGGGTTACAATGGCTCGAAAGCGGGCATGCGCATCATTTCCAAAGCGGACGTGGTTCTGGCTCTGGGGAACCGCTTGAATCCCTTCTCGACCCTGCCATGCTACGGTATCCAATACTGGCCAAGCGATGCGGAAATTATTCAGGTCGATATCAATCCGGATCGCATCGGACTGACACACCCGATTACATTGGGTATCGTCGGCGATGCCGGAAACGTCGCCCGCTGCATCCTTGACAAACTCTCCGATACAGCCGGCGATATCAATCGCGAAAAGCGTAAGGCGGCCATAGCAGAAGCCAAGGCAGACTGGGCCAAGGAACTGGCCACCATGGACCATGAAGCGGATGATCTGGGGTCCACGTGGAACGAGCGGTGCCAAAAACGCGAACCCCATAAAATGACAGCGCGCATGGCCTGGCGAGCCATTATCGCGGCCCTGCCCAAGGCGGCGATAATCTCCTCTGATATCGGCAACAACTGTGCGGTGGGCAATGCCTACCCAACCTTTGAAGAAGGCCGCAAGTATTTGGCGCCGGGCCTGTTCGGTTGCTGTGGGTATGGATTTCCGGCCATCCTGGGCGCCAAAATAGCCAAGCCCGATGTTCCGGTCGTGGGATTTGCCGGCGACGGTGCTTTCGGTATCTCAATGAACGAAATGACCGCCTGCGGTCGGGACGGGTGGCCCGCCATCACCATGATCATTTTCCGAAACTTTCAATGGGGGGCCGAAAAGCGCAACACCACCCTCTGGTATGACGACAATTTCGTGGGAACCGAATTGAACCCAAAGGTATCCTACGCTGGCATCGCAAAGGCATGTGGGTTGGACGGTGTTCAGGTAACGGCCATGGAGGATCTGACCGAAACGCTGAATCGTGCCATCGAAGTGCAGATGGCAGAAGGCAGAACGACCTTCATCGAGGTGATGACGAATCAGGAATTGGGAGAACCGTTCCGCCGGGATGCCATGTCTACACCGGTTGCTTATGCAGGGATTGACAAGGCAGACATGCGTCCCCAAAAGGGCGCTTGATCGGAATAAACGCCTGAGTGGTTTGCCAAGCATCAAGCTGACGTGTTACACAAAATCCTGGAGTCCGTTCATGCCCTCTTCCAATAAACGAACGCTGCTGGTGATCAATGCAGGGAGTTCCTCGGTCAAGTTTGCGCTTTTCAGAATGACCGATGAGCATGTCCTGGCCAAAGGCATGGTGGAGCGCATCGGTCTGTCAGGCACCCAGATTGTCTGCGACGATGGCACTGAGGAGAAGACTACCCGGGTATTGGACGTGAAGAATGCCCGGGACGCGGTCGTCACCATCGTCGAGCATCTGGTTGAGGCACAAAAAAGCCGAATCAAGCGCAAAAATGGCTTGGCAGCCATCTGCCACAGGGTCGTTCACGGCGGTGAGGCCTTGCATGCACCGGTGATCATCGATACCAATGTCAAAAAAATCATTCATGAAAATGCCTTCCTGGCACCGCTGCACAATCCACCCAATTTAATGGGTATCGAGGCTTGTGAAGCCCTTTTTCCGACCATACCCCAGGTGGCCGTGTTTGACACCGCTTTTCACGCCACCTTGCCCGAACAGTCTTATCTGTATGGCCTACCCTACGATCTGTACCGCGACCATGGGATTCGGCGCTATGGTTTCCATGGCACCAGCCATCACTATGTTGCCAAAAAGGCAGCCACCCACCTGCAGCAGCCCCTTTCCGAACTGAAATTGATTACCTGCCACCTGGGAAACGGGAGCAGCATCACGGCCATCCAGAACGGCCAAAGCGTGGACACCAGCATGGGCTTCACGCCACTGGAAGGCACCATTATGGGAACGCGGTGCGGCAGTATCGATCCAGCCATCGTGCTGCATCTGATGAATCACCATCAACTCAAGTCCCACCAGATCGACCACCTCCTGAACCAGGAAAGTGGCATCAAGGGGCTTTCGGGGAACCCCAGCGGCGATATGCGGGATGCGCTGTCTGCCATGAGTGCTGGCAGCGCGCGTGCTGCGGCGGCGATCCAGGTGTACGCCTACCAGATCAGAAAATTCATCGGCGCCTATGTGGCGGTAATGAACGGCATCGACGCCATCGTCTTTACCGCCGGAATCGGCGAAAACGCGCCTGAAATCCGGGAAATGGTCTGCAATCAAGGCAATGGCCTGACGCATCTCGGCATTGTCCTGGACGCCCAAAAAAATACCCAAGCCTGCGATGTCCCGTTGGAAATTCAGTCAAGAAAGAGCCGGGTCAAACTCCTGGTCATTCCCACGGACGAAGCCCTTGAAATCGCCCGTCAGACCCAAGCGCTGCTGTGGCCGGCAATGCCTTGATTAAAGTACAAACTAGGGGTTGATTCTTATGTGTTTAAGTGGTTAATATTACGCATTGCCCCAGCGATGTTCCAACTGAGAAATGAATCCATTTTCATGATCCAATTCACCTGATCTCTGAGCGCCGGGTGGTCGAACCCGGTGACGTTATGAAACGGCCGGGCTCAAGGTCTTCGCATCTTCAAGATTTATGTTTGGGTGTCCCCCAAATCGGGTATGTGTATTTTTTTAAAACCTATCAATCTAAAGGAGGTGTGCCATGAATAAACGAATTTGTACTGGCAAAAGCTACCATCACGTTTATTGGCAGATGCTGATCATTGTGTTGTCGGTTCTGTCTCTTGCGGTTGTCGGGTGCTGGAACGGCAGCGACGACGATGATGATGACGTTGTTGCAGAAATCACCTCACCGGTGGGGGACGTCACCATTTATGCCGGTGAATCTGTGGATTTTCAGGCCTCTGCCAGCGGTGGAACCGGATCGTTTACCTATGCATGGGATTTTGGCGGCGGGGCCACCAACGTGACGGTGGAGGATCCCGGCAACGTAACCTTTGTCACTGCCGGCACGTATACGGTCACGTTTACGGCCACTGACACGAGCGGCGAAAGCGACAGTGCCAGTGTTGTTGTCACGGTGATGATGGTGCTGACAACCACGCGCGACGACAAGGGGGTCTGGTTCATCAGCGGAGACCCGGCCGAGAGCCTTTTCAATGTCTTCGAGGCCATGGGCTATGCCGTGGCCACCGACCGTCTGTGGCAGGCCGAGCAGTACCGGCGCAGCGCCCGCGGAACCCTTTCCGAAATATTCGGCAGCAGTCAGCTTGAAACCGACATTTTCGCACGGACCATCAGCTACACAGATGCCGAGATGCAAGCCGGCTTCAATGGACTGTCCACCGATCTCCAGGACATTATCAACGGATATGTGGCCGGATTCAACCGGCGTATCCAGGAGATCCGCGACGACCCCACCCTCCTGCCCTTTGAATTTGCAGCCATCGGACAGCAGTTGGGAACCACATTCATGCCGGCGGATTGGACCTACCAGGATGTGCTGGCCTGGCTGACGATGCTGCAGCGCAATTTCGATCCCGAAGCTCTTGACATGGATCAGATCGATAATGCCGAGCTGTATCAGGAGCTCATCACCAGATTTGAATTGACCGACGGCTCGGGGATGTTCGACGATCTGCGCTGGACCAATGATCCAGAGGCCCAAACCTACATCGTCGATGAAGGCAGCGGCACCACTGCCGCAGCCCTGTCAGGCAGTCAGGTTTTATCAGAGGATGGTGGTACCAGCAATTCCGGGCTGGCTTCGGCGAACTTCTCGGCAGCGGCCAAGGCCATGAGAGACCGTCGCGACACCTACTTCAACAACCTGAAAGATATCGGCGCCCGCGTGAAAATGGGCTCCTATGCCTGGGTCGTGGCCGGAGAGCATACCAGTACAGGCAACCCCATCATCTACTCGGGTCCCCAGTTGGGCTTTTCGGTTCCCTCCATCGTGCTGGAGGGGTCCATTCGGGCCGCTGGTCTGAACATCTCCGGAATGACGGTGGCCGGCATCCCGGGCATCATTATCGGCCGCACGCCCCACCACGCCTGGTCCATGCAGGTGGGTCATGCGCACACGGTCGACTTCTACATGGAAGATCCAGCCGACGTCACCCTGGACCGCACAGAGACCATTGTCGTGGCGGGCCAGGACGATGTGACACTCCCGGTCTACCGCACCAGCCACGGTCCGGTGGTCAATCCAGTGCCCTACGATCCAGGGTCCTATGATCCGCTTACGGACGGACCCATTTTTGCCTGGAAATACGCCCACTGGGGCTATGAATTCCAGGCCTCGGAGGGATTTATCGAACTGGCCAGGGCCACCAGCATGGATGAATTCGGCGCAGGCATCGAAAAGTTTGCCGTCTCTCAGCACTTCTGCTATGCCGACCGGGACGGCAACATCGCCTACTGGATGTCCGGAAGAAACCCGCAACGCCCGACAGGCGAGTGGCGAATGCCGCAGGGTACGCTAGGGCCGGCATTGGAATGGGATGCTGCGGTTCTCTCGGAGCGCTCCACAGATCGCAACGCAGACCGGGGATTTTACGGCGGCTGGAACAACAAGACCCAGCCCAGCTATGACAACTGCTACAACAGCACCAACGATATCTACGGACCGTTTCAGCGCGCCCATGTGATCTATGAATACCTAGCGGACGAGATTGCAGATCCGCAGAAACTCACGTTTGAGGCACTTCGGGATCTGGCCCTCAACATCGCCACGACCGACTCGTCTAATGGCGGCGGCAACCCCTGGACCTTTGTCATGGATTATTTTATCGATGCCGTGACCAACGCCGGGCCTGATACGGACCGGGATACGGCCTTGGGCATCCTGGATGCCTGGGACGGCCATTTCGTTGAAGGTGGCGAGACGGAATGGGCCGAGGGTTTGGATCGCCCGGATGCCTGGGTGTTGATGGATGCCTGGATCGACGAGGTGCTGCGCCTGACCTTCGAAGACGAAGGTGTGAACGACCAGCGGGACACGCTCCTCTTCAACGTCCTGATTCACGGGCTTGAAGACAATCCCGATGGCATTCAGAACAATTACGACTGGTTCCAGAACCTGCTAGACGGTGGAGCACCCCAGACCGCCGAGGCCATTATCGTGCAGGCCCTGGACACGGTACTTGCAAACCTGGACCTGAACGCCCGGCCGTGGGGTACCGGCGCACGGGGCGAGATCGCTTACACCCATCAGGTCTTGGGCATGCAGGTACATGCCATGCCCAACTCCAACCGGTCGACCTATGCCCACTGCGTCGAGTACGGGAGCAGTGGACCCGTTCGCATCGAAAGCATGTTTCCCCTGGGAGAATCCGGTGACATCCGGGTCGGTGCCGGACAGAATCCGGAATTCGACGAGCACTTTTTCAGCATGGCCAAGGATGCCAGTGAAAACCCCATCCTCTATGACCTGTTTGAAATGCGGACGTTTCCGTTGTTCGAATAAAATCGTCGACACGATTTTATTCAACGCGACAATGTCGCTCGGACGAATTTGAAATGAATGACCCAAAAGAAACCCTGTGGTTTTTGCCACAGG
>Ga0180435_10007665_pt1 | contig 10258 bp, 12 predicted proteins | sample SS_ome_3_FD_132467 | JGI IMG/M metagenome (GOLD analysis project Ga0180435, IMG submission 132467) | Hypersaline lake sediment archaeal communities from the Salton Sea, California, USA - SS_3_S_1 metaG | ecosystem: Environmental > Aquatic > Non-marine Saline and Alkaline > Hypersaline >... | reverse complement strand
GGATAGAAGAACGCTTCCTCCTGGAACGCTTCGCCGGCGAATGCAAATGCGGCGAACGCAATCGGGGCGATCAACGAGCCGACGTAGCTCTCGAAGAGGTCGGCACCCATGCCGGCGACGTCACCGACGTTGTCGCCGACGTTGTCGGCGATAGTCGCCGGATTGCGCGGGTCGTCCTCCGGGATACCAGCCTCGACCTTGCCGACCAGGTCGGCACCGACGTCGGCGGCCTTGGTGTAGATGCCGCCACCAACACGGGAGAACAGGGCGATCGACGAACCGCCGAGACCGATGGCGGTGATGATTTCAAAGGACTGCTCGTCACCGAGGATCGTCTCGAAGAACAGGTAGCCGAGGCTGAGCCCGAGCAGGCCGAGACCGGCAACGGTGAAGCCCATGACTCCACCACCCCGGAAGGCCAGCGGCAAAGCCTTCTCGATGCCACCCTGCCGAGCGGCCTCTGCGGTACGGGCGTTGGCTGCAGTTGCGATCCGCATTCCAATGAAACCGGCGAGTGCCGACAGCACTGCTCCAAAGATGTATGCGATTGCGCCCCAGGGTCGTCCCCAATCGAGCAGGACGAATATCAGTACAGCCATTACTGCGACAAACACGGCCACCGCCGTGTACTCCCGCTTGATGAAGGCCATGGCCCCCTCGCGGATAGCGCCCATCAGTTCCTGCATCCGGTCGCTGCCGGGGCTTGCAGAGTTGACTTGACGGGCGAATATCAGAGCGAGGAGGAGAGCTGCCAGGGCAGCCAGTAGGGCCAAATAGAGCCAGATCTCCACGAAGTCTCTCCCAGTCGATAGTCGGTCGCCGCGATTCTAGCTAGCGGTGTCGCAGGGCCTAATCATGCAACGGGAATACGTCAGCTACACAGTCCCCGGGTCGGGCTAACATCGCAATCCGTGCGCTTCTCCCCTATCAACATTGTCTTTCTCGTGCTCGCCCTGGTCGTCGCCGCGTGCAGTGGCTCCGACGAATCTGCGGATGACTCGACCCTGCCCCCAATGAGCTCGCTGGAGACCTCGACATCGACAACCACGTCGACAACCGCACCCACCACCACCGAGGAGCCACCTGAGCCGGTCACCCTAAGCCTCGACCTACCCGAGGGATTCGCCGAACCGCTCGATGAGTTCTACTCATGGCTCGCCGACGAACGCAACGGCGTACCCAACGCACCTGCGGGCCTGCTCGCTCACGTTGCCGGGACCGAGCGAGTCAACCCGGGTGTGACCGGCGACGTCAGCTCGGCGGAGCTGACCGAAGGCGATAGCGTGGCGGTCGTCACCGTCGACAGCGACACCCTGTTCATGGTCGAAGACGGCTCCGGCTGGCGGATCGTCGGTGCGGCACTCGACGGGTTGACCCCCTGGCTCGGAGAAGAGCCCCGCATGGTCCTAGTTCTCGGATCCGATGCGCGGGTCGGGCAGAACCAGCAGCGCTACCGCGCCGACAGTGTCCACATCGTCACCGTCGTCCCCGACGAGAGCGCCGGGGCGATAGTCGGCTTCCCCCGCGACTCGTACACCGAGGGGCCGATCCGAGGATTCGACAAGCTGACCCACCACATGGCCAGTGCCGGCCCCGAGGTAATGATGGAGGTTGTCACGGATCTGACGCAGCTAGATATCGAGGGCTACTTCGTCACCGGCTTCAAGGGCTTCGATGCTTTGATCACCGAGCTGGGTGGCCTGTACATCGATCTACCGTCGGTAATGCGCAGCGGCAACAATTGGGCCAATTTCCCGGCGGGAGGGCAAAACCTCACCCCGCTGCGGACGCTGCAGCTGGCACGGATTCGTAAAGGCCTCTCCGGCGGAGATTTCGCCCGATCGCTGAATCAGGGCCGCATCATGCAGGCGGCGATCGATCAGATCCAACCGATGGGCATCGACATGCTGCCGATGTGGATTCGAATCCTGCTCGACAACACGTGGACGGATCTCTCCAGCGCAGATGTACTGACTCTCGGTGCGTCGATCTACTACCTAGAGTCGGGCGATCTGGAGAACGTCGTGCTTCCGGGCACCGTCGGGACCGCCAGCAACGGGGCCAGCGTCGTCTTTCTCGATGACGAGGCCGAAGACATCTACCGCGACCTCGAAGACGGCCTTCTCGAACCGGATGACGAGGGCTGATGCAAACAGCGCCCGTTCCTCTGGAACAGGTTTGAGTTCGATGAGATCGAACTCCAGATAGCGCGGGAGCGGCGCTCCCGTTCTTGACTAGCTAGCGCTGGCCCAGCGCAACCGGGCGGAACTCGGCGGAGGACGTTGCGATCAGCTCTCTGTTTCCGAGCAGCGCAAGCGAGGTGCGCATAGCCGCCGTCACCGTAACCACCCGGGAATCCCAGCTGCGATCAACCGGGCAACGACACTCGACCAGCCGGGCACCGTTGCCCGCAGCCACGACCGCCGCTTCCCGCGCCGGGTCGCCGCTGGTTCCAAACGACGAGAAGGTAACCGGCGCGGCTGCCAGCGCGGCGGCGTCGGCCGCCGTTGCCACCTGTCCGCGCACCGCAACAACCCGAGCCACATCGATGACCATTAGCGCCAGTACGACGGCGAGGGCAGTCAGGGCAGCCGCCAGCAGCCCGACGGCACCGGTTTCCCTGGTCACTGTTCCACCCGCATCACCGCCTTCGCCGACAATGCAACAGACGGCCCGCGGATGAGCGGTAGATCGACCTGGTGCCACAACGTCACCTCGACGCGGGCATTGCGGCCGACGACGTGGGGACGATGCACGTTGATCCTCGCTTCGACCCCCCTCTCGCCCAGGGCGGTCCGCACTGCCGCAACCGCTGCCGCCGGGTCCGGCGTCGTGGCCGCAACCCGCGCTCCCTCCCGAGCCGCCGCCGCTGCTTCGATCTGAACCAGTGCTGCCAAGCTCACCTCGACGATGAGCAGCACGAGCACCAGCAGCAGTGGGACGAGCAGGGCCAATTCCACCGTGACGCTCCCCCGCTGTCTCACATGAAGCTCGACACCCGGCTGATGACTGCATCGAACAGCGCCTGCAGGGCCCCAGTGCTCGTCGCCCAAACAATCAGGGCACCGGCAATGGCTGCAGCAGCGACGATGACGAGGGCGTACTCCGCAGTTGCCTGCCCTGCTTCATTGGCTAGAAGGTTCCTCATTTCGTATCTCCTACCCGGCTAACCGGCCGGTGCGGTGGGAAGCGCTAGATCTCGAGCCGGCCCAATGCCTCAACCAGGGCCGGAGCCACCGTCAGCAGCACGAATCCGGGAAGGATCAGCAGAGTCAAGGGAAAGAGCATGACTATCGGCAATCGGAGGACTGCTTGTTCCCGGGCCGCGGCCTGGTCGGTGTGGAGCTGCTCGGCCAACCGACTGATTGATTCGACCAAGGGCGCACCGCTGAGTGCGGCCCGGCCGAGTGCTCGGTACAGGGACGCCGCCGTCCCGTCCACGGTTGTCAACACCACCGAGCCTTCTATACGCATCTGGCCCAGCACGGCACCTACCTCACTGCCAACCGGTCCGCCGACCGACGCACCGGCAAGCTCCAGCGAGCGACGAATGCCGAGCCCACCGGTGAGTGCCATGGCGGTCAGCTCGGCGAGCTCCGCTACGTCACGGATCGTCCTTTCGGTCGCTTCCCGGGCCACCCGGCGGCGACGTCCTACAGTGGCTGCGAGCCAGCAGGCACCCAGCGGGATGGCCAGACCCGGGACCCGGTGGATGGCCAAGGCGGAAGCTCCTGCGGTGCACACGGTCGCGACCGGCAAACGGGTCAGAAAAAGCAGAACCGCAATGAGGAGGAGCGGCGTCATGTTGCAGCTAGTCGCCACACGAGCGCCACTCCCAGCGCTTCCATCCCGATCGCCGCCGCCGCGATGATCCCGCCGCCGCGGGCGATCAGCATATCCAGCCGGCTCCAGCCGCCGAACACGAACCAGAGCAGCGGCATTGCCCCGACGATCGCAGCCGATAGGCGAGCCTGAGCCGTCAGGGTCTTGCGACGGCGTTGCAGATCGGCGTTGACCCGGGATCGATCGGCCAGCCGCAGAAAGACATCGGCGGCTCGCCCGCCCGATTCCACGCCGACTCGAGTCGCCATTGCAGCTGCACTGCCCATCTCCGGCAACCGGCCAAGGAAGTCGCAGACCACGGTCATCGGCTCGTGCCCTGCCGCGGCGCAGTGAATGTCCGCAGCGAGGGCCCCCGGCTGCGCGCTTGCAGCTATGGCGATGGCATTGCGCAACGAAGCGCCTGCCCGTAGCTCGCCATACACCGCCAGGAAGTACTGCTGCTCATCGATCTCCGGCCGGCGCTCCATCCTCCATCGGTGTATCGGTGGCACTACGAGTACGGCGATTGCGGCGGCCAGGGTCACGAACATGAGTAGACCTCGGCCGGTTTGGCGTCGAGTACGTTGATCGACCGGACAACCCGCTGCTGTTGTGTGCGACCGACCACGACTACGGCGTCGATGACCCGCTCAACCTGGCGCCGGATCGCTTCCGCCGTGGCCGAGCCTTCCAGCAACGCCAGTGTTTCGAGCCGCCAGATGGCTTCGTCGGCACTGCCGGCGTGGATGGTCGACATGGAGCCTTCGTGCCCGGTCGATAGCGCCTGAATCATGTCGAATGCCTCAGCACCTCTCACCTCGCCTACGACGATGCGGTCGGGGCGCAGGCGCAGGGCATGACGCACCAGTTGACGGAGCGTGATGGCACCGGCCCCTTCCGTATTGGCGGGGCGCCCTTCGAGCCTGACGACGTGACCGGTGAGTTCTAGCTCGGCTGCGTCCTCAACAGTGACAACCCGTTCCCCGTCGGGGATCTCGTGAGAGAGAACGTTGAGCAAAGTGGTCTTGCCCGATCCGGTCGGACCGCACACCAGGATGTTCTTCCGGTCCCGCACCAACCGCGCCAGCATCTCGGCCCCGTCCTGAATCACGCTCCCCAGATGGATCAGCTCCTCCAGGGTCGTGGCAATCGGGGTGAACCGGCGAATTGCAAGGATCGGCCCGTCGAGCGAAGCGGGCGGGATGATGGCATGGAGCCGGGATCCATCGCCGAGCCGGGCGTCCACTGCCGGGCTGGCCCGATCGAGCCGCAACCCGAGTGGGGCGATAACCCGCTCGATGGCCGCCACCATCTGCTCCGGGGTATCGAAACCCCGGCCGATGAGGCGCAGCGACCCCTCCTTTTCTACCCAAACCGCACCATCGCTGTTGACAAGGATGTCGGTGACCTGCGGGTCGCGGAGCAGAGGCTCGAGCGGACCGAGCCCGAGGACGGTATCGACTATCGCTCCCACCTCCGCAACGGGAAGAATCGGCGCTTCGGCCGGGAGCAGCTGCGTAGCGTGGCCGGCTACCCGGATCGGGTCCAGCGCCACACCATCGGCCAACACCCTGCGGGCGACTCGCTCGACTACGCCCACGACGTCTCCCACACCTGCCGCCAGGCCCGAACCCAGCGACTCGCCGTCGGCATGCGCCCCTCGAGAAATGCTCGCACCGTGTTACGGGACGGGGTCGGGATAACCAGCTCGGGCCCGGGCGCATGCTCGTGCCAACCGATCTGCTGGTAGGCGGCAGGCCGGTGGCACCGCTTGGTCATCCCTCCCGGTAGCAGCGGCACGACCGGTACGAAGGGAACCGAGACTTCAGTCGCCGCACTTGGCAGGCGCAGCACTACGTTGGGCCATCCTGCGATGAGGGCAGCAATCACCTCCGCAGCATCGGCGGCGGCGATGTCGCCGTTGCGCAGCACAGCCACACCGCGCCGGCTCGGGCGCAGGTCGGCGCGACGCGGCCCGTCTTTGACCAGTTCAGCAAGGGAACCGGATCCCGGATAGCGAGGACCATTGCGGTCCAGGTCGACAACAAGCGCGGTGTTGGCAGCCGCCGCAAGCGCAAGCGGTGCGACGATGCCAAGAACACCATCCGATTCGCATACGGTTGCCAGCGTGGCCATCTTCCCCTTCTCCGATTGCGGCGGGGAAGCGATTCGAACATATGTGCTGGTGACGTGCGATGCAACACCCCTGCAATGCCTCAATCCTTGCGCTCGGAGGACCGTAGAAGCCCGCCTACGGCAGGATTCGAGTTCGGGCCTGGCCCGAACATCGGCGCAGCTTTGTACGGCAGACCTCAGTAGTTGCGTGGCAGGCGCCGTAGTAGCCCCGCCTCCGGCGGGGTTCGAGTTCGGGCCTCCAGCCCGAACATCGGCGCAACCCCGTACGACAGACCTCAATGGTTGCGTGCTAATGGCCGTAGAATCACCGTATGGAGGCAGCGTTCTTCGACCTCGACAAGACCGTCATCGCCAAGTCCTCGACGCTGGCGTTTGGTAAGCCCTTCTACAAAGCGGGGTTCCTCGGCCGGCGCGCCCTCATGAAGATGGGCTTTGCCCAGCTCTTCTATGTGCTGTTTGGTGCCGATGAGGATCAACTCGAGCGCGCCCGGGATCAACTGCTGATGTTGACCTCGGGCTGGCACCGTGCCGAGATCGAACAGCTCGTCGATGAGACTATCCAGGAGGTCGCCGACCCGATTGTCTACGCAGAGGCCCTGTTCCTCATCGACCAGCACAAGCGGGAGGGGCGCAAGGTCGTCATCGTCTCAGCCAGCCCCGAGCAGATCGTGCGCCCGTTGGGTCGGCACATTGGAGTGACCGACTTCATCGCCACCAGGGTGAAGACAGATGCCGCCGGATTCTTCCTACCGGAGCTCGACCTCTATGCCATGGGTGAGGGCAAGGTCGAAGCGATCAAAGAACTGGCTGATCGGGACGGAATCGATCTGGAGAACTCGTATGCGTACTCCGACAGCGCCACCGATCTGCCCATGATGGAGTTGGTCGGCAATCCGGTCGCAGTGAACCCGGAGAAGGATCTGCGCAAGGTCGCTGAGGATCGGGACTGGCCCATCCTCGAGTTCGAGCGCCAGGTCAGCTTGCGCACCCGCATCCCCTATCGCAACCCGTGGTTCTCCGGTGCGACGGTTGCCGGAGTGGCGGCGGCGGTGGCGGCGGCGATCCTGCTGCGCAAGAGGGACTTCTAGGCAGGATCCCACCGCATCAACCAGATCGGCACACCGATCCCAACGGCCTCTATCTCCTCGACCACCCGGAACCCAAGGCGTTCGTAGAACGCAACGTTGCCGGGAGTTTCGGTCTCGAGGTAGACCGACTTTCCGGCTTGGCGGGCACGCTCCATCCCGGCCTTCACCAACGTCGAGCCAAGGCCCGAGCCCTGTCGGTCGGGATCTACGCCGATTGCCGACAGATACCAATGCGGCTGGGGCATCAACTCCTTCTTTCGTCCGTCGACCTGGCGAAGGAATGACATCATGCGCTTTCGGTCGGCGGCGGGTATCCCCTTCACAAACCTCGGCAGCGCGAAGCCTGCTTTCACCTGCGCCACCAGCCCGAGGTCTTTGCCGGGTGGAAGCCAGACAGCAATAGCGTCGATGTCCCGGGTGGATTCAGCCAGGCCGCCCGCAGCGATGGTGGTCTTGACGAGGGCGGTGAACATCGACCGCAGGTGGGTTGGCCTCTGCTCCGGATCGGAGAAAGCTGCCGTCCATACCGGGTCATGGACAAAGGCTCGTCCGAGTACTTCTCCGGCTCGGTCGCTGTTCCGCTTCGTAAGTGATCTCAGCATGTCCTCGATGGTAGAACCGCTGGGCATTGCCGGGGCAGCTGCCGGTAGTGTTGCGCCGATGGACCCTGAAGTCGACGCCTATATCGAACGATCCGAGAGGTGGCCGAAGGAGATGGCGCGGCTGCGCCCGATTCTGCTGGACGCCGGCCTCGCCGAGCAGATCAAGTGGCGGTCGCCCTGCTTCAGCTACGAGGGCAAGAACATCGCGATCTTCCAGGAAATGAATGACTTCCTTTCCCTCATGTTCTTCAAGGGCGCGCTGCTGGCGGATCCCGAAAGCGTTCTCGTCGACCAGGGCCCCAACTCACGATCTGCCCGTCGCATCGAGTTCACTTCTGTTGATCAGGTCGAACGACTGGCCGAAGTCGTCGCTACCTACGTCGCCGAGGCCATTGGCGTCGAGGAAGCGGGATTGGACGTTGGTCCCCCACCTGCGCTGGTGTTGGTTGACGAACTGCAGGACGCGCTGGATCGGGACGTGGCTCTGGCGGCTGCGTTTGCGTCGTTGACGCCAGGCCGGCAGCGTGAGTACAACATGCACATCGGCGGGGCAAAGCAAGCGAATACGCGGGTGGCCCGGGTAGAGAAGCTCGCTCCGAAGATCCTCGCCGGCAAGGGCTTGCGGGATCGCTGACCCATAGTCCCAGGACTCATCCTCGCCGGCCGGCATCGTCGACCGACGTCGTCGGCAGCCAGCTTCTCCGGTCGAGGTCTCGCCCCTACCATTCCCTCCATGTCACAAGAACAATGGACAAAGCCGGTCACGGTTGAGGAGATGTACGGCGACTGGGATTGGGACGCCGCCGTTGCCGCGGTCGATCGGAGTCTCGATCCGCGCCCGAGCTCGTCGATCATCGACATGTTCGGTGCGCTCGGCCCCGGACCCGATGACGTGGTCCTCGACATCGGCGGCCGGGACGGCGAGAACGGCTTGAAGATGGCCGAGCGCTTCGGTTGCCGGGTGATCTCGGTCGACCCCGCAGAAGCGAATATCGCCGACGGTAAGGCGATGATCGCAGAGCATGAGTACGGGCATCTGGTCGAGGCCGTTTGCGGGTTCATCGAGGACATCCCGGCCGAAGACGGCGCTTTCGACTTCGTGTTCTCCCGCGACGTGTTCGCCCATATTGCCGACGCCGACATTGCCCTCGCTGAGTGTGCCCGGGTTCTCGCGCCGGGCGGGCGGATGCTGCTTCACCAGGTGTTCGCAACGGATCTACTGGAGCCGATCGAGGCGGAACAGGTCTTTGGGCACACTGCTGCTGTGGCAGATCGGTTCTCAGTTGCTGGTTTCGAGTCCGCAGCAATGAGAGCGGGCTTCACCATCGAGAACGTCGACGTAGTGGGATCGGAGTGGTACGAGGCGTCGCAAGAGGCGGGCACGGCGGCGAACTACCTGCTGCAGGTCTCCCGGCTTCGCCGCAACAGGGAAGCTCTGCTCGAGGAGATCGGCGAGGTTGCTTATCGCGTTGTCTATGGAAACGCTCTGTGGACCATCAACCAGATCCTCGGCAAGCTCGAATCCCGCGTATACACACTGCGGCGCAACTGAGGGCATCGCGGTTGAATCCAGCCCAGAAGACCGCTGTCCGTTGGGCAAGATCGGTTCGACTGCTGACAGGACACCAAACGTGTTGGGACGATGTCCCCTAGCGGCGGTCGGCATCGAGTTGGAGACTGGCGTTGATCCATGCCGGAGGCTGTCTTGCGAAGAGTATTAGTACTGACTGCTCTATTGGCTCTGCTTGCGCCAGGTGTAGGTGCCGCCCAGGAGTCCGAACCGCCCGAGGGGGCGATGCTCATCATCCTCGATGCTTCCGGCTCGATGAATAGTGTCGACGAAGCGGGCGTGCCCTACATCGACAAGGCGAAGGAGGCAATACTGGAACTAATCGATGCCCTGCCGGATGGGATGCTCGTCGGCCTCCGCGTCTATGGACATCGGGAACCGAATACCGATCCGGTGCGCGGCTGCCAAGACTCCGAGCTGATCGCTCCGGTTGCCCCCATCGACCGTTCCGGCATTCGCAGTGCAATCGAGGGAATCGAAGCCTCGGGATTCACCCCGATTGGGCTGTCGTTACAGGAAGCCGTCGCCGACCTTCCCGAGAGCGGGCCGAGATCTATCGTGCTGATCTCCGATGGCGAAGACACGTGCGCTCCGCCCGACCCCTGTCGGGTCGCCGAGGAGCTATTCGGCGACCTCCTGGACGTGCGAATCGAGTCCGTCGGCTTTCTTATCGGCACCGGCTCGGCCGCCGAGCAGCAGTTGCGGTGCATCGCCGATGTCACTGGCGGTCGCTATACCTCAGTCGACGAACCGAACGAACTCGTAGCCAGGCTCGGCGATGTCACCGACGAGTTGCTCGAATGGCGGCCCCCGTTGACTCTCAACGGAGCTCTGGATCAGCTGGCTGCTCCGGTGATTCCGCTGTTCCCCAAGGCGGATTGGGTGACAGATGAACCCGGGAAGATCGCAGTCTTGAATAGCCTCAGCGGCATCTTGATGCCGGGCGAGACCCGCTGGTACCAGCTGGACCTGTGGGAAAGGGAGACTTTCTGGATGTGGAGCGACCTCGAGTGGCCTCCCGACCTCGAGGCGGGTGGCGT
>Ga0180435_10007664_pt1 | contig 10258 bp, 5 predicted proteins | sample SS_ome_3_FD_132467 | JGI IMG/M metagenome (GOLD analysis project Ga0180435, IMG submission 132467) | Hypersaline lake sediment archaeal communities from the Salton Sea, California, USA - SS_3_S_1 metaG | ecosystem: Environmental > Aquatic > Non-marine Saline and Alkaline > Hypersaline > Sediment... | reverse complement strand
CACCGAAAGTATGTCGAACCGATACCGTTGATCCCGCCCTATCCGTCTGCGGTTCCCGGGCACTATACCATGGAGGTCCAGGTATATCGGGGGTTCTGGATGGTGAACTGGTTCAAGGAAGAATTTGGCCACCTCGAAAACCACCAGGCCGAATCCGAGGGAACGTCACCGGAAGCGCTGTTCGACCGGCTGATCGAAGACATCGAGCCGGGATCGATGGGCCTGGTTCTGCAACCCTACTGGACACCCGGACTGAAACTGCCCGGTCCGGAGGCCAAGGGGGCCGTGATCGGTTGGGGGGATGTGCACACACGCGCCCATCTGTACCGGGCGATCCTGGAAGGGCTGGCCTACGCCCTGCGCGAAGGCAAGGAGCGCATCGAAAGGCGCAGCCGGCAGCGCATCACCAGTTTAAGGGTGTCGGGCGGCGGCAGCCAGAGCCGGAAGGCCTTGCAGCTGACCGCCGATATTTTCGGGCTGCCGACCGCCAAACCGCATCTTTACGAGACATCGGGTCTCGGGGCGGCGATCGATGCGGCGGTGGGACTCGGCCTGCACGCCGATTTCGAAACGGCCGTCGCCGAAATGACACACGTGGGCGAAGTTTACGAGCCGGATCCCTGTAATCACCAGCTGTACGACGCCCTCTACAAGGATGTTTACCGCAGGATGTACAAAAGAATGAAGCCGCTCTACAGACGGATTCGGGAAATCACCGGTTATCCGCGTTGAGGGCCACCAGAAAGAGACGATTGATATGAAAAGGATGATCCAGATAGCGGCGGTCAGTCTGGCACTCGCAGTGATTGCCGTGCCGGGGATGGCGGTGAAGCGCCTGACCCTGCTTCACACCAACGACCTGCACTCCCACCTGCTGGGCGCGGCGCCGAACCTGGCCTACAGCCCGGCGACTTTAAACGACGACACCACCCGGGGCGGCTTTGCGAGGATTGCCAGCGTGATCCGGGACGTCCGTCAAAACAGCCCCCATCCGGTCCTGGTGGTGGACGCCGGTGATTTCATGATGGGCTCCCTGTTCCACCTGCTCAGCCGCGAGCACGCCTACGAGCTCCGGCTCCTTTCCATGATGGGCTACGATGCCCTGACCCTCGGCAATCACGAGTTCGATCTGAAGCCGGCCGGCCTCGCGCGCATTCTGAACAGTGCCGAAAGATACGGCCGGCTGCCGGCGGTTGTCGCCGCCAATCTGGTTTTCAGCCCCGGCGCGGAAGACGACGCGCTGGAAGAGCTCTACAGCGCCGGACGGATCAACCCCTACCGGGTTTTAGAGAGAGGCGGACTGCGCATCGGGATCTTCGGCCTGATGGGAAAAGATGCGGCCGAAGTGGCGCCATTCGCTGATCCGGTGACGTTTTCCGATCCGCTGGAAAGTGCTCGAAAGTGGGTGCGCAAACTGCGCGAAGACGAAAAGGTGGATCTGGTGATCTGCCTCTCCCATGGCGGGTTGAACCCCGATCCGGATCGGTCCGAGGATGAAATCCTGGCCCGCGAGGTAGACGGCATCGATGTCATCGTCAGCGGGCATACCCACAGCCGGCTGAAGCGGCCGCTGACCGTCAACGACACCATTATCGTGCAGGCCTGGGAATACGGCAAGGAAATCGGTATCCTCGAGCTGGCCCTGCAGGCGGGCGACGTCAAATTGGCCGCTTACACGTCACGCCCGATCGATGACACCATCGTGGGAGACGCCGACATCACCCGCGACATCACGGCTTTTCAATCTGAGCTCCGCCAGGGGGTCCTGAATGAGATGGGGCTCGGCTTCGACCAGGTCATTGCCACCACGGATTTCGACTTGACCATCACCACCGGTGAATCCAATCTCGGAAACCTCATCACGGATGCCATCCGCTGGGATGTCAATCGCCATTTGGGCGCGTCAACGGCAGCATCGCCCGGTGTTGCGGTTGGGGTCATTTCCAATGGTGTCATCCGCGATCCGATCGTAAGGGGCATCAACGGCAAGGTGGCGGTGTGCGATGTCTTTCGGGCCATTCCCCTGGGCATCGGCTTCGATGCGGAGCAGACCATGGGCTACCCCCTGATCGCGCTGTACCTGTACCCGGCCGAATTGAAGAAAGCGATGGAAATCCTTACCAGTATTTACCCCTTGAAGGGCAGCGATTACTACCTTCAGGTTTCCGGCCTGCGCGTGACCCACAACCCGAAGCGCATGCTGTTCGACCGGGTGACCGGCATCTGGCTGGGCGACGAGCACCGGGGCTACACCCGTCTGGATTGCAGCTCGGGCAACAAAGAGCTGATCGGCGTCACAGCGGATATCTACAACGCCACCTTTCTGAAAGTCATCGGCGATTTCACCTGGGGCATTCTTCACATCGAGCCCAAATCGAGCGACGGGTCGCCGATCCAGGATTTGCGGACGGCACGCGTCGATGCCAACCCGAACCAGCCGGGGATCCAGGAACTGAAAGAGTGGCAGTCTGTGATGGCCTATATCCGACAGATGCCCGACACCGACCGAGACGGTATCGCGAACATACCCGCCGGGTACCGGGGTCCCCGGGGCAGGCAAGTCGCAGCGGCCAGCATGAACCCTGTTCATTTGGTGAGCGGCGGCAACTGGGTCACATGGACGGTGGTCGCCGTCTTTGTCTTCGTCATTGCTTTTTTGGCGGCGACAGTGGTATGGGCTTGGCGCAGATGGTCACATTGATCACCGCGCCCACCAGTCAACCAAACCCGACAGGGGTCCTGAAAACGGTCGGGCGACCCCATCATTTTCGGGAAAGCGGGAGATATTGCTGATGAGAGTTCCGGAGAACGGTTTGCCAAAGAAAGACATCCTGCAGACCTTGGAGCGTTACAAGAAGGACGATCTTGACTGGAAAGCCGGCCGTGTGTTCGGCTATATCTACGATCCAGGGCAGGAAGTCACCGAATTGGTTCATGCGGCCTACACGGCCTTCCTGACTGAAAACGCACTGGATCCGACCTCTTTTCCCAGTCTGCTGCGGCTGGAAAATGAAGTCGTCGCAATGGTCGCGGACATCCTTGACGCCAACCCACAGGTGGTCGGCAATTTTACGTCGGGAGGCACTGAAAGCCTGATCCTGGCGGTTAAAACTGCCCGGGACTTTGCCCGTGCCACCCGGCCCCACATCCGCAACCCCGAAATGGTGTTGCCCATTACCGGGCACTCCTCGCTGTTCAAAGCGGCCCATTACCTCGGCATCAAGCCGGTGGTGACGCCGGTCCTCGACGGCAGCTTTCTCGCGGATGTGGATGCCATGCGGCAGGCGATTACGGAGAATACGATCCTGCTGGCGGGATCGGCGCCATCGTACGCCCACGGCGTGGTGGATCCGATCACCGACATCGCTGCACTGGCCCTGGAAAAAGGCCTGCTTTGCCATGTGGACGCCTGTGTCGGCGGAATACATCTGTCTTACATGAAAAAGCTCGGATACCCGGTGCCGGCATTTGACCTTAACGTACCGGGCGTCACTTCTTTGTCTGTGGATTTGCACAAATACGGATATGCCGCCAAAGGCGCTTCGATCGTCTTGCACCGGGACAAGGAACTGCGCCGGCACCAGATGTTCGCCTGTTCCCGCTGGACCGGCTATCCGGTCATAAACCCGGCGGTCACGAGCGCCAAGTCCGGAGGGCCCATGGCGGCCGCCTGGGCGGTTCTGCGATTTCTGGGCCACGAGGGCTACATGAAAATCGTGCGGGAGGTAATGGATGCCACCGAACTGCTGGTGACGGGTATCGGCGGCATCGACGGCATTCGGGTGCTGGGAAAACCGGACATGTGCATGTTCACGATCGGCGCCACCGATCCGCGCGTCAACGTCTATCGGTTGGCGGATCGGATGAAGGCCAGGGGCTGGTACCTGCAACCGCAATTCGCCCGGGCCAACTCGCCGACCAATCTGCACATCTCGTTGAACCGGTCGACGGTGCCGCAGGCGGCGGCCATGCTGTCGGATCTGGAAAAGACGGTTGCGGAGCTGATGACAGAGGACGTCGACCAGGAGACCCGCGATTTGAGGGAAGAGATTTCAAAACTCTCCCTGAAATTTGACGAGGACTCATTTTTCAAGCTGGCGGCCATGGCGGGGGTCACGGGTGAAGCGCTTCCCGACAAGATGGAGCGCGTCAACCAGCTGCTCGAAGCGCTGCCCCACGATGTTTCTGAATTTATGCTGGTCGAATTCTTGAACAACCTGATGACGCCCGACAGAGCTTGACCCGGAACTGTCAGATGTTTGCAGTCAACGAAAAAAGCATCATGGTCTCTTCAGGTTAAGATCATGCTGAATTAACGGGTCATTCTGGACATGTTAAAGGAACTCTCCATTCGCAATTTTGCCATTATCGATGATCTGCGGATCCGTTTCTCCGGCGGGTTGACGATCATGAGCGGCGAGACCGGCGCCGGCAAGTCCATCATCCTCAACGCGGTCAATCTGCTGCTGGGCAGCCGTGCGTCAGCCGAGCTGGTCAGAAGCGGAGAGGACGCCGCCGAGCTGGAGGCCTTCTTCGAAATCGGCTCCGGCAGCAAAACGGCGCTTGCCATGCAAACCAGCGGATTCGAAACCGGAGACGGCCTGCTGATCCGCCGGCGGATTTCTCTGAAAGACGGCAACCGGGTTTACATCAACGACCGTCTGTCAACCAATCAGGCCCTGATCGCCATCACCGACAACCTGGCGAGCATTTCGGGACAGCACGCACATCAAGGGCTTTTGAAACCCGAGCAGCACCTGAGCATTCTGGACCAGTTTGCCGGGCTGACCCGGAGAAGAGACCGGGTCGGTCAGTTATTCCGGCAGCTGACGGCGCTGATCAAAACGCACGATCGGTTGATCCGTACCCGGCAGCGTCAGACCGAACAGATCGAACTGCTCCGGTTTCAGGAGAATGAAATCACTTCCGCCGCGCTGGCGCCCGGCGAAGATGAACAGCTGGAAACCGAACGCCGTCGGCTGAAGCACGCCGAGGAATTATACGCAGCGGCCTACGAGACGATCGAACGGCTGCACGGGCAAGACCGGGCCGTAAACGCGGAACTGGCCGAAATACACCATCGGTTGGAGAAATCCGCCGGGATCGACCCGGCATTGCAGGCACCGGCGTCACAGCTGGCAGACATCCGTTATGGGCTTGAAGACCTGGTGGGCGAGCTGCAGCGCTACATGAAAACCGTGCAGGTAGACCCCGGCCGTCTGGAGGGCGTCGAGGAGAGACTCGACACGCTGGTCAAACTCAAACGCAAATACGGCGGCACCATCGAATCGGTTTTGGAAACGCTGGCATCGATTCAGACGGATCTGGCGGAGGGTGAAAACATCGGCGACCGAATTGCGGAGACCGAATCGGCCCTGACGGCGACCAGGGAAGAGCTGGTCGGGGAGGCAACGGCGCTGTCAGCCGCGAGGCAAAAAGCGGCCAAAAAACTTTCCAAACGGGTGGAGAAGGAACTGGCCTCCTTGAGAATGGCAGAGACCGCCTTCGCGGTTGAGTCGGTGACCATCGCTGCCGATGCGCATGCCGACCCCCGTCAGGTGGATTCAGGGCGATTGCTTACGGAAAGCGGATGGGACCGCGCGGAGTTCATGATCGCGCCCAACGTGGGAGAGGCGCTGAAGCCGCTGGCAGCCATCGCCTCCGGTGGAGAGCTGTCGCGGGTCGTACTGGCCTTGAAATGTATTCTGGCAGCCAGCGATGCTGTCGAAACACTGGTTTTCGATGAGGTCGACGCAGGCATCGGCGGTGGAACAGCCGAGGTGGTGGGTCGCAAATTGACGGAGCTGGCACGCTACCACCAGGTCATCTGCATCACCCATCTGCCCCAGATCGCGCGGTTTGCCGAACAGCATCTGAAAATAACGAAGGCGGTTTTGGGCGGTCGTACCCGAACAGAAATCCGTAAGCTGGGCAAGGACGACAGACAAAAGGAGATCGCGCGCATGCTGGGCGGAGAAACAATCACCAAAGCCACCCTGGCGCATGCCCGCGAGCTGCTCGAAAACGAATCCTCACGGGGCCGTTGATCGGCCCAGCGCCCGTTGGGGTGGCACAGCGCGCAATCCGGTTGGGCACCTGGTTCGTCAACCGGGCCGTTGTAACGACTTACCCCGTGCCTCGGGCACATAAAAAGCCTCAACACCGCCGGCGGGCGGCGGTCTTGAAGCCAATGTTGACCTGCCTGATCTTGAACATTTCCGGACCTGTCGGGGTAAAGCGGCAGTCCTGCGCCAGCCTCCTCTCAGGGCACCATTTTTTCGACATTCACGGCTGCCGGTCCCTTGGATGCCTCCTCGATTTCAAAGCGGACCTGATCCCCTTCCTCGAGAGACTTGAAACCATCGCCGTTGATCGACGAGTAATGGACGAATACGTCTCCGCCATCTTCCTTTTGAATGAATCCCCAGCCTTTTTTGTTGTTAAACCACTTGACTGTACCTTCTTGCATAAATTCCTGCTCCAGCGAAAATGTTGATTCCAGGGGCCTGAACCGGCCTTCTGACGGTTAAGCGGCGCCTCATATAAAACAGAGTCTTCTGGACCCTGCCCGAAAACTGTTTTGCGCCTGCATTCACCCGATTTACGGACAACGCACCGGGAAAACGGATGCCGTCGATGGTCTAATGGTAGCCACATGACGGCGCGTCTCCATCGTCGGCTACTATCCTCAATAACTGAAAATTTGTCAATAAAAAATTGATCGTTTTATAAACATGAATTATTTGTTGACGACAATTCAATACATGTGTAAGGTCGTTTTCGGCCCCTGCCATCGATGAAATCGCTTCCGAAAAACAGTTTGAGAAGGTGTCTGCACAGCGAGGTGGTCACCGAAGCGCCGCCCCGGATCCTGTGGTGATCTTCGAACAGTTGCCGGGCATCTGTTTGCAACGGGTCAGCACGCCGGGTGGCCTTTGTCTTTTCCCGCCGAAAGCGGGACAATCCTTGCGGCCGGCAATCCTGACAGGCGGTGCGCACGCGTCGGAGGCTTTCAGGGGCGCCGTATTCGAGGTTGACTTTCATTGATTCGTGACAAGGTTATCTTCATTCAGCCGCTGGAGAAGCGTTCATTCTGGAGGACTGGTGGCGGCAAAGTGCCCTGCCCCAGCGCCCGTGGGTTGCGGCAGTTAAACCGGTATCGCGCACCTGGCGGTTTCGGGCATCTCGGGGAGGCCACACCGCATCGACAGGGGTATCCGGTTCCACCACTTGCACAGCGTTTTTTCAGGAGGTTCTCGGACCGGCGGATCCAGCTGATATGGCCTGCCGATGAAACATCGGCATTCGCGCAGCAAGATGCCAACAATCACTGCTTCAATCGCCAGTCAGACCTAACTGTAAACCCATGAAAGGAGGTTCGGTGATGAAAAGACTGATGTTAACTGCGATTACGGTTGTCGCGGCGGCACTGCTGATCGGCTGTCAGGCGCACCGGCCGGCGCCGATCAACCCCGATTTCCAGGCTGCGGATCTGTCCGACAAGGTCCGGTCCGGGGAGCTGCGCCAGAAAGTCGACAATTTTTACGTAATTCTGGACTCTTCCGGTTCCAAGGAAGAAACTTACCGGGGCAACAGCAAATTCGCCATCGCCAAAGATTTTGTATACCGGATGAATCGCACGATTCCGGGGTCCGTCTACATCAACGGCGCTCTGAGGTCGTTTGGCCATTCCGGCAATCCGTTCGCTAAAAAGACCACCCTGCATTACGGTCCAACGCAGTGGAGTTCCAGCAGCTTCGAGGCTGCCCTGGAAAAGATCAACTGGGGCGGGGGCCTCAGCCCGGCCGATATGGCGATAGACAGCGCCAGCAGTGACATGGCCACATTAAGCGGTAAAACGGCGGTCATCCTGGTGGGAGACGGCCAATACAAAGGCTATGATCCAGTGGGGGCCGCACAGCGAATGAAGGCCCGCTTCGGTGATCGGGTCTGCCTTTACACAGTGCTGGTCGGAAGCGAAGACCCGGAAAGCATTAAAACCATGAAGGCGATTTCCGCCGCCTCCGAATGCGGATCGTACCAGACCGTCAAATACCTCGACAAACCGTCCTCCCTGGCAGCCTGGGTGGAAGCTGTTTTCTTCGAGTCGGCCGCAAAGCCCGCACCTCCGCCCCCTCCGGCACCCGGTGACGCGGACAGAGACGGTGTCGTAGACGGTTTGGACCAGTGCGCCAATACCCCGCGAGGCGCCCCCGTCAACAGCGCAGGGTGCTGGATCATCCCCAATGTGCTGTTCGATTTCAACGAGGCTGGTATCCGCCTGGACTACCGGCCGCTCCTGGATCGGGTCGCCATGGTGATGGCTGACAATCCCGACCTGCGTTTCTCTATCGGGGGCCATACCTGCAACATCGGGTCCGAGCGGTACAATGAAGGGCTCTCTGACCGACGGGCCAATGCGGTCAAGCAGTATTTGATGGGCAAAGGCGTTCCAGGCAACCGCCTGTTCACCCGCGGATACGGGTTTAGCGTGCCGACTGCCGGCAACGACACAGAGGCCGGCCGCAAGCTCAACAGGCGCGCGACACTCAGGTGGAGCCGGTAGGGCACCAGCGCATCGGTTCCGCTGAAGCGAACCGCAAACCGCTGACGCCGACGCCGTCGGCGTCAGCCCGCACCCCCGTTTGCAAGAGGGGCAAAAGGGCCGCCGCAAACGGGCCGACATCCACCGGGGTGGCTGTCACTAAACTGAAAACCAGGCACCGTTTGGGGGCCGGCCGGAGCAGCGCCGGCCCTCTTTTTTTGGCACCTATCCTGCAAGCCTGACGGATATGGAAGCAAACATGTCAACCTCCCGAACCCATCTGAAGACCATCCGGATGCTGGCACTGATATCCGGGTGCGCTTTCGCGGTCCTGCTGCTGGTTCGATTCGGGGTTCTGGACGATTTCCGGACGAAACCGAAGGCCTTCACAGCGGAAGCCATAACAGGCAGTCCCGAAAAGGAAAGCTGGCTGAACATTTACCAGGGCCAGCGCAAGATCGGTTACGCCCACTCGCGAATAGCGCCGACCGGAAACGGATACCAGCTGCACGAGGACGTGATCATGCGCATCAATACGATGGGGATGATCCAGGATATCCGGCTCAAAACCGACAGTCGACTCAATCCAGACATGAGCCTGGCCGATTTCCAGTTTTTGATCGCCTCGGGCCGCTTTCAATTCGAGACCAAAGGGCAGGTCAACGGTAAGAAACTGACGCTTCGGACATCGGGCGCCGGAGAGGCGCAACGTCGGATTGAAACCACCCTCAAGGGAAAACCCTATTTGACCTCAGGTATCATCAGCGCTATCGGTGCGATGCAGACGTCCCCCGGAGAGGCTTATGCCTTCGAAGTATTCGATCCGACCACCATGGGCCAGCAGACCGTCAGGGTCGATGTGATCGGGCCCGAACAGATAACCGTGTCGGGAGACCGTCGGGAGGCCAGTAAATTTTCGCTGAGTTTCAAAGGGGCGACCCAGTATGCCTGGATCGACACCGAGGGTGAATTGATCAAGCAAAGCGGGCTGCTGGGGATTCGAATGGAGAAGACCACCCGCGAGGAAGCGTTGAACCTGGCGGCCATTCAATCCAGCGAAGATCTTACCCTGCGCGCCGCGGTACCGCTGACCGATCCCCTCCCGACCCCGGAGCAACTCCAGCGGTTGACGCTGTCGGTCGATGGTGTACCAACTGAAGGCCTCCAGCTGTCTGGCGGCCGGCAGCATTTTGCCGGCGGCCGCCTGCGGATTGAAAAAGAATCGCTTCAGGGGCTGCCCCAGCAGATCGCGGAGGCGGGGCTGGGCCGGCTGGAAAAAGTCTATCTGAGGCCGGAGCCGCTGATCCAGGCAGACCACCCGAAAATCAAACAGCTGGTGCATACCCTCCTCGGCGAAGAACAGATCTCACCGCTGGAAAAAATACGCCGCCTGGCAGACTGGGTTCACCGCAACCTCGAGAAACGGCCGGTGGCGGCGGTGCCGGACGCAGTGTCCACCCTTGAAAACCGCATGGGCGACTGCAACGAGCACGCCATGCTGCTGGCCGCCATGGCCCGGGCCGCAAAAATCCCTGCGCGGGTTGAAGCGGGTCTGGTATACTTGAGGGGCCGTTTTTACTATCATGCCTGGAATCTCGTTTACCTGGGCCGCTGGGTAAGCGTCGATGCCCTTTTCGGGCAATTGCCGGCGGATGTCACGCATGTCAGGCTCGTAACCGGCTCCCAGCAGCAGCAGCTGGATCTGATCGGCCT
>Ga0180435_10007663_pt1 | contig 10258 bp, 13 predicted proteins | sample SS_ome_3_FD_132467 | JGI IMG/M metagenome (GOLD analysis project Ga0180435, IMG submission 132467) | Hypersaline lake sediment archaeal communities from the Salton Sea, California, USA - SS_3_S_1 metaG | ecosystem: Environmental > Aquatic > Non-marine Saline and Alkaline > Hypersaline >... | reverse complement strand
GCTCCCTTGTCCAACAAATCACTAAAGCTGACGAACCGCTTAGTTTTTCAAAGAATAGCCTGTATTGAATTTCAAAACCGAAAATATAAAGGCCGGTACGGTTCGCAGCTTAGTTCCACCGTTAAACGGATAGTAAATGAAAAAGACACTTTCTATTATTTGGTTATTATTGGTCGCATTCTCTTTCTCTGCACTGATTCATTCTACCGATGCAGATATTATTGAACTGGGAACCGCGATTTCCACCACTAATATATTCTCTGTAATATTTATCTCATGGATAATCGCATTGCCAATGTTACTATGCATTTTAATATTTCGCCGCTATGGTTTTAAAGGCTATTTAATCACATTGGTAATAGCATCTATTGTCATGGGTATTATCATAGGGCTAGCTGGCTCAACCGCACAAGCTAGTAATGGGGTCTTCATTAGCGTATTTAGCGTGGTATTGATTTCAATATTCATATTAGGCATTGGGTCATTACCAAATGTATTCCTCACATTTAGGAAACTGAAGACCGTCTAACAAATCATTAAAGCCGACCACTTGCGTGGCAGCTTAATTCCACCGTTAAACGGACGAGAAAAATCACAAGCGAATAATGGAATACAATACGGAAAAAGTTGATGAGGCTACACTCGCATTAATGTGGTTGGTAACTGAAAAAGACAAATCGGGAAGTCGCGCATGGAAAAACTTTGACTGGGCTACAATGGACAGGCTTCATGAGAAAGGCCTCATTTCGGATCCCAAAAGCAAAGCAAAATCTGTCGCCCTTTCGGAAGAAGCTGCAGAGCTCTCGAAAGCGTTCTTTAATAAACTTTTCGGTGTGGCCGTCTAACAAATCATTAAAGCCGACCGCTTTACGCGTGGCACTAGATTCGCACACAAAGATCATCAGATTAAAACGCAGGCTAACCAAAGCAAATCTCTCGCCACACTACGGCGGCTTAATTCCACCGTTATATGCTCAGAAACTCGATCATAATGCTCAAGTATAAAACAACTAGCCTTCTATGCTTATTAAGCCTGTTTACATTTTCATGTGAGGATAAGCCGGAAGAGATCAACATCGTAGACAAGAACTTCCTGGAAGCATTGATTGAACAGGGAGTGGACACAAATGCTGATGGGATGATCAGCTCGGCTGAAGCACAGGCCGTTTCTAGTCTGGAGCTGAATGAAAAGGGAATCATAAACATGAATGGCATCGAAGCATTCGTCAACCTGGAAACTCTGCGTTGCGAAGCTAACCCGTTTACCTGGATAAATCTGTAGGAATGTCGGAATCTGCGGGTCCTAGTTTGTAATCATGGTCGCTTGAAGACCTTAGATGTTTCGAACAATCCCCTTCTTGAAGAACTGGCCTGTGAAAGGAACGTGGACCTCAGGGAGCTTAACCTAACCAATCATCCGCACCTGTTTTCTTTAAACTGCCAATATTGCGGATTGACCAGCCTAGATATCCGTGGAGCTGTTTCTCTGGAGATTCTCATGTCGGAAATGAACAGGATGACCCACATCGATTTCTCCACAAACCTAAAATTGCGATGGCTCTTTTTTGCATTCTGTGACTTGGAATCCGTAGACTTGTCAGGACTCGAGGAGCTAAATTGGGCCTACTTCCAAGGAAATCAACTACAAACTGCAACACTTGGATCCCATCCAATATTGGAAGAACTGAGCCTGGGCATCAACCAGTTGACAGAAATAGATTTATCCGGATGCCCATCTGTAAGGAGTCTGGGGCTGGGCACAAATATGTTTACCTTTCTGGACATTTCCCAGAACACTTTAATCGCTTCTCTCAATTTGAGTGACATGCCCACCCTGGAAACGGTTTGTGTATGGGAAACACCCTTCCCTCCTGAGGGGCTAAATGTGAACGCAGAAGGCAGTCCGAATGTCAGATATGCAACTAATTGCACCTACAATAAATAGCTGATATTGTAAATATCACAGACGTTTTAATCATTCTTCTTTACAGGGACATATAACAAATCACTAAAGCCGACCGTGACGCTTGTCACACCCTTTGCAGCAACGGCAAATCCCGCGCCAAGCTACGGCGGCTTAGTTCCACCGTTCTATGATCCAAAAAGATAGATGAGGTTAAGTGGATATCTATATTTTTAGGTTTACTATGAATTAATAAGGTTAAAAAATGAAACATTCCATTGGGTCCATTTCTTTTTTAGTTTTTGTGTTATTTAGGTCCTCTACTGTTTTGGCACAGGACCATAGCGTCATAACGCATTGTTACATACCTGAAACAATTGAACACGATAGGATAGAGTATGGCGTTATGCTCCCTCCGTCATATAAGAATACTGGGCAATCATACCCAGTAATCTATCATTTGCATGGTTTAAACGGACATTATTCTGACTGGAAATCACAAAGCGTTGCTGAATTTTATACTGGGCTTTTCTTGAACGGAACAATTCCGGAATGTATTCTGGTTTTTCCAGATGGAGAGGAAGGGTTTTGGTTTAACCACTATGATGGTGACCCATTACTTGATAAGGAGCTAGTTGAATATCTGATTCCCCATGTTGACAGTCTCTACTTAGTGGATACAGACAACCGATTGATTATGGGATGGTCAGGTGGTGGAGGCGGAGCGGTGACTATTTTTTCAAAACATCCTAAACTTTTTAAAGCATCGATTTCCCTTGATGGGTCAATCATGTCTTGGGAGGAATTCCAGTATTTTCAGGGAGACAAGCCTGACATCGCAAATAACTCAGACTATTACTATCAGAATGCCAGCCCAAATAGATGGGTTGTAACCAACACTAGTATCATTGCAGAGAAACAGGATACTGCATTTTTCCTTGCTGCAGCATTCTTAGCAAAACATCATCAGAACTTCCTTTCGATTCTAAAGGAACAGCAGATTCCTTTCATCTATACGGAATTGGATTGCAATCATGAATTTGGTTGTGTGTTTTCTGAAATAGGCGATGATTTGATATCCTTTCTAAAGATGATTCTTGAGTGAGCAAATCGCAAAAAACAATAGATCATAGAACAAATCACTAAAGCCGACCGCTCACGCATGTCACGCCCTTTGCGAAATGGCAAATCCCGCGCCACACTACGGCGGCTTAATTCCACCGTTCTATGTACGATTTGATTCGTTACCAATTTTTGGTAACTTTGTAAAAAGTATAAACAATGGGTAAGAATACTTCCATATCACTAGGCGATCATTTCGAAAGTTTTATTCAGGAGGGGATCTCATCAGGTAGGTATAGCTCCGCAAGTGAAGTTGTACGAACTGCATTGCGGTTACTCGAGGCTGAAGAAAATAAAATAAAAGCTCTTAGAGCAGCTATCGAAGAAGGTGAGAAGTCTGGGTTTGTAGAAAGCTTTGATCCGGATTCTTTTCTTGAAGATCTTCACCGAAAGTACCTATGACAAGGGCACGCTACCGAATTAGTAAGGCTGCTGGTAGAGACTTAGACAGGATCTGGGAATATACGTTCCACAAATGGTCGAAAGAACAAGCAGATAGATATTATGGCATGATAATGAATGAAATTGAATTCATCGCTAGTAACCTCACTTCTGGTAAACCGATGGAACATATTAAAAAGGACTATTTCGCTTCCTTTGTGAAATCTCACATGATCTTATTCAAAAGGAACAAGGAAATAGTTGAAATCATTAGAATTCTCCATCAGAAAATGGATGTTGAGTCAAACCTTGACTAAGCCTTTTTTAACGCGTATCAGGGGGCGTAATTATGCGTACCATAAGAGTTTTAATCAATATTTTCACGCCTTTGATCACTCGACATAGAACAAATCACTAAAACCGACCGTGACGCGTGGCACGTCCTATGCAAACTTGCTCAATCCTAACACAACCCGGAACAACAAAACCAAATCCCGCGCCACGCTACGGCGGCTTAGTTCCACCGTTCTATGTATTTCAAGCTTTGCTCTGGCAAAAGGCATATAAATAAACTGGTAAAAGCGGGGGCAACCTATCAGTACGAGATATCATCTTAATAAAGACAATTCATTAATCAGGAACTACATAATGAAAGGAAGGATATTTCTCTGGTTTTGTTTTCTTCTACTTACGGTTTCTTCAGTTTCTTGTGATACAGACCCTGAACAGGGAAATATTGTGTTTTATACCCAAATACAATCAATTTTGAATTGTGGCGAATTTGACGTTGATATAATGCTAGAAAATGAGAAAATTGGAACGCTTGAAAAACCATACTTTCCAATTGATGGTTTACCGGATTGTGAAGCCATAGATGATGGAACCGTCCTTTCTCTTAATCTTCCAGAAGGCGAATTTCAGTTCATAGCAATTGGGAACTGCGGTGGGGATCTCCGAGATACTATTATCATATCAGTTATTGAAAGTGAATGCTCAGTTGTAGAAGTATTTGAGAATAAATAGGTGCCTTTGCCCGAAAGAAAGGAAAACATAGAACAAATCACTAAAGCCGACCGCTTACGCGTGTCACGCCCTTTGCAGAGAAGCAAATCCGGCGCCACGCTACGGCGGCTTAGTTCCACCGTTCCACAGACTTTAATAGTCCGTTTTTGGATGGATCGATAGATTCATATCAGTTGCAATCAAAATACAGTAGCATGAAACGCCATAATGAATATAACAGGCATAATAAGACTACATTTTTTCTTGTGTTATCATTCAGCACTACTTTGCTCTTTCTCCTTAATACCTGTGATAAAGAGCCCGAAACAATAACTTTTCTGGAGGAAAGCGATCATTTTATACTGCATGGCACATCAAAGGTTACTTCTAAGCAAGAAGTTGATGAACTAATTAAAAGAAGTGAATCTCTTTTCGCAGACATTTCTGATTTTCTGGGCGATAGGCATCCACAGGTATCCAAAATCCACATCAAGCTTGAAGGCGACATGATCTCTAAGGGGTCTTATGTTGATTTTGATGGAGTTCATCTCTACAAATACAGAGAAGCAGATGGTGGTTATTTTGCCGTCCTTGCTCATGAATTGGTACATGCATTCATTGCACCATGGTTTATTGAAATGAAAGCCTGGGACTGGTCAACATATAGATTCTTCGATGAAGGTTTCGCTGAGTATGTAGCGCAGAAAGTGGATTCGCTGAAGCAAGGATTCCCTTTTTATGGTTGTTCGGAACACGTTGTTGCGGGAAATCTGGTTGCTACAAATACTCATATTCCTTGCGAAATTCTAAGAGCACATCATTTTGACTATGATGACGCTTGTAATCTCCAAGCGTATCCTCAAAGGACTTCTTGGATTCGCTGTTTGGATGAGACATTTGGCAGAGAGGCTCTATTATCTGTAGTTTTCCCAGACAAAGAGCCTACAGACGAATTAGTAGATAGTCTGACAGGATTTACTCTGATAGAGCTAGATGCAATATGGGAATCATGGATCATTCAAAAATACAACAGTATCCAGGGTGCGCAGGAAATTATAGAGGAGTATAAAAACAAAACAACATGGTATATACCTTGCGTGGAATAAAAACTTATCTGCAGCAAGAAAAAGAGTTGGGGTATTAAGAAAACAGACATAATAATATTGATCTCTGTAGAACAAATCACTAAAGCCGCCGTTCCAAGTACAATTTTGTTGATGTATACGCTGTGCCGTAATTATAAGAGTCATTGAATATACTATAAGTAATTCAAAATGAAATCCATAGTCAAATCATTAGCATTCATATTGACTTTGTTTCTCTTATGTCATTGTGAAAAGGATGAACCAATTCCTAATGTTACTATACCTGATGAGAATTTTCTATTTGCTCTAATTGAATTAGGGATTGATACCAATAGGGACAGTATAATAAGTCCTACCGAAGCAGAAGTGGTGCAATGTCTTGACCTACCAGAAAAGGATATCTCTGATCTTACCGGAATAGAATCATTCATTAATCTGGATACTCTTAATTGCTACCAGAATAATTTAACAACTCTAAACCTGGCTTCAAATAAAAAACTAAAAACACTTATCTGCATTGGTAATCAGATTACAAACCTCGATGTTTCAGAAAATGTCTTATTAACTGATCTTCACTGTTGGTCCAATGAAATAGCAAGCCTTGATGTTTCAAAAAACCTCGAGTTAGAATTTTTGGGATGTCATTATAATCAATTAACCGATCTAGATATTACGAATAACACATTATTAAAAAAGTTGATATGTTCATCAAATCAATTGACTAATCTAGATGTTTCCAGTAACACCAGTTTAGCCTATATTGATTGCGGTTATAACCAGATAGGCAATATTGATATTTCTGACAACATGGAATTAGCCTATTTCAACTGCAGTAACAACCTGATAAAAGCCATTGATCTCTCTGCAAATACAATATTAGAGCACTTGTATTGTAATCAGAACCAGATCGATACTCTTGATATAATTCACTTATCTGAACTATGGTCAATCGGAGCTGCCGAAAACCTTTTGAATTATTTAGACTTATCAAGAAATATTGAATTGGAGACAATTGATTTACATGGTATGCAAACCCTTAAAAAAGTATGTGTTTGGGATCTGCCCTTCCCGCCAGAAGGAGTTTGGGTAGATACAACGGGAAGCACTAATGTAAGTTTTACAATTGATTGTTCATTTTGAATTTGATTATTGTTTGAATTATAATTGCTTACAAGGAAATTTTTTCAAATAATAATCCCTACAGAAGGAGACAGATCTCACCAATAATCAATACACTTAAGGTATCAATAATTTGACATAGAACAAATCACTAAAGCCGACCGCTTACGCGTGTCACGCCCTTTGCAGAGAAGCAAATCCGGCGCCACGCTACGGCGGCTTAGTTCCACCGTTCTATTCTCAAAATGGGTAATGAATATTAATTTCGCCTTTATGCACAGAATCCATCATGAAGACCATAACGGAGCATAAAAGAACAAATAATTTTTGGAGTGGCACACCTCTAAATATCATTAACAAGACGAGGAAAAAATCATGAATCGCATCCTAGTTATCTTATTAGTTTCGTCTGTTATATCCCTTCAATGTGGAAATCCATTCCGCGCAGTAGAAGATAACATCATAACCGCTAATCGCTGGTCTGAGGAAAAAGCCCGTAGTTGGTATGCCGAAATACCTTGGCTGGTGGGATGCAATTTCATTCCCAGCACTGCCATTAATCAATTGGAGATGTGGCAGTCCAATACTTGGGACCCGGCAACCATTGACAAGGAACTGGCAATGGCAGCGAGATTGGGTTTCAACCTAATTCGCGTCTACCTTCATGATTTGGCTTACCAACAGGACCCAGATGGTTTTCTTAAACGTATTGATACCTTTCTCAGTATTGCCGAAAAACATGGCATAAGAGTTATGCTGGTTATTTTCGACGACTGTTGGTTAGCCTATCCGGAGTCGGGCAAGCAACCAGAGCCGTTGCCAGGTGTACATAATTCAGGTTGGCTTGAAAGTCCGGGTATGCCGGCACTCAAAAAATACCCGAACGATAAGCTGGTGCGTCGGCGTCTGGAGACTTATGTAAAGGCTGTACTCCAGCGGTTCAAAAGTGACGAACGAGTTTTGATCTGGGACCTGTACAATGAGCCAGGTGGAATTTGGTACAAGCGAGGGGAAGGAGGAAAAAAATTTGAGAATGGTGCTATTGGTGAACTTTGCTTACCTCTGCTAAATGACGTCTACATCTGGGCCAGGGAAGTTTCTCCAGAACAGCCAATAACATCATGTTTCTACGGTCGCAAGGAATCTGTTAAGGCCGCGACAAAGTGGGCTGATATCATCACTTTCCATAACTACAGCGATGCTCAAGCACTAGCCAAGATGATTAACGATCTGAAAAAATATAACCGCCCTATTATTTGCTCAGAATATATGGCCCGACATACAAAAAGTACGTTTCTTGGGTGTTTGCCTGTAATGAAAAAGGAGAAAGTTGGTGCTGTTAACTGGGGTTTAGTTGCCGGAAAATCCAACACTATTTATCCATGGGCTTCATGGGAAAAGCCGGGTGTAACTCCTGAACCAAGAATCTGGTTCCATGATATTCTGCGAAAAGACGGCAGTGCTTTTGACCACAAAGAGGTGGAGTTCATCCGAGCAATTGCAGGACCGGAAATTGAGGCACAACAAGAAAATTCAACTGACAAGAAATAGATACATCGTTTCTTACAGATAGGGTTTGGAAGGATTCAAAAGTATGCAGATTTATCAAAGAGAAATCGAATAGAACAAATCACTAAAACCGACCGTGACGCGTGGCACGTCCTATGCAAACTTGCTCAATCCTAACACAACCCGGAACAACAAAACCAAATCCCGCGTCACGCTACGACGGCTTAGTTCCACAGTTACACTGAATAGTGAAAACAAACAACTATTTTTTCTGGTTTACAACATTAAAAGGTTGAGGTCGTATTTTGCGACCTCAAAAGAAAAGCATTTATATGGCTAATCCTAAGCAGCTCGAATTTTCAGGAAAGGTAGTAATAGAACAAACAAAAGCCTCAATTAGAACCATCAGGGGCCAGGAAGTTATATTAGCAGCTGATGTAGCCCGTATTTATGGTGAAACGACTAAACGTATAAATGAGCGTGCGAAGCGTCATCCTGGCAAGTTTCCACCAGATTTCATGTTTCAGCTGAAAAAATCGGAATTCGATGAATTGAGGTCGCAATAAGCGACCTCAAAAATGGAACGCGGTGGCACGCAATATTTGCCATATGCGTTTACAGAATACGGGATTTTGCAGATTGCAAACTTAATTAATACTGATCTGGCTGATTCTGTAAGTGTCTTTGTCATACGAGCATTCGTAGAAATGCGTAAAACAATTGTTGCTCAACAGAAGGCACTTGTTAGAGCGAAGGCAACTGGATCAGAAATCCCCAAGGCAGCGATTTATCACAAGGAACTAATACCCAAATTACAAACAACTATTGGGCGTATTCTTGACAGTGTAATCGATTCTGAAAAAGGTACTACGGTTAAGGATGAAGCATTGGACATCCTTAAAGAATCAATAAACCATCTCAAGGAACAATTGAGACAAAAAGGACTTCAAAACGAGGAAATTACAGCACGTGTTTCAAAGCTATTGGCAGATGCGGAGAATCAGCGGGCATTTGCACGTAAGACTCGAGCAGAATCTGAACAAATCGAATTCATGAACACTATCCGGAAGCTTCGATTGGTCCTTGAAGCACAATTAATTATGTTATCAGACAAGAGCCCAAAAGATGCCCGACAGCTAAAAGGGCTTGTTGAGGTTCTTAAAGATGTAGCGAATGCTTCATGAATAGGATTATTGAGCCTGATAATGCATCTGTCGCCTCACAGTGTAACAATCCACTAAAGCCGACCGCATTGCGTGTCACGCCCTAAGTTTACATTACTTATATTCTAATTCATTAATCCGAGGGAACAAAAGAGAGGAATAAGCCCATAAAGATTAAGTACTTATTCAATTGTAACATCTAGGATGAAATGATAACTGGCGAGACATTCGAGAAAATGGCCCTTTCATTACCCAACACAGGGCAAAAATCGCATTTCGATAGAATTGGGTATAATGTAACAGGTAAGCGTATGTTCGCTACTTATTTGAAAGAGAATAATACCGCAAACATATTCCTGACCCCAGACGAGCAAGCCATATTCTGCAGAATTGACTCAAAGAATATATATCCTGTCCCAAACAAGTGGGGAGAAAATGGAGCTACAACATTTGATCTAAATAGGGTTGCTAGAGAACTTGTTCATGAAGCTCTCATATCAGCCCATGACAATGTAATCAAGAAAAGAAACAAATCGTAGAACAAATCACTAAAGCAGACCGCAACGCGTGTCACGTCATGTGCAACAATTTGATTTCTACTAAGTCTTTAGTTCAAAATTAGATTACAGATTATGAAAAAAAGAAATCATGCTATTTTGCTATCAGTTGTTATAATCATTGCCACTAATGGGTTATTCGCACAACAGGATAAGTTAGCTTCCACAAGTTTTCAAGAAGATGAAGAAAGAATAATGCTTGAAAAGAATATTCCAGCCCTTGGGATTGGGATCATTGAAGATGGAGTACTGCGTCAAATCAGAGTTTATGGAGAGCTTAAAAAAGATACTCCCGCTCCCTACAATGCAATCTTCAATATCGCCTCCTTAAGTAAACCTATTTCAACACTGTTAACATTACGGTTAGTTAGCAGTGGTGATTGGGATTTAGACGAGCCTCTTTATCATTACTGGGTT
>Ga0180435_10007662_pt1 | contig 10259 bp, 8 predicted proteins | sample SS_ome_3_FD_132467 | JGI IMG/M metagenome (GOLD analysis project Ga0180435, IMG submission 132467) | Hypersaline lake sediment archaeal communities from the Salton Sea, California, USA - SS_3_S_1 metaG | ecosystem: Environmental > Aquatic > Non-marine Saline and Alkaline > Hypersaline > Sediment... | reverse complement strand
CGGAGCTCTGGTGTACTGCCTATCTGGCTGAACATGCAAAGAGTGGACTTCTATTGGCCCATCTCCATTCCTCCGATCCTGAGAATCTCTTCTCCGTCGGATTCCGCACTGTCCCTCCCGATGATTCCGGCCTGCCTCATATTCTGGAACATACCGTTCTCTGCGGATCGAAGCGCTATCCGGTTAAAGACCCGTTTGTGGAGCTTTTAAAGACTAGCCTGGCGACCTTTCTCAATGCCATGACCTACCCCGACCGTACGATCTATCCCTGTGCCAGCTTGAACCGGAAGGACTTCTTCAATCTGGCCGGGGTTTATTGCGACGCGGTCTTTGACCCCGTGATCAATCCTCTGCATTTTAAACAGGAAGGGCATCACTTTGAATTTGCGGAGCCCGGCAATATCCGCTCTCCCCTTACGGTCAAAGGAATTGTTTATAATGAGATGAAAGGCGTATACTCAGATCTGGACGGGATTATCGGCCGGGAGGTTCCCCGGAATCTCTTCCCCGACAATGCTTACGGAAGGGATTACGGAGGGAAACCCCAGGCTATAACTACGTTAACATATGACCGGTTTAAAGAATATCACCGCCGCTGTTATCATCCCTCCAATGCTCTGGTATTCCTCTATGGTGATATTCCGATCACCAGTCATCTGGAATTTCTCAACTCGGAATATCTGAATAAATTTGATCGAGCTGTTATCGATGCTTCGATTACCGAGCAGGAGGTCTGGGCGGAACCACGACGATATGTGACAACTTATCCGATCGGACCCTCCGATGATCCGCGCTCTCTCGCGGCAGTAGTGGCGGTTTTCCGATCCGGGAATAATAGCGATCTGACCCACTCCCTCGCACTCAGCCTCCTATCCCATTATCTCCTCTCCAATGCAGCTTCGCCATTAAGAAAGGCGTTGATAGATTCTCAACTGGGGGAGGAGTTGACGGATTCAGGTTACTTCTATCATCAACGGGACTGTTATTTCGAGGTGGGTTTGAAGGGAACCGAAGGCGATCGGGCTGATAGTATTCTCGATCTGATCCGTGAAACCTGCGCCCGTATCGCCGATGAAGGATTGGACAAGGGAAAAGTTGAAGCGGCTTTTCATAATCTGGAGCTCTCCACCCGGGAGATCAAGACCATGTATCCTCTCCGCCTGATGGACCATGCCTTTGGATCCTGGTCTTCCATCGGTGATCCTCTGGCCTGGTTCCCGGTCAGCCGGCATCTCGAAAAACTTCGTCAATCTTATCAGGCCTCTCCCCACTTCTTCTCCGATCTGCTCCGGGAATTGATAATTGATAATCCTCACCGGTTGCTGCTCTCTCTCCTTCCAGATCCCGAGTATACGAAAAAAATAGAGAAGGCCGAATCCAATCAGATGGAGAAAGTAAAGCAACTCTTCAGCGAAGAGGAACTGGAGTGTATAGATCGAGAGTCGACTGAACTTGCGCTTATTCAATCCACCCCCAACAGCCCCGCGGCATTGGCCACCCTTCCGCGGTTATCCCTCTCTGATGTATCAAAGGAGCCTATAGAATTAAAAGTCTCCAGCGAGGAAGTAGCCAGCCGCCCATTCCTGGTAACGGATATGTTCAGTAATGGCCTCTCTTATATCTCTATCTCTTTCGATCTGCGCGGCCTGGATGAGACGACTATCCCGTATCTGGCGCTCTTCCCCGAAGTCCTGGCCGGTATGGGCGCTGGAGGCTATGATTACGCGTTGATGGCGGAGAGGGAAGCAGCCTGCAGCGGCGGGATTGAACCGGATATTTTAGTCTCCGGGACCGTTGATGACCCCCGGTTTATGCGGCCGGTTTTGACGGTGTTCTGTCGTGCTCTCGACCGCAACCTTCCGGATATGCTGGATATACTCAGGGAGCGATTAACGCAATGTGACCTGACCGACCGGAATCGTTTAAAGGATTTAATACTCCAGGAAAGGATGGCGAGAAAGAGCCGGGTGGTGCAGGCTGGGAATAGTTACGCGGTCTCGCACTCCTCACGGGGGTTCAATGGTAACTGCGCTCTTAACGAAAGAATGAAAGGTATTGCCGGGATGCGGTTCTTCGATAATCTTGTGAAGCAATTTGACCGGGACTGTTCAGGAACTTTCGCGAAATTGGAGGAGATCCGATCCCTCATCCGGAATCGCCGGCGTGTGAATGTCAGCGTTCTCGGCGCGCCGGAATCAGTTGAGATGATGCGCCGGTGGACGAATGGGTTTTTGTCGGATTTGGAGGAGAAGCCGATTCCGGAGGAGGTGGACCGGGAGCCTTTCGTGTCCGGCCGTATGGAGGGGATTGCCGTCCCGGCCGAGATCGCTTTTGTCGCCAGGAGCCAACCGGCAATCCCGTTCAACGATCCCGCCGCTCCGGCGCTTTTTCTCCTGTCCAAGAATCTCAGTTATAGCTATCTCTGGGAAGAAGTCAGGGTTAAAGGGGGGGCGTACGGCTGTGGCGCTTCATATAATACCGCCCGGGGTACATTTTCGTTCGCCAGTTACCGTGATCCTGGTATCGCCGGTACTCTTCAGGCCTACGACGGCGTCTTTGATTATATCGAAGATAAGATGGATCTATCTCCCTCGGGCATGGAACAGGCTATTATAGGGACTGTGAAATATCTTGATCGACCCATCCGACCGGAACAGGCGGTCGATCTGGCTCTGCACCGTCATCTAAGCGGCCGGACCCCGGAGAAGATCAGGGAGTTCCGTCAACGTCTCTTGAGTCTGAATGGGGACGACATCCGCAGGACCTCGGCAAAAATCCTCCGTACCGGATTTAAAGACTCCTCGACCTGTGTTGTCGCCAGCCGGGAGAGACTGGAATCCGCCAACCTCGCGCTGGAAGAAAAATTCTCCATATCTGATTTGTAATGCGGATACTATATTGCACTTCAAGATCATAAGTCGTATAATACTGGCATGAATATATCGTATAAAATTATTGTCATATTCCTGGTTCCGATCTCCCTGCTTCTGAATTCCTGTACGAGCTTCCAGGAATCGGCGCCGTTAGAGCGGATGAGCATAGGCCTCCTGCTGGCCGATACCGATGGAGTGTCCTGGGCGCGTGAAGAAGGGTATTTCCGGGCCAAGGCGGATGAATTCGGGGTTGAAATCCTGACCCGGAATGCCGGAGGGGACCAGACAGAGCAGAATCGACAGGCTCGGGAGTTGATCGGGGAAGGAGTCGGCGTCCTGATCGTCTTCCCGGTGGAGCCGGAATCCGCCGGAGCAATCATCGAGCTGGCTCACGGAGTCGATCTCCCGGTTATCGCTTACGATAATCTGATCCGAAATGCCGAGGTGGATCTTTACATAGCTCCGGACCGTGAACTCTCCGGCTATCATCAGGCCCGTGCTCTTCTGGAGAGGTCGGCCGGCGGGGGGAGTATAATACTAGGCAGCAGCGAAGATCCCTGGCGCGCCCGCCTGATTAACGCGGGACAGCTCCGGGCGATAAAAGAGTGGGAGGAGAGGGAAGGGGAGGCTATTCCGATCCTGCATGACTCGGTCATTGCTCCGCTCACGATTGATTATACCCGCCAGCTGGTCGAGAAAGCTCTCGCGGTCACCTCCCGCCAGGGAGAAAAGATCGGGACGATTATGGCGTCCGAAGATATCCTCGCCTTTGGAGCGATCGAAGCGTTAGGCAATAAGGCCCTTTCCAGCTCGATCCCGATCGGTGGTATGGGTGCTACGCTGGCAGGCTGCCGGAGGATTATCGGGGGAACCCAGGCGGTTACCCTCTATACCCCTCCCCGGGAGATCGGCGTAGCCGCTTTCCGGGCCGCGGTTCGCCTGGCCTCGGGTGTGGATCCGGAGGAGATTATAGAAGTCCTGAAATATCCTGAGCGAGCTATTGAAAACGGTTCTGAAGCTGTTCCGTCTCTCCTGGTGAGTCCGGTTGTGGTAACCCGGGCAAATATGATAGAGACAGTTGTTCTCGATGGGCTTTATACGGTGGCAGAGATTTACGGGAATTGATCAAGGGGATTTTTCTGAGATCACGGTGAAAGTCAGGGACTTTACCGGCGCTTTGCCTTTCTCCCAGGGGCGGATATATTCCAGCGAAATGATCGCCTTCCCTTCTCCTGTAGCCCGGAAGGTCCAGAGTTGTTCCCCCGGGGCCCCCTTGCGGAGATTATCGGGGGGAATAAACTCATCACCGGTCATCTCAATCACCTGATCATCCAGAGGAGCGGAGAAATTCCAGCTGTAGCCGGTTGTGGGGTTGGATTCCAGAATAATGGAAAATTCCATCTTCACCATTACCCGAATTATGCTGTCTTTTTCGGTATAAATATTTTTCTCCGGAGGTTGAGCTGGATAGGAATTATCATTCCCGCATCCCGGTCCGGCCAATAAGATAATCCCACCGGCAAACAAAAATATTAAAAGGTTTTTTATAGACTTCATTGCGGAGCCAGTATAATACTCTTTTTTCAAAGATAGATACAAAAATATATTAAAATTCCGTAGGATTGTCATTTATCTTCCACTTCAGAACTTGTAGGATCAGAATGCCTTCGGAGTTCTTTTTAGGAGTTGTAGTATCCCTGTGCTTGAATATTAGGATTTGCAAGGCCGGGAAAGCCAGGTGAAAGCGAACAACTTAAGGCACTTTAGGCACTTAAAACTTTAGGCACTTCACTTACCATGGGTTGGATGGGAAAAATTATCGGAGGATCGGTCGGATTCATGCTGGGCGGTCCTCTTGGCGCGGTGGCCGGAATAGCCCTGGGAGCCATCTATGATTCCGGGACCTCCCGTCCCGGCCGCCGGCTGAATTCCGGGGAAGAGGATCATCTCGCTTTCTTTCTGGCCGCGTTCTCCATGCTGGCTAAATTAGCCAAGGCCGACGGAGTAGTCTCCCGTGAGGAGATCGCGGTTATCAAGCGGTTTATGAGGGATAATCTTGGGCTTGATTCAGAGGGGGAGAAGCTGGCTATCCGGATATTCAACCAGGCTAAAAACGCACCGGATAGGTTTGAGGATTATGCCGCGCAGTTTTATTCCATCTTTGCCGGCCGCCGGGAGATAATCATCAGCATGTTCGATATCCTTCTGGCGGTAGCCTCGGCCGATGGTGTGATTCATCCCAATGAGGAGAGGATGCTGAATAGCGCTGCCCGGATTTTTCATATCAATTCCGGACAGTACGGCAGGATGAAAGAGAGCCGGAAGGATGGGGTTGATAAATATTACGCTATCCTGGGCTGTTCCCGGAGTGATTCGAATGAGACAATCAAAAAGAAATATCGAAAACTTGCCTCAGAATTCCACCCGGATAAGATAATTGCCCGGGGATTGCCGGAAGAGTTTGTCACCTTCGCCAAGACCAAGTTCCAGGAGATACAGGGAGCATATGAGGCAGTGAAGAAAGAGAGAGGAATGTGAGATCGCCCTTCGTTCCACTTCGGGCTTGTGGGAGATGTAGTATCGCCCCGGGCTAGCCCCCGGAGTTTATAGGATCGCCCCCGATAAAAAATCATCGGGGGCTTGTAATATCGCTTCGACCTTTTTCCCCTTCATCCTTACCCGTACCCCGTATTTTGCCCGATTGTATAAAGTGGGTGAGGGAAGGCATCTCACCTAAAGGTTCGATGTCTCCGCTTCGCTCCGAGAACTCTTGCGAATTTTGCGCTTTTTTGCGGTTAATAAAGGGGCCGAGGTAGAGGCTAAATACCAATATCAGCTAGAGCGTTACAGAAGGCGTTCACGGTTGAGACCAGCCCGGGATGAGAAACCTCGAAAGTATCGACTGCTGATTTTAAATCTTCAAGCGCGTCCGTAAACTGATGGTCCTCCGAATCTTGCTGTGTCGCGTGATGTGCCGATGCGTGGCTCTTGTGGGCGATATCCAGCGCTCCATTCTTGTCCGTCTCCGATAACTTGGTTATCTCGCTTTTAAGCTCCGAAATCAATGTGGCGAGTTGAGTTCTCTGCTCCTCGGATATAGTCGTCGCGCCGTCCACAGTCTCCTCAATCTTTTTCACTGTTTTCTCGATCATTATTACCTCCCGGGTGAATTTCAACGTTCTTTCTTTTTAACGTCTTTTCTCTTCAACGTCCTTTTTCTTCAACGTTAGCGCCGAAGGCGCTAATTATTTTCCGCTTCTTCAAGTTCTTTCCTGACATCGGTATCGAGATCGGCGGTCATATAATCAATGGTAAGGGGCAATCCCACTTCAAGTTTGGGGATATGCTGGAGTCCGATGCTAATCAGCTTATATCGGCACTCCAGCAGGTGTCCTCCCCGGGTGAGATCTTCGCTGATGAAGTGGAGATGATACCCCGGGACATTGAGGGAGCCCATAAACTGCGGGGTAAAGAAACCCCCCAGTGTCCCCCGGATATCCCGGTATTCAAAAGTCGGTTGTTCCCGGGCGACTTCCACCAGGGGTCGATAGTTCTCTTGGCGGGGGACGGAGCGGGTCTTGATGTATTCAAACTCTCCTTCGATTTTGATGGCATAGAGCATATTGGGAGAAGGGATCAGGTTGCTCAGTAATTCTTCCAGGCTGACTTTCATCAGTCCCCCATCAATATCTTCCATGGTATCCGGGGAGAAGAAAGTGACACAGGCAAAAGGTGTTTCCTCTTCATCCCGGACTGTAGTGGTGCTGCCATCCGACTTGACCTGATAGACGACATTGTCCAGAATTACCATCTCACCATCAAGATTGTTAAAAGTTCCCAATCCGAAATCGCCGTGTCCTTCTATTTCCGCCACAGTCGTATTCTGCTGATAATATCCCTGAACCAGGGCATTGACCGGAGCGGAGAGGTAGACGGAATTATTTGTGTTTTGTTCCTTCATAATTCATATTAAAATTTATCTCGCTGCTTCGTGCCGGGTAACTAATTAACCACAGAGAACACACCCCGTAGAACGGGGCGGAGAAGGACACTGAGATTTTAAATTTTATTAATCCTAATTCTCCGTGATCTCTGTGCCTCTGTGGTTATATTAGCATTCCGAAGCGGGAATTCAGCCTAATGTCATATGGTAGTCAGCGATCATTCGACTTCATGATCCTTCGCCCCCAAGTGCCTGAAGACGAAGGCGAGGGCCGCGTGACTTATCGCTGCCGCCAGGATTCCGTTCAGGGGCGGGATAAAGAAGGAAGAACGATCACTAAAGTATGCAGCCAGGACTCCAATAAGATACGCGGTCAAAGCCGACCATCGGAATTTAACGAATTTGACTCTATCCGGCGGGGGAAGATTTCTCTTCCTGACCAGATGGTAGTCACCCAGGATCACACCCCCCAGCGGGGGGATCAGTATTCCCAGCGAGGAGATCCAGAGCATTATGTAGTCGTAGGCGCCGCTGATGGCCACCAGGAACCCGAATGCCCCGCAGAAGAGTATGAAGGGACGTTTCCGGTCGAAGCGGAAGAAATCGGTGCCGGCTATCCCGACCGCGTAGGCGGTGTTGTCATTGGTAGTCCAGACATTTAAAACCATCAGAATGACACCCAGTCCCAGGAGTCCCTGAAGCTTGAGTACCGCGGCGAAATCCGGCTCGCCGTAAACATTTCCGCCAACCGCTCCGAACCAGAGCATCAGTCCGTTCCCGAAGAGAAAGGCGATCAGTGCCGCCCAGAAACCCACTCTCCGGTTTCTGGCAAAACGAGCCCAGTTGGGCGCCTGGGTTCCACCGGCGGCGAATGTTCCCACAATAAGTGTCATCGCGGCAGCGAAGCTGAGTTGGCTGGAAGGGATGATATTATCAATCCCTCCCACAGTCTCCCGGGCGTGGGCGAATGACTTTACCGCCATTATACCGCCTAAGAGCAGAATCAGAGGGACGGCGATCAGAGATAGCATCTCCATCCCTTTGTATCCGAAGTAGGCGGTGCTGGTAAATGCCGCCGCCCAGATAAAGCACCATAGAATCATAGTCCCGGTATTGGTCCAATCAAATCCCAGCCAGTCGACGAACGGCTTGGCCATCAGGGCAACCGTCACACCAAACCAGCCCAGCTGAGTTCCCCCGAGCAGTAGGTCTGCCCAGCGGGCCCCATAGTCTCCGAAGGTATATCGGGAGAGGAGAACCGTGGTTAAACCTGTTTTCGCGCTGATGGCGGAGAGCGCCGCGACATAGAGTCCCAGAATCAGGCTTCCACATCCGAGGATTAGAAATAGATCGGGCCAATATCGGAAAGAGTGCCCGATCTCCGATCCGGCGAACATAGTGGGATAGAAGAAGGTAAAGCCAAGGAGTACCACGGAGATTGATAACAACCCTCTCCGCGCGGTCGGAGGGACCGGGGAGAGAGGATAGTCGGGATCCGGTCTCGAAGTGTCTCCAAAAAGAAATTTCTGCAAAAAATTCTTAATGATATTTACTCCCTGAAAGAAGAATATTTATAACCACGAAGTACACGAGAATTTCACCAGAAGATTAAGTGGGAAGTTTGAAATTTAGGTCATTGTAATTTGGAATTTATTTGGAATTTGATGCTTGGATTTTGGAATTTCTTCTTATAGAAGCGATGTACTGAAATACCGCTCAGCCCGATCCGGAAGTATGGTAGCTATATTTCCGGAGATCCTCTCCGCCATCTTTCTCGCTCCCCAGACATTTGCCCCCGATGAGATCCCGACCAGGAGTCCGGAGTTTCGGCCCAACTGTCTGGTGGTCTCGATCGCGTCTTCGTCGGTTACCTCGATCACTTCGTCCACAATGGATGGATCGAGCACGGCGGGAACGAATCCGTCACCGATTCCCTGGATCTGGTGAAGGCCAGGTTCATGGCCGAGGAGCGCGGCCACGTTCTTCGGTTCTACCGCTACCAGTTTAACATGAGGCCTGTGTTCCTTTAGAAATGTACCCACTCCCTGGAGGGTGCCACCGGATCCGACACCAGCCACGAAACAGTCGATGTCTCCTCCCATCTGCCGCCATAGTTCGTGGGCGGTCTCGTAGTAGTGGCAGCGCGGATTCTCCGGGTTCTCAAATTGCTGGGGGAGAAAGACCCGGGGGTCTTCTCTAGCCATCTCTTCGGCCACCTTTATCGATTCCTCGATCCCGTCTTTGTCAGGGGTGAGGATCAGATCCGCTCCCAGAGCCCGGATCAGTTTCTTCCGCTCCTCGCTCATCCCGTCGGGCATTATTATCCGGACCTTGTAACCTTTTAAACGGCCAACCAGGGCGAATCCGATCCCGGTATTCCCGCTGGTAGGCTCGACTATAATGGAGTCGGGTTTTAACTTGCCATCCCGTTCCGCCCCCTCCAGCATGGCCAGAGCGACCCGGTCTTTAACGGATCCGCCCGGATTTAAAAACTCTGCTTTTGCGTATATATTTTCGCCCTTAAGGCGGATCAGCGGTGTATTTCCGATCAGGTCCAGTATATTGTCGGTCAGCATAATTTCTACTCCTGAATTAATAATCGAGATTCTGCCAATCCAATTCCCCTAATCTGTCTGGAGAAAGGAAGTTGACAGTGCTTTCCCGCTTCCCGATGAGAAGCGAAAAGTTCAAGGTTTATTTATCATAGTTCATGGTATTCCGATAGGGATTTCTCCAGCTCAACAAATTAGCCGGGCCTCCGGCCCTATTTTTCGGAGAAAAAATAATGCCTTTAAAATAAAAACAATATATATTATCCAATGTTAATCTTCATGACTCCGCCCGAATTGGTCCGGGGCAATGGGCGATACAGAAATCAAGGGAGCTGACTTAAAATGAAAAAATATATAATAATTTTTGCTATTTCAATCTTCGCGGTGATCGGTGTAAATTTCTCCGTTTCGGCGGATAATCTATTTGATATCCAGAGAATACGAATCCTTCCAAATGAGGAGCCCGGCCTGATCGAGGGAGAAGAAGTCCTGGAAGTCACATTTATTCTACATAGTGAAGGATGGGTCCCCGGAGTAGGATGGACTCTGCGTTATTATAATAAAAATAAAGAATTGATCGCGACCCGGACCACGGCATATTTCCCCGCCTCTCAAAATAATACTAACCTGTTTAGAGAGGCATATTTTAAGGGGGGAAATGTTTTTGTGGCGCTTTTTCCCCTGGATCTCCCGGACGCGGTGTATATGGTACTGGCCATCGGAGATGGATTTAATCGCAATGTCCAGCTCGTCCCCTATACCGCCCTCCTCCAGGATTTTAATATTCCGGTCCAGGATATAGATAGAGAGATATTAAGCTCTGACTATGTGATACTTGAGGAAGAAATTGAATCTCTTTGAAAATATCCACCACCGACCTTGTGTCGGTGG
>Ga0180435_10007658_pt1 | contig 10261 bp, 7 predicted proteins | sample SS_ome_3_FD_132467 | JGI IMG/M metagenome (GOLD analysis project Ga0180435, IMG submission 132467) | Hypersaline lake sediment archaeal communities from the Salton Sea, California, USA - SS_3_S_1 metaG | ecosystem: Environmental > Aquatic > Non-marine Saline and Alkaline > Hypersaline > Sediment... | reverse complement strand
AGATTGCCTTCCCGGTCAAATGCCGGACCTTCCAGAAATGTCTGGGGATTGTCTTCAATTTTGACCCAGGCTTCTACTGGTATGGATGGCAGGCTGTTCAAATGGGGCGGAAGGGGCAGGGGGTTTTGATCCGCCAGACAGTTGCCGATGAAACTATAAACGGTTAAAATTGCAATTAATGCATAGATGATTTTTTTCATGGCTGCCATCCTTTGTTTGTGAAGAGATAATAGGGAAATTTATCGTAATTAGCCGTTCTAACACCCACACGAATGCCGGATATTCAATTTCGCTTTGAGAATGACCTCGCGGGTTGAACGGGTGGGGTCCTCAGTTCGTTTGATCAGCAACTCGGTGGCCGTGCGGCCTATCTCATACGTGGGCTGCTCAATTACGGTAAGGGCTGGGATGATCAGTTTGGCCCAGGTGGTTTCATCGAAACTTGCAAACGCGATTTCTTCGGGAATCTCCTTTTTATTTTCCCGAAGCGCACGCAGTGCCCCAGAGGCCAACAGGCTGTTACTGGTCAGGATGGCATCGGGCGGCTCTGACAGCGCTAGCAGTTTCATGGCTGTGTGGAACCCGTCTGCTTCCCTGGGATTGGCATATTTTACCAGGTCGCTCGATGCCTGCAAATCATGCTCTTTTAGCGCCCGCACAAAGCCCTCCCGCCGTTCGCGCCCGGTGGTACTGCCCATGCCGAAAATGGCGCCGATCCGGCGACAGCCATGCCCGATCAGATGGGTGGCCAATGTGTGGGCCGCCTGCACATTATCGATGAGTATATTATCGACTTCCCCGTTGCTCACCCGCCGGTCAATGACCGCCATGGGAATATTCAGATCAGATATTTCCGAAAAATTGTCAGCAGTTTGACGGGTTGGAGACAAAATGACCCCGGCAAGGTTTTCATCACGAATCAGATGTAAGTACCGCTTTTCTTTATCGGGATTTTCATCATTATTACAGAGCATCACGCTATAACCCATCTCGTGGGCGGCGTCCTCAACAGCCCGGCTTACCTGTTGAAAAAATGGATTTTCAATATCGGAAACAATCAGCCCGATGATGGTTGATTTCCGCGATCGCAGACTGCGGGCAACGCGATTGGGACGGTAATTCAGCTCCTGCACCACTTTCATCACACGGGCTTTGACCTCTTGACGCACGTGGGGTTTGTTCGCTAAAACCCGCGACACGGTTGCGGTTGATACACCCGCAGCATCGGCAACATCTTTAATTTTTACCATAATAAGATCAAGCTCCTGATTGGCATCGCGTTTCATCAAATCCAAACAGACATTACTGTAATCGATTTCATATGCTTTGTCAATCCGAATCCGCCTTGTCATGCTGATTGTTTCTCCATACTCATTACGCCAGCAGTGCAAATCCCTCCATCAACCATTTGATCTATAACAGTTTTTAGATGTATTAACCCGGCGACTAAATAACCAAATTCTGTCATGCCGGACCCCCAATCGAGCTGAGGGCAGGCCCGCTCCGGCATCCAGTAATAGCGCTGGATAGCGCTAAAGCTTCACTTCGTGCCCGGCCTTCACCGGAATGACGAACGTGATATATTTTATTGCCGGAGTAATATCCAACCGTTGATATATCGGTTCCCGGTCCATCCTTGGGAGAGTGACCTGCGGATCAATTCCAGTTTTCAGTCCCGCTACCCGGGTTAATTCGGCCAATATATGATGTGTGCCACAGGCGATTATACATTGAAACTCCGTAAACAACGAATTTTTCTGAAAACGTTTTCTGACATATATATATCTATTCATCCAAAAGCATCTCATCTGAACTAATTAATATTATAGTTATAACAGTTAGTTATGAAATTTTTCGAAAAAATTAAAATTTTATTAAAAAAAGTGTTGACACTATTTCTGTAATCGATTACATTAAATTTCACGATAGAGAGTTCACCACCCTGCAAAATTGATTTAAACTTAGGAGGTATGATTATGACCGGTAATACTTTGAAAGTCGGCGTCCAGTCTTTTGGAAGGTTCTTAAGCGGTATGGTAATGCCCAACATTGGTGCTTTTATCGCCTGGGGGTTGATTACAGCGTTTTTTATCCCCACCGGTTGGCTGCCCAATGAAAAATTAGCCTCACTGGTGGGTCCCATGATTACTTACCTGCTACCGCTTTTGATTGGTTATACCGGTGGGAAGCTAGTCGGTGGTGACCGCGGTGCCGTAGCAGGCGCTGTTACGACCATGGGCGTCATTGTCGGCAGTGATATTCCCATGTTCATGGGTGCCATGATTGCCGGGCCCATAGGCGGTCTGGCCATAATTAAATTTGACGAAAAAGTTCACGGCAAAATCAAACCCGGGTTTGAAATGCTGGTCAACAACTTCTCTTTGGGCATTATCTCCATGGTAATCGCCCTGATTGCCTATGTGGTCATCGGTCCGCTGGTCACTGCAATTACCAATACACTGGCGGCAGGTGTGGGCTGGATTGTGGACAAGTCCCTGTTGCCCATTGTGTCCATCATTGTGGAACCCGCAAAAATTCTGTTCTTAAACAATGCCATCAACCACGGCGTCTTCACACCGTTGGGAGCTGATCAGGCTGCCAAAGTCGGATCTTCCATTTATTACCTGATAGAGACCAATCCCGGCCCTGGTCTGGGTATCCTGCTGGCTTATATGGTCGCGGGTAAAGGTACGGCCCAAAAGTCAGCCTACGGTGCCTCCATTATTCACTTTCTGGGTGGCATCCATGAGATTTATTTTCCCTATATTTTAATGAAACCCAGACTGATTGTGGCTGTGATCTGTGCCGGCATGGTGGGTGTTGGGTTTAATATGGTCACCGGCAACGCCCTTGCCGGCCCCCCTTCTCCGGGTTCCGTGTTTGCATTGACCCTGATGTCCACTAAAGGCATGGGTATTATCCTGACCTTGAGTTCCATAGCCCTTTCCGCCGTCACTTCCTTCCTGATTGGATCGGTCATCATTCGCAAGGACGTCTCGGAAAGTGATGACCTGGAAGCTGCCCAGGCCGCTGTTGCCGCAAGTAAGGCCGAAGCCAAAGGTCAGGCGGCGCCCGTCGCGGCGGCAGATGTTCGGTCCATTGTTGTGGCTTGCGATGCGGGCATGGGATCTTCAGCCATGGGTGCAACGGTATTGCAGGGCAAAGTGAATGATGCCGGTTTGAATATCGCGGTGACCAATGCGGCCATTAATGATCTGGAAAATGCGGACATCGTCATTACCCAGAATGAATTGACGGATCGCGCCCGGTCTAAATTACCCAGTGCCCAGCATTTGAGCATCGATAACTTCATGGACGCCGGCTTCTATGATGACCTGGTCGCCAAACTGGCCTGATGGCCCTGTGAAGACTGACCGCCATTGACAATGCGGTGGTATTAAAGGAGCAGGCGGAGCGCCTGCTCCAGGATCGACACAATTAAAAAGGGGATCATGATGGCTTTTTTTAAAAAATTGATCGGCGGTCAAAAAAAAGCGGAGATCACCGAGAAACCCGAAATAACCGAGCCCAAAGTACCTGAAAAAGTTGTTCAGACACCCGCCCCGCAAGATAACCAGGCTGCCGCGGAAGATTCTTTGACGGTCAGCCCCCAGCAGATTCTATTAAATGCGCAAGTCACCACAAAAAATGATGCACTGGAACTGATTTCCCAGAACTTGTCCGCTCTAGGTCTCGTCAGTGGCGACTATCTGGATGCGCTGGTTGCCCGTGAAGAAACAGTCAGCACCTACCTGATCAATGGCGTAGCCATCCCCCACGGTGTCAATGAGGCCAAGCAGCAGGTGGTTCGAACCGGTGTTTTTATTGTGCAGGCACCTCAAGGTGTCGCCTGGAACGACAAGGGCGACGTGGCGCGCCTGATCGTCGGAATTGCCGCCAAAGGCAAGGATCATTTGAGCCTGCTGCAGCGTCTGACCAATGTGGTCATGGATGAGGCATTGGCCGAACAATTGGCAACCACAACCAGTAAAAACGATATTCTGAATGCGCTAAACGCAGAAGGACAGACTGCACCGGAACAACAGCCTGAACCGCAAGAGGATTATTCAGTTGTCGCAGAGGCGCAGATTGTTGATGTTCAGGGTATGCATGCCCGCCCCGCCAGCTTGATATCGGAACAGGCTGCAAAATTCTCAGGAACGGATATCCGCATTCGCAACGACCAGCGGACCGCAATGGCCAAGTCCATGGCATCACTCTTGTCCATGGGCGCCAATCATGGCGATGTCCTGATTGTTTCCGCGGAAGGGCCTGAAGCCGAACAGGCCGTTCAGGTTCTGGCTGAAATGATTAAACAAGGGCTGGATAATGAGGAGGAACAGGCCAATGCGTCCTATAATCCTCTGACCGTCTTGTCCGCTCTGCCCGATGTTCAGTGCCGTAAGACCATAAACGGTTCCGCCGCATCACCGGGTATCACCATGGCACCTGCATTTCGCTTGCAGGCGGGAAAGATAAAATTCGCGGAGGAGGCCCAGGATCCCAAAGCGGAGGCCAAACTTTTCAGCACGGCCCTGACCGAAGCCGCCCGGCAACTGGATAAACTGAAAGCCAACCTGCAAAGCCGGGCGCCCAATGAAGCCGCCATTTTGCATGCCCAAAAGCAGTTGCTGCAGGATGACCTGGTGCTCACCGACAGCGAAAAGTTCATTGTGAACGGCAAAACGGCCGCCTGGGCCTTTCATCAGGCCATTGAAAAGCAGGTCGATTCCCTGAAAACCGTTGACAACGAGCGCCTGCGGGCCAGGATTGCCGATCTCATCGATGTGCGTGACCGGGTCGTGGCCTTGATGGTGCCCGCCGTTTCAGCAGTTGAATATCCGCAAACAGATTTCATTCTAATGGCAAAAGATTTGACACCTTCACAAACCGCCGGATTGCATGGCCTGAAGGTTCGCGGCATCTGCACGGAGCTGGGCGGTCCCAACAGCCATATGGCCATTCTTGCCCGGGCCCTGGGAATTCCGGCCGTGGTCGGCCTGGGCGAGGGCGGGCTGAAGAATATAGAAGATGGTGAATTGATCATAGTCGATCCCCAGGCAGCGTCCATTTACGTTGATCCGGATGAAGCCACCCAGCAGAACGGGGCAAAATGGATTGGGCAGTGGAATCAGATCCGCACCGCGGAAGATGCCCAAAAGCATAAGGTTGCCGAAACCCTGGATGGCCGGCACATCGATGTGGTCTGCAATATCGCCAAGCCGGAAGACGCCAAACTTGTTCTGGAACATGGGGGCGAAGGTGTGGGGTTGTTAAGGACCGAGTTTCTTTTTGAAGCTTCCGCCTCGGAACCCACGGTTGAAGAGCAATGCGCTAGTCTGAAAACCATCGTCGAAGAGCTTGGCAGCCGCCAGTTGATCGTGCGCACGGCGGATATCGGCGGCGACAAGCCGGTCTCCTGGATGCATATCCCCCATGAAGACAACCCGTTCCTGGGTATGCGGGGGATCCGCCTCTCCTTCAAATATGAAGATATGTTCAGACGCCAGCTGGAAGCCATCTACCAGACCGCGATCTGGCAGCAAGAGACCACCGGATCCACCGGGTTGCACATCATGTTCCCCATGATCGGCAGAATGTGGGAGTGGAGAAAAGCACGAGATACTGCCGAAAAAGTCCGGTCCCAGCTAAACGCGCCCCGGTTGCCCCTGGGTATAATGATCGAGGTGCCATCCGCAGTGATGGTTGCCGGGCATTTGGCCCGGGAGGTGGATTTCTTCTCCATCGGCTCCAATGATCTGACCCAGTACACCCTGGCCATCGACCGCCTCCATCCCGATCTCTGCTCCGAGGCCGACAGTTACCATCCTGCATTGGTGAAAATGATTGAGATGACGGTAAAGGGCGCTCAGGCCCATGGCAAATGGGTGGGTGTGTGCGGCAATGCCGCGGCCAATCCTAGCCTTGCCACCCTGCTGGTTGGCCTGGGGGTGACGGAGCTGTCCGTCAGCCCAGCCAACGTAGGCGCCGTGAAAAATATTATCCGCGCGGTGAAATATAGCAAGTTACAGGAAAAAGCCAACAAAGCATTACAACTGGAAAGTTCCGAAGCCGTTATGGAGTTGTATAAAACCAATGACGACCTGTTGTAGCAGCTAACATTTAAGAAAGAGGAAGCCATGACATCACAATATAACCGTTACCGCGCAGCCGCTACCACCTTGCCGGAAAAAGGCTGGACCTGGAATGTGTACGGTGCGGGCGAAGAGAATATCGGCCGGGATGATCAACCCGAACTGCTGCCCATCCCCAAACCCAATGCCGACCAGATGCTGGTGCGCATCGACAGTGTGGGGCTCTGCTTTTCCGATGTGAAAATTATCCGCCTGGGCGGCAGCCACCCGAAACTCTACAATCGCGATCTCTCCCAGGAACCCACCCGGCTGGGCCACGAAGCGAGCCTGACGGTCATCGAAGTGGGAGAAAATCTAAAGGACCAGTACCACCCCGGCCAGCGACTGGCCGTGCAGCCCGATATCTATCAAAATGGTAAAAGCACGGCCTACGGTTATACCATCCCCGGGGGACTGATCCAGTATCATCTGATGGGCCCGGAAATGCTCGATACCGACGAGGGTCCCTGTCTGCTGCCCGTCAGCGAGAGCATGGGCTACGCCGAAGCATCTCTGCTGGAGCCCTGGGGCTGTGTCTTGGCGGCCTATACCCAACGCCGCCGTCTGGATCCCAAAACCGGCGGTATCATGTGGATCATGGGCCGGCCGGGGGATGATCGGGAGTATCTTTTCTCCGCGGGTCTGGACGCCCCGGCCACCATTGTCATGACCGATGTGCCGGCCTCGGTGGAAAAGCTGGTGGAGCAAACCGCCGCCAAGAAAATCGTGCGCAACGGCTTGGGCCCCGATGACTATCAGGCCCTGGTGGATGAACTGACCGACGGCATTGGCTTTGACGATATTGTCATGCTCGATCCCCTTTCGGCGGCAACGGTGGGTGCCGTGGCCAAGCACATTGCCCGGCGGGGCACCCTCAACATGGTGGGCCAAACCGCCCTGGACGGCCTGGTGGACACCGATGTGGGCCGCCTGCACTACGACTACACCGCCTATCTCGGCGGCCAGGGACCGGACATAGCTGCCTCCTATGGGGAAGCGCGCAACCGCTGTGATTTGCGCGCCAAGGGCACCACCGTTTTCGTGGGTGCCGGGGGCCCCATGGGGATGATGCATGTTCAGCGGGCCATTCAACAGCCCGATGGACCCCGCAAAATTATCGCCACTGAAGTGAGCGATTTGCGATTAAAGAGCCTCCAGGACCGTTTGGCCCCCCTGGCGGAGAGCAACGGCTGCGAGCTGTTGACCTTCAACCCCCAGACCCAGGGCCAATCCCTGCGCGATTTTGTCATGGCAGCCACCGACAACCAAGGGGCCGACGACGTGGTGGTGAGTGTCCCCATCGCCGATGTGATGGCCGAGGCCGGCACGGTGATGAACCCCGATGGCATGCTGGTCTTTTTTGCCGGTGTGCCCAACGGCACCCTGGCACCCCTCGATTTAAGCGCCGTATACCTGAACAACGCCCAATTTACCGGCACTTCCGGGTTGACCATGAACGATCAGCAGCAGGTCGTGGACATGGCCGATCAAGGGAATCTGTCCCCGGCCTGCAGCGTGGGGGCCATCGGCGGCATGGGGGTAGCCAAGGAGGGCATTAAAGCCATGATCGACGGTCGCTACGCCGGCAAGATCATTATCTTCCCCCAGATTCACGACCTGCCCCTGATGGGGCTCAATGAACTGAAAGAGAAGCTGCCGGACATCGCCGGGAAATTGGAGCCGGGTGATATGTGGACCGCCGAGGCGGAAGAAGCGCTTTTCGATAAGTACTGGAGAGGTTAATCATGATTTACACCGTTACACTCAATCCCGCGGTGGATCGCGAGTTGGTGGTAGAAGAGATAACCTTTGATACGGTGTTGCGGGCCAGCCGGTGGCGCGTGGACTGCGGCGGCAAAGGCTTCAATGTGGCCCGCATGCTGCAATCCCTGGGCACCCCCAGCGTGGCCCTGGGCTTTGCCGCCGGCAAAACCGGTGAAATGCTCAATGACGAACTGCGGTCCCTGGGCATTGAAACCGAGTTTACCTGGGTGGAAGGCGAAACCCGCACCAATGTGAGTATTGTCAACGCGGACCATAGCCATCACATCAAGGTCAACGAACCGGGGCCGGCCATTTCGGGCGATGACCTGTTCAAACTGATGCAGAAGATAAGGGAGCTGGCCCGGCCGGGGGATGGCTGGGTGCTGGCCGGCAGTTTACCTCCGGGGGTGCCCCCATCCATCTATGCCGATATGATCACCATTCTTAAAGCGGCGGAGGCCCAGGTATTCCTGGATACCAGCGACGCGGCCTTGCGCCAGGCCTGCCAGGCAAATCCCTTTCTCATCAAACCCAATGCCGAGGAAGCCCGGGATCTGACAGGGCTGCCCATCAATACGCCCGCCGAGATTGCCGCAGCGGGAAGAGCGATCCAGGCCATGGGTGCAGGAAATGTGATTATCTCCCTGGGCAAGCAGGGCGCGCTGCTGGTCAATGGTCAGCAGGCGTGGCTGGCGGCCAGTCCTGAAATTGTGGAGCGCAACCCCATTGGCGCGGGAGACTCCATGGTGGCGGGCCTGGTGTGGGGACTCAGCGAGGGCCATGGCATGCCCGAGGCATTGTGCCGGGGAATCGCCTGCGGCGCGGCAACCGCCAGCCAAAACGGCACCACGGTGGGATCCCTGGCCCAGGTTAACGAGTTATTGGCCCAGGTTGCATTGTCTGAAGTTTGGTTTCCTGCCTAGGCTCCGCTTGCACGTAATATTCTAGGGACGGGTTTTAAACCCGTCCTTACAAGACCCCAAGAAAAGCACATAAATGGTTTCCACGAATTTTCGTTCACGATAACAGGTGTTCCATGGGCCCCAAAAGGCCGAAAAAATATTAAAGAGAGGAAAAAATGAGCATTAAAATCGCAATTAACGGATTTGGCAGAATCGGCCGGGTGGTCTTTCGGGTGGCCTTGGCCCACCCCGATATCGAGGTCGTGGCGATCAATGATTTGATGGATTCTGCCACCATGGCCCATCTGTTGACCTACGATTCGGTCCACGGCAAACTGGATGCAGCCGTTGAGTCCACCGAGGGCGGCATCGCGGTCAACGGCACTAAAATCCCGGTTACCGCCATCAAGAACCCGGCGGATCTGCCCTGGAAAAAATATGGGGTGGATATCGTCATGGAGTGTACGGGCCTGTTCCGGGATCGGGACAGCGCCGCTCAACATATTAGCGCGGGTGCCCGGAAAGTGATTATCTCGGCCCCGGCCGGCGATCCCGACGCCACCATCGTCATGGGCGTCAACTCCAGCCAGTACAACCCCCAAAAGCATCACATTATCTCCAACGCCTCCTGCACCACCAACTGCCTGGCGCCGGTAGCTAAAGTGCTGCTGGAAAACTTCGGGATCCGCAACGGGTTGATGACCACCATTCACTCCTATACCGGTGATCAGCGCCTGCTGGATTTCCCCCACAAGGATCTGCGCCGGGCCAGGGCCGCGGCTCTTTCCATGATCCCCACCAGTACCGGTGCGGCCCGGGCCGTGGCCCTGGTGATCCCTGAATTGGACGGCAAGCTCAATGGCCTGGCCGTGCGGGTCCCCACTCCCAATGTCTCCATTGTGGATGTGGTGGTCACCGTGGAAAAAGAGGGTATCTCCGTATCCGACGTTAATGCAGCCCTCAAGGAAGCTTCCGAAACGACCCTGTCCGGAATTCTCGGGTACAGCGAAATCCCCCTGGTATCGGGAGATTACAACGGCTGCCAGCTCTCTTCCACCGTGGATGCAGCCACAACCTACGTGATGGACAACATGGTCAAGGTGTTATCCTGGTACGACAATGAAACCGGATACTCCCACCGTATGGTGGATCTGGCGGCCATGGTGGGGGCACAGTAATACCCAGCGAGAGATAGTATTCACCACGAAGAACACGAAGAGCACAAAGATTATCCAGGCGAATAAGTACTTTTTTTTCTTCTTGTCCTTCATGAGCTTTATGGTTAAGCTCATTTGGGTTCTGACTGGATTAGAGGAAATGTAGGGATTTAAAATTTTGAATCCCTGCTACATAACGATCTCACCTAAAAGAGGACCTTCCATGAACACCCCATACCCAGAACTTGGTTTGGTAAACACCCGCGAGATGTTCAAAAACGCCATGGCCGGCGGTTATGCGGTT
>Ga0180435_10007655_pt1 | contig 10266 bp, 11 predicted proteins | sample SS_ome_3_FD_132467 | JGI IMG/M metagenome (GOLD analysis project Ga0180435, IMG submission 132467) | Hypersaline lake sediment archaeal communities from the Salton Sea, California, USA - SS_3_S_1 metaG | ecosystem: Environmental > Aquatic > Non-marine Saline and Alkaline > Hypersaline >... | reverse complement strand
GCCTGATATTCCGGGAAGCGGGCGGGCTGGGTGGCCTGTACAGGGACTTCCAGGGGCAGTTGGAGCCGGATCAAACGCTGCAGCCGCGCATCGGCATCGGGGCGACCGAACCCGGCCTGTTCGAGCTCTGGCGTGATTGGATCAGCGAGCGGGAAGATCAGTCTCCAGGAGATTGATCCAGTGACTCACGGGCGTGCCGCGCTCTTCCTGCAGGTGCCCGAGACAACCGATGTTTGCGGTTACGATACGGTCCGGCCGATCGATGTTGAGCGCATCCAGCTTGCGTTCTCGGAGTTGGCCTGCGATCGCCGCTTGCGTCAAAGAGTAGGTGCCTGCTGAACCGCAACACAGATGGCTTTCAGCCACATCGACCAGCTGATACCCAAGACGACGCAGCAGCTTCTCGACAGCGCCGGCGAGCTTCAGTCCATGTTGCTGAGTACAGGGCGTATGCACTGCGATGCGCTCCCGGGTCGGCGTTATGCCGAGACTTTCGATATCCGTTTCAGCCAGTATTTCCACAGGATCCCTGGCCAGTTCGGCGATGCGACTGGCCTTTTCGCGGTAGTCAGGTTCATCCTCCAGCAGGAAAGGAAAGTCCCGGACGTGGGCGGCGCACCCGCTGGCGGTGATGACAACGGCCTCGGCCTGGCCGTCCGCCAGCGATGGCCACCAGGCATCGATGTTCGCCTTTGCCATTGCGCGTGCCTTTTCCGGTTCACTCAGGTGTTGTGGAAGCGCGCCACAGCAGCCTGCGGCCGGCGGACTCTCAAGCGCCACTCCGAGGTGGGCCAGGATTCTTCGTAGCGCCTGGTTGATTTCGGGAGCAAGCACCGGTTGGACACAGCCCTTGAGGAGCAGCAGGCGCCGCTGGGCAGGGAGCTCACTGGGAACGGCTATGGGCTCCATCCGGGGCATGATTTTGTTGCGGGCTTTAGCTGGCAGTAGCGGCCTGATCGTGCGGGCCATCGCCATCACAGGGGCGAGGCGTCGGGCATCGCTGAAAAGCCAGACCATGCCCTTGCGTAGCAGGCGCTGCGGGAAGGGTCTCGGCTGGCGCTCCTCGACCACCTCTCGGCCGATATCCAGCAACAGGTGATAGTCCACTCCCGATGGGCAGGTCGTTTCACAGGCCCGGCAGGTCAGGCAACGGTCCAGGTGGCCTTGCAGCACCGCGGAGGGTGGCTGACCCTCGAGCACCTGTTTGATCTGATAGATACGCCCTCTGGGACCATCGAGTTCGTCCCCGAGAAGCTGGTAGGTGGGACAGGTCGCTGTGCAGAAGCCGCAATGGACGCAGGCGCGTAGAATACTGTCCGCACGTTGGCCGCGCGGTGTGTTTCGGATGAAATCGGCGAGGGCGGTCTGCATGCTTCAAGGGTTGTTGGGGTTTGCGGCAGAATACCAAAACAACCCCTGAATCGGCGCGGTCGGTGCCCTTTTGCCTGGTGATATAAACCGATGCTTGTTCCACGTTGGGTAAGAGAGCTGCCCTGGATTGGTCCTTCCCGGCGTCTCGCCTGGTATCCGCCTTTGCACGCACTGTCTGTGCAGGTGGTGGCACTGAGCGACGACTGGAGGCATGCGCGCATCCGACTGCCGCTCAATCGCGTCAACCGTAATCCGGGTGGTGGCATGTTCGGCGGAAGCATCGCGGCACTGGCGGACCCGATACCGGCACTCGCATGCAACCGGGTATTTCCCGGGCATCAGCTATGGACACGCTCGATGAGTCTGGATTTCAGGCGGGAAGGCCGTTCGGACCTGGAACTTCGGTTCGACTTCGATCCGGACCAGGAGAGCCGAATCCGGGTGGAACTCGATCAGCGGGGGCGGGCAAATCCAACCTTCGAGTACGGTCTCTACGACGACCAGGAGTGCCTGTGCGTCGTGGTGAAGAATCAGGTGGCGATCAGGCCGGCCGGTTACCGGCCGGAACAAAGGAATAGACAGCGATGACAGAAGAGAACTCAGGTGTATTGGACATGGACCTCAGCAGCGGCATCGCTGCGTTTGAGTCCAAGCATTTCAACAGCGCGACCAGTCTGCTCGGTCCCCTGGCCGAGTCCGGTAACACGGAGGCGCAGTATCGGATGGCGATCATGGCCCAGAACGGGCTCGGCATGGTGGCGAACGAATTGCTCGCGCTCAAGTATATGAAAGCAGCGGCAGAGGCGGGCATGGGTCTGGCGCAGCACGGCCTGGGATTCATGTACATGCAGGGCGAATGCGTGGAACAGAACCCGGCCAAGGCGATTGAATGGTTCGAAAAGGCTGCCGAGCAGGGGCTTCAGGGTGCGATGACCACCATTGGCATGATGTACCGCGAGGGCAACGGGGTCGAGCGCGACGAGGAGAAGGCGCGCGAATGGTTCCGCAAGGCCGGCTTCGACGATTTCTGATCCCCGGGCAGAAAGCCCAAGGACCTGTCCGGCCCTCGGGTTGGAACTTCGAACGGGATGGTGCGTTGTGCATCTGTTCCCCCTCTGAGCGGAGGTGTGCGCGGGGCCAGCCTCTTGTCCGTGAGGTTGTCATTCAGGGTCGGGCACAAAGCTCAACACATTGCCATTGATGCAATAGCGTTTGCCCGTGGGTGGCGGGCCATCGTCGAATACGTGACCGAGATGAATGCCGGAACTCGCGCTGCGTACCTCGACCCGGCTCATGCCATGCGAGTTGTCCTCATGCAGCGTGATTGCGCCCTCGACAGGGTTGAAGAAGCTTGGCCAGCCGGTGCCGCTCTTGAACTTGGCGTCGCTGCGAAACAGGGGCGCGCCGGTGATGGGGTCGATGAATACACCGGGACGCTTTTCATCGAGATGTGACCCCGTGAAAGGACGTTCGGTGCCCTGTTCGAATGCGATGCGTTTCTGTTGCGGCGTCAGAACCTGGAAACCGAGCCACTTCCAGAAGCGGTCCTTGTCGCCCTTGTAGCCGGTGTAGCGCGAGACCTCTTCTCCTTCCTCGAACAGCACGATGGTAGGGGTTGCAAACAACGTTTTGGACAAGTTCCAGCCTTCCGGTGGTTCCGGGGCCATCGTTGTGACCACCGGCACCTCGGATGACCAGGTGTCGAGGACCTCGCCGCGGAACAGTTTGCAAAACGGGCAGTCCTCTGCCTCGAATACGATCAGCTGGCGGTCGAAAGCCAGCGCTTCCGCCTGCAGACGCGCTGGTGTCGGCTGAGCTGGCGTGCCCGGGTAGGCCACTTTGGTGCCGCCAAGCCCGCAATAGCCGTCCGGATTCTTCTCCAGGTAATCCTGGTGATACTCCTCGGCGCGATTGTAGTGGCGTAGCGGCGCGATCTCGGTCGTGATCAGGCCGAAATCGGCAGCACTCAGCGCCGCTTGGTAGGTGTCGCGGGTACGCAGAGCGATACGATGTTGCTCGTCACTGGCCGTATAGATCGCGCTGCGATACTGGCTGCCCCGGTCGTTGCCCTGGCGGTTTCCCTGGGTCGGGTTGTGATTCTGCCAGAACGCGACCAGTACCTGCTCCAGGTTCACCTGCTGCGGGTCGAAGGTGACCTTGACCACCTCGGCATGGTTGCGTTGATCGCTCTTTCCGCGCCGGATCAACCTCTCCAGGGCCAGCACGTCGTAATAATCCGCGCGTTTCGCATCGCCGCCGGCATAGCCCGACTCGACGTCCAGCACGCCCGGGATCTCTCCCATGCGTTTTTCGGCGCCCCAGAAACACCCCATGCCGAGCACAATTGATTCACTGCCAGCTGCCTGCAAAGGCAGAATGGAAATCAGTACCGCAACAGCAAGTCGCTGGATTGTGGGGCTTGTGAAAGAAAACATCGGGACAAATACCTCGCTATGACAGGTGCTGGTATGAGACCGGGTGAGTTACCGGGATGTTTCATCCGCGGTGATGTGCTTTCTATGCCTGGATGTGCCGGGGGGCGCAGGTGTTTTGCAACGCATGGTCGATTCCCGGTCGACCCGCGAGAAAGTACCGTTGCGAGTGCGGTAAAAAGCGCAACAGAGCAGAAACCGGCAGAAGGAAGCCCCGCCATTGTGCGGGGTACTTTTCATCGGTTTTTCGGCGGCCCTTAAGCCTGCTTCCTCTTCCGCGCAAAGCCAGTAACAGCGAGACCGAGGCCCAACATCAAGAGGATCGGGGATTCGGGAACGGCATTGGCAGTAACCGATGAGTTGATCAGACTGTATGCGGTAGTTCCAGCCGGATAATTGATCTTGGCATTGGGTATCGATGTGGGTAGATGGGCGAGCAGCAAATGCTCACCCTCCAATGGAATCGCGGATGAAATTCCCTGGAAACTCCCCATCTGAGTCGGTTCGCCATCGATGGTGAGTCCCACGAAGCTGCTGTTTCCTATCTCCACAGTGATAGCCGCAATGGCAGATGGAGTAGGAAAGTGAAATCCGGCAGGGCTCGCACTGTCCAACGCCACTGGATTTCCACCAGTGATCGATGCATTGGCACTGGCAGTGGGGAAATACAGCTGGCCGTCGATCTTCTGCCAGGTGTTTGAGTCGTCGAACGTGAGCGACAGGGTCGCTGTCTGACCATTAATGCCCAACGGGTCCGATGTTGTTGGTAGCTTGACAATCGTTGCCTGGTACGTCCATTGAATCAGGCCGGCCTGCGCCGATGCGCTGAAGCACAACAAGCTGGCTATCAATCCCAATTTTTTCTTATCGAAGAGCTTAGTGAACATTCTTCTTTTCCTGATCTATTGAATGGTTGGCCTGATCAATTCCAGTGATGCCTCGCAGTCTGATCACGCAAAATAGCATTATCAGGTTGGTGAAGCCGGTTAAAAAAAATGCAGCCCCTGGTGCATTCGATAATACGAATGCGTATGTTAGCAGCTCGATACGAGCCGGAATTCAACCTTCCGGGAGCACGATGTTCAGCTCCAGGATCTCCTGGTTTCCCTCTTGCTCGACCCGCACGTTGACGGCATCCTGGTCCACGGCCACGTACTTGCGGATCACCTTGAGCAGGTCGCGCTGCAGCTGTGGCAGGTAGGAGGGTCCCGGCCCCGCCCGGTCATGTGCCACCAGGATCTGCAGGCGTTCCTTCGCCACGCTGGCGGACCCGGATTTACGGTTCTGTTTGAAGAAATCGAGCAGTGCCATCGATCAGCCTCCGAACAGGCGCCCGAACAGGCCCCTTTTCTCGATTTTGGTGAAGCGGTGGGGCAACTCTTCGCCGAGATAGCGATCCACCATGTCGTGGTAGGCCTGTCCGGCGTTGCTTTCCTCGTCGAGGATGATCGGGATGCCTGCGTTGGAGGAGTTGAGCACGGACTCCGATTCCGGGATCACGCCGATAAGGTCCAGCGCCAGGATATCCTGCACGTCCTCCAGGCTGAGCATCTCGCCCTTGTCGACCCGTTGTGGCGAGTAGCGCGTGATCAGCAGTCTTTCCGTGATCGGTTCGAGATTCTGTTCGGCGCGGCGGGACTTGCTCGAGAGGATGCCAATCATGCGATCGGAGTCCCGTACCGAGGAGACCTCGGGGTTGGTCACCACGATCGCATCGTCCGCGTAATACATCGCGAGCGTGGCGCCTTTTTCGATCCCGGCCGGTGAGTCGCACACGATGTAGTCGAAGCTCTCGGCCAACTCCTCGAGTACCTTGCCCACGCCCTCGAGCGTGAGGGCATCCTTGTCGCGGGTCTGCGACGCGGCCAGGATGAACAGGTTGGGATTGCGCTTGTCCTTGATCAGCGCCTGCCGCAGGCTCGCCTCTCCCTGGATGGCATTCACCAGGTCGAACACCACGCGGCGCTCGCATCCCATCACGAGGTCGAGGTTGCGCAGACCCACATCAAAATCGATCACAACGGTGCGGTGGCCGCGAGCCGCCAGGCCCATGGCCAGGGCCGCACTGGTGGTGGTCTTGCCAACGCCTCCCTTGCCGGAGGTTACAACGATGATTCTTGCCAACTGACTACTCCAAGGTTGGTCTGTGAAACGGAATTCAGGGCGGCCGCCGCAAGAGCCTGGCTGTCACCCCTGTTTATATAGAAGCAAATTCGAGCGTGTCGCCCCGCAGGCGGATCTGGACCGGTCGTCCGATGTGCTTCTGGGGCAGATCCTCGCTTACCTGATATCGGCCTGCGATCGCCACCAGCTCGGGTCCGAACTGACGGCAGAAGATGCGTGCCGACGGATTGTCGCGCACACCCGCGAGCATGCGTCCTCGCACCGGGGCATAGGCATGGATGTGACCATCGGCCATGACCTCGGCACCGGAGCTCACGCCCGCGAGCAGGATCAGATCGCCGCCGCGTGCATAGATACGTTGTCCCGAACGCACCGGCTGATCCACGATCAGCGGACTACTGTTTGTCGAGACCTTTTGTTCTGGCGCAGGTTCCACGGAGGCTGAAACCGGCGAGCTCCTGCGCCGCTGGCGCAGGTTCGGCATTACCGCCAGTTCCAGCAGACGCGCCTGTTCGCGCAGTGCCTCCGAGGCACCACGTACGCCCACCGGGGTCATGCCGTAGCCCCGGATCATGCCCACGATCATGGGAAAGCTGTGCAATGGTTCATCCGCGGGATACTGGCTCAGGTCGATTACCACGGGGGCCTGCTCGAAGAACTTCGGCAGGCGCGCAACCTGCTCGGACAGAAAGGCATCCAGTGCATCCGCATCGTCCCGGCGGATCTGGAGACAGGGCAGAGTGTAAATACTGGCGCGGAAGTCGAAGGCACCGGAGCGTGGCGCTGCCGGCGCTGGCTTGGTCGGATCTGTCATGCCTGGGCGTGGCTCGAATTGGACTATCGAATCGGAAACGAGCCGGGGATTCTATCCGAATCGGGTTCTCGAAAGGAGACGGTACGAATTTCGCGCTTGGCCTATTAGCCCAGCTGAAATTCCCCATCCTGTAGCTCGAGGGTGGATTCGCCATTGATCAGCCGCATAAGCGGTTCGCCGGCCACGGCCCGCCGCCAGCCTTTCAGGAGCGGGCAGTCCGTATCCCCGCGAACCAGATTCTGCAGATCCTTATGGGTCGCGATCGCCTGAGGGGAAAGCTGGTGTTCGGCAGCCAGCAGGCGCAGTGCGGCGTTGAGGTAGTCGACCATCACTTCCTGCTGCAGATCGAGAGGGGTGGGGCGGCGTTTCTCGACCGGCCACTCCTCCTTGGGACGCTGGGCGGCCTCCACAATCCGTTCCAGCAGCTGATTGCCCTCCCGTCGGACCAGGCCGGCCTCCATGCCACGGATCTTTGCCAATGCATCCAGTTTGCGCGGCTGACGGCGGCACAGGTCCACCATCACTTCATCCTTCAACAGCCACTTGCGTGGCAGGTCGCGCTTGCGCGCTTCGATTTCGCGCCATTCGGCCAGGGACTGCAGGATGGCGAGTTGACGGCCCCGCAGGTGCTGACGGCCCTTGATCCGCTTCCAGGCATCCGTGGGTTCGGGTTCGTAGGTGGCCGGGTCGGCGAGGGTGGCGAAGTCCGCGGCCAGCCATTGCAGACGCTCGCGGTCGGACAGGCGGCCACGCATCTCGAGGTAAAGTTCACCGAGATAGATGACGTCGTCCAGCGCGTAGCGGAGCTGGTTTTCCTCCAGTGGCCTGGCCGACCAGTCAGTACGCGACTGGTCCTTGGGCAGGTCCACTTCCAGCACTTGACGGACGAGGTTGGCATAACCCACCTGGTCGCCGTGGCCGAGCAGCGCCGCCGCCGGCTGGGTGTCGAACAGCGGCAGCGGGAATTGCTGCCAGTCGTGCCAGAAAATCTCCAGGTCCTGACGGGCCGCGTGAAAAACCTTGAGTATGCTGCCGTCGAACAGGACGTCGAGGAAGGGCTGGATATCGTCCAGGCGAATCGGGTCCACGCAGGCGGCGATATGACCGTTGCTGACCTGGATGAGACACAACCTGGGGTAGTAGGTCCGTTCGCGGATGAACTCGGTATCGACTGCCAGCCATTCGCTGCCACGCAGCTGTTCGCATAGTTGCTGCAGGGCGTCCTGGGTATCGATAAGGTATTCTTGCATCGGTCCATCCGGTCGGGGGACGAAAGCATAACATCTGCCCAATGAACGAATTGATCCGCTTTTTCTGGGGGCTCTGCCTCCTGCGACGCACACCGGGCGACCTGCCGCGATCCCCCTGGCTGCTACAGCTGGTGCTGCTGTTCAACCTTGCGGTCAATGGCTTCCTGGGCGTCACCGTGTTTGGTGCGCTGACCCCGGCTTTTCTCGCTGCCCTGGTCGAGCTGGCCCTGAGCGCCGGGCTGTTGTTTGCCGCGCTGCAGGTGCGCGGCCGTGCGCAACGATGGCAGCAGGCGTACACCGCATTGCTGGGTGCGGGCGTGGTGCTGGGGGTGATCGCGCTCGGCTACCGCAGTCTGCTCGCGGTCCTTGGGTTGGGGTCGCCCGCGGTGCCCGATCTGATGCTGTTTTTCTGGAGCCTCCTGGTGATGGCACACGTGTTGCGGCATTCCCTGGAGATCCGCCTGGGTCCGGCAATTCTCATCGTGATCGCCTATACAATGTTCCTTTTCGGCCTGATCGCACAATGGTTTGCGCCGGAGCTCGTCACACAGGGTCCGTAGCACGACATGCATATCCATATCCTCGGTATCTGCGGTACTTTCATGGGAGGTGTGGCCCTGATCGCACGCGAGCTCGGGCACGAGGTCTCCGGCTCGGATGCCAACGTCTATCCGCCGATGAGTACCCAGCTGCAGGAGGCGGGCATCACCCTGATGCAGGGCTACCAGGCGGAGCACCTGCAACCTGCCCCTGATGTCGTGGTGGTGGGTAACGCCATGTCACGCGGCAACCCGGCAGTGGAATACATGCTCGATGCGGGGCTTGCCTACACCTCCGGTCCGCAGTGGCTGGCGGAACAGGTCTTGGCGGATCGCTGGGTGCTGGCGGTTGCCGGTACCCATGGCAAGACGACCACCAGCGCCATGCTGGCCTGGATACTCGAGGATGCGGGATTGAATCCTGGCTTCCTGATCGGGGGTGTACCACAGAACTTCGGAGTTTCGGCACGCGCCGGTGGCAGTCCCTTCTTCGTGGTCGAGGCGGACGAATACGACACCGCCTTCTTCGACAAGCGTTCCAAGTTCGTGCACTACCACCCGCGCACCCTGGCGATGAACAACCTGGAGTTCGATCACGCGGATATCTTCGACGACCTTGAGGCCATTCAGCGCCAGTTCCACCACCTGGTGCGTACCGTGCCCGGGAACGGCCTGATCATCAGTCCGCTCAACGACGGCAATCTGCACGAAGTCCTGGATATGGGGTGCTGGACCCCGGTCGAACACTTCGATGCGGACATGGAGGCAAGCTGGCATGTCACCAATGCGCAGCCCGACGGCAGTGCCTTCGATGTGGTTTGTGCAGGGCAGCCCGTCGGGCGGGTCGAGTGGACGCTCAGTGGAGCGCACAATGTTGCCAACGCGCTCGCTGCCATTGCCGCGGCCCGGCATGCCGGTGTGCCACCCGCCAGCGCGATTGATGCCCTGAGTCGCTTCAGCAATGTCCGGCGGCGCATGGAACTGCGCGGTGAGGTCGATGGGATCCGCGTGTACGATGATTTCGCACATCACCCCACCGCGATCGAGACCACCCTGGCCGGCTTGCGTGCGCAGGTAGGCGAAAAGCGTATCCACGCCGTACTCGAGCCGCGTTCCAACACCATGCGTATGGGGGTATTGGCCGGACGTCTGGCCGATGCATTGAGTCGGGCGGATACGGTGCATGTCTACGTTCCGCAGGACCTTGGCTGGGATGCCGGGGTGGTACTCGCGCCGCTCGGTGCGAAGCTGCAGGTGGCTGATGCCACGCAGTCGATCGTGGAGCAGGTGGCGGAGCTAAGCCGACCCGGCGACACCATCCTGGTGATGAGCAATGGCGGTTTCGAAGGTATCCACGGCCGCATCCTGGACGCACTGAAACAAAGGGAGGGCGCATGAACGAGGCGATTGCGGTGGCCGTGACCGGGGCATCCGGGACGCAGTATGGCCTGCGCCTGATCGATTGCCTGTTGCGGGCGGGGCGCGAGGTGCAGCTGATGATCTCGCAGGCCGGCCAGGTGGTCATCAACATGGAGACCGACCTGCAGCTGCCATCCGGGAGTGCCGAGGCCGAGGCCTATCTGACCCGGCACTTCGGCTGTGAGGCGGGCCAGCTGCGCGTTTTCGGCCGCCAGCAGTGGCTCGCGCCGGTCGCCAGCGGCACCAATCCGCCACGCGCCATGGTCATCTGCCCCTGCACCACCGGGACCCTGGCCTCGGTTGCGGGCGGGATCTGC
>Ga0180435_10007652_pt1 | contig 10269 bp, 10 predicted proteins | sample SS_ome_3_FD_132467 | JGI IMG/M metagenome (GOLD analysis project Ga0180435, IMG submission 132467) | Hypersaline lake sediment archaeal communities from the Salton Sea, California, USA - SS_3_S_1 metaG | ecosystem: Environmental > Aquatic > Non-marine Saline and Alkaline > Hypersaline >... | reverse complement strand
CGTCAGTCTCTTGCCTGAAATTGCATGACTATGCCAATACAGGGCAACGGAAGGATATACAGCCTGCGTTTCTCACGGTTCCAGTAGAAACCAATCCAGAAGTCATACCACGCGAAAACGGGTTTGATACTCATCGTCCACACTCCCCAGCTTTGCGTTCAGGTCCAGACGCGTATTCATTGTATGAACTTTTGCTGATGGCATTGTCGTTTGGGTGTAACGAAATACGGTTCAGTGAAGGTTCATCTTTCTTCAGTACCCTGACAACAGGGCGATACAAGCCCGTTCGAACAGGAGTCTGAACATGAACAGATTATTCAAAGTTGCTGTTGCGGCCCTTGCGGTGTTTTTGCTTGGCGCTTGCAGCACGGCCCCGACCAAGCAGGACCAGGGCATCATCATCGGTGCGATCGCCGGTGGCATCCTCGGCCACCAGGTCGGCTCCGGAAGCGGACAGGTTCTGGCCACGATGATTGGCACGGTGGCCGGCGCGGCCATCGGCGGCAGCGTTGGCCGGACAATGGATGATTACGATCGCATGAATGCCGCAGCAGCATTGGAAAACGTTCGCACCGGCGTGCCCTCTGCCTGGGTTAACCCGGATACCGGCTACGAATACGTGATTACCCCAACGAATACGTATGACTCGGGTATCGGCCCGTGCCGCGAGTACACGCTTGACGCCACCATCGGCGGCAACGTTGAGCAGATTTACGGCACTGCCTGCCGGCAGCCGGACGGCAGCTGGAAAGTCGTGGAATGACTTCGGGGCCCTGATTGACCGGTGCGCGGCGTCTCACAGCCTGGCCGCTCTTGAGGATAGGGCGGCCTTTTTGATGTGATTGCAGAATCCCGCTGGCAAGCGGGACTGGGCAGACTTTCGCTGCCGAAGGTCGGAACCGACCGGAAGCGGGATCTCTTGCCCATTCGTGATCCGCAAGACCCGGTAAATAAGCTACCCTCCAATTAGTCCTGAATGGTAAACTATTCAATTGCGGTTCAGACCGTTGCTTCATCGCCAGATCATTCGAAAAGTCTGCGAACAACAAACGAATAACCTTCCGATCCAGTGGCGGCCGTGACCGCGACCAACCATTAAGTGCTCTTCGTGAGTTAAGTAGGTTATGCAATGAAAGCGATTGCCAAGTTGTTTAACCACCTACTCTGTGCTTTGCGGCGTCAGCGCTCGCGCAAGCGCGGACAGAAATCACTTTGCCGACAAGGACGCTGGCCAGGAGGCGAAATGACTTTTTCCAGAACATATATCTTCGGTCCGGCGATCGTCGCCATTCTTGCTGTGGTTGCAACGCCATGCCTGGCCGACAACGAAATCACCGTCAACGGCGGCGGCATCATCAAGGAAGGCGTTGGGACGAATCTGAACAAGATTACGTTTTCCGTCAACGTCTACGCCGATGATGATATTCCCGAAGGAACCGGGCATTTTCAGGCCCGTTTCCATCGACTGCCGCTTTATCCGGAACTTGAGATAAGTCGCTTTTTCTCGCGGGAGATTACGGAATTTACCGTGAGGCCTTGCACCGTCGGGCCGTGTATTTTCATAAAGATATCGGCCGAAGGTCGCCTGGACGGCGAGGAAGGATGGGGGGTTGTAATCCGGCTGACCGATTTCGGCACCCCTCCAAACGAAAAGGGCCTGCCGCTTGACTACGGCGATGCCATACGGATTCAGCTCTTTGATCCGGGTGATAATCACGTGTACGACACGGCTTGGGAAGGCGAATTTTCACGTGAACAAAGCTGGCGGCACCTGCTCGACGGGGGCAACGTTTCGGTCCACGTTGATTGAGTTCCGTTCGACAGTGTGATCGCCTCGATCTGAAGAGCGCACATAGTAGGCTCTGCCCGATGCGCTCTGGGAGCGGCGATGCCAAAAAGCTCAATTAATGGATGATCGGGTTCTCGAATTGGGTCGCGCGCAAAATTTGCTCGTATCGCGGATCGCCATACAGGGGGTTGAAAAGACGGTCGTGAGCTACCTGAAGAACCCCAGGATCGCCCACCTCTATTGCTCTCTCCAGCCATTCGATGGCTTTACCGATCTCGCCCCACTGTGAATAGACCTGGGCATATTGATATGCGGCAGCGTCCCCGAAGGTTGCCATCATATTCTCCAACTGCTTCTGCGCCCGCTCGGTCTCGCCGTTTGCATGGTACAGGATGGACAGCGCGGTAATCCTGGCCCAATCGAGCGGTTCCGTTTCAACCAGTGACAGCGCACGGTCGATTTCGCCACGATTTTCGTACAGGCACATCGCCAGGTAATAGCGGAAACGTCCCGCTTCCGGATCCATCTCGAGCGCTCTGCGCGTCAGTTGTTCCGCCAGTTCGCACTCACCCGTCCGGTGGTATACGAAGGATTTCAAGCGCATGACTGCAAGTGAAAGTGGATCCAGTTCCGAGGCTTTCTCGATGGCGTTCAGCGCCACCGTGTAACGGTTCAACGTAGCCAACGCCGAAGCGTACTGCCCCAACACCCGTGCGTTGCCCGGATTCTCGCGGACGGCTTGCTCCAGGTACTCAACTCCCTCCTCGAAGCGGTAGTTGACGATGGCCATCCGTGCGACAGCACTGAGTGTACGATCGCTCCCGGGCGCTATCCGCTGCAATTTCTCAGCATAATGCTCCATCTGCGCAAGCGATTCTGTAAAGGCTCCATGGCCGTTTTGGTTCATCTGGTTCCAGTTGAAGAACATGCCCCAGTTGGCCTCGACGTAATCGGGATCGATAGCCAGCGCATTGAGAAAATGCTGCCGCGCCAGTTCGAGTTGATCCCGGTCATCCGGGCTGGACTGAAGCAGATACAATCCGCGCAGATATTCCTCGTACGCGACCGGGTCGTGACGGGCCAGGGTGATCGAGGGCGCGCCATTCGAGCCATTGGCCAGAAGCGTGCTGCGCAAGGCCTGTGTAACCCGTTCCGCGATTTCCTGTTGAATCGCGAAGATGTCCGTCAGTTCACGGTCGAACGTGTCTGACCAGATGTGGTAACCATCCGAGGTCTTGACCAGTTGCGCTGTTATGCGCACGCGGGTGCCCGCCTTGCGCACGCTGCCCTCCAGCACGTTGGCCACGCTGAGCAGGCGGCCCACTTCTCTCAAATCCTGGTTTTGACCCTTGAAGGCAAAGGAGGACATACGACCGGTCACCTTGAGGCCGCCAATGCGCACCAGCGTATTCAACAGTTCCTCGGTCAACCCGTCGGAAAAGTACTCGTTGCCCGGATCGTCGCTCATATTGATAAAGGGCAACACCGCTATGGAGTTCGATGGATATTCACTTTCAGCCTGAATCGCTCCATCACCGGTTTCCTGTTCGAAAACCGTATCGACCGAGGCCGGTGACGGAACCATGCGTTCCGAGCTGAGCCAGAAACGGTCGAAAACGATAAACGCGAGCGCGATCGAGACCAATGCAATGGTGATGACATCAAGCCGGCGGGCCGCCCGGTGATCGATCGACGGTGTCCGGTCCAGTTGCTTCTCGCGCTTCAGACCCTCGGGTGTCAGTTCGAAGACCCAGGAAAATACGAGGGTCGGAATGAAACCCAGCGCAAAAACGATAACGACAAAACGCACCCCCCAATCGGGCACGCCAAATTCCGGGAAAAGCGTACCGGCGACTTCGGTGACAAGCCATGCTGCCGCCAGGTATGCGATGGCGACGCGAAAGACGTTACGACGCTTCAATTCCTGCAGGAAAGTCATATACCTAATCTAGCAGATTGCCGACTCTAACGGTTTACGACTGCGCAATCAGGCAGTCTGTATGATTCAACTTCAATTATGCGCCTGTGACGGAACCAGCGTAAGTTTCACAGGAGGGAAGCGCATGACCGCAAGATCCGGCACCGACAGTGTGATTGCCACGGGTTTGCCCGAACTGAAACAGCAGCTGACGATCAGATTCGTATCCACAAGGAGAACCAGTCTCGCGAGCTCAGTCAATGACCGTGCCCAGCCCTTTGCAGAACTCGATTGTGCCTGCCGAGTCACCTGATGCACACTACGCTGCACGGAAATCCTGCCGACCAGCTGTCGGCATGAAAGCCGGAGCTCGATGACAGATGGTCAACAACAGAGGGAAGATATTCCATGTTTTCGATAATTCGTTTCATGAGCACGGTAATCACGTTGCCCGTGCGCCACCCCATCGGGATGGCTTGCCTGGGCTTGTTGGTTGTCGGCCAGGCGCTGGCGCAAAACGACCAGCCGTTGCAGGAAAACTGGGCGCCCAGTGAATGGGGCGCCGACGACAAGGCGGGAGCGGTAAACCGGACGACACCGCAAATGGTGTTGCGTGCCGTCAAGCTCGTCCGGCAGGGAAAAGTCGCCACGCTCGGCAAGATTTATCAGTCGGACATGCCCTTGTTCGGCACACGCAGTTGGCAGTTGACGATCCCCGGTCTGCCCACTTACGAACCCATGGGCGAACAGATGGCCGTCGGCAACGATGAGTTCCTGTCGTCCGAAATCGGCCAGGTGGGGACGCAGTTCGATGGCCCGGGCCACATCGGTGTGCGGACACCGAGAGGGGATTTCTTCTATAACGGTCGTTACCTTGAAGACCCGGACGTTTCCGCTAGCGGCCTCGGCCCGCTGGGCGTCGAACACGTCGCGCAGGTCGGCTTCGTGTGCCGTGGCGTGCTGCTCGATGCCGTCGCCTATCGCGGAGGTCGTCTGCCGGTGCCGACGCGGCGTTTGAACGATCCAGGTATCGTCACGCCCGCTGATATCGAAGCGATGACCGCCCGGCAGGGCATCGATCCCATCGGTGAGGGCGACTGCGTCTTCCTGTACACCGGCCATGGCGACATCTGGCACCCGTCGAAATGGGACACGTTCGACGCGGCCGAGAAACAGCGGCGAATCACCGAGTTCAATGCCGGCAGCCCCGGTTTTGGTCTGTCGGCCTGCGAATACCTGGCGTCTCAAAAGATCATTCTGTGGGGCGGCGACTCCGCGTCGACCGAAGCCGTGGCGGCGGATTTCGGCGGCGAAACGGCTCAGCCTTTCGAGTGCCATATAAAGTTGATGACACGCAGCGGTATCTGGAATATCGAGAACCTGGACCTGAGCCAACTGGTCAGGGACAAGGCGTACGAATTCCTGTTCGCCTGGTCGCCGCTCAAACTGAAGGGCGCAACGGGGTCGCCTGCCAACCCGGTTGCCATTTACTGATCTTCTGGCCGGTTTGGCAGGGGACCGCGCGAGCGGTCCGCGACCGGGTCATGCCGCCTGGGACACCATCTGACCACAGCCCTTCCTGACCGAGGGGCTGTTTTCGTTCGAGAAGCAGAAAACTGGTCCCGAACTTTAGTCGGGACAGGTACCGTCCCATTCCGGAAACCGTCGCGTGCGAAAGCAACCGATCGCCGGCCATTTCAAATGGTGCACTTTCGGTTTTGTGGGTTATTCTCCCACCTGAGGGAAATTGGAGGTTTACGCCTGATGTCACTATTCAGCGAACTGAAACGCAGAAACGTATTTCGTGCGAGCGCTGCGTACATCGTGACATCCTGGCTGATCATCCAGGTCGCGGAGACTCTGTTTCCAGTATTCGGACTGGGGGACTCGGCGATCCGGATGGTCGTGCTCTGCCTGGCGATCGGATTCGTGCCGGCCATCGTGTTGTCGTGGTGGTTCGATCTCACGCCACGGGGCTTGATCCGCGAGGAGGAAATCGTTCGCGAGTCTCCGGATGACCGGCGCCGGAGTCGGCGACTGGACCGCCTGATCATCGTCGGACTTCTCCTCGCACTGAGCTACTTTGCGATCGACAAGTTCGTCATCTCCCACCACAGGGAAGCCGCCCGACAGGCCGAGCTGGCCGAGCGCGTGCAGGAGGCCCGTCAATCCGGCCGGGACGAGGCCCGTGACCAGGCCTATGGCGAAAACTCGATCGTCGTGCTGCCCTTCGTCAACATGAGCGCGGACGAGGAACAGGAATACTTCTCTGACGGCATTTCCGAGGAACTGCTCAATCTCCTCGCCCGGATACCGGAGCTGAAGGTGATCTCGCGCTCCTCCGCATTCAGCTACAAGGGCAAGGACGTCAAGCTCACGGAGGTGGCCAGGGAACTGGACGTGAACCACGTGCTGGAGGGCTCAGTGCGCCGGTCGGGCAACCAGATTCGCATCACGGCCCAGCTGATCGACGGCCGCACCGACGCACACATCTGGTCCGAGACCTTTGACCGGCCATGGCGGGACATCTTCGCGATCCAGGACGAAGTAGCTGCCGCCGTGGTTGAGCGATTGAAAGTGACCCTCGTCGACGGCCCCGAAAGCGTCGAGACGACCGACCCCGAAGCTTACGCCCTGTACCTCCAGGCCGGCTCGGTCAACGCGCGAGGAACGCCCGCGGATTCGAAGCGTGCGGTCGAACTCTACCAACAGGTACTGGCGATCGATCCCGGGTATGCGTCCGCCTGGGTCGGGTTGTCCAAGGCCTATGAAAAGCAGATTTACTTCGGGCTGATCGGACTGGAACAGGGTGTCGCGAAGGTACGGGAAGCACTGGAAAATGCCCTGAACATCGATCCCGACCTGGCCGCAGCGCACAGTGGCCTCGGGTTTGCCGCCTATGCCTGGCGGAACGACCTGCAGACCGCGGCCCGTCATTACGAGCGGGCCATCGAGCTGTCATCCGACCCGGCCGATGCGGCAACGATGTTGTTCGCCCTGGGTCGCATCGAAGAGTCGATCCCCTATTACGAACGAATCACGATCAATAACCCCCTGAGCGCAAGCGCCCACTTCAACCTGGGCCTGATGTACCTGTTTACCGGCGACCCGGAGCGTGCGCTGGCGAAGCTGGAAACGGTGCAGTTGCTGTCACCGGAGCGCTATGGCACTCATTACTTCCGCTGCCTTGCGTACTTGCTCATGAACGAAGTCGAACTCGCTCAGCAGGCCATCGACGACGAACCGGGCGAGTCCAACCAGGCGAGCGGGCGCGCGCTCATTTTTCACGAACGGGGGCAGGCAGCCGATTTCCGTCGCGAGTTGTCCCGATTGATCGAAATTTCCGGTGAGGAATACGGGTCCGAGGTCGCCCTGGTCCATGCCTGGGCTGGCAATCTCGACGAAGCCTTTTACTGGCTGGAAAAGGAACGGGAAACCGGGGCGGGTTCCGGCTGGACGCAGATACTGGGCTATCCCCAGGTGAAGAACCTGGCTGCCGACCCTCGGTGGCTGCCCTTCCTTCGGTCCGTCGGGGCCGCGCCGGAGCAACTGGCCGCGATCGAGTTCAATGTGCCTCCGTTGCCCTAGGCAAAGCGTTTGTCCGACTTTGCTCCAAAAGCGACCCCGGGTGGTTGTGGGGCCTGTCTCGCTTGGCGACCGAGTGCCGAGATCCACGCAATTGCTATGGGGAAAAGCGAAGGTCCTTTTTTCAGCCAGAATTCGCTGCCTGGGGGGAAGAACTATTTAACCGCGAACCACTCACCGGCATGCATCCCTGCCACCGACGCGCCAGTCAGAATCCAGATTAACAACCGCCTGGCTCGACGCATCTCGTCGCTTCGTAAATTCAATCAGCGCCTCAGCAACTTTGAGACCGTATTCCGTGTAGCTCGCCTCTGACGGATGGTATCCGTCGGGCGCAAACTGGCTCGGATGCGGGTCAAAGTCGAGCGGCACATACAAACCATTTGGAAGCCCCTCGACAATCTCCCTGAGCTCGTCATCAAATGATCGGCTGCGTATTCCGAACACGGCGCGCAGCGGCTGGGGCAACAATGGGAAACCATGCAGCGGCGGCAGGCCGGCGACTGCGACTATCGCACTCGGCGAATGGGCTTGCAGCCTCGCCAGCAGCAACTTCAGATTCTGCCGCCATTGCCGGAGTGTAGTCAGCCCGGTCACGTCGTTCACGCCGACAGACAAAATGATGATATCAACGGCAGTGTCCGGCAGTTTCGGCACCAGTTTGGTCAGGATCTTCTCGGAGTTGTAACCGCTGACGCCCAGCGCCTGCCACTGTACGCAACCACCGCACGAGCTTGAGAGCGCAGCCGCCGTCTGGCCCACGAGTGCTTTGGAGAGGGTTGTTGCGCCCACACCGGCTATGATCGAATCTCCGATCGCGACCAGACGGGTTCGCTTGCCGTTGCCGATGGAACCAACAGACGGTCCGTCAGCCGGAGCAAATCTGGGGGCATTCTTTCGAACGTGCAGCGCTTGTGGCAACAGTAACGGGAACAACGCCCAGAACAACAAATTCATCATTTGCCTGATGCTAAAGCAAAGACCTCAGTGCGTCAGCATCCAGGATGCCATGAATGTAAGAATGTAAGTACATATTCTGAGCGCACGCTATTGGCCGTCTCCTGAGATTAGCGGCATTTCCAGCCTGATCTCCACTATGCGCCAGCTTGCGGAACCAGGCTGATTTCAATTGACTTCGGCGGCTAACGACCCAATGTATGGACTCCTCCTACCTAGTCACCTAGGTTGAGTGTTGACCAAAACGCTCTAGAAGGAGCCCATACATGACTAAGTTAAACGTAATTGGGGTCGACTTGGCAAAGAATGTCATCCAGGTATCCGTTTTATCTCCGTCGAACCGCGAGCTGCGCAACTCCTCGCTAACCCGTCGTAAGTTTGCCGAGTTCCTCGGCCGTCAACGTCCCAGCCTTGTCGCCTTTGAAGCCTGCGCTACATCACATTACTGGGCCCGGGTCGCGCAGCGACACGGGCACCAGGTAAAGATCATTCCCGCCAAGGCGGTATTCCCGTTCCGCCAGGGTCACAAGACTGACGAGAACGATGCACTGGCCGTTGCCGAAGCAGCCAGACGTCCGAACGTCAAGCTAGCTCCGCTCAAGACGGTTGAACAGCAAGGAATGCAGGCGATCCAGAGATCACGCGAGCTGCTGGTGCATGAGCGTGTCTCTTTGTCCAACCACCTTCGTGGCTTGCTGATGGAGTTCGGTATTGTCATCCCACAAGGCTTTGCGAGCTTGTATCGGTTACTACCGGAGATTCTGGAAGATGGCGAGAACGAGCTACCCGATTTGTATCGGCCCACCCTCAATCTGCTGTATGGCCGGCTGTGTGACCTTCGCGAAGATCTCGAGCGGCTCAATCGCGAGATTGAAGCCCTGGTTCAAGCGAACCCAGTGTGTCGGCGGTTGACGGCACTGGAGGGTGTCGGTCCCATCGGTTCTGTTCTGCTATATGCCACGCTGGGTACTGGTGAGGCCTTTGCCAACGGGCGCCAGTTCTCGGCTTATCTGGGCCTGACGCCGAAGCAGTTCAGCAGCGGCGGCAAGGTCAACCTGGTGGGGATCAGCAAGCGAGTCGCTAACAAGCGCTTGCGCGCCGTACTCATCACGGGTGCACGCGCGTATGTCTATCGCATGAAGGAACCTAAAACGGCCAAAGACCGATGGCTGTGGGCCATCGTCGAGCGCAGTGGCAAATGTAAGGCCGCTGTGGCTCTGGCCAACAAGAATGTACGCACCGCCTGGGCGATGCTCACGCAGAATACCGAATATCAGTGTTATCCCTTGGCGGCCTGAGCGGTCGCCAAGACAGAGGAGTTCAGCGAGAGGCCACGATCAGATAGAAGATATCCGCTTCGGTAAAACCTGTTCCGCTTTGAGGCCTTTGAGTCCATCGACCCGTTGAGGAACCGAAGTGCGCATACATTGAGGGCTGGGAGATAGCGTCTCCATCAAAAAGCCGAATATACATACGCGTCTTATGTCTGATACGAAATCCCTCGCGAACCAGGAGGAGTCCATATACAAAGTAGAAGTCTCCTGATAGCAGGATCGCCGTAAAGTGCGTCTCGGCCAGATTGTTGGCCTGGAAAATTTCCGAACGTAAGGCGTCCACATCACCTTCGACATTGATCACCCGAATGATCTTGTCCGCCTGCGCGGGAAGGCTGACCGCCAGCACCAGGCAACCGGCCAGAATCGATCTGAATGACATCGCTTGAATCCCCATGAAAAACTGATGCCCGGATCGTAACCACCCTTAAATGAATCCGTGCTGAACCAAGTCATTTGATTGGGCCATATCTCATCAGAATCACAAGGTTCCTGGATGGGGGCCACAAAAAAGGCGGACCGGAGTCCGCCTTTTTCGGGATAGAACACCTACTGATTACAAGTCGAACTGCCCCATCGTGTTGTCTTCACCCGCCGCCTTCAGCGCGCGGTCGCCGGAGAAGTACTCCTTGTGATCGTCGCCGATGTCCGAGCCGGCCATGTTCTGGTGCTTCACGCAGGCGATG
>Ga0180435_10007651_pt1 | contig 10269 bp, 7 predicted proteins | sample SS_ome_3_FD_132467 | JGI IMG/M metagenome (GOLD analysis project Ga0180435, IMG submission 132467) | Hypersaline lake sediment archaeal communities from the Salton Sea, California, USA - SS_3_S_1 metaG | ecosystem: Environmental > Aquatic > Non-marine Saline and Alkaline > Hypersaline > Sediment... | reverse complement strand
CCTGGGCGATGGCAAACTCAATGTCGTCAAAGGTGAGTTCATAGGCCTCAAGCTTTAGCAAATCCACATTCACCTTAATCTCCCGTTCATCCACACCCCGGATTTCCACCTTTGAGATCTCTCGCACGGATTCAATTCTTTCCTCCAGGTATTCCGCATAGTTCTTCAGTTCCTCGATGCTGTAGTCGCCGGATAGATTGATGTTGATGATGGGAAACTCGGAAAAATCTATGTCCTCCACCGCAGGATCCTGCAGAAGATCGTTGGGTAACTCGCTTTTAGCTTTATCTACCGCATCTTTTACGTCCTGAAGGGCCAGTTTGATATCCACGTCGGTATTAAACTCCACAAAAATCAAGGAGGCATCCTGGGTGGATATTGAACTGATTTCTTTGATGCCTTTTACGCTTTCCACCTCCTTTTCGATGGGTCGGGTAATGAGGTTTTCAATATCCAGCGGCGGATTACCCGGATATATGGTACGTACCAGAACAGTGGGCAGTACAATTTCGGGGAACAGCTCTTTGGGCAGGCTGCGATAAGAGAACAGACCGAATAAAATGATCACTCCGGTAAGAATGAAGATCGTGTTCCGGTTTTTCAATGCCACCGTGGTGAGTCGGAACTCACGCTGTATCTTTTTGGTCTCCATGACACTTCGATCTAAAGGTTTGCGATTCTAATGAGAGTTCCATCTGAGACCAGATTAAATCCCTTGGTGATCACCATATCTCCCAAAGAGAGGCCTTCCATTATCTGAGTCTGGTCCTGAACAGTGATCCCTGTTTTCACATAGACTTTTTGTGCCTTGGGATTAGCGTCCTCCTCATTTACACGAAACAGGAAGGTGCCGCTGAAATCCTGACGGAGAATGCTGGAAGGCACCACCCGGGCTTCTGCATCTGTGAAGTCCTGTATTCTGACAGAAGTAAGCATGTTGGGCTTCAGTTTTTCTCCGGGATTTTTAAGCTCCACTTCAAGAGTGAAGGTCCGGGTCTGGGGATCAATGACTTCGCCCAGACGGCTCACACGAGCCTCAAGTTTATCCTCGGGATAGGTGGGGAATCTCAGTTCAACCCTGTCTCCTTTCTTTACACTGGTCAGGTAAGCCTCCGATACCCTGGCGGATACTCTCATCACTGAGAGGTTAACCAGGTGTACGGTGGGTGCTCCTGGAGCAGCCAGCTCACCTACCTTAACCATGATGTCATCCACAATACCGCTGAAAGGAGCACGTATATGGGCCATCGCCAGCTGCTCTTCCAGCGTAGCCAGTCGGGCCTCCAGGCTTTCCACGGCATTCTTTGCCTCCAGGTACTGGATCTCGCTTCCAATTTGCTGCTCCCACAATTCATCCTGCTTATCGAAAAGTCTTTGGGCCAGTTCCAGGCTCGTCTTAACTTCCGCCACGCTTTTTTCGGTGACGTCCGTATTTAATTTGACCAGCAGGTCTCCCTTTTTCACTCGTGAACCGCGTTCAACAGCCAGCCTTTCAATCTGACCGTTCGTCTCGGGGCTGATATAGGCATCCTTCACTGCCTCCATCACCCCGGATACTTCAAAATACCTGGACAGGATTTCAGTCTGTATCTCTTTGACTTCCACAGCCAGCATTGCACCCGAGGGAACTGTATCTTTGTCCAGCTCCAGCTCAGCTTCCAGGGCTTCAATTTTTTGCGAGTACTCCTTGACCATCTGACGGTAAGAATCCAACTCTTCCTTCTTATCACCACTTTCCTGCTGTCCGCAAGACACCATCAGGAACAGGGATAGTATTATTGCTATTTGTTTCATCTCTAGAATATTAAATATTGTTCATTAGTACGTCTAACTTAATCTTTGCATTGAGCAGCTCCACCATGGAACTGGTATAGTTGGTCAGGGCCTGGAGATACTGATTGTTCACCTGGGTTAATTCCAGGCTGCTGGCAAGTCCTTCCTCGTATTTGGTTTTAGTAACCCGAACCACCTTTTCGGAGAGCTCCAGGTTCTTTTTGTCGCTGCGGAATTTCTCCAGGGCATTGGAAAAATCGTACTTGTACTGCACAAACTCAACCTCAAGTCCTTCCGCGGCAAATTCTTTGCTGTTCCTGGCCTGCTCGTAGGCAATTCGTTTTTGGCTTACCCCGGCCCTTCGATTCCCGCTACTGAAAATCGGAAGACTGAAGGACAGTCCTACCATAGAAGCTCGGTACCAGTCCTGACTGCCGTCCAGGAAATCAAACTCGTCCCGCTGTGCCGTAAAGTCCATGGAATAAAAAGCTGACAGGGAGGGCAGATAGGAGGAGCGCTTAAGCTTCATATCCATATAGGCCAGGCGTTCCTGATCGTTGAGTATCTGATAATTGATGTTGTCGTTAATGTTAAAATCCTGGTCGAGGGTACCCTCAATATCTATGGTGGCCACCAGGTCGGCCAGATTTTCGGTAAGCACTATATTCTGCTCGCGATCCACGCCCATCTGATACTTGAGCAGGTTAATCGTGGCCAGGATCTGACGCTCCATGGAGAGCACACTGTTTTGAAGGTCAATCAATGCGACCTCCAGCTGATCGGCTTCGATCTCTTCCACAAATCCCGCTTTAAAAAGCGCAAGGGTTTCCTCGTAAGTCAATTTTACATTGTCCCGATTGTCTTTGAGCAATTCAAGGGTTGCCTCCCCCAGGAGCACCAGGTAGTAGTTTTCAATGACTGAACGTTTGACCTCCTGCTCGGTCCTCTTCCTGTTAAGCTGGGTGAATTCTTTGAAGATCTTTGCTGCCTGGAGTCCAATAATATATTCCCCGCTGAACAACAATTGATTTCCCATCAGTCCGGCCGTAGCAAAATGCCTGGTCCCGAACTGAACCTCTATTTTCTCACTGGGATCGCCCAGAAAATCGGGAATCAGCGTGGTGGGCAGGTTTATGTTGTAATTATAATTCACATCTGCGTTTACCTGGGGCAAACCTGTGGCTGCGGTTTCCCAGATCCTCTGATCGGCCGCATCCACGTCCAGACGGGCATTCTGGGCATTCAAATTGTTTTCCACTGCAAAGAGCATGGATTCCTCCAGAGAGAAAAACAGGGTATCTGAGCTCCTGTTCTGCCCGTAAATCAGGGCTGAATGGGTGAGCAGTAATATTAGATAGATGTACTTTTTCATAATTTAAATGCTTGTATGTGTTTATTTGCTGCATTCCATTGCGCCAGTTCTATGAGTCCGGATTGATTGCAGATGCCATGCAAATGATAGAAGAACAATTCCCTGATAAAATCCAGGGATAGTGATTCATGGTCATCAATTACATCACTGGTCTCAAACATCTCCAGTTTGGCGACATACAATTTCCCTATGATGCTGTCGTTGAGATCGCTTCGATATACTCCTTCTCTTTTGCCTTTCTTCAGGTTATGGGTAATTGAGGTATAAACCGAAAGCCGTCTTTTTTCCAGCCAGCTCTGATAGGTGTCGGGCATATATCTTTTGAGGTCGTAATGGAAAGTTTCGCTGTAGCGCGATCTGATAAAGTGAATCTGACCGTTTAACTGGTAGAATTCCTCGATGGCCGTTAATTCGGGTTTAAGCACCTGCTTCACCAAATGCTGGCTCAGGGAGAGATCGAAATTGATCGCCTGAGCAATCAGACTATTTTTATCCTGAAAGTCCTGGTAGAGGGTCTTTTTGGAAACACCCAGCTCGCGGGCAATGTCGTCCATGGTCATGGAACGTATTCCATAACGCATGAACATACCTAAAATCCGTTCCAGTATTTGTTGATTATCTTGCATATTTTCAAGTCCTGAGGAAACCCTGAGCATGTCAGGAGTTTCCAAAGTTTATACAAGACAAACAGAGAAAGCTTAGAAAAGTTCGTAATAATGTCTAATTAACATACTGTTAACATTAAACATTAATACCCTGAAAGTAGCTTAAAAACAGACTGTCGACTATATTTTGGCAGCTATGGTTTCAATCTCAACCATCACTCCCAGGGGGAGCTCTTTTACGGCAAAGGCTGCCCTGGCAGGCTGGTCTGCAGGATAATATTGGGCATACACCTCATTCATCGCCTTAAAGTTGGCCATGTCGGAAAGCAGGCAGGTGGATTTCACCACATCTGCGTAAGTATAACCTGCCTCTTCCAGAATGGCTCCGATGTTAAGCATAACCTGCCTGGTCTGCTCGGAAATGCCTCCGGGAACAATCTTTCCTGACTTGGGATCCAGCGGTATTTGTCCGGATATATACAGGGTTCCGTGGACTTCTACTGCCTGTGAATAGGGTCCCACTGCGGCAGGAGCTTTGTCTGTATGAATGATTTTTTTCATGGCTAAGAATTTAAAAGTTATCTACCCAGGACTTACGTTTGTTATACTTCAGGTCGGAAAGAATGGTGGATTTGGCATTGATCTGGAAATTGTAAGACTTGTAGGTTCCAAAGGGAACCACGGAGATCCTCATCTCCCAGCAATGCAGGTCTCTGTAAACGCTCAGGTTGGTGGTGGTGAACTGCTTACTATCCAGGTCATATCCTGTATTGAAGCCTATTTTCCAATTGGGGGTAAGGCTGAAATCGCCGGAAGCCCTGACGGTCTGAACCAGTTTCACCTCCTCCTGGGGTTTGGTGTAGCTAAAGCTGTAGTCGACCCGAAGGGACCAGGGAATATCAAAATCCACATAGGTGCCATAATACTCCTCCTGATTCATGGCATTGGAACTCATGGGATCGTCGAGGCTCATCTCCCGGTTGTTCAGTTGTGACTCCCGATCCAGAGCCTGCTGGTCATCCGTCCTCCCGCTGGTCTGTTTCTGGGAGGACAAACGAAAACCGGCAGATACACTGAATGCAGTTAACCTGACAGGTTTACCAGTCTGGGCGAAATAGGTCTCCCGTGTACGGGACCTGTTGCTGGCCGTATCGTATCCAAAGGGATCCAGGACACCCCGGAAAGACAGGTTCAGTTTGTCCTTAAACACCCTGGTACTACCGTTAAAGTTAATGGGGGTCCAGGCCGGAGTCAGGCTGTCGCTGTGAAAGATATTCAGGCTGGTACTAAAGCTCAGATTATCCAGGATCTTCACCTTTTCCAGTTCGTCGATGGTATCTTCCTTGGATCGCATCTTGGCCTCCAGGTTGTTGCGCAGGCTCAGGTTCAGGGAGCCGGAGGCACCCCTAAGGGTGGGAGTTCCATAAATCCCATGATCGTAAATGGAATAGGTTTCCAGGATGGAATCGTTCTCGTTCAACACGTCCCGGTAATAATTGGGCATGTATTCGCTTATATCGGGAACATAGGAAAAGGAGGCCGAGGGCGACATCACATGCCGGATCGCTTCCAGCCTTCCGTCGCCGGTAAAATTGAACATCCCGTAAATCTTGGGAGACAGGCCCGTGCTGATGCTGGGGTAGAGCGAATGGGCATAGGATATCTTTCCAACTACAGTATCGTTGATTATAGCCTTGCCATCCTCGTAGTGAGAGAATTCCTTGTAAGTCTGCTTGGTATAAAGTATACCATTGTAATTGACGGAGGGGGTGATGGCAAAACTCTGCAGCATGGGCGTCTTGCGGAAGGGCCGGATGCTCAGGTTCAGGGGAATGTTGTGCTTGTATCCGCTCTGCATATCGTCCCATACACTACTTGTAAACAGCAAGGTATCAGTGGTTTTAATGCGGTTTTCAAGCAAGGAGGTATAGCTCAGCTGAATATCCTCGTACCACTTGGAGGGTCCGGTGGCCACTTTCCGTTTGAAAGGATTGATGCGGGACATGTTCAGCGCTATTTTCGGCAGGGTCAGGTTTACGCCCCCGGTGCTGCTGTTCTGGCTATGGTTCAGCGAAGCACTCAGGTTTATGGGGGCATTGGGGAAGGACTTGGTATAGGATATGGACGACTGCTTGGTATTACGCATGACACTGTTGATGTTCCGCGTATGGTTCTTGTCGTAGGAGCTGGAACTCAGGTTTACGCTGGCCCGGAAGGTGCTGTTGGGATTGGCCTTGGCATCCTGGTTATGACTCCACCCCACACTGTAGTCCTTGCTCACGCTGTAAAATCCCTCGATACCCTTATAACCCGTAACATTGTTGAAGTAACGCACATTCAGGTTGCCATTGAACTTGTAGTTTACCTTGTAGTTGGAACCCACCCTGAAACCCCAGGTACCGTTGGAATAGATATCGCCGGTGACCCGCAAATCCATGTACTCGTTCATGGCAAAGTAGTAGCCTCCGTCCTGGAGATAAAATCCTCTCCGGTCTTCTTCGCCATACCTGGGAATCAGGATCCCCGAACTTTTGGTGGTTGTATTGGGAAAAAAACCAAAAGGAATGCCAATGGGCAGGGGTACATCCTCCAGAACGATATATGCAGGTCCGGAAACAATCTTGTCGTTGGGCATGCTGATCCCTTTGGTTATGGCAATATAGAAATGAGGATGATCGGCGTTGCAGGTGGTGTATTTCCCGTCTTTCAAATGCACATGCCCGTTGGTCTGTTTCATGGTCTCCTGGGCATGCAGGAATCCTCCCTCCTGCTCCGAGACCACCTCTTCGATGTATCCTTTCTGGGTTTTGAAATTGTATTTCAGCCGTTTGGATTCGAAGGAATTGTTCTCATCGGTGAATATGGGATTTCCCTGCACGACTCCTGCCGTATCGGGCAAGCCATTGGCTATCACAAGGTTGTTATCCATTTCGTATCGGATGTATGCGGCCTCCAGAGTAATATCCTCGTAACTGATTCGTGCATCTCCATAAAGTTCCACCATCCCTCCATCCAGAGCAAATATGAGAGAATCGGTGGCCGTATATATCACTTCGGACTCAATATCGCTCCCGGTGGCCTGGTTCCCGGCAATGGAATCCACCTGGATAGAATCGCCCACCAGCAGGGTATCGGGCATGTTGAACAGGGAATCGGGGACTGTAAACCGGGGACCTTCCACCTGAAGTGTGTCAGCCACAGCAAGGGTATCCAGCTGTTGAGAGTACAATAAGCCGTATCCCGGTACAGTTAGTAAGATGATGAAAAGTATCTTTAGTCGGTCGTAGTGCAAGCTGGATAAACTTATATTTTTGTGATAAACGCAAAGGTAATGCCAAATAATATAAAACGGTCCTTTCGTCCGTTTCTTGTGTTAACAATTTTCTCTTTTTTGCTTGCCACATGGGCAGAAGCAAAGATTCCGGATGATCCACCCAAGGGAATCCGAACGGTGGTTATAGATGCAGGACACGGAGGCAGGGACCCGGGTGCAGTGGGTAAAAAGGCCAAGGAAAAGGATCTTGCCCTGGCCATCTCCCTGAAGGTAGGGAAGTATATCGAGGAGAACATCCCTGAGGTTAAGGTCATCTATACCAGGAAGAAAGATGAGTATATAGAACTCTGGAAAAGAGCTGATATAGCCAATAAGGCCGATGCCGATCTCTTTATCTCCATCCATGTGAATGCCCTCCACAAACCCGAGGTGCAAGGCACACTCACCCTGGTGCTAGGGCAGCACAGGGCAGAGGAGAATCTGGATGTGGCCATGCGTGAGAATTCAGTCATTCTTTTGGAAGAGGACTATGAAATCACCTACGAAGGTTTTGATCCGAAATCGACCGAATCCTACATCATGTTCTCGCTGATGCAAAAGACCTATTTTAAGCAAAGCATAGAGTTCGGTGATTTTGTCCAGGACCAGTTCAGGGAACGGGCCAATCGAAGGGATCTGGGTGTGAGGGAACAGGGCATACTCGTGCTGGCGCGAACTACCATGCCTGGAGTACTGGTCGAAACCGGCTTTATTTCCAATGCCGAGGAGGAAAAATACCTGATGAGCAAGTATGGTCAGGAGATCATTGCCTCTGCCATATACAGGGGTTTCAAGGAGTATAAGGAAGAGATCGACCGCAGAAGCAACCTTTCGGTGGTGGTCAGTGATAGTCCGCCGAAGGCGGAAACGGAAGCCCAGCAGGCCGAAGCAAAAACTCAGCCGGATCCCGCCTCAAGCTCCTGGCAGGAGACCGTAAGGGCATCGGTGAGCGGAACGGCTCCGGTGCTCTTCAGAATACAGGTGGCCTCTTCCAAGAACAATATCGATCCCCAGCCGTCTTTATTCAAAGGCTACAAGGATGTGAAGGTAATCCAGGATGGTAGATGGTACAAGTACCTGGTGGGAGAAGAAAGCTCCTATCACGACGCTCTGGAAATGTGCAATGAGGTAAAAAAGGACTATCCGGATGCCTTTGTAGTGGCCTCGAAAAACCAAAAAATCATTCCTCTCAAGACGGCCCTGGAGGAAATTAACCGCTAGCATGAAGTTAAGCATCGAAGCCAAAGTCGGACTGATTGGAATTGCCACACTGGTGGTACTGATCTGGGGAATCAATTACCTCAAGGGAAGAAACATCCTCAAAAGCACCTATACGCTGCATGCAAGCTACCAGGATGCTGGAGGCCTGGAGAACTCTGCTCCCGTGGTGATGAACGGTTTCAAGATTGGCTATGTGGAGGCCATCGAGCTTCAGCCTCAGAATCCCAAACCCGTTGCCGTGACTTTGCATATTGAAAGAGCCTATTCGCTGGGTAAGGGATCCAGAGCAGTGCTTTTCAGTGCAGACCTGCTGGGAGGCAAAGCCATCCGGATAGATCCTTCCAAAGAAGAGACCCTACTTCAGAATCAGGATACCATCCTGTCCCTCACAGAATCCGATTTCCTGTCCACCTTAAGTGAACAGGCAGGACCGGTACTGGATCAAATCGGAAATTTATCCTCCTCCCTGGACAGTCTGGCCGCCAATCTGAATTTGCTAATTAGTTCGGACGCTTCCCGGCTTACGCTGGAGAACCTGGAAGACATTTCGGCTGCTTTAAAATCCTCCCTGGAACCAGGGGGATCCCTGCATGAAAGCTTTGCTCACCTGGAATCATTCAGCACCATGCTGGCAGACCAGGAGGATGAGTTCAAATCCATGAGCTCCCACCTGAATTCGGTGAGTCAGGATCTGGACAGTGCCCGGATCGATCTTCTCTCTCAGGAGCTAAGATCCACTACCAGTGAGTTTAAATTGCTGTTGTCAAAATTGAATTCGGGAGAGGGAAGTTTGGGCAGGCTAATCTACTCCGACTCGATCTATAATCACCTGGATAATCTGGTCACTGATCTGGATAGTCTCATCGTGGACCTGAATGAAAATCCCAAGAAATATGTCCATTTTTCACTGTTTGGGAAATCACAGAAATAGAATTGACTTTTAGGCCGATTTTCGAAGCGAAAATATTTGACGAAAACAAGGATTTTGACAAAGAATCATCCTAAATTAGGGAATCCCTTTTAAACCTTATATTGAATTGGAGGGGCTAAAGGTTTAAGAAACAATTTATTAAGCTTAGAATAACGGTAATATTATTTATACGCCTGAATATCAGTGTTTTATAAAATTGTGTTTTTTTTTCATTTCCTAAATAATTGACCCTAACACTGATATAATTATTCTGACAATTTCAAGTCTGGGCGAATTTTTTTTTTACTTTTTTTTCACAATCTTTGCTTGGAGAAGGTCGCTAGCCCGAAATTGAATAAATAACCTGAAAATTGACGTCTGCAATGCATGAACGTATCTGGAACAATTGTCTGAATGTGATCAAAGACAATGTCCCCTCAATAAGTTTTCGTACTTGGTTTGAGCCGATTGTTCCTCTTAAGCTTGACAATGATATTCTGACCATTCAGGTTCCGAGTCCCTTCTTTTATGAGTACCTCGAAGAGCAGTATATTGATATACTCCGCAAGGTAATCAAGAAGGAGCTGGGTCCGGAGGCCAAGCTGGAGTATAACGTAGTAATGCAAAATAATTCCTACAGCAACAGCAAGCCTTACACTGTCAAGTTTCCTGCCCGAAATACCAAGGAAATCAAAAACACGCCTGTTTCTGTTCCTCTCGATACCAGTGAGAATACCATAAAGAATCCCTTTGTGATTCCCGGACTTAAGAAGCTGGACATCGATCCCAGGTTAAATCCGGAAAACTCCTTTGACAATTTCATTGAAGGCGAATGTAACAGGCTGGCCAGGTCGGCAGGATTTGCTGTGTCTAAGAATCCCGGAGGCACTGCCTTTAATCCCCTGCTGGTTTACGGAGACAGCGGACTGGGTAAAACACACCTGGCACAGGCCATCGGAATTGAAGTAAAGGAGCTATTCCCCGAAAAGACCGTTCTTTATGTCAATGCCAACAAGTTCCAAACCCAGTTTGTGGATGCCATCCGCAACAACAACAAAAATGACTTCCTTCACTT
>Ga0180435_10007650_pt1 | contig 10269 bp, 6 predicted proteins | sample SS_ome_3_FD_132467 | JGI IMG/M metagenome (GOLD analysis project Ga0180435, IMG submission 132467) | Hypersaline lake sediment archaeal communities from the Salton Sea, California, USA - SS_3_S_1 metaG | ecosystem: Environmental > Aquatic > Non-marine Saline and Alkaline > Hypersaline > Sediment... | reverse complement strand
TGTACATGCCGACCACGCTGCCGGGGCTTTCGATCGGCAAGGCGCGGGAACTGCTGCAGCAGACCGACCGGTTGATCAGGACCATCCCCGAGGTGAAACAGGTGTTCGGCAAGATCGGGCGGGCGGACACGGCCACGGGTCCGGCGCCGCGAACCGCCTATTGTCCAGTGCCTTACCCAGAGTCAGGCGGAGCTGGAAGGACTGTGCATCCGACAAGCCGCTGTGTGTTTATGATCGGGATTCTGACTCGTTTGGCCGCCAGAATCGTGCCAGCCCGTATTCAGCATGAACCTCGCCTGTACGCAGTGATTAGTGTTTTCGTGCCTGCATTGTTCTAATTGTTCCGCAGATTGCTTTGCATATTGCGAAGCAATCTGCAGGAAACCGATGAAATTGGCTGATTTTTCCCCTGGATGATCCCTTTATACAGCCGATAGACAGGTTGGCCTGTTGTTTGCGTTGCCTGTTGCATAAAGCAATTTCAGACGGATAGATAATGAGGATTGACAAGTTTTCGATGACGTATCGCGCCATTCTGGTCTTTGCCGCGGTCTTTTTGGTGCCACAGGCAAGGGCCGCTGTCGAATCGGGGGAGCCGCTTGTCCTGACGTTTGGTTTCGTTCCGCAACAGGCGGCCAGCACACTGTTGCGCTCATGGGGGCCGGTGCTGAGATTCCTGGAGCGGGAAACCGGTCACCGGTTCGTCTTTCGCACCGCGCCGGATATCCCGACATTCGAAGAACGGCTGGCCACGGGCGAATACGATTTCGCCTATATGAATCCCTATCACTTCACGGTTTTCAACCAGGGGGATGAAGGCTATCAGGCCGTGGCGCGTGCGACCGGCAAGCGGATCAGGGGGATCCTGGTAGTCAGAAAGGATTCACCCATCCAGTCGTTGCAGCAGTTGAACGGCGTCGATGTCGCATTTCCAGCGCCTGCAGCCTTCGCTGCCAGCGTGCTTCCCCAGGCCCATCTCGATACGGAAGGAATCCAGTTCCAGCCCCATTACGTGTCTTCGCATGACTCCGTGTATCAGGCGGTCGCCAAGAGCTTGTTTGCGGCGGGCGGGGGCGTAATACGCACGCTCAAGGCAACAAACCCCGTCGTCAGGGAACAACTGCGGGTACTTTGGGCCACGCCGGAATATACCCCGCATGCAGTCGCGGTTCACCCGAGGGTTCACTCGAGCGTGATCGACCAGGTGCAGCAGGCGCTCGTGAACCTCGGCACCAGGAAAGGTGCCCGGACCATGCTCGAGGGACTGAAGATCAATGGTTTCGAAATCGCTCGCAATGCCGACTGGGACGATGTGCGTCAGCTCGATATCCGTACTCCTGTGGGTTTACAGAACTGAGGGCCGCAATCAGTGTCTTTTCGCCTCAAGACCATCCTCGGGATCGCTCTTATTGAAGGGAGCCTGTTGCTGTTGCTTGTCTGGAGCAGTCTGCAGTACGTGACCTCCTCCAGCGGAAACGAACTGATGTTGCGAGCCACGACGATTGCCGAGTCCATGGGGCACCTCAGTCGTGATGCGATCCTGGCGACCGACCTGGCTCGCCTGGAAAGCGTGGCACAGCAGGCGCTTTCATCCCCGGACCTCGTTTACGTCCGTTTCCTCAATGCCGATGTTGTCCTTGCTGAGTCCGGGAGCTCCGAGGTGCTGCGCCGTCCGTTCCGTGAAGACGCGTCCTTCGACGAGGTGCGGGATGGGATCCTCGATGTCGGCATCAACCTGCGTGAGGGCGGGTTCGATATAGGTCGCGTGGAACTCGGCCTTTCAGTGGACCGCGCAGCGTTGCTGATCAGCCAGGCGAGGGCTTACCTCAGTGGTATCGCGCTGGGCGAGATGCTCCTGGTGGCACTGTTCTCCTTTATCCTCGGGACCTACCTCACCCGTGGGTTGGATGGCCTGAAGCGTGCAGCGGTGGCGATAAGTCGCGGCGAACCGGACGTGCGGGTCGAGCTCAAGGGAAGCGATGAACTGGCCGAGACCGGTAGCGCCTTCAACGAGATGTCCACGCGGCTTGCCGCCGCGCAGAGGAGCATGCAGCGAAGCGTGCAAGAGAGCCAGGCGCTCGCCGCACAGCTGGCCGAACGTGAACTGCGCCTCTCGACCATTCTGAGTACTGCCGTTGATGGGTTTATCACCATCGACGAGCATGGGGTGATCGAAGACCTGAACCAGGCTGCCGGACGTTTGTTCGGTTATGCAAAAGTGGAACTTATCGGCCAAAACGTTTCCTGTCTGATGGAGGAGCCGCATCGGTCATCTCATGACGACTACATCGCGAACTACCTCATAACAGGTGTTGCCGGTGTGATAGGCCAGGGCAGGCGCGTGCAGGGATTGAGGAAGGATGGCAGCCTGTTTCCGATCGACCTCACGGTTTCCGAGATGAAACTCGATGGCCACCATAAGTTCGTTGGCCTGGTGCGGGATCTGACCGACCAGGTTGCAGCGGAGGCGATCGCGCGTCGAAGCGAGGTGATGCGCGGGGCGATCGTGGATGCCAACCTGGATGGATTGATCACCGTGGATAGTGAGGATCGTATCGTCGATTTCAGCCGGGTGGCCGAGGAGATGTTTGGTTATTCCTTCGGGGAGGTGGTCGGCCAGGAAATGGGGGAGTTGATCATTCCTCCTGAAATGCGTGAAAAGCACCATCAGGGAATGCAACGCTACCTGGATACCGGCGAGGGCCCGGTGTTGGGGCGGCGTATCGAGGTGGAAGCGCTACGAGCGGATAGAACCCGTTTCCCGGTGGAACTGGCTGTCCAGGCGACAGAGATCGACGGTGAACTGCATTTCATTGCATTCGTTCGCGATATCAGCAAACGAAAGGCGGAGGAGCAGATCCTGCTCGATGCCAAGCAGAAGGCAGAGGTGGCGTCGGAGGCAAAGTCACGTTTCCTGGCTCACATGAGTCACGAGATCCGTTCGCCCTTGAATGCCGTACTGGGTTCGCTCGAGCTATTGCTGGAAGATGCTCTGAGCGAGCGTCAAAACCTCTATGCCCGGACCGCGGAGTCCTCGGGCAAGTTGCTCCTCGGCCTGATCAATGATGTTCTGGATTTCTCCAAGATCGAGGCGGGACAGCTGCAACTGGGGAGTGGCGATTTCAGCTTGCGTGCCCTGGTAGACGAGGTCGTCGACGTGGTGGCTCAGCGCGCCCGCCTTAAAGGTTTATACGTGGCAGCAGTCGTGCATCCCGCAGTCAGCGATTCCCTTTGTGGCGACATGCCCCGTTTGCGCCAGGTGTTGGGCAACCTGCTCGATAACGCGATCAAGTTCACCGAGCGGGGTGCAGTCGTACTGTACGTGGAGCCGGTGGAAGCCATGGATCAGACGGGTAAGCTGCGTTTCACGGTCGAGGACAGCGGTATTGGTATCGCGCCGGAGGCGCAGGAGGGCCTGTTCGAAGAGTTTCAGCAGGTGGACAGTTCGGATTCAACCGCGCATGGGGGGACTGGCCTCGGACTGGCGGTCTGTCTGGGTCTGGTGGAACTGATGGGCGGTGTTATCGGGTTGCAGAGTGAGCCGGGTAGAGGCAGCCGCTTCTGGGTGGAAGTTCCCTTGGCACACGGCACGGGTGCGGACGCTGCTGCCACGCCGCCTGTGGTGGATCCGCTTACGCTGACCGCGGTGGGACTGCCAGGCCTGTTACAGGAAGCATTACACCGTTTCTGCGACTGGAACGGATGCCAGTTGTTTGTCGAGAGCGAACTGTCCAAGGCCTTGTCCGCCATACCCGAAGGGACCGATGTTCTGCTCGTTGGGGCGGCCCAGGATCAGGACGCGATCGAGGGGCTGGCACGGAGTGCCCGTGAGCAGGGCGCCAGGCGCTGCCTGCTGTTGTCGGCTGAGGACCTCGGGGAATCGCCAAAGGTCTTGAAGCGCGGCGTCTTTGATCGACTGGTGGTGTCCCCGCTGAACACACCTGTTCTAAACGACTTTCTGGCGTTGACGACAACCGATGAATCAGAAACGGAGTGGCAGGCACCGCAGTTATCAGATATGCGCCCGGATGCAGCCGGACGCCGCCTGTTGCTTGCCGAGGACAGCCCGGCCAACCAGGTAGTGGCACGCGCGATGCTCGAGGGAGCGGGCTACGTGGTTGATGTCGCTGACAACGGTGCCGCAGCCATCGAGCGTTTCAAGGTGGGTGGTTATGACGCCATACTCATGGACCTGCGTATGCCCGAGGTCGATGGCCTCGAGGCAACCGGGTTGATTCGGGATCTGCCACAGGGGAAGGAAATACCCATCATTGCGCTCACCGCGAATGCCATGCAGGAGGATGTGACGCGCTGCTTTGAGGCTGGCATGGACGATTTCATTCCCAAACCGGTGGAAAAGAAACGCCTGCTGGAAACGCTGGCCCGTCACCTGGAGGCTGCGTCGCAAACGAATCATGAAGCAGACAGCCTGGCTCCGAACGAGGGAGAGGGGAACAAAGTGCCATTGCTGGATGAACAGGTTCTGGCCCAGTTGACCCGGGACGTGACACCCGAGGCGGTCCCCGACATGCTGCGCATGTTCGTGAAGGAAATCGTCGAGCGGGCCGACAAGGTCAGTGGTGACATGCTGGGCGAGTCCGGTCTGGAAGTACTGGAAGACGAGGCCCATACGCTGAAGGGTTGTGCCGGTACCTTTGGTGCGACCCGCCTGCAGGATCTGGCACGAGAGGTCGAGAATGCCTGCCGGGAGGGAGGTGCTGAGACAGCCCTCGAACTCGGGGGGCGGATAGACAAGGTGCTGCAGCAAACACTGCAGGCCTACCATGAGCGGTTTGACTACCTGTCAGCCGAGTCTCAAGATCGGAACGAAACGACATAGCCGGGGTAGTCGGATGGAGAGCAAGGAGCTTGGGAGGGCACGGATACTGCTGGTTGAGGACAGCCCCTCGCTCGCAGTCGTTTATCAGACTTACCTGACGGCCGACGGCTACGGTGTCGAGACTGTAGGAACCGGGGGTGAAGCGCTCGCCCACCTGGAGACACGCACCCCGGATATCATGCTCCTCGATCTTCGCCTGCCGGACCGGCCGGGCATGGACGTGCTGAAGCACGTGCACGAGTCCGGTATCGATTGTTCGGTGATCATCATCACGGCGCATGGCTCCATCGACGTGGCCATCGAGGCAATGCGATACGGGGCGGTGGATTTCGTATCCAAACCTTTCGATGCCACGCGCCTGCGGGTCACGGTGAGCAATGCGCTGGACAAGCGCCGCCTCTCGGAGATGGTGCATTGCTACCAGCAGACCTTCGAGCGCGATCATTTTCATGGATTCGTCGGTGGTTCGCTCGGTATGCAGGCGGTCTACCGTGTCATAGAGAGTGCTGCACCCAGTCGTGCGACCGTGTTTATCACGGGCGAGAGCGGTACCGGCAAGGAATTGTGTGCCGAAGCCATCCACGCCGAGAGTCCGCGTAGCGAGCAACCGTTTATCGCACTCAACTGCGCCGCCATTCCGCGCGACCTGATGGAAAGTGAGATCTTCGGCCATGTGAAAGGAGCCTTTACCGGCGCGGCCGGGCGTCGTGACGGTGCCGCAACCCGTGCCGACGGCGGCACCCTGTTCCTGGACGAGATCTGCGAGATGGATATCGACCTGCAGAGCAAGCTGTTGCGATTTATCCAGACCGGGCGCTTCCAGCGTGTCGGGGATTCACGCGAGGAGCAGGTGGATATCCGGATCGTGTGTGCGACCAACCGGGACCCGCTGCAGGAAGTCAGGGAGGGGCGTTTCCGGGAAGACCTTTATTACCGCCTGAATGTCATTCCGATTGAGCTACCGCCATTGCGGGAAAGGGATCAGGACATTCTGGTGATCGCCCGGGAAATGTTGCGGCGTATGGCAGCCGAGGAGAGCAAGGGCTTGCGAGCCCTTTCGCAGCCTGCTTCGGACAGTCTCCTGGCCTATTCCTGGCCCGGCAATGTACGCGAACTGGAAAACGTGATCCGCAATGTCGTGGTCCTGCATGACGGCGAGCAGGTCTCGGCCGAGATGCTCCCGATGCCCGTGCGCCAGCCGCAGGGGGAGACTCCGGTCGCGATGCCTGATTCCCCCCGTCAGCCTGTGACTGCAGCCCCTCCTGCGGAGGAGCCGCCCACCCCGGTGCTGGCCTCACCTGCCGGGATTCGTCCTTTGTGGCAGGAGGAGAAGGACGTCATCGAACGCGCTATTTCTCTATGCGGGGACAATATTCCGAAGGCTGCGGCACTGCTGGAGATCAGCGCTTCGACCATCTATCGAAAGCGGGTTGCCTGGGAGAAGGCGGGCCAGGATAGCGCCGGCTAGGAGCGGCGGTCGGCCTGGTCTGCATCGTTCTGAAATCGCATTTCGGCAATCAAGCACAGCTTCCTCGTTTGCATTTTGCCAAGCGCTTTGCAGGCTGCAATTCATCTGTGGCCACCGGGCGTTGTGCAATTATGCCGACTTTCGTTTCATTCAGTTGAATCTGACCATAATCGGTCGATTTAGAGTGATTATCGTGAGAATAGGCCACATGATCGCGTAGTTAATAGTTTGGCATCTGGTTTGCTAGAAGCTGCTGAAGGAAATGAAAAAGGCAGCAGCTCATGATCAGCGCAAAATTATCCGAGCCAAACGGGGTACCCGCAGGACCACAGCGAATTCTCGTGGTGGACGACGACAAATCCCTGCGTCGTTATGCTGTCAATGTGCTCGGAGGGGACGGACTGGATGTGCTCGAAGCCAGTGGAGGTGAACAGGCGCTCGCAATCATCGGGAGGGAGCGTCTCGACGCGATCCTGCTCGATATCAAAATGCCGGGGATGGACGGTCTTGAGACCTGCCGCCGGATCCGGGACATGCCGGGAGGGGGGCAGATCCCGATCATCATGGCCACCGGCCTGAATGACAAGCGGGCGGTGGACGCGGCCTACGGTGCAGGTGCCACCGATTTCGTGGTCAAACCGATCAACTGGCCCATTCTGAAACGACGGATCCGCTTCACCATCAGGGCCTGTGCGATGACCGAGGTTCTGCAAACGAATGCCGGTCAGAACGACGGTCTTCTGACTGCAATCCCGGATGCCGTGCTGAACTTGGATGCGTTTGGCTGCGTGGACGAGGTCAGGTTACCGGCCGTGGGTTGGCCGGCGGGAGAGCAGTTGTTCCGGGTTGGGGAAACGCTCGTGGAGTCCCTGCCGGCTCCGGCCAATGAACTGGCACGCGAGGCACTGCAGTCGATCAGTGATGGATACAGCGAGGCGAAGTTTGAGTTCTCTGCCCAGACGCCGCATGGCGAGCGGAGTTTCGAGGTTTATCTGGCACCCGCCGGAAGAGGTTCGGTGATTGGCCTGGTACGGGACTTTACCGAGCGACGCAAGGCAGAGGCCGAGATTCATCGGCTTGCATACTTCGATAAGGTAACCGGACTGCCCAACCAGGATCACCTGATGCACTTCCTTCGAACCCACCTCAGGGAGGGGTACTACAGTCGGAACTTGCTGACCCTGCTCCGCCTGGAGATGGGTGGGCTGGACAATGCGAGGGCGTTACTCGGTCGTCAGAGGGCAGAGGAACTCGTCACCATGTATGCGCTTCGCCTGCAGGGGTTGATCGAGGATGAGTGCATGGGCGGCCGTCACAATGGACTCGAGCCGCTGGTGGGCCGTGTTGGGGATGCGGGCTTTGCGCTGTTGCGTGATGATCTGAAGCGGGAGGAGGATCAACGTACCTTCGCGCAGCGGGTACACGATCAGATGTCCGGCAACTACCTGTTCGATGACTACGATATCGGCATCTTCACTCGCGTCGGGGTTGCAACGCTGGAAAAGGATCCGGATGCGGATCTCGGTGAGTTTTTCGACCAGGCCGAGACCGCGATGTCACTGGCGGACAACGGACCCTGCTATTACACAAGCGGAACGGGTCGACAGCAGCGCGAACGGGCCTACCTCTACAAGCAGTTGCAGAGCGCGGTGCACAATGGCGACCTGCACCTGGACTACCAGCCAAAGGTCGATACCCACAGCGGCGAGTTGCTCGGCGTCGAGGCGCTGGCTCGATGGCATCACCCGATTCTCGGTGTCATCCCGCCTGCCCGGTTCATTCCGATGGCCGAAGAGAGTGGTCTGATCCTGACGATTGGAGAACTGGTCCTTGAGAAGGCCTGTCGTCAGAGTCGTTCCTGGCGCCAGGCCGGACATTCCGTGGTGCCGATCGCAGTCAATTTTTCCGGTCACCAGTTCAGCCAGCACGGCTTGATGAACAACGTGCTCGGCATCATGTCGGCAAACGGCATTGGTGGGGGACAGATCGAGATCGAGCTGACCGAATCGGTCGCGATGGAACAATGCAACGAGGTCAACCGGGTGCTGAAGCAGCTGAATGAAATCGGCATCCGCACCGCGATCGACGATTTCGGGACGGGTTATTCCTCCCTGAACAACCTGCGCCAGTTCCAGTTTCATACCCTCAAGATCGATCGCAGCTTCGTGGCCGATCTGGCCGAGAATCCGAGCGCGCGCTCAATCATCGAGGGCATTATCAGCATGGGCCATGCGCTCGGCATGGAAGTGGTGGCCGAGGGAGTGGAAGAGGATCATCAGCTCGACTACCTGCGCGAACAGGGCTGTGACCTGATCCAGGGCTTTCTCACAGGGCGACCCGTCTCAGGCAGTGATATCCAGGGAATGCTTGTGCCCGCCTGAAGCTGAGCGAAGAGATCGATTGACCACACTCGTTCAACCAAATCCTCCGCTGTCACTCAGTCCTTGGGATGGGAATGTCCGTTTCCCTCGTGGGAATGGTTACCCTCGTGCTTGTGCCGGTGCTTGCTCTGCTTGAGGTAGTCGTCCATTTTCTCCGGGGTGACTTCCACGAGCTCCCCTTTGCGCAGATCCTCGACTATTTCGCGGATGGGCGCGCGGTTCTTTGGGGTCGCAAAAACCCGTGCGCCGGCCTGACGCAGGGTCATGTAGGGGTTGGTCCCCATGTTGCGCATGACGACGGTGTCCACGCCGTTGTCGAGCAGCCACTTGGCCAGGTCGCCACCACCGTCGAACGGATTCTCACGCACCTCGATCTGATCGTCGGCATCAATCAGCGCCACCTGGTCGCAACGGCCGAAGATGGTGTTCAGCAGCACTTCGCCGTCACGTGTTCTCGCCGGTATCGCAATCATGTCAGTTCTCCCTGTTTTAGCATCGTGAATACCGCGTAGCGTCTCCCGGCCGGTAGTTGGTACCGGTCGGGCCGCCAGTCATGCGAAGCATAGTAGTGAGAATAACTCGCATTCTCATTGAAAATTGTCACGGCCGGCGGCTGTACTGCGGGTAGTGATGTGATTGCCGCGGCTACAGTTGACCGGGATACCTTGGTGAATCGCTCGAATTGACGAATCACATTTCCCCTTGCCGTGCGGAAACGTATTGTTGATTGATTAAGTCAGTTTTGGGAGAGCAGGGTGCAGCAGGAAAACATAGATACCAGGCCCGGTCAGTTCGACCGCTTCACGCGTATTTACCTGGCTATCCTGGGTACCATCGCCGTGGTGATTTTTCTGATCTGGGTGTTCAGCCTGAATCCGCGCGTGTGGGAGATCAATGACCTGCTCGAAGACGACCCCCTGGTGTCCAGTTACGTCTATTCCTTCCGTGTGGTGTCACTGGAAAACGGCGTGGCCGAGATCAGCTCACCACGCTCCTACGAGGTGCCGGTCATTCGCTTCCTGACGCTCACCAGGCCTTCCCTGTCAGGCAAGGCGCAGGACGATCCGGCCATGGTGGCCGCCCAGGAGGAGCTGGTGAAAGTGCAGAAAAGGGCACAGGAAATCGTGCAGGCGCTGCCCGACGTGAAGACCATTCACTGGACCCTGGATCGGGACTGGTACCGGGAGCGGGGCATACAGCTCTGATTCGCTGCATAGGGGCCGGGCCGCGGATGACGGTCGTTCGACTGCTGTGGTATCTTTGCGCCGCGTGAAGGCTTCCCGCGGGGGGCCTTTCTTCGTTTGGAGCGGTGCCAGAGGGGCCGAATGGGCCTGACTCGACACGCGGCGTAGCCGCGCAGGACGTCGGCTTTGCCGACGCCCCGCAGGGGTGAGGCACGTAGTGCCGAGTCCAATCAGGTGTAGGCTCGCGTCTTCGCGAGCACACCGTGAAGCCCGCAGCAGCGGGAGACAATCAGTTACCGGAGAGGTGCCAGAGTGGCCGAATGGGCCTGACTCGAAATCAGGTGTACGCTCGCGCGTACCGTGGGTTCGACTCCCACCCTCTCCGCCATTCAATAT
>Ga0180435_10007648_pt1 | contig 10270 bp, 13 predicted proteins | sample SS_ome_3_FD_132467 | JGI IMG/M metagenome (GOLD analysis project Ga0180435, IMG submission 132467) | Hypersaline lake sediment archaeal communities from the Salton Sea, California, USA - SS_3_S_1 metaG | ecosystem: Environmental > Aquatic > Non-marine Saline and Alkaline > Hypersaline >... | reverse complement strand
GTACCAACTAGCGCCGCAGAAGGGTTCTTGTTGACGAGTAGTGGGTTGAGGGCGCGCTCGAGCTCTAGGATATCCTCGTCGTACCTGGACGGCTCCAAAACCTGAGTGTCCCAATCTCCTAGATCTTCCGCAAACTCGGCGTACGCTAGCGCTCCCTCACCGTCCACACGGTACTGGTGAGCGACCAAATCGTTTTGTACCTCCGGCGTCACTTCGATCTGATATCCGTCGTCTGTGACGGCGTAGACCGTGTGCTCGGAGGTGTAGGTCGGCCCCTCCAGTACAAGCTTGTCTCCGATCGACACATCCTCTCGCTCAAAGTTCAGCTCCGCTGTAGAGGTCTTTATCCTCACAGCTGACACACTGCCGATCGTAGTGCCGGGGGTTAGCCCCACCTCCGTATTGGCGGAGGCTGAGTTCACTGTCACCTTGGAAGTCAGAGAAGAGCTGCTGGAGCTGATGGTGAGTCGCTGGCGGTGGATCTCCCAGCTCTGGTTCAACGCTTCATCGCCTGTGTGAACAGGCCATGCGCGATCGACTACGAACTCGTCGTAAACGCCACCAAGACTCAATGAAGAAATGCGATACCAGCCCACATTCACACCACCAGCAATATAGATCGAATCTCCTGCCACAGGGCTCGCTGTGATAGTGCCGGTCGGAAGACGCAGCTTGTAAAGTGCTCCATCTAGGACAGCTGTGCCGCCTACGCCCTGCTGCAGAATCTCCTCTTCTCGCGACGTCTCGACACCACTGAGAGCGGAGATAGCAGAGTCTAAGTCTGCTAGATCGACGAAGGATGATCTAGCATCCTGCCCCTCTGAAAAACCCAGCAACGCGGCTCCTGCTTCCTGAGTCGCCGTACTGGATTCCACGCGTACGTAAGATCCCTCCCCATACGCCGTAGAAGACACCTTGACCACTGTGATGGTTCCGGTGTCCGTAATCACCGTCTCCGCAGTAGCAGAGAGTAGTATAGAGACAGCGCTGATATCAGCTGCGACCTGCGCCGCCGTTCTGGCAGACCCGGTCGTCAGCGTTACAGCGACGTGGAACAGATCGTCAACGTAGAAGCGTATCTCGTTGTTCGCGTCCTCTCCCTGCGCTTCTTCTTCGTCCGTGAGAGACAACGCCGGATTCAAGATTGGGGCGCTGCCTAGCGCGAGCGAGTGAGCCCCGGCAGTGTCGTGGACTAGCTCCAGCTTCCCCGTACCGTCGTCGGAGGCCGTGGCCACCGCGCCAAAGGTACCTGGCTGTCCATCGATCCGTGTTGCAGCGTTGATCTCTCCAGCTATCAACGCCGCCGTGCGCGATCCAGAAGTCAACGATACCTGGTAGCCTATCCCGTCGACGTAGACCGAGAATAGGTTATCAGGAGAGGCCGGCACAGTGTACGGCCCAACAGCTGAACTCACGATTTCTGCGGTGCTGGCCGCGTGGACGTCGTAGGTCTCATCTGCTGTGCCGAAGACGGATGCTGGATCGGGCGTGGTCAGGGTCGCAACCTGTTCGATTCCGCCATCTATCTCCAGCTTGATCTCGTTAGTGGTGGGGGTAATGAGGTACGGTGCAGATTGAGATGTGGAGACCTCTGCTGGTGTAGAAGAGTCGGCTGGGTAGGCCGCTGCTGCACGATCGGTGCTGCTCGTGGTGGACGCCATCCGGGACTCGCGTGGATCTGAGATCGTGGTCAGATTTGTCACCACGGACTTACCGGCGTGGATGCGTAGAAAGGCGTCTCGAGTCTTCTCGATCGCACCTTCTTTCGTAGTCGCATCGAACTCTCTCTTCAACGCCCGGAGATCTTTTCTGGCCTTCTGCACCGACGATTGAATAGAGAGTAGTGGTAGGTTCGCCGACAAGAATTCGCTCAGCGCCACACCCAACTGCTCCACCTCAGACAAGATCAAAGTGTGTAGCTCTCTTAGGGCCGCAATGTTGGTTTTGATGGACGATTGCGCCTCTTGTGGCGGGCGGACAATCTCGTACGTGCTAGGGAAGCCCAACCCTGTATCGCGTCTGATGTTCGGGGTCAGGGATTTACTCGTGAATGTATCCAACGCACGAATGTAGCGCTCGAACGGCTGCTCGGTCACAGCCGAATACTCCTCGATGTTCCGCTCCACCTCGACAAGAGCGGAGGCGGCGTCCTCAAGCAAGCTGGTCTGTTCCACGACTGTTGTGTCGCGACCGACCTCGTCAATCGCTGCTATGATGTCGACGAGATAACCCAAGGCCTGCTCTACATCCTGGTTCACGCGGTTAGCTGACAGAGAAAGGAGATAGAAGATTGCACTAGGATCGAACACCAGCGTGCTGGCGGCGAGTTCCTGCACCTCGTCGAAGGTGTAGTCCGCGCTGAGCGGGCCTAGATCTGTACGCTCTGTCTTTATCTCTGAGCGTACGAACTGGCTGACAGCAGCTTCCAGCTCTGCGTCGGTGTAGTTGGGCATCTAGTATCTCCGAGACTGCTCGAACTTCTTCACATCTTTGAGCTGGAGATTCATCGTCTTCCTGCGAATCACCCCAGGATCCTGATCTAGCACCTCGCAGATGTTCTGAAATGACATGAAGCGATCTCCGGGCTTCATACTCATCACAGCCCTATCGTCGAACATCCACTTCTGCGCCTGTACCGCTAGTCGTCTGTTGACCAGGCGTGTGTCGTTCTTGTACAGAGCGATATCGTACGCCGCTCTACGAACAACAGCAGCTAGCAGTAATCTGATCCTGTTTTCTGGATTCACGACTTCATTCACCGCCAGAACCGTGGCCCCGTTGAAGAACTCCGCAAGTCTCAGCATCAACTCACCGTAATTGAGAGTGGTGTGTGGGTGATCCCTGTGTCGGGCACCACAACAATCGACTCGTCCGTACGACTGACATCGAGTTGGGTGGTACCGGCAGCCAGCCCTGTGATCACCAGTTTCTCATCTTCCACAGACACAGACGCGATGTCTGGATCTGCGATTTCGTAAGTTACGTCTGCCGCGGCCGTACCTTCCAGTACGCGCTGGTCAGACCCGGTCACTGTTGGAACAACGTCCTCAGCGTCTCCGACAGACATTGTTAGGGAGGTAGGATCGAACACGACCGTCTCCACGATCGGGAACAGCAGCTCGACCAGATTCTCGGAGGATGTGTCCGGGACCACCACCTCGCGCGGGCAGTCCTCGAGCGATTCTACCTCCACCGAGTACTCGCCCCCACGAAACAGATCTATCTCCAGGTAGCCGTCTTCATCCGTGCGCGTGTGGATGTCTCCCCACATCACACTGTCTCCGTCAACGATGGCGGGCTTGAAACGTGGAGTGAAGATCAGATCTAGGTTCGCATACGGAGAACCATCCGAGCGGCGAAAGAACCCGCTGGCGCGACACATTCGAGGATCTGTAGCAACTGGTCGAGAGAACGTTTGACCTTGGACCGTGAAGTCGTTCGTCCCGCTCGGTGACGCCGTGGCGGGGGAGTAGACCTCGATGAGCTGCGGAGATTTACTGTCGTCGCCAAGACTGCCGTCGAACGCGACACCGATCTTTGACAAGCGGATCTGGTATTCATTTGGTGGGTCGTCTCCGTCGAGTGTGAAGTCTGCGATCCCGCTAGCGTCGGTATAGTCCTGTGAGATGAAGGTGTCCCCAGCCGCGTTGAAGACACGAACTAGGACGTTCTCGATTGGATCTGGCGTGGGTGACTGCTCGTCAACAACGAAAACCCTTACTGTCTCGCTAGCCATTTTCGTACTCCTTCAGCTTCTTCAATGCCCTGACAGCGTCATCGTAGTTCCTGCGGTCTGAGCCCAGCAGAGGACGAAAACCGTACCAGCTGTACCTCTTCTTAGCCTTCTCCTGACCGGCCCGTAACTCTTTCGCTCCACCACGAATCTCGTCCGGTGTCAGGTCCTCGTTGCGCTCGTACACGTCCTCTCCCCGCGTGGCCCACGCGGGTCTAGCGTAGCCTTCTTCAGGATGACGCTGCTGGAGGACTCTTTGGAAGCTGCCGCTGGTTGGATTGAAAATGCGATGGGAGGAGCTGTAAGCTATCTTGGATAGCTCATCCATGAAGGAGTCAAAAGATAGTCTAAGATCTCCTCGGTGCATAGGGCAACTCCGGTCGTTTGATTTCCAACTGATCGTCCACCACCAGACTATCATCCAGGAGATCGAACTCGGTTCCCGTCGTAGGTACCTGAACCCGTCGGACGATGGACGTACCAGGGAATATTACATCCACCAGGGAGCCCTTCACAAGAACAGTTTCAGCGTAGCCCGTTCCGTCGGTCGTCAGAGTCACGGAAGATCCGAAGATCCCGTACCCATCAACCTTTACCTGATCGAATGCATTCACGATCACGATGTTCGCGTCAGCTTGCGCAACACCGTCCAAACCCGCCAGATAGACCTTGGCCACTATCAGCTCGGCCGCGTCGACGGCTGCCCCCGTTGTCCCCAGCTCCCAATCACTCCAACCGCTGAATACGCCGGTCACGGTGTTGAAAAAGCGCGATCTGTAGTAGTACGAAGCCTGCCCACTCCCGTCGTCAAACTCGTAGTTCTCGGTTCCGGCAACGAGCAGGATGTGCTGTGCCTCACCGTTGTCCTTGTCGCCGACCGTGAAACCGAGATCTGTCAACGCAGATCCGCTTATGATCTCCAACGTGTACTGCGTTCCGGAGTTGTCCGTCTCAAGCTTCAGCTTCCCGGTTCCATCGTCGGAGGCTGTAGCGTTCACACCCGCTGCGGTAAAGGCCGCATTCAACTCGTCGACCACATCCGGGAGAGCTACGGGATTCGGTGACGTGAACGTGACGCTTACCTGAGTGCCATCCACCTTGAGCACAAAAGTCTTGCCGTTGATCGTATACGGACCCTCGACCGTACCTATCAGCTCGGCAGGCTGTGCCGTATCGGCGGTGAGGTCTACCTCTGTCGTGGTTGGTGGGGCTGTCGTCGAGCGTTGTACTTGGATCACGTCGTACAGCGTCATGACGTTGACCAGCTCGGCAACATAGATCTTCAGCTTAATGGTCGCCACGCTAGTCCTCCTCTTCTACCTTCACTATGGTCGGTTTGAGCTCTTGCGCAGTACGGACCGTGGGCGGCCTGACTGGAGGTTCCGGGTCTGGAGTCACACGACCACGAACCTGTGGTTTGAGCTCTTGCGCCGAGGTGACTGTGGGCGGTCCCACATCGGCAGGCTCTGGAGGGAGCACACGTCTGATACGAGGACGTACTTCCACAGCTCCAGTGATCGCCGGAGTGTCCAAACTGGCTGGCTGCGGTACAGGGATGGGTTGTCCGCCGTAGCAGATGTAGCCGTTGGTCACTAGACTGGTCGAGCTCATGGATTCCTCACGTATCTGTAGGACTTCAACTTGCCGGCACCTTCGTGCTCAGCTTCCATTGTATACGTGGCGATCAAGCCCGTCGAGTAGTTGTCCCCGTCTTGCGCTGCCTCCGCATTCGTCTTCGAGTCAAAAATGCGAATGCGGCAGCTGATCAACTGATTCATGATATCGAAGTCGGTGTTGTCGATGAATGCGTTCTCGTGGTTAAGCCCGAGTAGCCTGACGACTGCGGCAGCCAGATCGTCGATGTCACTCTCGGTTACGAAGATCTGCTCGATCGATCGCTCGTAGACGATGTTCTCGACCGTGTGGGCTGCGTCGGAGTAGACGATGAAGACGGCGGAGTACGCTCCCACAGCAGAAGGCGTCCACGACTCCTCGTAGCGCCCGCGGACCTTATGTAGTAGATCAAGTGTGGCAGTGGGTACGACTGCGCCCGGCTCGTAGATCTCAGCTTGGGGATACTGAAGCTCGTTCCCGTCATCTAAGATCATGGCAATGGGGACCGCCTCCCCGACTTTTGCAGGCACGGACATGAATACTACGGCTTCACAGGTTTGGGTGACACAGCACCATAGACCCCAGATCCCATTCTACTCGCAGCCTTCCGTACACTGTCTCCTGCCTGCGCGAGTCGTCGATGAGAGCATCTCTGCAGAAGCGTGAGGAAATCGCCCTGGGCCTCCATACCCTTTAGACCCGTAGCGCCCATCTGCTGAAGTAGTCTACGCGCCTTCCCGACTTCTGACGGCGCGATTATTTTCTCCCTCTCGAGCATCGAGACGAGTTGCCCAGCTTGTGCGCTTCGGAGAAGGTCCTCCGGAAGAGTCTTCGTATCGATCAGCAGCTGGACCGCTACCTCGATGCCTGCTAACGAGTTCACAGGTTTTGTCATTTCTCTTCATCCTCTTCGAAACACTCGTCCAGTTTCTTTTGTAGTGCGTCTATACGCGCATGGACCCGTTGAATGCCATCGTCCACACCATTAGACAATTTTTCTAAATTAGCTGCCAAGTCATACTTGGCCTTGATGTCCTCTTTTTGGCGCTCTTGATCGCACACCAACCACTTCTCCATGCTGGCGTGGTAATCTGTTTGCAATGCAGAGTACATCTTCTCTTTGCGAACGTAGAGCCACACAACGACAGCTAGCACCACCCCGAGACCTCCAAGCCCACTCAGTTGCTTCAGGATCTCAATCATTACTCTGTCGCTTTCTGTAGCCGGCCAATTTCTTCGTTCTGCTCAGCTATCTTTGTTTTTAAGTCGTTGAGTTGATCGACTAGAGCCCTAGCTCGCCGTCCAGCGTTGTTGGCGTGTTCTATCGATGCGCGCAGAATCTTGCGAGCAGTGTTTACACCTAAACAAGATTTACACTTATCATCGGAAGAATCGCAATAGCTGCACCCAGGATTGAAGAGGTCTGTTTTGTGGAGATACGCAACAGCCCCGTGCTCTAGAGCGACTAAATCAAGATACACGTCGTCAAGACCTGTGATCAGAATCGTGGGAACGGCGCAGCCCTTCGAATGCGCCTCCGCCAGTAATTCTAGTCCAGTTTGCCCTGATTCTAAGCGCTGGTCAGTCAGGCAGACGTCGATACATCCCCCAGATAGACGAGCCAGCCCCCCGTTGTAGGTGCCTTCAAGGATCACCTCGTAGTCCTGCTCCAGGATCCTCTTGAGCATCCTCCGGATAGGAGGTTCATCGTCTATGACCAATACGCGTAGCATCGTACATCATCTGCCTTCAGGAAGCTGAAACCCCTCTTGCTTCCAAGTGATCTCCCATTCCCCCGATTGTAACATCACTTTCGTGATATCCCAGTAGTCTACCGTGTCCGCATCTTCAGCGGGCATCTGATAGCCGTGATCTTCGAGCAGCTTCTTCCAAACCTCCGTACAGTGAACCTTTTTCATGCCGAACCACTTGCGCGCCCATCGCTTGATCTTCGACCACAACCACGGGAGGCGATTCTGTGTCGCAGTGGATCCAGCGGCCCAGTAGTCGTATTCAAGATCGAGGTACTTCTCGACGAGTTCTTTGATCACGTCTCGTGCCGTCACATCTACGGCTAACTCGCCGTCCGTGGGGCGCAAGATCGCATTCACCTCGTTGTGTTTACAGAAGTGATCCCACGAGTCCATCGCCCCACCGCTACCACCTACACCCCAGACCACTCTCGCGCCGTAAATGAGGAATGACCCCGCCGTGTGCGACGCCGCCTTCTTCACATTGGGGCGTCGCAAGAAGAACTGGACTACCTTGGTAAACAGGCCCTGCCCAGTCGTGATGAGGTAGAAGAACCCCACTTCAGGTGAGCCCCCCGCGTCTTTTCCGATTACGTGCTTCATCGTTCTCACATCGGGGTTGAGGTCGCGCCTGGGCGAAAGAGCATGATCCAGCCCGAGAGCACACCAGCGCCCGCCGAGACCCGAGTAACTTCCAAGCGGAAGAGCCAGCGCGAAGAGACCCACTCTGCCTTGTAGGCATCCATCTCCCAGATGCCACGTGGATCTGCACAATTCAGATTTCGACAGAAAAACATCTGTAACGGAAAGTCGAACAACGACCATCCGCCACTAGCGTCGGGGGTCAGCACCTCCGACCAATACTGATCGCAATCCCACCCCCCAGGGATGCCAGCCGGTATAGGAACCGCCGTCGTTGGATCTACGTAGTGCGTCGCTCCTGTTGTGGTAGGAATGATCGCATTCATCCCCGATCCTATGGGGTACAAGATGCAATTCAGGCTCTTGCCCTCGGGTGCCTCTGTGAGCACCGTGGTCGCCGGCATCACAACCGAGACCGACCACTCGTCCTCGTGGTGCCACTTCGAAGGATCCCAGCTGGCATGGGCATCGTGCAGCTCGAAGGGTTCGAGGAACTGCAGATCGACCGTCTTTTCTCCAGGCCCATCGAAGTCCAGCGCGAGCTGTCCACCCCCTCCACGGGTGTTGTTGTCAACGTCGTCCCCGCGCCCGGTGAACCACGTGAAGGTCCCTTCTGTCGCGGGCGAGTTCACCATCACTGGCTTCTTGTCGACACAGCTCGGGGCGTCGATGTGGATCAGCGGCGTACCTTGCCCGTTGAAGACAGGCGGCCCTGCACCGTAGATCAGCGCTATGGCCTCACCCCTACTCGCAACCGCGGTACCGTCTTCCTTGTGACTCGCGACCCAGTCTTCATATTCCGAAGACGTGCCGAACTCGTCAGCTGTAGCTTCAGATCCATAGACGATGCTCTTGTTACCGCTCCACAGCTGCGCAACCCCGCTGTTCGCATCCTCGAGGTAGCAATGCACCATGGACTCGACACTTGCGAGTTGAGCTTTCCAGACCGCGTAACCTACACTCTCGACGTTCATACCGGCCTCCACACAGACAGCCCCCGCACCGCTTTAGGAGTACCCTTGCTAGATTGGGCCTTTAATTGAAGGCTCAGCGACGATAAGCATTCGACAGGATAGCGCGGAAGGTAGATCCACTTTTTGGACTTGTACGTGACCAGCTCACAGCCAGCGAAATCGCTATCGTCAGCATCGTATTCTTCGCGAAGCTCGTCCAGATCGAAGCTGAACAACTCGGACTCGTCTACCAGCAACCGGAAATCGAACGTATGGGCAGACAGCACAAACACCGCAGAGTAGAGAGTTGCACCTACGTCCAGCGACCAGACTGTTTCCCAATCCGTGGGGATGGGCTCATTGTCGATCCCCCACTTTTCGGTGCGGCTGTTTCTCGGCGCTCTAGGCATCTCTAAATCCGTCCCAGTAGGCTGTTACAAGATCTGATCCACCGTCTAGCCTGTTACGGCGCATCTTAATCTGTGCCGTTCCATCACCTGTAAACTCCAAATCGAGATCGACCTGGTAGTTACGATCTCCAGGACCGAGGAAGATTTCGCGAAGTAACGTCATGCCAGTCCCATCACCGTTGGGATCGTGGTAGAGCAGAGCTTGTGTAACATGTCCGCTGTTTGCCTCAGCGCCAGCACCAAAACGCGCTATCGTGAGCACCTTCCCGTTAGGGATCAAGTAGTCGTCGTCGTCCGACCCGGCCAAATCTGACGATGCAAGTCGATTTACCGATACGGCTGTTTCTGGGATGATAACGTTCGTTGTGGTAGCCAGACGACCAGAGCTGTCAACAGCAGCCAATCTAGTAGTAGTCCCGTCACGAAGACGAACCTCTTGCACACCGCTGCTAGTAGGATCGTACTTGAGAGAGACCCCCAAGTAGTTTTTGCCACCGACCTCAATAATTTCGAGCGGTGATCCCGACTCGGGATCACAAAGGATCTGCTTGTTCAATATTGCAGCGTTGGCAGACGCCAGATAGTTGTTTTCGAAATCTGTTCGTGCTGCCGTATTGGTTGCGGGATCTACGCCAACGGGCAGGGTCGCACCGGACTTCCAGATCGTAGTATAGAGGTAGAGACCGAACTCGACCGCATAGACTCGATAGAGCAAGGACGTAGACTCGTACTGCAGCTGCAGGCCTTTAGACGAGACCAGCGTCTTTAGGTCTTCCCAAGAAACTTCTTGTACGTTGAGTCCGTTCATTTATTCGTACCAATACATATCGAATTCAAGGAAGGCCGTGTTAGCGTCTGTCTTCGTTATCCGTGCTAGGTACTTGGTGCTCTGATCGAGAATGATCTCGTACGCACGGGAACGAACCCCTCCTATGATCCCGTCCTTGCCGCCGATCGACAGCTGCGCACTGAACAGCCGAGTACCTACACCCGTTACGGTCGGACCTGCGTACAAACCCACATTCGCGGTATTGCTGGAAACGCGATTGCTGTTGACGGGGGTGAACGCAGTACCAGACGCAGAAACAGTAGCGCCCTCATAAAAGTCCAGGGTAAAGGCTGCACCAGTGTTCACGTTCCACAGAACATGTGGAAACGTCCCAGCGG
>Ga0180435_10007647_pt1 | contig 10270 bp, 8 predicted proteins | sample SS_ome_3_FD_132467 | JGI IMG/M metagenome (GOLD analysis project Ga0180435, IMG submission 132467) | Hypersaline lake sediment archaeal communities from the Salton Sea, California, USA - SS_3_S_1 metaG | ecosystem: Environmental > Aquatic > Non-marine Saline and Alkaline > Hypersaline > Sediment... | reverse complement strand
CGCGCGGTTCGATGGCTTCGATCCCATGGACGTCGATCCTTGGGATCTGTTTGACGCCGATCTCTTCTCGTCGGCAGCTATTGGCGAGATCCACCAGACACCGCTTCCGGTCTTTGGACGGCTGGACGGGGTCTGCACGGGCCTGGGCGCTCCATTGGGCAACTGCCTCGAGGATCACGGTGTGAGCGACGTTGCCGCCGAGTACAACTTCGGTGATACCGATGTCGACAGGCTTCCCCAGGAGGCCACGGCGTGGGTCCGGGACGTTGGGTACAACTCCACGGCGCTTTCGGCGACCATTACGAACATCGCGTTCATTGATGCCCAGTGGGCCAACTCCCAGGCAGCCCCGTGGTCCGAGATCGCCGAGGGAACAACCGAAGTCATTATCCGTCGCTGGTACATCACCGAGGTGACGGCTGGCTCGGCCTACACAGCCACCATGGAAGCACCGACCTCCATCGAGGTGCCGTTCTTCGGCGAGGATGGAAAGACTCCGCAGGAGTACTCAGGCGTCTATCTGGTCAACTTCGATATCGTATCTGGTGAGCTGCTAATTTGCGGTGAGATGACCTACGACGAGGACTGGGACAACGGTGTGGACCGGTTCTTCGACTACTCCGGTAACGTACCCGCAGGTAATGTCTGCGAGGGCGCGACTGGTACTTGGCACGCCATCGGTGTCAAGGGCGATGGCAAGGCCGGTCTCATCACCCAGGGTCTCTAACCTGAACCTCGGACCCGGCTCGCCGGGTCTCGAGCGAAACAAAGCAGCCCCCGTCCGGCTTCAGCCGGGCGGGGGTTCGCCTTTGCTGGATTCTATGGCTCAGGGCAGGGAGAGGTTCGACGTGGGGTGAAGGGAAGGTCGGAGATGTGAGAATCCGGGGATGCCGGGAAAGCCCGACGCTGGCCCGAGGAAAAGGGCCCCTCGCGTGCCGGCAGGGAACCCTACAGGGCTCTGGCGTCCTCCTCGGCCTCTTCCAGGAGGTTCACCTTCGCTTCATAGGGGAGGAACGCCGACTGGAAGCCCAACAGAGCCACTTCCGTCAACTCATCCCAGCCAAAACCGAGCTCGGTATGGGCGAGCCAATATTCGTCCGTCAGCGTCGTCTCGGAGAAGAGCCGGTTGTCGGTGTTGAGGGTCACCACCAGCCCGGCGTCGAAATACCGTCGCAACGGATGGTCGCCGAAGGTAGGCGCGACCCGGGTCTGGACGTTGGAGGTGAGGCACACTTCCAAGGGAATCCGGAAGTCGTTGACGAATGCCTCCAGGGCTGGATCCTCCAGCAGCCGTGTCCCATGTCCGATCCGCCGGGCGTTGCACTCGTGTACGGCCTGGGCGATGGATTCGGCCCCGTCTCCCTCCCCGGCGTGGATCGTGAGGGCCAGGTTGTTTCTGATCGCATGCTGGAATGCCGCCAGGTGATCCCGGGCCGGATTCCCCGGCTCGGCCCCGGCCAGATCGAACCCGACCACCCCCTGATCTTTGAAGGCCACTGCCAGCTCCGCCAACCTCAGCGAAACTGTGGGATCCAGACTTCTGATTCCACAGATGATGAGGCCGGTTCGGATCCCCAGCTCTGCCTCGGCTTTGGCCAACCCCTTCAGCGGGGCCGCAACCGCGTCCTCGAGAGCCATGCCATCGGACGTATGCAGGACCGGCGAATACCGCACCTCCAGATACCGGATATTCTCTGCCGCGGAATCCGCGGCCAGCTCGAACGCCGTCCTCTCCAGCGCCTCAGCTGTCTGCATGAGGGCCAGCGTGGTGGAGAACTTGGACAGATAGTCGGCCAGGTCCTTTGATCCGGATGCGGACAGGGCGTGGGCCAATTCCTCCGGATCAGAGGACGGGATCTCCAAGCCGACCTCGGAAGCAAGCTCGATGATGGTGGACGGGCGCAGGCTTCCATCCAGGTGGACGTGCAGCTCCGCTTTCGGGAGAGCGTGGATCCTTTCGCGAGTGACTTCAGCAGACATAGAGGCCCTCCTCCCTCAGCAACACTTCACGTCGCCGGGTTGGATATGACCCTTGTCCAGGTCCACGAGTGGCGCCGGGTAGTGGCCGGAGAAGCAGGCGTTGCAGAATGGCCCCGTGGTCTTCACCATCTCCTCCATCCCCTTCAGGGAGAGGTACCCGAGGGAGTCCACGCCGAGCTTCGACTCGATCTCCGGAACGGAGAAGCGGTTCGCCATGAGCTCCTCCTTCGTGGGCATGTCGATGCCGTAGTAGCAGGGGAACTGCACCGGAGGGCTTGCGATCCGAAGATGGACCTCCGAGGCGCCGGCCTGGCGGATGATGTTGACGAGGCTTCCGCTGGTGGTGCCTCTGACGAGGGAGTCGTCCACGACCACGACCCGCCGCCCCTCCACCACGTCCCGCACCGGGGCGTACTTCACCCTGGCGCTGAAGTCCCGGTCCTCCTGGGAAGGGCGGATGAACGTGCGGCCCACGTAGTGGTTTCTGAGAAGGCCCAACTCGAAGGGGATCTCACTCTCCTCGCTGAAGCCCAGTGCGGCCGAATTCGCGCTGTCCGGGACAGCCAGGACGGCGTCGGCCTCCACGGGGTGCTCCCGCGCAAGCTGCCGGCCGAACTCTCTCCTCGCTCGATCCACGCTCTGGCCGAACACGTTCGAGTCCGGTCGGGCGAAATAGACCAGCTCGAAGATGCAGGGTGCCTGGTGGATGGCGGGCTCGAGATTCCTGAGAGGGCGGGTCTCCGAGTTTTCGAGGCGGAGAACCTCGCCGGGACGGATGTCCCTCACGAACTCGGCCCCCAGGATATCCAGGGCACAGGTTTCGCTGGCGACTACGTGGCCCTCGCCTCTGCGGCCGAGGACCAACGGCCGGAACCCCCTGGGGTCCCGGACAGCAAAGAGGGAGCCGTTCACGGAGATGATCAGCGAGAAAGCCCCCTCGAGGTAGGTCAGGGCGTCATCGATCTGACCTTCGACGGTCTCGTGACGGGAACGGGCGATGAGGTGGATGATCACCTCGGAATCCGAGTCGGTCTGGAAGATGGCCCCTTCCTGTACCAACCGTTTTCGGATGTCGTGGGCGTTCGTGAGATTTCCGTTGTGGGCGATGGCCAAATCACCCTGGGCATACTCCACCATGATCGGTTGGGCGTTCGCCAGGCGTCCGCTTCCCGCTGTGGAGTACCGCACGTGGCCGATGGCCGTGCTGCCCGGGAGTGTATTCAGCACATCAGCGTCGAAGACCTCGGCCACCAACCCCAGGCGCTTATAAAGATGGGCTTTCCTGTCCCGAACGGCGCAGATCCCCGCCGATTCCTGGCCCCGGTGCTGAAGGGCGTACAAAGCAAGAAAGACCTTCTCAGCCGCTCGCTCCATCCCTGTTATTCCTACGACACCACACTCATCTCGAGGGGATTCGTCCATTAGATGGGTGGGAAGGAAGTCTATGTTGTTCGTCATGGTTCAACCCTGGGGTTGGTCCTTTCGACGCTGAGGATCAGGTTCGTTTCGCGCTCTGGCACGAGGCTTCCTCTTCCGCCTACGTCCAAATCGAATCGGCGCCAGGTCCCGGTAATCCACGGGCCTGGAGGTCGCGTTCGAATCGTCTTCCTCCTCATCGAGGAGAGGATCGCGGTCCGGAAGGCGGTCAAGTGGCCCGAGGACCAGGGCCTTGACGATATCCCAGGCGGTAGAGAGAACGAGGACCGAGAAGAAATAGTATCCCGGTACGGTGACGGCGAGAGTGAGCCCTGTCATGACCACAGCCGTATTGAACAGTCCGCGCCGGGTCCGGAAACCGATCTTCGGGAAGAGGGGGTACGGAACGTGGCTCATGAGGAGGACGGAGAGGATCACCGTCACCACCGCCATGATGGAGGACCAGGGCAGGTCCGCGAGCTGAGCCTGGAAGAACGACGTCTGGCTGAAGGGATAGAACGTCGCCAGGATCATTCCTGACGTGGGGCAGGGAAGACCATGAAAGTGGGCCTTGGCCTCTCCCCCCTGCTCGACATTGAACCGAGCCAGTCGGAGGACTACGGCGGTGACGTATGCAAACGAGAGGATCCATCCCCACGCCGTTTCCGAGAGATAGAGCTGGTAGAGGATGAACCCTGGCGCAACGCCGAACGAGATGGCATCTACGAGCGAGTCCAGCTCGGCGCCGAAATCCGATCCGGTTCGCGTGAATCGGGCGATACGGCCGTCGGCCAGGTCGAGAATCGCCGCGAAGACGATGAACCACCCTGCCCAGACCAGATCCCCCCTGGCCGCGGAAACGAGTGCGTAGATGCCGAAAAAGAGGTTGCCGAGAGTGAACGCGGAAGGGAGGATAATGATCCCCTGCCGGAGTTGGGGCTTGCGGCGCCTTGCTCGATTCGATGGCTTCGGATCGGTCGGTTTCATGTCTTGGAGGCCTCCTCCTTCGGAATCCTGGCCATGGCGGTGAGCCCCCCCCTGACGCGATCTCCGATCTTACAGGTCACCGGCCATCCCACGGGGAGAAAGAGATCGACCCGGGATCCGAAACGAATGATGCCGATTCGGCTGCCCTGTGGAACCAGCTCGCCTTCTTCGGGATCGGTAACGATCCTCCGGGCCACCAGGCCCGCGATCTGACGGACCATGACCCTGTAGCCGTCCGATATGAAGCCCAGCGTGGCCTGTTCATTGTCTTCGCTGGCGTGGGAATTCCACGCAGCGGAAAACTTTCCTTCCTTGAAGGTACGCAAGGCCACCCGCCCCGTGATGGGTGCCCGCTGGATGTGGACGTTGAAGATGCTGAGGAAGATGGAGATCCGCGTGGCTGGCTCGGCGAAGAAGTCGGGCTCGTCCACCTGGACGATCTCGACGACCCGCCCATCTCCCGGGGCAAGGACCAGCCGGTCGGCGTCCCGCCGGTTGCGTCGGGGGTTTCTGAAGAAGAATGCGGTGAAGGCCGCCAGAATCCCGAATACCCAGGCTCCTCCAGTAACCACGGCTCCCCAGAAGGAGGCCGATTCGGGGAGCAGCGCCGCTCCCGCGGCGGCCAGGGCCGTGAGGCCAAGAAGAGGCAGAAGAAACGGCCAGCCTTCCGGTGCCAAACGCATCATGACAAATCCTTAGAGCCGGGCCCTCGCCAGGAGGGCCCAAGAGGCCCCCACGCGGGCCTGTTGCCCATCACCCGAATTGGGGCGGAATGTAGGAGTCGAGCTCCAGTCCTGTGAGCCTACGGAAGATCTCCAGGTACCGATCGGCGCTCGCCTTCACCACCTCGTCCGGAAGATTCGGCGGCGGCGGCTTCTTGTCCCAGTCGGAGAGGCCATCCAGATAGTCCCGGATCGGCTGCTTGTCCAGGGACGGCTGACCCCGTCCTGTCTGGTAGGATTCCCGGGGCCAGAAACGAGAGGAGTCGGGGGTCATGACCTCATCAATGAGGAGAATCCGGCCGTCGGGGAGCTTTCCGAATTCGAACTTGGTGTCGGCGAGGATGATGCCCCTCTCCTCGGCCGTTCGTGCTCCAAAGGCGTAGGCTTCCATGGACCGGTGCCGAAGATCGTGTGCGAGATCGGAGCCGAGCAGCTCGACCACGGTGTCGAACGTTATGTTCTCATCGTGCTCACCCTCCTCCGCCTTCGTGGCGGGGGAGAATATGGAGGGTTCCAGACGTCCACTCTCCACCAGGCCGTCGGCCAGGGGCTCCCCGGCCAGCGTCCCCTCGTTTTTGTACTCCTTCCAGGCCGAGCCGGAGATGTAGCCCCGGACCACACATTCCACGAGGACCGGGTCCGTCCTTTTCACAAGCATCGAACGGCGGGCCCATTGGTCTTCGTGCCCTGCCAGCACCGGAACCATCTCGGCAATCTCATCCGGTGTGACGGAGATGAGATGGTGATCCATGGTCGCCTCGAGCTTCGACAGCCACCAGGCCGTGATCTGGGTCAGGACCTCTCCTTTGTGGGGGATGCCCTGCGGGAGGACCACGTCGAAGGCGCTGACCCGGTCACTGGCCACCATGAGGAGCATGTCCGGACCGGCTTCGTATACATCCCGGACCTTGCCCTTCCTCAGGAGCGGGAGAGGGAGGTCGGTCTGATGGAGGGTGGAGTGGCTGTCGGATGGCGGGTTAGACTCGGACATCAGGATCTCCAATGACGTTCGACGAAGGATCGGAATATCTCTGAAGAATGGGGTCTACCCACTCCTCAAGGAACCGGTCCACCTGCTCAGGGGCCCGGCCCACGAAGTCTCGGGGGTCCACCAGGTCGCGGAGCTCGTTCTCGGACATCCCGAATGCGGGGTCCCCAGCGATTCTCTCCAGAAGGTCGGCCCGGGCTCCCTCCTCCTTCATACGCCGGGCTGCGTCCATGGAATGTCGGCGGATTCTCTCGTGAAGGTCCTGTCGGTCCCCGCCTCGCTGAGTGGCGAGCATCATCACCGTTTCCGTGGCGAGGAAGGGGAGGTGCTCCTCCAGGTTTCGGCGGATCACCATGGGGTTCACAACCAGACCCCGAGCCACGTTCTCCACCAGGACCAGGACACCGTCGATGGAAAGGTAGGCGTCAGGAACGGCCACGCGTCGGTTGGCGGAGTCGTCCAGGGTCCGTTCCAGCCACTGTGTCGCGGCCGTGAACGCCGGATCCAGCGAGAGGGTGATGGCGTGGCGGGATAAGGCACAGATCCGCTCTGCCCGCATGGGGTTCCGCTTGTAGGGCATAGAGGAAGAGCCGATCTGCTCTTTCTCGAACGGCTCCTCGACCTCTCTCAAGTGTGCCAGCAGCCGGAGATCGTTGCCCATCTTGGACGCCGATGCGCCGATTCCGGCAAGCGTGGCCACCAAGGCCTGGTCCACTTTCCTGGACGAGGTCTGCCCGGTCACTCCGAAGGACCGGGAGAAACCCATTTTCGTCGCCACCGAACGCTCGAGCTCTTCCACCCTGCCGTGGTCTCCCTCCAAGAGGGAGAGGAAAGAGGCCTGAGTACCGGTGGTTCCCCGGATTCCCCTGAAGCGCAGAGTTTCCAGCCTGAACTCGATTTCCTCCAGGTCCAGGAGGAAATCTTGAATCCAGAGCGTTGCACGCTTCCCGACGGTTGTCGGTTGAGCAGGCTGAAAGTGCGTCAGGCCGAGGGTCGGGAGCTCTCGGTGCTCCCTGGCGAAGTCGGCCAGCGCTCCAACACACCGAACGATCCTGGCCCGAAGGATCAGTAGGGCTTCCCGGTGCTGGATGAGGTCGGTATTGTCGCCGATGAAAGCGCTGGCTGCCCCCAGATGGATGATTCCCCGGGCCGTTGGAGCCACGTCACCGTAGAGATGAACGTGGGCCATGACGTCGTGGCGGAATCTCTTCTCGTACTCTGCGGCTTTTTCGAAGTCGATGTCTTCCAGGCCGGTTTTCATTTCCTGGATGGCTTCCTCGGTGACGGGGAGGCCCATCTCCATCTCCGCCTCGGCCAGAGCCACCCAGAGCCGTCGCCAGGTTTCGTGGCGATGCTGGGCGGAAAAGACCTTCAACATCTCTTTGGATGCGTAGCGGTCCGCCAGCGGGTGAACGAATCGGGTTCCGGAATCCTGTTCGGTCACTGGTCTCTATCTGCCTTCATAGCAAAGGGTTGGACGATCGGGAGTTCTGCCGGACCGCCACCGGCATCGGCCGGTCCAGGGTCACCGGCGAGTCCTGAACTCCTTGAAGTACACCATGCCGTTTCGCTCAAAATAGATCCGCGCCCGGGCCCCGTCGCGGAGGCTCCGAAGAACCGCGGCGGCCTCCTCCGCGCTCCGGATTCTCGTGTTGTTGATCTGGAGAATGACGTCGCCGCGGACCAAGCCCAGGGTACTGGACATCTGAGAGGAGATCCCGGTGATGAGGGCTCCGGCTTCTCGACCGAGGTTCTGCTCGGCCCGTATATCCGGGGTCACCGTGACCACCTCGAGGTCCTGGAGGATCTCTACCCTTTCGGCCACCGAAGTCGGAAGTGCCTCGGCTACCAGGGTCAAGCCTCTCCTCCTCCCCTCCAGAACCACCTCCACATTGTCTCCGGCCTTTGCGTCCAGGAGAACCGCCTCGAAATCCAAGGGCGTTCCCAGGGGGCGGCCACCGGCCTGTACGAGCCGGTCACCCGGCGTTAGGCCGGCCTGGTCTGCCGGCGAACCCGGGGCGACCGAGCTGATCCGAACACCGCGGGTACGGCCCCAATCGTCGGCCTCGACGGCTTCCACCTCGACGCCGGTCCAGGCTCTCCGAACCTCGCCGAACTGGATCAGATCCTCAGCCACGCGCATGGCACGGTCGATGGGGATGGCAAATCCCAATCCCTCGCTTCCCCCGCTCCGGGAGAAGATGGACGTATTGACTCCGATGACCTCGCCCAGGGCATTGACCAGGGGGCCTCCCGAGTTCCCCGGGTTGATGGACGCATCGGTCTGGATCATGCCGAGGTAGAATCCCTCGTCCTCGCTGGAGGGGATAATGTGCCGCCCAACCGCGCTCACGACCCCCGCCGTCACGGTAGGTTCCGAGTTGGAAAGGAGATAGGCGAACGGGTTTCCGATGGCCATGGTCCATTCCCCGATGAGGAGTCCCTCGGATGTCCCAACGGCCGCCACGGGAATGTCGTCGCCTTCGATCTTGAGGACGGCCACGTCCGTCAACCCGTCGGATCCCACCAGCTCCGCCCCGAAGTCCCGGCCGTCGGGAAGGGTGACCCGGATCTCCTGGGCGCCTGTGACGACGTGGTCGTTTGTGAGGAGATGACCCTCGGAGTCAAAGATTACCCCCGAACCGAACCCAGCGGACCGTCGCGAGTAGGATGGGCCAAGGACGAATTCCTCCCAGAGCGTCCTGGGCCGCACCCGTTGCTCCCGCAGCACGTTCACGCTAACCACGGCAGGCGAAACCCGCTCTGCAGCCCTCACGAGGGCTGTGCTTCGACTCTGTTGGAGGGCTTCCTGAGCTTCCGACACGGAACCGGGCTGCCCGGCCAGAGCGTCCTCCCCGAGGGGGAGGTTGGCGCTGACGGTTTCGGCCGGTTGGGAATCCGCGCCCTGAGCCCGGGCCTCTTCCGTGCCGCCCTCGCGGCCCTCGCCGATGCATGCACCCATGAACCAGGGGAGGGAGGCGGTGGCCAGGAGTACGACGGCGGATTTCACCGGTGCCCAGGCCCTGCGAGCGCCTGCGATTTGAATGGAAATGTCTATCATGCCTTCACCTACCTGCTACAGTTCCTGGCCCAAGGTCTTCCAGTCCTCCAGGAAAGCGTCGATCCCCTTGTCGGTCAGAGGGTGTTTGGCCATCTGCCAAAGGACCTTCGGAGGAATGGTGGAGCAATCCGCGCCCATCAAGGCCGATTCGACTACGTGCTGGGGGTGCCGAATGGACGCCACCAGGATCTCCGTGTCCATCCCGTAGTTGTCGTAGATCTGCCGGATCTGGGAGATCAGATGCATGCCCTCGTGGGCGATGTCGTCCAGTCGGCCCACGAACGGAGAGATGAACGATGCCCCGGCCTTGGCCGCGAGAAGAGCCTGGAGGGGGGAGAAGCAAAGGGTCACGTTCACGCCGATGCCCTCTTCCCGGAACTGCCGGCAGGCCTTGAGTCCGTCCTCCGTAAGAGGAACCTTGATCACGATGTTGGGATGGAGTTGGGCGAGGCGCCTCCCTTCCGAGAGCATGGTCTCAGCGTCGAGCCCCACAACCTCGGCGCTCACCGGTCCGTTGACGATCTCGGCGATTTCCTTGAAAATCTCCTTTGCGTCCCTTCCCCCCGAGGCCCGGGCGAGAAGAGTCGGGTTGGTGGTTACGCCGTCAATGAGCCCTGCATCCGCGGCGCGGCGAATCTCGCTGATGTCAGCTGTGTCGAGGAAGATCTTCATAGCGTGTTCGGCTTGGAGTAAGGGGAAAACTTCAATCTAGCTCTGAATCGGTTTCGGGGTAATGTACCTTCGTCAAAAAGAGTCCCTCGGGTGGCGCGGGGGCCCCAGTGATCAGGGACGTCTCGGGATCGGTCAAAAGTTCTTCCAGCTCTTCGATGGGACGTTGGTCCCGGGCGATGGACACCATCGTGCCCATGAGGTAGCGCACCATGTGGTGGAGGAAGCGGTTTGCAGTGATTTCGTATGCCAGCCCAATGTTCTCCCACTGCACCCACTTCGATTCGGAGACGTGGCACAGGTCCCCTCTGGCCTCCTGCCCTACTTTCGCGAAAGCCTTGAATGAGTGGTGCCCCAGAATGAGGGCGGCGCCCCGGTGGAGGAGATCGACATCGACCTCCCGGATAAGTGGCCAGCACCACGGCCGATTGAAGGGAGAAAACGCCT
>Ga0180435_10007646_pt1 | contig 10271 bp, 9 predicted proteins | sample SS_ome_3_FD_132467 | JGI IMG/M metagenome (GOLD analysis project Ga0180435, IMG submission 132467) | Hypersaline lake sediment archaeal communities from the Salton Sea, California, USA - SS_3_S_1 metaG | ecosystem: Environmental > Aquatic > Non-marine Saline and Alkaline > Hypersaline > Sediment... | reverse complement strand
GCGGTGTTGGAAGTGATCTCGGTGAGGAACAGGGTCACCAGTGCGACTACCGCCATCAGCACGAAGGCGTTGCTGCCCTGCAGAAAGTCCATCTGCTGACCGATCCAACTGGTCAGGCCGGATTGCACGAAACCCTGCGCCAGGGCGAACCCTCCGCCAAACAGGATCAGGATGTCCCAGGGGATCCTGGCCGCGCTTTGCCAGTCCAGCAGGCGCTGTGGTTCGGGTTTGCCATCTGGCAGTATGAACAGCAACAGTGCACCGCCGATTGCGATGGTCGAGTCGCTCACCCGCTGCAGGGATTCGAAGGGTAACAAGCCCTTGAAGATCCAGAGTAGAGCCACGCCTGTGAAAACCGCCAGCACGCGCATTTCAGCGCTGTCGATGCGTCCGAGTTGCCGCAGTTCCTCGAAGATCACCTGGCTCCCGCTGTGACTTTCAATATGCCCCAAGCGCGCCGTGATGCGGGTCAGGTACCACCAGCACAACGGCAGCATCACCAGGGTCAGGGGCAGGCCGATCAGCATCCAGTCGCCAAAGGTCACGTTGATGCCCAGGTGCTTGTGAGCTACGCCGGCAAGCACGGCATTTGGTGGTGAACCGATCAGTGTCGCCACGCCACCGATGGATGCGGCATAGGCTAGGCCGAGCATCAGCGCACGCGCAAAGTCGGGTGGGGTCGACTGACCGAGTCGTCCAATGACCGCGAGGGCGATGGGCAGCATCATCATGGTGGTGGCGGTGTTGCTCAGCCACATCGAAAGAAAGGCCGTGGCGACCATGAATCCCAGCACGATGCGGTCGATGCGAGAGCCGACCATGCGCAGCACGTGCAGTGCGATGCGCCGGTGCAGGCCGCTGCGCTCCACGGCTGCGGCGATCCAGAAGCCGCCGAGAAACAGGAACACCAGCGGGTGCGCGTAGTTGGCGGCCGCCTCGTTGACCGTTGTCACTTGAAGCAGCGGGAACAGCAGCAACGGCAGCAGGGCGGTGGCGGGTATGGGGATCGCTTCGCTGACCCACAGTACGGCCATCAGTACGGCGATTGCGGCGACGCGACTCGCCGCCACTGGCATCAAATCCTGCGGTAGCAAGGCGACAGCACACGCCAGCACCAGCGCCAGGAAGAACCAGCCATATTGGGTTTTGTTGTCAGACATGAGAGGTAATGGTACTTGCCCAAGCAGTGATTCTCACGCAATTGCCCTGATCGTTCATGGCCTGCATCAATCGGCAAGCAGTAGCCTGAGCGAGATGGCGATTGCCACAAACACCAGTACAGGGCGGATCAATACGCTGCCATGACGAATGACCAGGTGTGAGCCGATCCAGGCACCGACCATCTGGCCCAAGCCCATACTGAGGCCCACTACCCATAGCACATGGCCGCCCCAGGCAAAAAAGATCAGCGAAGCGATGTTGCTGGTGAAGTTCAACAGCTTGGTGCCGGCCGTTGCACGTCGCAGGTTGTATCCCAGCAACAACACGAAGCCGGCCGCAAAGAAGGTGCCGGTTCCCGGCCCGAAGAAACCGTCGTAGAAGCCCACCCCGAAACCAATCAAAACGCCAAATGCTCCGAGTTGCAGGCGTTGGTGCGCATCCTCATCGCCAATGCGTGGTGAGAACAGAAAGTACAGGGCAAAACCGATGAGTAGCACCGGCACGATCTGCTCGAGCCAGGCACTCGCCAGGTATTGCACCGACAGCGTGCCCGCAGCAGCACCAACGAACGTCATCATGACAGGCAGCAGCAGCCGTCTCGGGTCGATTTCACCCTTGCGGATAAAGTGAAACGAGGCCGTGGCGGTTCCGAATGTCCCTTGCAGCTTGTTGGTTGCCAATGCCTGTAACGGTGGTATCCCGGCCCAAAGCAAGGCGGGCAGGGCAATCAGGCCACCACCACCGGCAATTGCATCCACCAGTCCTGCCAACGTGGCAGCAGCGATCAGGAGTACCAGGATTTCGGGTGAGATTAGATCCATAAAAATGGCTCAATGAAAGAGCGCGAAGCATAGCAGCAAGCGGCGCTCAGGCCAGATCCTCGCAGCAGCAGGTCGATACCTTGCAGCCAGCCAGCCGGGCAAAATCGTCGGGTGTCGGTGGGGCGGGGAAGTAATACAGGTGAGCCGGACAATCACAGTCGGTACAGCCTAATCCGTGGAGGGGTTCGGCATCGGGCAGTTGCCCTAGGGCGCCGGCCCATCGATGTTCCCGGCGAGTCGACGAGTGGTTGAACCACACGCAAGTGGGAGAGGTTGCTTCACGCAGGTAATCGATGTGCCAATGTTTGTGTTCAGAAATGCGGCAATGGCGTCGCACCCGGGCAAGTACCCCACCAGGGCCGAAGGCGCTGCCGACATAGCAGTAGTATCCCGGATTGATTTTGATAACGCTGTTCCTTCCAACGGTGATCGACTGTCGGGATCGGCTTTCAAGCGTGATGAGATAGGTGCCTGGCTGTGATTCTGGTGGCGGCATCTGAAAATTCTATCGCAAGTGTCTGCTTGGCCTTCAGCAGAAGGCCAATCGATAATGCGCCAACGGCTACTGAGACGACATTGTTCATCTAAACGCTCCACCACCACATATCCCGTCAGCAACATTGAATAGCAGCTTCGTGTTGGGAGTGTCTGGCACGGAATAGATGACATCACTACGCACCACGCATGTAGATGAAAATCAAAAGGGCAGCCAAGGTAAGAAACCAGCCGAGAAGATAGCGGATCATCGCCACTTTCGCTTTCTCCTTCTCAAGCCAGGTGCGGGGGCTGACGCCTTTGAACAAGAAGACCAGCTTGCTCGCCAGGTTGACGCAGACGATGTTAATCGCAAGCAACAAACCTGCTCCGATAGCCAGCTGGATATTCCCGTCACCCAGCATGATTCCCAGCGTGACGGCTGGTGGAAGCAGCGCCACAGCGACCATCACCCCAACCAGGACGCCGGATAAACCTGTTGTCAGGGAAAGCGTGGCTGCTGCGCCTGATGCAAGCGCCAGTGCAATAGAATCGAGATTGGCGTCGGTGCGTGCCATCAGTTCTTCACTTTCAAGCGCCCCGGGCCAAAATAAACCGATGGACACCGACAGTAAAACGGCCACGAGTATGCCAAGCGTCAGCGTCTTGATCGATTTCCGAATTAAGTCCGCATCGCCTAACGCGGTACCGAGGCTTAACGCGAGGTTTGGTCCGAGTAAGGGGGCAATGACCATGGCCCCGATTACGACAGCAATGTTGTCTTCAACGAGTCCGATTGCCGCCACAATGGTGGACAGGATAACCAAAACGAAAAAGTTGGAGTCAATGCGAGCCCCTTTTTCAACGTCTTCGTAAAGTGATTCCCTGGCTGTAGACGCTGAGTCTTTCTTTCGTTTTTCATCCTCTCTGGTTTTTGGCAGGTGCACCTCGATAGGCAGAACCACGATCCGAGCGCTGGGTTGCGCACCCAAAACATTCTGCAAAGTGTCGAGCGTTTCCTGGAGAGAACCATCGCTGACCAGCATCCGCATTCCCTGCATGCCGTCCTCCCCCACGACACCCAAGCGAAGGTCCTGTGCTTTGACTTTGTTCGCGATTGCCAGGACAGTGTCAGCACTGCCGGCATTAGCGGTTACCTCAACGTACTTCAAACGGGTCGTTTCCTTATGGTCATGGCATTCGTTTCTCTAACATCCAACTTGTGAAGCAGGGACGGAACCGAGTAGCCGGCAGCCCGGAAAGGACGTCTTGTTTTCGCGTTGGGTCTACGTTTCAATGGGTACTTCATCCCAATCCTCCTCAACACCGTAGACCCAGTCAATTGCCTTGCGTCTCCTGGAAATGATTCCTTCGTTCAAAGGCCCTTCAACGCCATTGAGGGTGCAATCTCTGGCGTACCAATGCATGCGGTACAGGAGATCCGATTGCTGCTGAATTTCTTCAAGAGGCTTCAGGGCAGCATTGCTGATGAATGCCCCAGGATCAGACTTAAAAGGAATTTTTGACGCCAGATCATTATCACAATGATCGAAGTGATTGAGTTCGGCTAGGTTGATGCACCATGCAAGCGCTTGAGCGCATTCCGGAAGCCATGAAGCATTGATGCGTTCTTGTTCGGGCAATATGTCCAGGTCCAGCAATGACTTTTCGTGATCGGTGACCGAATCCATAAGATCATATTCATCCAGGAAAGGCTTCAAGTCCTTTCCCTTTGCGCCAAACCCAAGGGCAATCACGTAGGAAAGCGCACATAAACGCGAAGCGACTTCTACGGATGAACGCGGAGATACTTCTTCAAGAGGTTCAATCTGGGGAAGGTTGTTCGGCACTTCGATGCCCAACCTGGCAAGCTTGTGGGTGTTGCTTAATTTCAGCTGCTCCATGTCCATTGCCTTTACTACCTCAAACCAAGCCGGGTGCCGCTCTACTATCCTTCAAGCCCTTTCCTTGGCTTGCCATAAAGGGCCCGAAGTTCATCCTTTGCCTTCTCAAGGCGGTAAAGCTGTTCAGCACTGATTTGTGTTCCTGCACGGTTGATGTAGAACGTTAGCATTGACATGGCAGAGCGGAATGGGTCCGCTTTTCTGCGCGGACTGCTGTCGGCAGATTTCTTCAATGATCTTGCGATCTGGCGAGGATCCTCGAGTGTGAAAACGCCCTCCTCAAGATCCAGGGCATGGCTCGTTTGGGTCACTTGCTGTGACCAGCGCTGTGACTTCATTTTCTTTTTGCGGGGCCTGATGTTGCTCATCGCCAGCTTAACGCCAAGTTGAACTGATAGCGCCTGACCCGAGTAAGCGTAGCGACGGGTTGATCACCTCGAAACAGGTGGGTTTCATAAGGGGAGTCGCTCTTGTTACCTGTTGCCCCATATTTTTGCCACAGCTCTGTCTGAACCGAGAAAGCCAACGATTTCGCACACACAGCCGACACAAAAAAACACGATGAAAGGCAGCCAGGCGCCAAGCTGTGCTGTGTAAAAAGCGGCAGCCAGCGATGCGAGGGAAAGCAGCAGAAACAATGCACCCACACCAATCAGAATCGTGCGATAGGAGTCTTTGTACTTGTACTCACCATCGCCTCTTTCAAATACGCTGAGGATTGGTGAGAAAACTTTCTTCAGGTGAGCTTTCATGATTTGGTGCTGGCTTCTTCAGGTGAATACTAAAGATAACATTCAGCGGATGAGCCTGGCGGCGAGCATCAGTACATCGGATTCGGCTGGTCTGTCAGGCACTGGTTGTAAATGTAACCATGAATACGATCATAGCACCCAGCCCGGATAAGAAGCCCGTCATCATCAGGAAATAACTAAGATCCAGTAGCCCTTCAATAAATTTCTCGTCTACCCTCAACCAAAAAATGTCGGCCTCCTTTCCCCAGGCCAATTTCACCCATTTTGCGGATGAGAAGTAGTAAATAATTCCCGATAGAATTGATAGTGAAAGCAATCCCCATCCCCACAAAGCCCACGAATTCAAAGAGCTCGCAAAAGATGTAACCGAGTTGATCTTGGCAATATCTTTCAGGAACAGTATTGGCAAGACCAACGAAGCCGAGGAGAGACTGGTAACCACGCCCACGGCTCTTTCGTATCGATCGTTAACATCGATTTTCCATTGGTTGTCGCAATCCGGCATAGATCCTCCTAGCGTCTAACGTCCAAGCTCAGGATGTCCCAGCCAGCTAAAGGCCGGTGCTTTGCATTGCTTGGCGGCCATCACGGCATCACCAAGGACAATGAATGTAGGGTGGCTTTCCCGCTTGGGGTCAACAACCAAAGGAATACGCCACAGTTGACCGTAACAGTAAGCCAGAAAATCGTGCGAAACGGCTGTTTCCGTGATTTATGGCGAAGTTTCTGCTGGGCCACAATCGCCCCAGGCCAACCACCTAGTAAGGAAAGTACGTGTAGAGTGTTTTCAGGTGTGCGCCATCTGCCATTCCTTGCTGCGGACTTATCGATGGCGTAAACGGCGAATGTGATGATGCTAACCACCAAGTACGCGGCAAAAAGTGCCAGCGGAGCCTTCGTGGCAATAATTACTATGGCAACACTGAATAGAAGGATGCTTGCGCCAATGGTTGAACTGGCGCTTTCGGTTTTTTTGTCTTTTCTAGGCAAGCGCTCTCCGGCGAATGTTGCTTGAACAGCGCAAGGTCTGCCTTGTTGATCTGTGGATAAGGCGTACGAAACTATTTGCCCCGGTTCAGGCCGACGGGCTCGGTTCTTGAATGCCTTAATGTGAATAAACACACGTCTACCCCCATCATATGGATCGATAAACCCGTACCTTTTCTGGTCATTCCAAGACGCAATTTTTCCTTTAGTGCGCATCTGTGTCGTTCTCGCGGCTAATGCCACCAATTACCGGGACTTTGCGGTGCGAACCAGGGCGAAATTTGCGTGTGAATTGGCCATGTGATGTGGAGATTTCATGACGCTACAGGTTTGGTTAACACTGAATTGAGAACTGCACCGACACCAACAACACTAGCCAACCAAGGCATTGGCCCTGCATCTGCAAAGAAATACCAGGGCACAACAATAAAAATGGGTGGAGAAGTCAATTCAACGATTCGATGCCATTTGAAAGGTACTTTTTTAAACAGCCCCAAGGGATAGTCAGTAACGAAATTCAGACTCATGCCAATGACAACCAATGCAACAGTGTATTGGGTTGCTGTCGAATATTGACTAAACCCAAGTAACCAAGGGGGGGCAGGAGGAACATCAAAGCGACCAGATCTCCGGCGGCATGTAGCCTTAATGAAATTGGCGCATAATTTTTCACAAACTACTCCCCGTTAATTTATGAAGTGATCTCAAGGATACCAGAGCATATTTGGCGCGGAAGTCGGCTTATACGTGAACCAAGCTCTCCGCAAATGCGGCTTTCGGGGCCTTTGTTCTTGAATCCTCACCATATTCCCGGGTGATTATTCCTTCGCAAAGCCTTATCGTTGGCGCCTGTCGTCGGAACGGCTGTCATGCAAGCGTTAAGCATCAAGAATCTTCAAAAGACCTATAAGAACGGTCCACAGGCACTGTGTGGAATCGACCTGGAAGTGGACGAGGGCGACTTTTTTGCGCTGCTCGGGCCGAATGGCGCGGGCAAGTCCACCGCGATCGGGGTGATCAGCTCGCTGGTGAACAAATCCGGTGGGACGGTCAAGGTGTTTGGCCACGACCTGGACAAGGCGCCCGAGGCGGTGAAGGCCTGCATTGGCCTGGTGCCGCAGGAGTTTAACTTCAATATGTTTGAGCCGGTGGTGGAGATCGTCGTCAACCAGGCCGGTTATTACGGTATTCCCCGCAAAGAGGCGTACCGGCGTGCCGAGGTATATCTGAAGCAGCTGGACCTCTGGGAGAAGCGGCATGCCGAGGCGCGTTCGCTGTCAGGCGGCATGAAGCGGCGTCTGATGATTGCGCGGGCATTGGTGCATGAACCGCGGTTGCTGATTCTCGATGAGCCGACTGCCGGGGTGGATATCGAGATCCGTCACTCGATGTGGCAGTTCCTGAAGCGGATCAACGAGCAGGGCACCACGATCATTCTGACCACGCATTACCTGGAAGAGGCCGAGTCCTTGTGTCGCAACATCGCGATCATCAACCGGGGGCGCATTGCGGAACGGGCCGCGATGGGTGAGATGTTGCGTCGCCTGCACCAGCAGAGTTTCGTGCTCGACACTGCCGAGCCGGTTGATTCACTGCCGACGATCGAAGGGTTCGATCTCGAATTGACCGAGTCATGCGTGTTGGAGGCCTGCGTGACCCGGGACAAGGGGCTGACAGAACTGTTTGACGGCCTGCGCCAGGCAGGTATCGAGGTGGTCAGCCTGCGCAACAAGCAGAATCGTCTGGAGCAGCTGTTCATGGACATGGTGGCAAACGGCCGTGCCAAGGATGCAGATCAGCAGGGGGCAGGGCAGTGAGCCATCAAGCGGATCGCTTCGCAGCCTACTGGACGGCTTTTCAGACCATTCTGACCAAGGAAGTCCTCCGTTTTGCGCGTATCTGGGTGCAGACGGTGCTGCCGCCCGCAATTACCACGGCGCTGTATTTCATCATTTTCGGCAAGCTGATCGGTGCGCAGATAGGGGACATGGAGGGCTTCCGTTACATCGATTTCATCGTGCCCGGGCTGATCCTGATGTCGGTGATCTCGAACAGCTATGCCAATGTGGTATCGAGCTTCTACAACAGCAAGTTCCAACATCATATCGAAGAGCTGTTGATCGCCCCCCTGCCCAACTGGATCATCCTGGCCGGTTTCGTCTCTGGTGGCGTGGCACGCGGCGTGGTGGTAGGTGTCGTGGTCACCATCGTGTCGATGTTCTTTTCTGATCTGGCGATCCACAGTTATGGGGTTACGTTGCTGGTGTTCGTGTTGACCTCTATCCTGTTTGCGCTGGGTGGGTTTATCAATGCCGTGTATGCCAACAGCTTCGATGACATCTCCATTGTGCCGACCTTCATCCTTGTGCCGCTCACTTACCTGGGTGGGGTGTTTTATTCGATCACCCTGTTACCGGAGTTCTGGCAGAACGTATCGTTGGCGAACCCTGTGCTGTACATGGTCAATGCCTTCCGTTACGGACTACTCGGCGTGAGCGACATTCCTCTCTGGGTTGCCTTCCTCATTATCATCGGTTTCATTGTGGTGCTGTTCGGGTTCGCGATATACCTGCTGAACAGGGGCGTGGGCATCAAGACCTGAGGCGGATGGTAGTCCCGTCAGCCAAGCTCCGGGCAAAGCAGCGAGGCGCAAAACACTCCGTAGCATGAGAAGATTCTCTTTTGGACTCCGTTTCCCAGGGAACGCAAAGACCCGGTTGGCTTCCTGAAAATGCAAGAAAACCTAAGTCCCACAAGATCAAGAACGGCCTTCAGTTGGGCTCTGTATGACTGGGCCAACTCAGCATTCGCCACTACGGTGATGGCGGGTTTTTTCCCGGTATTCTTCAAGCAATATTGGGCCGGCGAACTTTCCGTTACCGACAGCACCTTCTGGCTGGGGGCCGCCAATTCTTTTGCCGCGGTACTGGTCGTCTTGCTCGCACCGGTGATCGGTGTATGGTCGGACCGGGCAGGACTCAAAAAGCGCCTGCTGTTTGTCTTCGCTGCACTTGGCGTGGTGATGACAGGCGGCCTGTTCCTGGTTCAACACGGATTCTGGCAGTTGGCGTTGCTGCTTTACGTGCTGGCTGTTTTGGGCTTCTCCTCGGCCAATGTCAGCTACGATGCCTTGTTGCCGTTTGTGGTGGGAGAGGGGTCGCCGGAGCGCCTTTCGGCACTCGGATTTGCCTTTGGCTACCTGGGGGGCGGTATTCTGTTCGCGTTCAACGTGTGGATGGTCCTGCAACCGCAAACATTCGGCCTGGCAGACAGCGCCGAAGCGGTGCGATGGTCTTTTCTCACGGTCGCCGCCTGGTGGGCCTTGTTCAGCGTGCCCTTGCTGCTGTTCGTGCGGGAGCCGGTAACACCGGCGCATCGGCACAGCGCGGCTTCCGTCTGGCATGACCTGCTGGATACGTGGCGGGAATTGCGTACCTTGCCCATGGCCTTCACCTTCCTGATTGCTTACTGGTTGTATATCGATGGCGTCGATACCATCGTGCGCATGGCCGTGGATTACGGGCTGGCGCTGGGGTTTGAAAGTAATGACCTGCTCACTGCCTTGCTGATCACGCAGTTCGTTGGTTTCCCGGCAGCACTGGCATTTGGGCACCTCGGGGTGCGGATCGGCGCGAAGCGGGGCATCTCGGTTGCCATCGTTGTCTACATATTGGTGGTGTTCTGGGCCTGGCGGATGCAGTCGAGCAGCGAATTCTATGCCTTGGCCGTGGTGATAGGACTGGTCCAGGGCGGTATTCAGGCGCTCAGCCGGGCCCTTTTTGCTCGCCTGATTCCTGAACAGCGTGCTGGGCGTTTTTTTGGTCTTTACAACATGATGGGTAAATTTGCGGCGGTGGTGGGCCCGGTGATGGTCGGGTGGGCGGCTGTGCTGTTCGATAGCCCACGCGCCGGCATTCTCAGCGTGCTGATACTGTTCCTGCTGGCGGCGGTGCTGCTGTCACGGGTGGACGTGGAACAGGGCGAACGCCAGGCTGCGCAGGCAGGAACTACCTGATGCATTACCTGTTGCTCATTCTTGCGATATTGGTGCTGCTGTACGGGCCGCAGTGGTGGGTGCGATATGTGCTCGACCGTTACAACCGGGCGCAAGAGGATAACTTCCCGGGTACCGGGGGAGAGTTGGCTCGCCACCTTTTGGATCGTTTCAACCT